>Ga0302321_100005828_pt1 | contig 10797 bp, 7 predicted proteins | sample Fen_T0_1_FD_202505 | JGI IMG/M metagenome (GOLD analysis project Ga0302321, IMG submission 202505) | Peat permafrost microbial communities from Stordalen Mire near Abisko, Sweden - Fen_T0_1 | ecosystem: Environmental > Terrestrial > Soil > Wetlands > Permafrost | place: Sweden: Abisko...
ATTTGCTGGGACGCGCCGGGGTTCGAGAACACGCTCGCGGCCGGCGTGCCATCGAGGAACACGCGACGCAAGAGACGCTGCGTCGTCCCCGTCACGCGCACCGTCACGATGACGCTGTCGTTGGGCGTGGAAATGATGGTGCGACCGTCGAACCACTCGCCCGCTTGCACGAAAATGATCTCTGCGACTTGCCCGTTCGCGACCGACAACGAGAACAGCTTGTAGCCGTCCTGATCGTTCCCCAGGGCGTAAAACAAGCGCCTTCCGCTGGTGTCAAAGGCCATGCTCCGCGCATCGGGTGGCAGCTGCGCGGGCTCGGTGCTGCCACTCTGCGTGACTCGCGCGTAGCGCGGCGCAGACATGGGAGTGTTCGTGGATCCGTAATAATAGGGGCGTAGCCAGCGGACGCGAACGCGCCGGCCCCCGCGGTCACATTTCCGGTAGCGACGCGCGTGCCAAGCCGCATATCCGCGATCTCGACCGTGTTATTGGTGCTCTGCAACAGCGCAAAGCGCGAATCAAAACTCCAGGACACGACGCGAAGGCCTCCGCCGACTGTCACGAAGCCCTCGAGCGCGTGAGCAGGCACGTAGCCCGTTGGCTCCAGCCGAATGATGCGATTACCGACGAGGTCAGAGAAAAAGTAGCTTCGACCGTCAGGCGAAAGCCTAGCAATCACGTCATACGGGTTTCCCGGATTGGCCGGATGCACCTGATTGCTTGCAATATCGAGCAGCTCTATGTCACTCGAAAAGGAGGCGCCGTTCGTGGGCGGATTCTCGTACAGCACCCATTGGCTCGACGTCGGCACCAGGCCACTCAAATTCGGCTCAACCGGCTCGGGATCGTCCGAGGCGCCCGTGGCCGCGCCCGCAGTTCCGGCCCCCCCCGTCGCGGGCGTATCCGTGCCTGCAGCTCCGTCTGATATTGCGCCGCCAGCAGTGTTTGCTCCGAACGCGCCCGAGCCTGCGCTACCGCCAATACCACTCGTCCCGCCAGAACCGGTTGCTGGTGCGCCGCCCTCCCCGCTCCAATGTGGCAGACTCTTCGTCAGTGGCAATGTCAGGGACGCAAGCAGGATGTTAGCGGGGCAGCCAAGACGCTCGCGAAGGCGCGCTGCCGCGCTCGCGCTCGCGCTCACATGCGGCGCGATCCCGGCCACCGCACAGCCCGTCCCTAATTCTGATCGACGCGCGCAACCGCGGCCGACGCCGACCTTCATGCTCCAAGGAGGCGATCGGGCAGACGGTTGGGATCCAGAATGCGGGACGATGCGCTACTTCGGTGAAGCGCTCGCCGTCGGAATGGCAGCGCGGTTCGATGCGATCTATTTCGTCGCTGATGCACTCTTGCCTGATCTCGGCGTCGGTTACGACACGCACCTCGGCTGGGGCCCGGTGCTCGCCTGGCCCTGGGTCATCCCGTTTGGCCCCGAGAGGGGCCGCGTCGTTCAACGAGAGCACTGCGGGGAGCGAATCACCCCTGGCCTGCAGGCGCACCGCCTCGTGCCCGAAGTCGGCGTGAGCTTCGAGTCGCAGGTGCGCGGCTGGTTGCGCCTCGGATACACCTTCGTTTGGCATCCGGAAGCGTCCAAGATCGGGCTGGTGCTCGGCGCAGGCTCAACGCTGACGTTCGGTGGAGCCCCCGCCGTCGGTTCACTCGGTCCGGAGCTCGGGCTGCGCTACGGTGCGTGTTGCTCCCCGGGCTACTCCACCCTCGTCCTGCGCTACGACGAGCACTTGCTGAACGGCAACGGGCGCGCGTTTCTGCTCAAGGTGGGGCTCGCCTACTGGTGAGTCACGGCTAGCCGCCGAGTCACCCCCAGGTTTCGCGCGAAATGGGCTCCACGTACACGTGCTGGGGTGCCACCTCGCTCACGTGCACCAGCTCGAGGCCGGTCTTCGAAATCGATCGGATCAGCAACTTGACCGCCGTTTCGAACGACGACTCCAGTTGGCAGCGCACGGCCTCGACGCTCACACTGTGGCTCCTCGGGGCAAGGATATCTCGCTCGACTACTGCTTGAAGGCGCACGTTCGGCACCTGCGCGCGGCAGCCTACACGGCCGCTAAGGCATCGAAGTCAAGTAGTCGATGAGCTTCTGGGCATCGACCGAGCCAAGACCGCTCGGGAGGTCATAGCCCGGACCCGCAGCGCTAGCGCTGTTGCCGCAGCCAGAGCCGCTCACGATGTCATGAAGTGCCGCGCTGCTGCTGTTCGACAGCTGATAGAGTTGGTTCTGCAGCTGGCTGGGCTGGCCCGCGTCTGTGCCCGAGCTCAACGACTGTTTGCCGAGGTGCTTGCGCGATCCATTCGCCAAGGAGACGATGCCGGCAAAAAATGGCGCACTCACGGAGGTTCCCCCGACCACGATCCAGCCTCCCAAGATCGAGCAGTAGGCCTCGACGCCGAAGCTCGGGTTCCCGTTGAACGAGACGTCGGGCACGGAGCGTTGGGTCGTGGTGTTGGCGGCAGCGCCTCTCTGAAATGAGGGCTTGGGCATGTAGATCGACTCGCCACATCCCGTATCTGACCAGGTCGTCTCGACGCGGGGGATGAGGGACGAGAGCGAGCTGGCGCCCACGGCGACTACGCCTGGATGCGTCGCCGGGAAGAGAGGAACGCCGTTGTCGCCAGACGCGGCAATCCAAGTGACACCGCGCGCCGAGTTGAACGCTTCTTCGGAGCCTTCGCTGTAGAACTCCTCGCCGCCGAAGGACATGGTCACCACGTCCACGCCGAGATTGACCGCGGTTCCAAGCGCGGTGATGAAGTCCGCACGGATAGCCGACTTCGCTTCGATGACGTAGATGGTTGTCACATCGGTGGCCGTGCGGAGCATCGCCACGTCGAGAACCTCTTCCAGCGCCCAGTCGGAATTCGTCCGGACGCCAGCTTGATTGATGATGTTGAGCGTACTCGGTGGGAGATTGTACTTTTTGGCCCAAACATTGTGATCGGCTTGCAGATTCGCGTAGTGATAAGCCACGATGATCGCCGCTTTGGTTCCGCTGTAGTTCGTCTGCGTGGCTGGCACGTTGTAGGCCGACCGATAGTCGCTGGGCGTCCTCACCGTCACCGGCGCCCCTGTCGCCGCAAGCGTGTGGGCATGGCGGAAGACGCTGCCGGAGCCCGAGTCATCGCTCGCGCCGCAGTTTAGTCCCAGCACCGCGAACAGCAGGGTCGCGTAGCGCGCGCTCTTGATCGACATTTGGCGTTCCCAGAAGTCTCCACAGGCATCAGCGCGCGGCCTTCATCGGCACACGAACGCACCTCGCTGAGAGAAGCGCGACGTGTGAAACGGAGAACGGCCGGCTTTCGGCTAAGTTTCGTGGCGCGCGAAAATCGCAACCCGAGTCCGCCTCTTGAGTGGCGTTGCTCGGCGCCCGTCGTCGAGTGCACGGGGGCGAGTCGCAACTCTTACCTCACGGGCGTGGGCTGGCCCGCGGCCGTAGTAGGAGCCGGTCCTACAACCCCGGACCGAACCCGCCGAAGAGGCGGGAGGCGACCAAGGCGCGACGACGAGGCGTACCTGACGCGCGTCGTGATACCCGGAGGGATAGAAGGTACGATGAGGAGGCGCACCGCAGGGCTGCGAAGATGCCGGAACCCGCGGTGCTCGGAAGAAGCGGCGGCTTCGCAGTCTTCCGCAAGTACCAGAGCCGTGCGGCGGGGAGCTCGAAGGCGATTCGGACCGTAGCCTGCTCTGTCGCGGCTTCGTGCGCCTCGAGCGCCAATCGTGCGCCGAGCAGCACTTGGTGGCGTTCGCGCGCAGGACGCGGCACCAAAGGCGCCGCAGACGCGAAGCGGAAGAACTGACCAACGCTTCGAATCTAGCGAACGCACGGCTGTCCATAGTCAATTTTACGACTCGCGCCCACCACGTCAGCCCTCGCAACAAGGCATTCCTTCCGCCAACCAGTTGGCCCGATTGTCCTTTGGAATCGAGATCAAACAAACTTCAACGAAGTCCAACCCCTCACGAAACCGTTGTGAAAGCGGGACGGTATTCGTTCGCGAGGCGAATTTCGGTATCGCACATCGCGCAGGTCTGCTTATGGTTTTCGGTCGGAGCGGCTCGTGTTGCGCGCAGACGATCTAGACCAGTGGCTGGACAGGGTGGAACCCGGAAGACCCGCGAGTGTCTTTACGGATGACGTGGCGGACACACACCGCGCGCTGCAGCAGATCGCCGAGTCCGAAATCAAGCCGGCGCGCGTGGTCACCCTGAGCTGGCAGCGCGTCCCAGCGCTCGGCAACGAGCTCGGCCTGCTCGTGACCGCGCTCGCGAAGGCCGCTCTCGAGCTCTATCCCTCGCTGTACGGACGGACGCAGACGACGCGCGAGCGCTGGAAAGAAAGCGACCTCGAAACCGCAGCGCACGAGATCACACGCCGAATTCCCCCAGTCCTAGGAACCGCGTGCCGACAGGTCCTCGCAGCGTGTCACCAGGGCCAGATACCGAGCATCAAGAAGCTTTCGAACAGCGAGCAAGTCCGTCAGCTCGCGTTGGCAATCGAGCCCGATCGCCTAATCCTTCTCATCGCCGTCCACGACGCGGTGGCGAGCAACGTCAGCCTGCGCGCCCTGGCTCAAGGCGCCGAATGGCTCGCGACCAACACACGCTCGCGTGTGGTCCTGGTGCTGCCCACGGCGCTCAGCAACGAAAGCGAACTCGACCACGTCACGTACACAGCGTGCCTGTTCAGCTCGCCCGCGGAGACAGAACTACGGGCGCGTCTCCCGCTGCCGCCGGAAGTTCCGAACAACGCAAATAAAGGCGGTGCAACCGAAGCGGTGGTTTCCGTTTCGCCCGTGCTCGGTAGAGCGCATCCCGGCAGTGAGGCCGAGCAACTCCTCTGCGAGCAGATCTGCAGTGATGCCGAACTCGCTCCGTTGTTTCGCTTCAATTGGCCGGTGAAGACTCGCTACGACACGAACCCGATCGTGGACCTGTTCTGGGAAGCGGGGCGCCTCGTCGTCGAGATCGACGGACAGGATCACTGCGGTCTCGGCAAATTCATCCGCGATCGCCGTCGCGACTTCGAGCTCGTCATGAGCGGCTACCAAGTTATCCGTTTCACGCGCTTCAGAGTCCTCGAAAGCCCCGATCAAGTACTGAACGACCTCCGCGATGCCGTCAGGTATCTCGGAACGCCGGAGAAACAAGCATGAGTGTCGTACAAAAACCGCGGCCGCCTGCGAAGCCCAAAGCAAAGTCGGGCAACGCCAAAGGGACCGATTCGACCGCAGCTCGGGCGAGGGCCGCCAAGGCAAAAGCCACAGAAGAGAAAAACGCGGCGAAAGAAAAATCAGACAGGGAAAAGGCCGCCGCAAAGGCGGCAGCGGCCAACGAGAAAGCAGCCGAGGCCAGGGCCGCTGAACAGAAGAAGGCCAAGACCGCCGCCGATGAGGCAGCCAGGGCAAAAGCCGCTGAACAGAAAAAGGCCAAGACCGCCGCCGATAAGGCAGCCAGGGCAAAAGCCGCTGAACAGAAGAAGGCCAAGACCGCCGCCGATAAAGCAGCCAGGGCGAAGGCCGCTGAACGGAAAAAAGCCAAGACTGCCGCCGATAAGGCAGCCAAGGCCAGGGCCGCAGAACAGAAAAAGGCTAAAGCCGCCACCGATAAGGCAGCCCGGGCAAAAGCCGCTGAACAGAAGAAGGCCAAGACCGCCGCCGATAAGGCAGCCAGGGCAAAGGCCGCTGAACAGAAGAAGGCCAAGACCGCCGCCGACAAGGCAGCCAAGGCAAAGGCCGCAGAAGAGAGGAAAGCCAAAGCCGCTGCAGCCAAATCCGCTGTGAAGGGCACATCAGCAAGGCCGAAGCCTCCGGGGACAAAAACTCCGGCGGACACCTCGGCCGAGCCACTCACTCTGGACTCGATCGAAGAGCAAATCCGCGAGGCGTATCTCCTCGAAACGCGCGGCGTTCTGAAAGAGCGTGTGATGTTGAAGGACCTTCGACCAAAAGTCGGCATTCAGAGCGAAGATTTCGACCAAGCCCTGCTCGCGATGCAGCAGCAAGGGAAGGTCGTGCTGATGGGCCTCGACAATCCGATGGAACGCACGCCCGAAGTCGAGGCGGCCGCCATCCACATCGCGGGCCGCCCCCGCTACCTCGTCTACTTTCAAGGATAGTTCCCATGAACGCGCCCCTCACGGCCCTGACTAACGCTGATTTCGAGTGGACCGCCCACATCGATAGCATCTGGCGTGACACTCACTCCGACATCCCCGAGCTGCAGCGCGAGAGCCGCAGGCAGCTCGAGATTCGCTTGGCTGAACTCAGACGCCTGCAGTCAACCGGGTCACCGCTCGGTCTCCCCATCCTCGGCGAAGGAGGCTCCGGCAAGACACACCTACTGAGCATGGCCCGCAAAGAGTCGCTCGCGCACGGCCACTTCTTCGTGCTTGCGGACATGACAGACATCCGCGAGTTCTGGGAGACCATTTGCTCCGGCTACATCCGTTCGCTGGACCAAAAAGTCGGCAACGTCACGCAGGCCACCCGCTTGTTGTCCAAGCTGACGGAACGGGTGGAAGGGGCGCCGTCCGTCGAAGAGCTCGCATGTGCGCGGCCACCCGGGCTCATCAACCGCTGCAATCTGCTGATCCAGGGACTGGGTGCCGAACATCGCGGTGAGATGCGCGAGCATCAGGATGTCCTTCGCGCGTTGGTATTGCTCGCGTCCAACGACTTCGACATCCAGGATCGCGGCCAGCAATGGCTGCAAGGCCTCCCGATCAGTGAGGACGAGACCTTCCGTCACGGATTTACGCAGAGCCAGAAGCGGCCCGAGCAAATCGTTCGCGGGCTCTCCTGGTTGATGAGCCTCGTCGCCCCCACCGTCCTCGCTCTCGACCAACTGGATGCCATCGTCGCAGAACACAACCTCGCCAGCTCCGTCGAAGCAGGAACGGAGCCCACCGCACGCCAGCAGGCGTCACTCGGAATCATTCAAGGCCTCGCCGGCGGGTTGTCGGCACTCCGCGACCTGACGCGCAGCACCCTCACCGTGCTCTCCTGTTTGGAAGGCACGTGGGCGGTGCTCAAGGCGCGCACGAATGCCACCATCCTCGGCCGCTTCGAGCAGCCGATCATTCTTCAACCCGCCCAGGACGCGGCATCGATCCGAAATCTGATCGAACGGCGCCTCTCACGCAGCTACGAAGAGAATGGGGTCAAACCACCCTACCCCGCCTACCCATTCGGCGAATCGTTCTTCAACGACCGCATCGGTTTGCTTCCTCGTGAAGTGCTCAAGGCTTGCCGCGCGCATCAACTTGCTTGCATGGCCGCCGGACAAGTCACGGAGACGGACAAAGGGCCGACGGCGATCGTCACGGACGACGTTCAGCACCAGTTCGACAACCTGGTGGCGAGCGCCAGCGTCGCCGGCATGCTCGATCGCCAAGACGAGGAAGCCCTCGACAAGCTGATCGAAGTCGCGTGCGAAGCGCTGGTCGAAGAGAACCCACTCCCCGAGCACATGGACGCTCTGATCGACAAAGACTTTGCGGGAACCGGCAGCTTCGAACCCCTTCACGCGCGCCTTCGCGTCGTCGATCACAGCGCGGGCGATCGGGAACGCCACTACGCCTTCCGCTTCCTGGAAAAGACGCACCACATCGCATTCCAGAGCCGGCTCAAAGCAGCGATGACCTCGGCCGGCATCGACCACGACCTCGAATTCCGACGCTTGAAGATCCTGCGCGTCGCCCCGCGCCCTACCGGCGCGCTCAGCGTCACGCTGATGAGCGAACTCGAACAACGCGGGGGCACGATCTTCGTGCCCAAGGAGTCGGAGCTCAAGGTACTCGCTGCGCTGCACAACCTCCTTGGACGTCGCGACCGCCTGTCCGCCCAAACTACCGCGTGGCTGCGCACGGCGCGACCAGTCTCGAGTCTGGAGCTCTTCCGTGATGCGGTCGAATTCCTGTTCTCCGCGGTGCCACCTGCAGCTCCTCCACCGACGCCTCCGGAGTCGGAGCCGGTGCTGAAAGCGCCTAGCGCCACAGCCAAGCAAAAGCCCACCAAAGCTGTTACTCCGAATCCACCACTTGTGAATGAGACAGACTCGCCGAAAGCCGCGAGGCCCCCCGCCGACCCTGCGCGAGTCACCAAGATTCACATCGGAACCACCCGCGCCCTCACTCCGCTCCCCGTCGACCTCGGCACGGAGCAGCTGAAGCGTCATGTCGCCGTCCTCGGCGGTAGCGGCAGCGGCAAGACCACGCTTGCGCTCTCGATCCTCGAGCAACTGCTACTCCGAGGCACGCCCGTGCTCTTGATCGATCGCAAAGGCGATCTCTGTCGCTACGCCGATCCCGAGCTGCGCCAAGGCCTCTTCCCCGACGATCCTCTCGCTAAGCTCCTCGACGCGATCGACGTCGCCGTCTTCACCCCGGGCCAATCACGTGGTCGCGGACTGGCCATCGCCCTCCTCCCACCGGGCCTCGAGCACCTCGACGAATCCGAGCGCAACGACGCCTACCGCGACGCGGCTGCCGGCCTCGGCGCCATGCTCCGCCTCAAGGACACGCAAGCCGACCAAGCCAAGCAAGCCATCATCATGCAGGCCCTCCGCGTCCTTGCCGAAAGCGGTAACGCGGCCAACGTCAGCGTCAACAACCTCGTCGAATTCATCGCTTCCGAAGACCCGGCCCTGCTCGAACCTCTCAGCCACGTCGACCCCAAGCACTTCAAGAAGCTCGCCGAGCACCTTCAAACCACCGTCCACATGCGCGGCGAGCTCCTCGCCAAAGCCAAAGACACCCTCAGCGCCGAACTCCTCTTCGGCCTCGGCCCCCACGCTATCCCCGGCAAAACCCGCCTCAGCATCATCTCCACCAAGTTCCTCGGAGACGACGCAGCCATTCTCTTCTGGGTTTCGCAGTTGCTTTTGGAACTCAATCGTTTTGCGAGTCGCACCCCATCGCCCACGCTCCAGGCGGCAGTTATGTTCGACGAGGCCGACATCTACTTGCCGGCGACTTCGAAGCCTCCGACGAAGACACCACTCGAAAGTTTGCTCAAGAGGGCGCGATCCGCGGGGATTTCGGTGATGCTGGCTACGCAGAGTCCGGGCGATCTCGATTACAAGTGCCGGGAAAATGTGCGGAACTGGTTCGTCGGCCTCGTCAAAGAGACGCGGGCGCTCGAGAAACTGAAACCGCTACTCTCCGAGTCCAAGCTGGACGCGACGGCGGTATTGCCTAAGCAGAAGGTAGGGCAGTTTTTCATGCTGTCGGAGAGCGCGGTGGCGCCCGTCCTGGCGCAGCGGAACCTCGTAGAAACACGCCAGCTGTCGGAGCCTGAAATCGCAGCACTCGCAAGTGCGCAGAGCGTGTAACGATGAGGCACCTCGAGGTCAAGAGGCTGCAGGGCAGCCATAAGCGCCGAAGGCGCGAGCACGACCGGCCACCTTGCGACGCCCCTCGCAAGGAACAGCACCGAGTGGTTCGAATCCACTGGGGCGCGCTGAAACTGCGCCGGATTTGCGATCGGAACTCCGGCAATCTGCTGCTACTCACTCCCGTCAAATCACCGCTTGATTCACTGGGTAGCTCGCTGATGAGCGGGCGCAGCAGGCTTGAGCGTGATTGACCGGGTCCGTGACTTCAATCAAGTCGGCCCGTTCCTTGCGTTGAACGTCAAGAGAGGCAGTGAATGGCACAGTTGTCACGGGATCCCAGTCTACCTTTGGTCGGCTGCCTATTCAGCGCAGTTTTTGCCCTTTGCAGCACGAGCTGCGCTTCGAGTTCGGGAACCGGTGCGGTTGGCACACCAGGCAGCTCCGAGCACGGCGGGGCCGCAGGTCAGGCCGGCTCCGCGCAGGGCGGGACATCGGGCAAATCGGAGGATGGGAGCACCGCGGGCAAGAGCGGCGATGCCGGAACCCCGGCCGCTGCCGGAGCGCTCGGGGCTTGCGGCCTCGTAGGCGAAAAATGTCACGACGCCGGGCAAGTGTGTGCGTCGGCAGAAACGTGCTGCAACTGCATCGGCTTCCCCGGCGCGCCCAGTTGTGGGTTCTTGTGGAGTTGCGCGGTCCCGAAGAAAAATCCAGTCGGCTGCCCGGCGACGCCACCGGCGGCGCGGACCGCATGCTCGACGGCGAGGGTTGGCTGTGAGTATTGCGACGCAAACGGGCCCTCGTTCTGGCAATGCTCCAAGACCTCTGACCCTTCCGCTCCGCTCGTGTGGTCGGAGGTGACGGGGATAAGCTGCTTCGAGTAAGCCTGCACGAGGTCGTTCCAGGTCCGGACTCGCGCTCGCGCTCGGCGGTGAGCCGTCAGCGCGTCTACCGACAGCAACGCTTCCCTCATAGAATTCCCGTGACCCCTCCCTCACGCGCATTGACAATTCCGGGGCGTCTCCAAACCGCAATTGCAGCACGCTGCCAGCGAAGCCGAGACGCGGGCGTGCTGCTTTGGGCGCACCTTTGGTTTGCAGCGCGCGCCGGTTGCGATACGACGCGCAGGCCGAGCCACGCTTTCTCCGGCGAAAGCGTGGCTTTGGCAGCCACGACTCAGAACATCAGGTTGCCTTGACCGAGTTGGAAAGTGATGCCGGAACCCACTTGACCGCGGCCACTGCCGATACGCGACAGGGCGTTCGCGATCCGAAGTTGTCGCTGTGACGCCGACGCAGCGCTCAGGCCGAGCGCTACCTCATCCTTGGCTTGTGACAAGAGCACGCGCACATCGGGATAGACTTCGCCACCCTCGGCGAGCGTCACATCGAGCGCGTCGTCCACTTCGACCACGGCCAGCTCCATCAGGCGTTTCTGAATGTCGG
>Ga0302321_100005829_pt1 | contig 10797 bp, 6 predicted proteins | sample Fen_T0_1_FD_202505 | JGI IMG/M metagenome (GOLD analysis project Ga0302321, IMG submission 202505) | Peat permafrost microbial communities from Stordalen Mire near Abisko, Sweden - Fen_T0_1 | ecosystem: Environmental > Terrestrial > Soil > Wetlands > Permafrost | place: Sweden: Abisko...
CCAGCACGATGAGGATCTCGGCGAGGCCGCGCCCCCGCTCCACCCCGGGCTCGGGCTCGACCCCGGGCTCGGCGCCCGGCTCGGGCTCCGCCCCGGGAGCGGGCTCGGCGCCGGGCTCGGCGTCACGGTGGGCTGCGGCGGTCACGGCGTCATCTTCGCCCGCCGAGGCCCACCGCGCACCCACTCCACGCTGAAGTCCATGATCACGACGAAGTCCATGATCACGGTGGAGCGGGAATCATGGGATGACTTGGCTGCTAGCCTGGCGCGCATGTCCGCCGTGCTGCCGGGAACGCCCGCCGACGACGGTTACCGGATGCCGGCCGAGTGGGAGCCGCATGACGGCTGCTACCTCGTCTGGCCGGAGCGGCCGGACAACTGGCGCGCCGGGGCCAAGCCGGCCCAGGCGGCCTGGGTGCGGCTCGCCGAGGCGATCGCGGGCGCCGAGCCGGTCACCGTCCTGGCGTCGGCGCGGCAGTGGCGCAACGCCCGCAACCGGCTGCCGGCGTCGGTCCGCGTCGTCGAGGCGACCACGGACGACGCCTGGGTGCGCGACAGCGGTCCGACGTTCGTCGTCGACGACCTCGGCGGACGGCGCGCCGTCGACTGGGCCTTCAACGCCTGGGGCGGGCTGCGGGGCGGCCTGTTCTTCCCCTGGGACAGCGACGACATCCTCGGGCACAAGATCGCCGAGCTGGAGGGTGCCGACTGCTACCAGCCGCCGCTGGTGATGGAGGGTGGCTCGTTCGACACGGACGGCGAGGGCACGCTGCTCGTGACGCAGGAGTGCCTGCTGCATCCCAACCGCAACCCCGAGCTGGACCGCGACGAGATCGAGCGGTACCTGTGCGACCACCTCGGGGTGCGCACCGTCGTGTGGCTGCCGCGCGGCGTCCACCTGGACGAGACGGACGGGCACGTCGACAACTTCGCCCGCTTCGTGGCGCCGGGGGTCGTCGTCCTCACCTGGACGCATGACCGCTCCGATCCCCAGTACGAGCGGTCCGCCGAGGCGCTGGAGATCCTCCGGGACGCCACGGACGCCCGGGGCCGCCGGTTGCGCGTCGCGCTCCTGCACCAGCCCGGCCCGCTGCGGGCGACGGCGGCGGAGGTCGCCGACCTGGACGTCGTCGAGGGGTCGCGGCCGCGGCTGCCGGGGGAGCGGCTCGCCGGGTCGTACGTGAACTGCTACCTGGGGAACGGCGTCGTCGTCGTCCCGGTCTTCGACGATCGGCACGACGCCGAGGCACTGGCCATCTACGCCGAACTCCTCCCCGACCGCACGGTCGTGCCGGTCCCCGGGCGGGAGATCCTGCTGGGGGGAGGAAACGTCCATTGCGTGACGCAACAGGTGCCGTCCGTCCGGCGCGATCCTGCTGCCGTCGCCGGGACGCTCGGTGACTGACCCCCATTCTGGGGGTTGCCCGCGACCGCTCCCGGGCCGCCGACCGGCGTGGATCGTGGTTCGCCGTGGGTCAACGTTGCAGCGTGTACCGCGCGGCGTGGACTCGGAGCGTATTGATACGAACGCGCCCAGTCACTATCACCTAAGGCAATTGTTGCGTAACTGCACGTAACATTGGGGCTATCGTGCATATATGCAGAGTCGCCAACCCGGCGGGGCACACTCGGAAACGATCCTCGCCAACGGCTTGGACGTCGCCGGTGCAGCCATCGACGACCTCTCCGTGAGCACCGTTGTCGAGCGACCCGCGGCCACTCCGGAGGTCGATCTCGTCGACTCCGCGATGAGCGCCTCGAGGGCCTTGCTCGCCATCGTCGTGCGATCACTCGCGCCCGTCCTGGAGGAGATCACGCCGGGACAGCTCCGCGCCCTGGTCATCCTCAGCTCGCAGGGAGCCCAGCGGGCGGGCGTGCTCGCCCAGATGCTCGGTGTCCACCCGTCCACCTTCACCCGCACGGTCGACCGCCTCGCCGCGGGCGGCTGGGTCACCCGCTCGGAGAACCCGGACAGCCGGCGCGAGGTGCTCGTCGAGCTCACCCCGCGCGGCGAGCGCGCGGTGTCCGCCGTCATGCGGGGCCGCCGCCGGGAGCTCGCCCAGGTGCTCGCCTCGCTGCCCCCGCAGGACCAGCGCCGGGTCGTCGAGGGTTTCGAGATCTTCGCGCAGGCGTACGGCCAGCCCTCCCTCAGCGAACTGGCCCGGCTCGGCGGCTGACGGGATACCTCGGCGACACATTCCTGGCCGAGAATGCGGCGTCCCCTGCTGACGGAGGCGCCATGCCCCGGACCGAGCCCGGTCCCTCCCCGGACGGTGTCGAGTGGGTCGCCGTCGCCCGCTCGCAGGACGTCACCGACCGCCCGGTCGAGGTCGTCGCCGACGACCGGCGGTACGTCGCCTTCCGTCCGGCGCCCGGGGCGCCCGCCGCCGTCGTCGCAGCCCGTTGCCCGCACCGGCTGGTCCGCCTCGCGCACGGCACGGTCGTGGACGGCGCGCTGCAGTGCCCGTACCACGGCTGGCGGTTCGACGACGGCGGCCGCTGCGTCATGGTGCCGTCCGCCGGGCCGGACGCCGCCGTCCCGCCGCGCGCCCACCTGCCCGTGCCGCGCGGGGTGCGCGAGCAGGACGGGTGGGTCTGGGTGGCTCCGGGCGTCGCGTCCCCGGCCGATGCCGGTCCGGCGGATCCCGACCCGGCGGAGCTGCTCACCAACACGCATCCCGCGCTGGCCGCGGGCTGGCACCCGCTGGTGCTGCTCGAGGAGCTGCCCGCGGACGGTGCCGCCGTCACCGCGCGCCTGCTCGGCCGCGACTGGACCGTCGCCCGGGCCGCCACGGACGGCGTCGACGGAAGCGGCGTGGACGGAAGCGGCGTGGACGGAAGCGGCGTCGAGGCGGGCAGCGAAGTGGGCGGTGACGCGGTCGTCGTCCGCGCCCTGACGCCGCCGGAGCCGTTCGCGGTCGCGCTGCGGTTCGGGCTGGTGTGGGTCGCGCCGCAGCGGCCCGCCACCGGGCTGCTGGACTGCCCGGACGACGCGGACGCCGGGTTCGTCGGTGCGTGGCTGCCGCCGGAGCGGTCGTCGTCCGCGGCGGGGGTGCTGGCCGAGAACTTCCTGGACGTGGCGCACTTCCCGTTCGTGCACGCCGGGACCTTCGGAGCGGCCGAGGAACACCTCGTGACGCCGTTCGACGTCGAGGTTGGCCGGCTGGAGCTGCGCAGCGTGCAGGAGCAGTGGTTCGACAACCCGGAGGACCCCGGCGTCGCCGCGGGCGTCCGCCCGCTGCGCCAGCGCCGCCGCGCGACGTACGCGTTCGCCGCGCCGTTCCAGCTGTCGTTGCGCCTGGAGGAGCTGGACGCCGGTGCGGTGAAGACCATCATCTTCGTCCTGCAGCCGGAGGACGACACCTCCACCCGGATCTACACCAAGATGGTGCTGCACGGGATCGGCGGGGTGGCGCGACCGGGCCCGGACGTCGTCGCGGCGGAGGTGGCGTTCGAGCAGGCGGTCCTCGGCGAGGACCTGCGCCTCCAGCGCGCGATGACCGTGGCCGGGCTGCCGCTGCGGCTGCGCGACGAGCTCCACGTGCGGTCCGACCGCAGCGGCGTCGCCCTGCGCCGCGTGCTGCGCCGACTGACCGGCCTGGACGTCTGACCGGACCTTCGACCCGCCACGAGATGGGACACCGCACCCCGATGGACCTGCTGCTCCGCAACGCGATGGTGATCGGCTCGGACACCCCGACGGACCTGGGCATCGACGGCGGCCGCATCGTCAGCGCCGACGTCGCCGGCGGGCCGGCCTCTGCGGCCTCTGCGGCCTCTGCGGCGTCCGCCGAGCAGGTGATCGACCTGGACGGCCGGCTCGTGACGCCGCCGCTCGTCGAGCCGCACCTCCACCTGGACGCCGTCCTCACCGTCGGGCAGCCGCGGGAGAACGAGTCCGGGTCGCTGTTCGAGGGGATCGCCGTCTGGGCGGAGCGGATGAAGGTCCTCACCGTCGAGGACGTCGCCACCCGGGCTCGCGAGGTGCTGCTCTGGCAGTTGGCGTGCGGGGTGCAGGCGGTGCGCAGCCACGTCGACGTCTGCGACCCGCAGCTGCGGGCGCTGCAGGCGCTCGTGGGCCTGCGCGCCGAGTTCGAGGGCCTCGTCGACCTGCAGCTCGTCGCCTTCCCGCAGCAGGGCGTGTACGGGTTCGACGGCGGCCCCGGGCTGATGCGCCGGGCGATGCAGGAGGGGGCGGACGTCGTCGGCGGCATCCCGCACTACGAGCTGACCCGCGAGGACGGCGTCGCGTCGGTGGAGTTCGCCTTCGACCTGGCCGAGGAGTTCGGGCTCCGGATCGACATCCACTGCGACGAGACGGACGACGACCACGCCCGGTTCGTGGAGGTCATGGCCGCCGAGACGATCAAGCGCGGGATGGCCGGCCGGGTCACGGCCAGCCACACCACGGCCATGCACTCGTACAACAACGCCTACGCCGGCCGGCTCATCACCAACATCGCCAGGGCCGGCCTGCACATGATCACCAACCCGTTGGACAACGCCGTCCTGCAGGGCCGTTTCGACACCGGTCCGGTGCGGCGCGGGCACACCCGCGTCAAGCAGCTGCTCGCGGCCGGCGTCAACGTCGCGATCGGGCACGACTCGGTCATGGACCCCTGGTACCCGCTCGGCTACGGCGACCCGGTGCAGGCCGCGTTCGTCCTGGCCCACCTGGGGCACATGAGCGGCGCGTCCGAGCTGCCCTACCTGCTCGAGATGGTGACGACGAACCCCGCCCGCGCGCTCGGCGTGGACGCCGACGGCGTCCGGGTGGGTGGTCCCGCCGATCTCGTCGTCTTCGACGCGCCCACCGCGCAGGACGCGCTGCGCCGCGTCAGCCCCCGGTTCCTGGTGCTGCGGGGCGGGCGGATCGTGGCCCGGACCGAACCGGCCCGGACGACGGTCACGGCCGGAGGGGTCACCCGAGAGGTGACCTTCCTCCGGCCGTGACCTGCGCCGATTCGGTAACGCCGGTCGGGGTCGCCGGTCGGTGTCGCCGGTTGGTGGGGTCAGTCCGGCAGCACCAGGACCTCGTCGCGCTCGCGCCGCTGGACCTGGTACAGGCCGAAGTAGAGCAGGCCCGAGATCACGAACCCGACCTCGAACGCGATGTCACCGGCCCAGGCGAAGTGCTTCGGGAAGGGCCCGGTGTACTTCGCCTGGTTGGAGAACAGCCAGACCGAGACGACCACGCCGGTGAGCATCGCGACCCAGCCGGCGAACGGGTTGTGCCGCCGGTCGAAGAGGAACCCGCTCACCTGGTGCCCGCGCCGCAGGTACTGGTCGACGAGGACCACCGCGAGCCACGGCCCGATCCAGTAGGCGATGACCAGCAGGAAGTCCTCGTACTTGTGGACGTCCTTGAGGCCGTCCCAGGCGACGGCGAAGCCGACGACGCCGAACACGGCCGCCACGATGGCCCGGGCGAGCCCGAGCCGGATCTTGATCCCGAGCGCCAGGAACGACATCGCGCCGGAGTAGACGTTGATCGCGTTCGCCGAGATCGCACCGACCACGATGGCGAGCAGGGTGAGCTTGGCGAAGAAGGTCGGCAGGCTCGAGGTGAAGGCGGCCGTCGCATTGGTGAACGGGTCGGCGGTGAGCGAGACAGACAGCGCGCCGGCGATCTCCAGGACGACGCACGAGACGAAGATGCCCAGGCCGGCCCAGATCCCGGTGGCGCGCCGGTCGGTGTCCGGCGGGAGGTACCGGGTGTAGTCGGTGGCGTACGGGTTCCAGCCGGCGGCGTACCCGAAGGTGGTGCCCAGCGTGAGGGTGAAGGCCGCGACCGGGTTCACCTTCGGGTTCGCGACGAGCGCGCCGGGGTGCGACTTGGCCGCGATCAGCACCGTCGCGACGGTGAAGGCCACCGCCAGCAGCGGCAGCGCCACCTTCTCGAACCGGTGGATGAAGTTGTGGCCCATGAACGCGACCGCGATCTGCGCCACCACGACGATGAGCAGCGCCAGCAGGTTCGGGATGCCCAGCAGGGCGTTGAGGGCCAGCGTGCCGCTCACGCTGTTGACCGCGAACCAGCCGATCCCGGCGACGACCGCGTTCAGCCCGGCGGGCAGGACGTTGCCGCGGAAGCCGAACGGGATGCGCGACATGATCATCTGTGGGACGCCGAAGCTCGGCCCGCGCGCGGACAGGATCGCCTGGGTGACGCTGCCGAGCGCCGTCCCGAGCACGATCGCCGCGATCGCCGCGGGCAGCGACTGGCCGAAGGCCGCCACCGCGAGGACGCCGATGAAGACGGTGGCGAACTCCAGGTTGGGGGACAGCCAGGTCCAGAACAGGTCGAGCGGCCGGCCGTGCCGGTCGTTCAGCGGGATGTACTCGGCCCCGCCGGGCTCGACGGCGTTGACCTTCGCGCCGTACTCGCCCTCCCTGACCTCGGCGGTGACGCTCACGGCGCTCTCGACATCGGGTGTGGTCGCCATCGTGCCTGCCTCTCGTGCCGACCAGGGGACCTGGGCTTCGGGGAACCGGGAGAACGTACCGATCGTTGTTGTCCCACCATCGCGCGCCTGAGTTGCCACCGTGTAACAGTCCGTCCCGGTTGTCTCACGGTCCGGTCGAGCGACAGGCCGGCCCGCAGGTCGGGCGGCCCCGGACAGGGCACCATGGGTGCGTGTCGGAAGACCTCCCGGCGGCCCTCGCCGCCCTGCGCCCCCTCCTGCTCGACGACGACGGGCTGGTCCGCGCGGTCGCCGCCGGCCGGCGGCGCGGCGCCGTCCCGACCCACCGCCGGGCCGAGCTGCGGCCGGTCGACCTCAAGGCGGGGCGCCGGCTGCAGGTGGTGGTGACCCCTGCCGCCGATGCGCTGCCCCCGACGACCCGCAACGTCACCGGCCCGGACGCCGAGGCCGCCGTGGACGCGCTGCTCGCCGAACCCTTCGGCAACTGGCACGTCGAGACGCTGGCCGAGGTCCGGCAGCTGCGGGTCACCAAGAAGGGGCTCGCGCAGGTGCACGTCGTGCGGACCTCGCGACGGGACGTCGAGCCCGCCCCGGCGCGGGGGCACGACCGGGTCAAGGAGCGTCTGCTCGACCCGGCCGACCCGCTCTTCGCCGCGCTCGGGGCGGACGCCGACAAGCGCCGCCAGGTCGACGCCTTCCTCCGGCTCCTCGCGCCGTCCGTCGCCCGGGCGCGCGCCCGGGCGGCGGCGGCCGGGCGCCCGCTGCACGTCGTCGACCTGGGCTGCGGCAACGCCTACCTCACCGTCGCGGCGCACCGCTACCTGCTCGGGACCGCGGGCGGCGCGGACGAGGCGGCGGCCGGTGTGCGGACCGTCGGCGTCGACGTCCGGCCGGACATGGTGGCCCGCAACACCCGACTGGCGCAGGAGCTGGGGCTGGCCGGGCTGGCCTTCGTCGTCGGGACGATCGAGGACGCCGACCCCGGCCTGGGCGACGTCGACCTGGTCCTCGCCCTGCACGCGTGCGACACCGCGACGGACGACGCGCTCGCCCGCGCCGTCGCCTGGGGCGCTCCCGTGGTGCTGGCGGCGCCCTGCTGCCACCACGACGTGCAGCGCCAGCTGGCCGCCGCGCAGGCCGCGGGCCGGGGTGCGCCCCACCCGTACCAGGCCGTCACCCGGCACGCGATCCTGCGGGAGCGGTTCGCGGACGTGCTCACCGACGCGCTGCGCGCCGCCGTCCTGCGGCTGCACGGCTACCGGGTGGACGTGGTGGAGTTCGTCGACTCCCGGCACACCCCGCGCAACGCGATGCTGCGCGCCGAGCTCACCGGGGCGACGGGGCGGGACGACCAGGCGGCGGAGTACGCCGAGCTCACCGCCGCCTGGAACGTCCGGCCACGGCTCGCCGACCTGGTGCCGCCGCCCGAGCCGTGACCTCGAGGTGTGACACCTCGGGCGGTGGCTCGGGCGGCGACCCGCGGTGGGTCAGCGGAGCTGCTCGTCCACCCAGGCGGACCAGCCGGCGGTGAACTTCGCCCGGTCGGTGCCCAGCGAGGCGTAGGCCGCGGTCGCCCCGCGCGAGGCGAAGGCGCTGTAGAACCCGATGGCCTTCCCGGTGCCCCACGTCTTCTCGATGTAGCGGTACACGGCGGCGGCGAGGCAGTAGTTGTAGGCGCCGAGGTCGCTGTCGACGTAGAAGGAGTCGCGCGGGTCGGGCGGGAGCTGGTGCTTCCAGTACTTGTCGCGCAGGATGCGCAGGGCCTTGACGTAGGTGGAGTCGCCCACCGGGACGTCGAGCTCCTCCACCCAGGCGGCCATGCCCTCCTCGACCCAGGTCGGGAAGTTCTGGACCGCCCGGCCCTTGGGGACCGTCTGGGCGCGGACGTCGACGGCGTGCGTGAACTCGTGCCGCAGCACCCGGTAGAGCTGGTCGCCCTTGGACTGGGTGAGGTCGACGATGACCCGGGCCCCGGCGTAGCGGCCCGGGTGCCGGATCGCGATCTGCAGCATGGTGGCGCCCGCCGCCTGGAACGGGGCGCCGCCGGAGCCGAACCACGTGCCCACGGCCTTCTGCGAGTGGGTGGCGAAGACCACGAACCGACTCGGGCCGGGGCGCGATCCCCACACCTCGTGGACGGCGCTGGCGGCGTCCTCCGCGGTGCGGCTGACCTCGTCGAGGTTGTCGACGTCGGGGGTGGCGACGACCGTCACCTGCGGGCCGTCGTGGACGGTCAGCGCGACCTGGTCGAGGGGGGCGAGGCGCGTCGCCGGCTGGCCGCGCAGGGCCGCGACCGCCGTGGTCACCACGACGCCCTTGCGGCGGACGAAGGTCTCCACCTTGGTGAGCTCCGCGGCCTCGCTGTCGACGCCGCGGTAGGCGTGGAGCAGGGAGACGTACGCCTTGCGGGAGGTCGCCGAGCCGGTGACGCCGGACTCCAGGTATCCCGGGCCGACCAGCGGCAGCTGCACCAGGTTGCGGAAGAGGATCCGCTCCGTCGCGACGAGCGCCGGGCGGGCCGGGTCGAAGGTGCCCAGGAACCCCTTCTCGTCGTGCTTGCGCAGGGCCGCCGTCCGCAGCGCGAGGGCGGCGTGGACGTCCTTCGGCGAGACCGTCGTGCTCGGCTTGGCCTTGGGCTTGGTCGTCGCCGGGGCGAAGGCCGGTGCGGCGACCGGCGGCGCGTCGTCGGAGGCGAGCTCCGCGAACGGCGGCTGCTCCTCGGCGGTGGCCGTGGAGACGTCGCTCGGGGAGCGCCGGACGGTGACCTTGCCGGCTGCGGCGGCCGGCCCACGGGCGGCGACGACGGCGGCCGGGCGGGCAGCGTCGCCCGACGACCGGCTCACCACCACGGCGGACGTCACGGCGCCCAGCAGCAGGGTGGGGCCCAGGACGAGGGCGACCAGCCGACGACGCCCGGACGGCCGCGGCCGCCTCGGGCGCCGCATCGGCGGCCCAGGCTCGGGCGCCTCGTCGGCGTGCGTGCGTAGCGTCGTGCCGTCGTCCATGATCGTCCTGTTCCCCCTGGCGGCGCGAGATGTCGCGCCCCACCGCGCCTGCCGCGCCCCGATGCGCGATCGCTGCGAAACGCTAGCCGACCGGTCCGACAGCATGACGAGAAGTGCTGATATTGGTCGCTTCCGTGCCTCTGCGTGATGCGCGCCGGTGTCGACGACCGCGCGCCGCCCGGGGGCGGACGCCGCCGGGTGGCAGGCTGCCGGGATGGCCCGCTGCTGTGTTCCCGCTGCGGTGCGGGCCCTGGTCGTGGCCGTGGTGCTCGTGGCCGGACCGTTCGCGACCGGAGCCTCAGCCACCCTGTCGGGCGCCGTGTCGCGCGGCGTGTCGGCGTCGCCCGCGCGCCTGGGGGACGCCGTCGTGGACCGGAGCGTGCGCGACCCGCGCATCTCGGAGTCGTCCGGGCTGGCCCTGAGCCTGCGGCACCCGGGCGTCCTGTGGACGCACGACGACTCGGGCAACCCGCCGGTGCTGTTCGCGCTCGGTCCGGACGGCGCGGTGGTCGCCGCGCTCCGGCTGCGGGACGTGGCCGACGTCGACTGGGAGGCGATGGCGAGCTACCGGGACGCCGACGGTCACGCCGTCCTCGCCGTCGCCGATACCGGGGACAACGGCGCCCGGCGGGCGTCGGTCGAGATCGTGCTGGTGGCGGAACCGGCCCGGCTGCGGGACGCCACGGTGTCGCCGTCGCGGCGGCTGCGCCTGCGGTACCCCGACGGCGCGGCGGACGCCGAGGCCCTGCTCGTCGACGCGGGCGCCGACGCGGCCCCGCGGCGGATGTACGTCGTCACCAAGGGGCTGGGCAGCACCGTCTACCAGGTGCCCGAGGCGGTGTGGCCGGGGCCGCCCGAGGGTGTCCCGCAGGACGAGGGCACGCTGGAGCCGATCGCCACGGTGCCGCTCATCCTGGTCACGGACGGCGTGATGGGTCCGGGGCACCATCCGGTCCTGCGGACCTATGGCGAGCTCGCCGTCCTGCCGCCGATCACCCCGGACGTCGTCGGCGGCACCCTCGAACCGCTGGCCACGTCGTCGCTGCCCGCCCAGCGGCAGGGCGAAGGGCTGGCGCTCACCGGGTCGGGTGAGGTCCTGCTGAGCTCGGAGGGCGTCGGGGAGCCGATCCTGCGCCTCCCGCTGCCGGGGGCGCTCGCCGCGGCGGTCGGGCCGCGACCGGCCGCGACCCCGGCGCCGGGGACGGCGTCCGGGTCGGCGTCCGGGTCGGCCTCCGTCCCGAGCACGGGCACGGGCACCGGCACCGCGTCCGGGACGGCCGGCTCCGGCCGGGTCGCGGCGGACGGCGACGGCGTCCCGGCGGTCGTGCTGCTCGCCGGGGCCGCGGTGACGGCCGCCGTCGTCGGTG
>Ga0302321_100005830_pt1 | contig 10797 bp, 3 predicted proteins | sample Fen_T0_1_FD_202505 | JGI IMG/M metagenome (GOLD analysis project Ga0302321, IMG submission 202505) | Peat permafrost microbial communities from Stordalen Mire near Abisko, Sweden - Fen_T0_1 | ecosystem: Environmental > Terrestrial > Soil > Wetlands > Permafrost | place: Sweden: Abisko...
CGATGCACGCCGCGGCCGCGGCCGCCGACAGGCCCTCGCCCGCGAGGACCGTCGCCCCCGCTACCATCGCGCCCGCGGCGAGCTCGGCGCACACGGCGACGCAGAGCGCGGCGACCCCTACCACGGCGATGCCGGTCATGACCGCCCCGAACAGGTCGAACCCGCCCCCGCCGTCGGCCGGCGCCTGCTGCGCGGCGGCGGCCTGCATCGCCTGGAGGTCCGCGTCCGCCTGCGCGTCCTTGCCCGCGTTCGCCCTCGCCCGCAGCTGCGCCGCCGCGCGGGCGCGCACGAACCCGGCCGACCACGCCCTGAAGGCGGCCATGCTCTGCCGCTCGGCCCGCTGGACGGCCGGGTCGTCGCGGTGGCGCATCCGCGCTACCGCCGCCCTCGCCGCCTGGCTGCGCGGGTGCTGGACGGCGGTGGTCTCGTCGCACAGGTCCGCGCTCGCGTGGCAGACGCCGTGCCCGGTCGGGTCGACCAGGGTCGCCGGGCTCGCCTCCGCGTACAGGAACCGGTCGAGCGAGAGGGGGTCCTGGGCGGAGCCCCGCGAGGAGTCCGCCTGGGTGAAGGCGCCGGCCGACGGGGCGTAGTAGCGGGCGCCCATGGCGTACAGCGGCGACGAGGTGGGGCTCAGGTCGAGCGCCCCCCGGTACCGCCACGGGCTCGCGGCCGCGCCGCTGGCGGCGACCGTCTGGCCCCAGCCGTCGTAGCGCCACGCGCCGGCGACGGCCCGCGCGCCGTCCTCGAGCGCCGCCACGCTGCCGTGGAGGTCGAACAGGTACCAGCCGGCCGCGCCGCCGGCCCTGAGGCCGTAGCGCCCGGCGGCGTCGACCGCCGAGTCGCTGACCGCGCCGGAGCCGCCGACGTTCGCGACCTCCCAGGCCGTGCCCGAGGCGCCGACGTAGGCGTACGCGTCGACGCTGGGGCCGACCGTCCGGGTCCTGGGCCGCCCGAGGGCGTCGACGGTGTAGGCGGCGGAGGCCGACCCCGACGTGGCGGACAGGAGGCGGCCGGCCACGTCGTAGGCGAACGTGGTCGACACGCTCCCCGACTCGGCCTTGGTGGTCATGTCGCCGAAGCCGGTGTAGGCGAAGGCCGAGAGCGTCCCGTCGTTCTGGGAGGCCAGCTCGTCCGTGCGGTCGTACGCGTAGCTGGTGGTCACCGAGCCCTGCACCCGCTGGGTCCGGTTGCCGTCGAGGTCGTACTGGTACGCGGCGGCGGCCGTCCCGGCGAGGCCCGACGAGCTCGCGAGCCGGCCGAGGGCGTCGTAGTGGAACGTCTGGGTGCCGTACAGGGCATCGCCCGAGCCCGCGGAGCCGAGCGTCCGCGACTCGGAGGTCACGTTGCCCGACCGGTCGTAGGCCTGCGCGAGCGTGCCGCCCCCCGAGAGGGTGATCATGGCCGGCCGCCTGGCCGGGTCGTAGGACATGGCCTCGGTCTCGCCCGACGGGAGGGTCTTGGACGCGAGCGTCCCGTCGAGTCCGTACGCGTACGAGACCTGGCCGGACCCGATCGACGGGGACGTGCCGGTCCGCTCGCGCTTGGCCCAGTCGTACGAGAAGACATCGGCCGCCAGCGCGCCGTCGGTGCGGGTGGCGAGGGTCCCGTCCGGGTTCCACGTCTCCGCCGTCAGCGTCGTCGATCCGCGCGCCTCGGTGAGCTCGCGCCCGAACGCGTCGTAGGTGTACGAGATGGTGTCGGTGCCCTCGCCAGCCCCCGTCCCGTCGAAGGCCGTGGACGCGAGCGTGCCGTCGACGTTGTAGGTCGACGTGGTCGTCAGCTGGAGGGAGTCCGAACCGCTCGAGCGGTCGAACGCCTTCACCGTCAGCGGCCGGCCCAGGGCGTCGTAGATCGTGTCCGTGTGGCGCGTCCACAGCTGGGCCCCGGCGTTGGCGCAGGCGGAGGCGCCGGCCGGGTACGAGCACGCCGAGGTGACCCGGCCGGCGGCGTCGTAGCTGTACGAGGTCGCGTCGAGCTTGGTCGTGCCCGTGAGGGCGTTGACGGGCGGGGTGCTGGTCAGCACCCGGCCCATGGCGTCGTACGCGGTGTGCGACGCGCGGCCGTCAGCCGGGTCCTTGGCGTTGGCGGCCGCGCACCCGGCCAGGACCTGGTCGCCGGAGCACACCCCGACGAGGTTCCCGAAGGAGTTGTACGCGTAGACGGCCTTGAGGTCGTCGCCGTTGTTGATGCCCGAGGGCGTGCCGTCCACATAGTTGAGGATCGTGTCCACGAGACGGCCCATGCCGTCGTAGTCAGCGTGGCTGCGAACAGGCGCGCCAGCCGAGCCGTCGCCCGCGGGCTTCCAGACGTCCGTCGCCCGGCCGAGCCCGTCGTAGGCGGTCCGGCTCACGAGGTTGGCGGCGTCCGCATGGTGCCCGGCGAGCCAGTGCGCCGACACGTCCGCTGCGGCGAGCGGGGTCGCCGCGTAGACGGCCACCTCGTCGACCGCGCCCGTCCAGCCGTTGATCGCGCCCGAGCCGCCCGCCTCGGCCCCGACCGTGAAGGCGGCCGCAGGTGCTGCGGGCGCCAGCGACGCGTTGCCCGTCGTGATCGCGGCGGGCGAGCCGTCGAGGTACAGGGCCGTCACGCCGGCGGTCCGGGACGCCACCAGGTGGTGGGGGATCCCGGTGGAGACGGCGGCGGAGGTGCCGATCCAACCCGCACTCCCGAACCGGGCGCCCAGGTGGCCGGCCGGATCGACGCCGACGCCCCACCCGCCGGCCTCGGAGCCGTTGTAGGCGGCGATTGCGTAGCCAGTCGCGGGGGTCGCGTCGAGCCGGACCCAGGCCTCGAGGCTGAAGTTGTCCGTCGAGGAGCTGGCCGCCGCGGTCACTGCGAGCCACTGGGCGGTGGATGTGGCGTTCGCGAAGGAATAGCCGGTGCCCGCGTCATCCACGAGCGGGGCCGCGCCGGGGGCCGCGCCCACGTTCGCGAGGGCCGCGGAGCCCACGGATGGCGCGATGGGCCCGCCGGTCTGGTCGAGGGTGTAGTCCGCGGCGAGGCCGGCCGTGCTCCGAACGGAGCTCTGGTACGCGTCGGACGCGTTGACGTCGACCGCCACAGTCCGGCCCGCGGCGTCGAACTCGCTCGCCGTGACGAGCGGGATGTTGGAGGCCGCCGACGCGGGCGGGACGACCGACGAGACGACGTGGCCGTCCGCGTCGTATCCCGTCTCGGATGACGGGATGTCCGTGTCGCCATTGGCGGGGCTGACCGTGACGTCGGACACCATGGCGTTGTCAACGAGGATCCGGCCGGTGCCGGCGGCCTCGCGCCGCACCGCGGCGTCGACGGAGGCCGTCAGGTCGGAGGATCCCGAGACGGCCCACGTCAGGGTGTACGTGTGCCAGGCGACGTCGCCTGTGAAGAGCACCGGGGTCGCGACGTTCGTCGTACCCGAACCGCACCGAGCCCGACAGGCCAGCGTCGGCGAGCACGGACACCCTGAGCTGGTAGGTGTGGCCGTGGACGAACGTCTGCTTGTAGTCGCCGATCCTGCTGCCGGCGGGCGGTGTCGACAGCGCCACGGAGGCGCCCGAGTTCGCGCCGCTGGTGTCGACCTTCAACAGCCCGAGGCCTCCGCCAGCGAGCGCTGGGACCGAGCCGTAGCGGGCGAGGCGGCTGATCGTTGCCCCGGCCGAGAGGAACAGCCCGGTCGCGCCGGGGCCCCAGCGGTCGGCGTCAGCCTCGAACGTGGACAGCGTGGTGCCAGCCGCCCCGGTGACGTCGTAGTGGGAGACGGTCTCCACGGCACGCCCGTCGGCGTCATAGAGGGTCTTGGTCCAGCTCCGACCCGAGTCCGGCGTCGCGACGGCCTCTGTGGACGATGCCCGGTCCACGCGGCCCGAGGGGAGGTAGACCGTCTTGGCGTCGGCGTAGTCGACCGCGGTGACGGAGCCCGTCCCGGAGATGACGTCGACAGAACGGCCCAGGGCGTCGAAGAAGGTCTTGGTGTACTGGTCCTTTGCCGCCCCGTCGACGACCTTGGTCGTCAGGACGCTGCGCCCCAGCACGTCGTAGACGGTCAGCGAGACAAGGTTCTTGTCGTTGTTCGTGCCGTGCGAACCGCCCGCAACGTAATTGGCGGTGACCCGCACCGGGCGGCCCGCGACATCACGGTTCGTGAGCGTCACGTTGCCGAGCGCGTCGGTGCTGCTGATCGCCTGGCCGTTGATGTCGAGCGACGCGACCGAGTTGCAGGGGTCCCCGCTGCCGTCCGGGCAGGCGGGCCCGCCCGCCGCCGCGACTGGCAGAACCGTGGCCGTGGAGGCAGCGCGCGTGAGGGTCACCTGGGCGCCGCCGATCGTGTAGGGCCCAGCGGTCTCGAAGCGGCTGGACGTGGTCCGGTCGGGGTCGCTCTCGCCGGCGCCGTGCTTCTGGGTCGTGGCCACCGCGTCGCCGAGCAGGTCGAAGGCGGACGTCGCCACGGCGTCAACCCCCGCGGTGTCCGAATCGGTCTCCACCGCGTTGCCCAGCGCGTCGTACGTGTATGCCGTCCTCACGTTCTGCGAGGCGGTGGCGCGGCCGCCGGCCACGTAGTTCGCGACGGAGTCCTGCCGCTGCCCGTAGTCGGAGTAGTCGGCGTGCGTGTCCACACCCTGGGCGTCCACCGCGTCGACGGCGTCGTACGAGATCTGGTGGCCGACCTGGTCGGGAACTGACACGGAGGTGTTGCCGAGCGCGTCGGTGGTCGAGGCGATGTCCGTCTGGTCGGTGCCGTAGGCGGTGGTCGTGGACACGCCATCCGCGTCGACAGCGCCCACGGTGCGCCCCCAGGCGTCGTACGAGGTGCTTGTCGTCACGTCTTGGTCGGGCGCGGGCCCGGGCGTCCCGTCCTGGTAGTCGGCGATCCTGTCGGTCGGGAGGATGCTCGGGAGCAGATTGGCCCCGGCGACCTGGGGCGTGTAGTCGAGGTGGGTCCGGATGGTGCCCGTGGCCGTCGAGACTCCCGGCGCCATCGTGGCCGCGTCGGTCACCAGGCCGGTCGGGCCGTACGTGGTGGTGCCCCAGCTCGTGACGATCGCTGTGTCGTCGAAGTAGGCGGTGCCGACGTGGTTGTCGTCCCACAGCGAGATCAGGGTCCGGCCGTCGGTGCCGCTGGTCGGCAGGGCCACGTCGTACGCGTACGGCGTCCACGCGGTCGGCAGCGTGTAGAAGCTGTACAGCGTCGCCCAGCTGTTGCTCGTCGTGCTCCAGTAGTAGAGGCTGAAGGTGGCGTGGGCGCCGGTACCGACCGTCTTCGCCGAGAACTGCACTCGGAACCGCTGGCCGGGCACGAGCTGGACGTACTGGTTGACGTACGCGGGGCCAGTGATGTTGAGCGACGCGAAGCCCGAGTTCACGCTCGCGTCGCCGGGCGCGGACGCGAAGTAGGGAGCGGCGCCGTTGCCGCTCTGCCAGGCGGCGAGCCCGGACTCGAAGCCTGCGTTGACGAGGAACTCGTCATCGAGCGCCGTGACGTGGCCCTCGCGGTCGTAGGACGGGACAGAGTGGTGGTCAGCGAGCCCGTCGCCGGCGAGCATGTGGACCCGGATCTTGGTCGGGTCCAGCGCGGCGGTGTAGAGCGCGACCTCGTCCACTGACCCGGCGAAGTACTCCGCCCCGAGGCCGTCCTGCCCGATGTCGAGAGCCGTGGCCGCCGTTGTCAGCGCCGGCGTGCCCGCGGTCGTGAACGGCAGCGAGCCCGCGAGGTCGCCGTCCACGTAGACGGTGGCGGTGTCGGCACTGTCGTCAACGGAGACCACGATGTCGTACCAGTGCCCAGCCTGCCACTTGAACGGGACATTCCCCGAGAGAAGCCAAGCTGTGCCGTTGCCGACGTCCAGGCGGAGCGAGGGGGTCGGGCACGTCGTGCCGTCGTAGCAGAGCTTGGCGTCGAAGGTGAGCGCGGAGCTCGTCCGCGAGCCGAGGACGGCGTCGGCGGTTGCCATGGTCGCGCCCGACCCGGTCGATGGCTTGATCCACGACTCCAGGGTGTAGCTGCCGGTGACGGCACCGATCGTCGCGGCGGGGACCGAGCCGAACTGGCTCGAGCCGTTGAAGGCGACCGACGTGCCGATCTGGCGCTGGAGGGCGCCCCCGCCGCCGAGCGCCGGCGACCCGGTGTAGGCACCGTTGCGGCCACCGACGGCGTCGGCCATCGTGCCGGCGGACGAGTCGTCCATGCGCCAGTAGTCGCGGAGAAAGTCCGTGTTCTTGACGGCGTCCGGGTAGTCCGGGGCCGGGTTGTAGACCGGGACATTGGTGTCCACCGGCTGCTGGTGGCCGTTGTACGCGTACTCGGTGCGATAGAGGTCCGGGTTCGTCCCCCCCGAGTCCTTCATGGACGCGAAGTACTGGTCGGCCGTCTGGGTCCACGCGGTCTCGGTCGCGGCGAGGGCATCGGCATAGTTGTCGACCTTGGCCGCGGCGCCGGAGGCGCTGCGCGAGATCGACGCCAGCGCAGTGGTGCCAGCGCATCCCGACACGACCAGCGCGGTCGACGGGCACCGGTACTGGACCGTGCTCGTCGCGTTGCCGAGGCCGTCGTAGGTGCGCGTCTCGGACAGGTATCCCGCGAGCGCGCCGGAGTCGCCCGCCGGCGGGTTCGTTGCGCAGTCTCCGCCTGTGCAGGGCTGCGGCGCGTACGCCGCCAGCTGGCTGCCGTCCGGCGACAGGTCGACGTGCATCGCATAGCCCTTGGCGAGCGCGGCGGCGTCGGCGTAGAGCGGTCGGGTGTACGCCGGGGCCGAGTCCGTGTTGTGGCTCCAGCGGAACACGCGCAGTTGGGGGGCGCTGTGGCGGCTCAAGTCGAGCACGGCGGTCGGGGCCGCGGTGGAGCCTCCAGCCGAGGTGTCCCATGTCACGCTCATGGCGTACTGGTTCGACGAGCTGTACCGCGGGTCGCGCACCATGGAGAGCGCGTGGCCGGCGTTGTCCGCGTAGCCGAAGACGGCGCAGCCGGAGGGGGTGCCCGTGCAGCCGGATCCCTGCCAGTTCCGAGCGGGGCTCACGCTGACAAGGTCGCCGACGTTGTACGCAGGGGTGGTCCCAGAGGCAGTCTGGGCCGTCGCGACGCTGAACACGGCCGTGCGGGACGAGGCGTCCTGTCCGGTCGCGACGCCGCCGACGCTCTCGCCAAACGTCACGGTCGTCGGTGCCCCCGCGGTGCCCGCGACCGTCGCGACGGAGAGACTGCGGGAGAATGTCACGCCGCCCGAGGAGGAGCCATCGGAGGCGCCGCGGATCGCGGTGAGCGTGTAGGAGGACTGCGTCGTACCGGCGCCGCCGGCGACCGACCAGTCGAGACGGGTGGCGTTCCCGTCGCGGTCAGCGATCCTCACGAGGAGCCCGTCTCGGTTGAAGAAGTGGCTGGTTCCGTCGGGGAAGTCGATGCGGAAGTCGTACAGCCCGACGACCGGAAGCGCCTGGCCTCCCGCGCCGTTGTACGTCGCGTTGGGCAGCCCGTACTCATCGGTGTGGCCCCACCGGTCAACGCCCGCGGCGTCGGGGATGGAGGCGTAGCTCAGGTCGTCGACAAGCAGGAAGTTGCCGTCCCCGCCCACAAGCTTGAACCCGGTCATGCTCACGGGATCCGCCGAGCCGTCACCGGCGTCGTTGTAGAAGCCCAGGACCTGGCGGGCATCCTCGAGCACATTGCGAGTCACGCGGCTCCAGTCCGTCGGCAGCGCCGGCGTGACCTGGATCGCATGGGACGCGCCGGCCGGCGGCGTCGGCCCCGCGTAGTAGGTGATGTCGCCCGTCGCGTTCGAGCGCGTGTCCTTGAGGTGGATCACGACCGCCGCGGTGGTACCGCCGACCTTCTTCCACCACCAGTGCGTGAACGGGTAGTAGACGTTCAGCGCCATGGCGCTGCCGCCGTTGAAGCACGCGGCCGAGCAGTCCGGCGAGCCGGCGACGTTGGCGGAGGCCACCGGGACCGAGGCCGGCGCGCCCGTGCCGGCGACGATGTAGTCCCGCGTGTTCAGCGACGCCGAGCCGCCGACAAACGACGGGAGGTTGTCCCCAATCGACGTGGTCGCGAGCGGCTCGAGACGGATGGCGTCGTAGTAGACGTAGCCGGAACCCCCCGAGGGCGCGGTGTGCTGCACCGACGTGACCTGGAAGGTGTCGTTGGCGCTCCAGGCCGCGGGGAACCCGGCGGCCCCGATGAAGTCGCGCAGCATGTCGCGGCTCACGTACATCCAGGTGTTGGCGATCGTGCCCGCCACGTTCTTCTGTGGGAACCCAGTGGCCCAGTCAGTGCCCAGGGTGTACTTGAACCACTGGTCAGCGTTCTGCTGGACGTCGTGGATCTTGAAGTCGAGCGAGGCAGACAAGTTGCCGTTCGTCCGGACCGCGAACGCGACCAGAGGGTACGAGCCGAGGTCGACCGACGGCGCGCCCCCGATCCCGGCCAGCGAGGCGTTTGACATGCGGAGGACGAGTGAGCCGGACGGCGCCCCGCTGAGCCCGGCGGCCGAGGCGGTCATCACGCTCGCGTAGGCCGACGAGGGGTAGTTCTCATCGAAGATGGTGACCCGGGCCCGCGTCGCCTGGCCCGGGATCGGGCCCGTGATCTGGCCGTCGGGATCGGTGTCCGCCTGGAACCGCCTTCCCTGGCCGTCCTGGTAGATGAAGGCGCCGCCGGACGCACTTGCGACCGCGGTGAACCGCTCGTCCCAGTTGGTGCTCCACCCGCAGGCCCCGAGGATGCCCTGGTAGCCGGCGCAGGCCGAGGCGTCGGCGCTCTGGTAGCCGTAGTCGAGGCCGACGGGGAGGAGGTCGGTGAACCCGAGGCCCGTTGAGCCGGCGTACGAAAGGTTCCGGTTGGCGAGGTTGATCCCGATCGAGCCTCCGTCACCGGTCGTGACGGTGCGCACGCTGCCCACAGCGTCATCAACCGAGGCGAGGACGGTGATGCCGAACTCGTCCCGCTCGACGACGGGGAGCCCGTCCACCGAGTCGAATCCGATGTGAGGATCTTCTTGTCGCGGCTGTAGTACTTGGACGGTGTCGCCCAGTCGCTCGACCACAGGTAGGCTCCCCCGACCAGGTGGACGAGGTCCACCCGCAGGGTGTACTGGCCAGCCGCTGCGGGCGGGCTCACCGACAGCCCGAAGGCTGGCGAGGTGCTGCCGGACGCCACGTCCCCGGGGAGGCTCTGCAGGCAGGAGTTCACGGTATCTGGGCACGCCACCGCCTTGCCCTTGGAGTCAGACCAGCGGTAGCCGACCCTGTACGAGTCGGAGCCGGTGGCGTTGAACGGGAACCCGGAGCTGTTGTTCGAGACGGTGATCGGGAGGACGGTCGTCGACCCGGCGACCATGGCGGACGGGGCGTACGTGGGGCCGAGCGCCGGCGCGAAGTCGATGCCCACGGCGGGCGCCGCGTAGTTGATGGTCAGCAGGGGGCGCATGGTGATCGTGCCCACGGACTGGTTGTAGAAGTCCGTCTCCTTGCGGGTCGTGGCCTCGGTGTCGTACCGGACCTGGAACCCGTACTCCGCCTTCCAGTCGGTCGATCGCTTCGTGTACTGCGCGCGCACCATGCTGGTGACGTCGAGGGAGATGGCGCAGATCGTCGTCCCGGTGCCGCAGGGCGCGACGGCGTTCGAGTCGTAGCCGGAGATGACCTTCGCTGCCATCCCGGTCCAGGTCGCGTGCGTGTCCCATGCCGTCGAGACCGGCCGTGCGTAGACCTTCGATCCGCCGTTCCCGGTGTTGTTCCCCTCGCGGAGGGTCAGGGACGCGCTCGTCACCGCGGCGCCGTCCATCAGGGTGGCCGGGTCGAACCAGAGCAGGGAGCGCATGTTGCCCCAGTTGGTGCCGGTGTCGGAGGACACGCCGTTGGCGTCGTAGCCGACACGGTCCATCGACGGCGAGGCCGGGTACGTGCCCGCCTGGTTGTCGCGATGTAGGTGTCGAAGTAGTGCGTGCTGTCGAGGCAGCCGTTCGTGCCGCCGAGGCGGGTGCACACCGACCCGACGCCCGGGTCGAGTGTGACGGGAAAGACGCGGGCCGGGTCAGTGAGATAGGCGGGGTCAATGCCGTAGCGGAGCATCCGGTGCCCGACGGCGTCGTTCCCGATGATCGCCGTGGTGACGGTTCCAGCAGGCGCCGGGAGTCCGGCGTCCGCCACGACCGGCGCAGTGATCTCGATCCGGGAGGTGCCGGACGAATCCTGGAGCATGACGGCCCCGGTCGCGCTGTCGACGACCGGCGAGAGCCCGGGCGCGGAGATGGCGAGCGTGACGGTCGGCGACGCCTTGGCGTCCGGGAACGTGGCCCCGAACTCGAAGCCAGTGTCAGTGGGCTGCGCGGTGACCTGCACCTCGCCGCCGGCCTGCGGGGCGAAGTCGGCCCGGTTGTTCGGCTTGTCGAAGGACGCCGGGCCGAAGCCGGCGGCGTAGAGGGTGACGCTGTACGCCCCCGTCGGATCGGTGTACGAGGCGATGCCGGCCGAGCCCAGACCGGACCCGACCCTCACCGCGGCGTTCGATGCGGCCACCTTCAGGCCGAGCGCGCCTTGGCCCGTTTCGGGCACGAGCGAGAGGTCGAGCGGCTGCCAGTGCCCTTGCCCGTCCTTGTAGTTCATGCGCCCGGAGCTCACCTCCTGGGTGACGCTGCCGTCGGCGTTCATGTACGTCCGCGAGTGGGCATCCCTGAGTGACGCGATCTCGGCGCGACCGCTCGACGGGCGGGAGACGCCGGCTGGTGCTGGCGCGAGATGGGCGGGGCGGAGCCCCACGGAGGTGTCTGCCGCGCCCGCCGCGCCGCCGGCTCGCGACCCGTCGCGGATCGGGACGGGGGTCGCTGC
>Ga0302321_100005831_pt1 | contig 10796 bp, 9 predicted proteins | sample Fen_T0_1_FD_202505 | JGI IMG/M metagenome (GOLD analysis project Ga0302321, IMG submission 202505) | Peat permafrost microbial communities from Stordalen Mire near Abisko, Sweden - Fen_T0_1 | ecosystem: Environmental > Terrestrial > Soil > Wetlands > Permafrost | place: Sweden: Abisko...
TTACTATCCAACGTGGATTTCCAAAGTCCAGGAACGGTGAACGTTTGACCCACGACGAGACCGTTCCCCAACAGGTCCCTTTCATAGTTACCGAGACTGTCTTTGTAAACCGAGCCATCAGAATAAACCCGACTGACCGTGTCTGCATCACTACCACTCGTCGTGTTTGGCTGCGCGATCATCCCGAGATTTCCGAAACGCACTCTCGGGCCCGTCTTCATGCGGTTAAAACCAATCGAAACCGTGTTTTCCAGGCGTGGGATAAACTCCACCGGAATATCTTCTTCTTTCTCAGGAAGCAGCTGCGCCGTCGCGCAGACGGCAGTCGCCAGAAACGAAGCAAAACTCAGGGAAAAGGCACGGAAACTGGGGAAATTCATGAAGCTCTATTTCAGGGACGCGGTGTTTTGGAAAATGTTGCGATTAAAGTTTGAGTGCAGCGCAATTTGCCGGCCTATGGCAAGGGCATAGCGTAACCCAGCATGAGAAGTTCGGCCCCAGGGTTGCGCTCGGTGAGGCCACCGTTGGAGATATGTACGAGCCGAAGGACGAGGCGATGTTCCGAAGAAAGACGACGCGCAACCTCAGCAAAGGTGCAAAACTCCAAATGGCTGCCCAAATCATCGCCTTGATGCCGCTCGTAATAACCCGGTCCCGTCCCGGCTGAAAACATCCAGGCGCTATCCGTGGTCGCGAGCGTATAAACCGCGCCGCCACCGGCGAAAACCGCCCCATCGGTCGCCCAACTCAAGCCCAGCCACGGCTGCACTCCTTTCCATTGCTTCGCGAAACGGTAGTCGAGCATGACGACCGGAACGCGTTCCGTATCGAAAAGCCCCGACACCCCACCACTGACCATCACCACATCGTGATCCTCAACCGCACGCGCGGTCGCAAAGGCGCTTCTACTCAGCAACAACAGGCAACAACAACGCAAAAGGATGTTCATGACGCCGTGATCGGGTTTGGCTGTGCAGTGCCGGACCGATTCCGGCAACACGCACCTTTCAACACACACAAGGAGGCCATCGGAGGATTCGCACCGAGGCGCTTCAGGCCTTTTGACGACGACGGTTCACAAAGCGGGCGAAAGCCGCGATGCCCACCAAGGCAAAATATAACCCGCTCGGCGCACCACCGCCGCCTTCAGTCGGAGCAGCAGATGCGGCGGCACTCACGGGTGCAGCGCCGGAGCTAGAGCTTGAGGAACTGCTCGTCGGCAGGACGTAGCCGTTAGGCCTGAGCACCGCGAGGCCCACCTGGCCTGTAGCACTCGCACCAGAAAGAAGTAAACGCGGCGTAACTTCGGACGTGAAGGCCACGCCATAAGCAAAATGGTCCGTTACGTCCGGGAGCGAGAAAGCGGTATCAAGGCTGCCATCAGTTTTCAAACGCGCCACACCGCTGACCGGCGCGCCGTTGTAACTATCGAAATCACCGGTCACGATGACCATCCCATCCCCTTGCACCGTGATTGCTTCGATTTCGGCCGGCAAGGTCAACGTCTTGAATCCGGTGCCCGTCACAAAGGATGTATCCTTGGTGCCATCGGCCAGTAACCGCATGATGCCGCCCGTAAACTTTCCTCCGAGGTAAATCCTCACATTGGCCTGTACGACGGGTACGTCGGCCTTCACCACAATTGCCTTCACGGCACCATCGAGCGCAGCCGGAGCGGTAAACGTCGTGTCCAAAGAGCCACCGGCGTTCAGACGCGCGACATATTTGCACGAGGTGCTCGTCGCATCGTTGAATTTCAAAAATTCGCCACCGACCAGAATCCGTTGGTCGACCGCTGGTGCCACAACCATGGGCTGCACAGCAATCGCGTTTACCGACGCATCAAATCCAGTGCCGGCCGCCGTAGTAAACGTCGTATCAGGCGTGCCGTCTGTCTTTGCGAGTCGAGCGATGTGCCCCACCGCTGCACCGTTGAGGGTCGTGAAAGCGCCGCCCGCCAAAATGTAATCCGTCGTCACCGTGCCCGCGACAACTGACTGAAATGCCAACGCGTTCACGCTGGCATCGAATCCTGTACCTGGATTGAACCAGACCAACAGGTCGCCAGTCGTATCAATAGTGGTCGTATCGGTCGTGCTCACGCCGTCCTTCGTCGTCGTAACCACGGTCTTGGTCGTTTTACCATTCAGGACGATCCCATCCGGCACCCAAGTCGTCGTCGTCACGGTGCCAGCGGCGTCGGTAAATGTAGTTGAACGCGCCGCCGTCGAGCTGACCGCCTGAAGCGAGCCGTCTGAATAAAGACGCGCGATGTAGTTTTCCGTTGCCCCATTAAAAACCGTAAACGATCCACCCAAGAGGATGCTATTCACGATACCGGAAGTGACGTCGGTTGTATCCACCAACGCCGCATTCACGCCGTTGCCGCTAAACCCCGTGCCTCGATAAAAGCTAGTGTCCACCAGACCCTGCGAATCCAGCCGTGTGACGAAGTAGAGTGATTTTTGGTTAACCAATGTGAAAGAACCGGCCACGATGAACTTTCCATCTTTGATTTGTTGCGCAAAGCGAACCGCGCTTTCACGCCTCAAGTCACTCGAAGACGCCACGTCCGGCGCTCCATTTTTTAACGTGCGAACGAGACCGCGTGCTGCGAATCCGTCGAACGAAGAAAAAATTCCGCCGGCGATTATTCGCGACGGCGTGGTTGCCGTTTGTCCAACCGGAACATCCGACACCAGTGAAAACACGTTGCTGTTAAAGCCGAGCCCGGGATTAAACCAATCGTTGTTGATCTTATTAATCGTCGCGCCAGCCGAATCCGTTGTCGTCACCACGTTGCCGCTTGAATCCAACTCATAAGGTCCATCCAGCCTTCCGTCCGTGTTCATGCGTATGATACCACGATACGTTCCGCCATTAAAGGAAGTGAATATTCCGCCCGCCAAAATGTGCTGAGTGGGCGTGGCCCCGACCATTTGAAAACCGATCGTGTAAACAGAGTTATTAGTGCCACTGCCATTGTAGAAAGTGGTATCGATCGCGCCTGTCGTACCGAGCCGAGTGATATTGTAGGTCGCCGTTCCATTAAACGACGAGAACGAGCCGCCCACCACGATTAGCCCGTCCTTCTGCACTCCCAGCGCATTCACCGGGCCATCGAAACCCGAACCGATAGCCGTAGTGAACGCAGAATCCAAGGTGCCGTCCGTATTCAAGCGCGCGATACGATTCATGCCCACGGCATTAAACGTCACAAACGCTCCGCCTACGACAATTTTCCCGTCAGACTGTATGGCCAAGGCATTAACCAAAGCGTCGAAACCCGTGCCAACATTCGCGTTGGTCCCGGTCGTAATCTTGTTAAATTCGGCATCCAACTTGCCATCGTCTTTTAGGCGCGCGATGTAGTTTTGAGTGACGGTGACCGAGGGGCTTCCGCTCGTGAAAGACGTGAAGGATCCTCCCACCACAATCGTTCGGGGGATCGGCAAATTGTTCTGGTCAACTTCTCTCATCGCCAACGAACGCACACTGCCATTAAACCCTATGCTGGGAACGAACGTCGGATCGATCGTACCATTGGCAAGCAACCTCACAATCCGTCCGCACACGTTGCCGTTGAACGATGTAAAATCGCCGCCGACCAAAATTTTTCCGTCCGATTGCACGACCACCGCACGCACTTGATCGTCGAAGCCCGTGCCAATGTTGAACGTCGTGTCCACGGTTGCATCGGCGTTATAACGAACGAAATAAGCGCTCGTCTGCGACCCGACCTTCGTAAAACTGCCACCCGCATAATATTTCCCGTCGAGGGGATAGGTAGGAGCAAGAGGAGTGCCAGCCATCACAAGGGTGCGTGAAAGGGCGACGGCGTTGATGTAGCCAACGTGTTCGATCGCCGGCTTAAAAAACGGATCCGCCGCGTAGGTAATTCCGTAGACCGTCGGATCAGCCCGCAAGGCGGAAAGGCCGAGGAAACCAATAGCACACAAAAACCGAATGATGCCGCTAAATGACACTGAATTCATGATAAAAATTGAGAGAGATGCTTGGAGCCGATGTGAACGCATTCCAGAGCCTGAGCGCAGCTCCATCAAGGAGATTTACTGAAAACGCAAAAATCAGCGCACCAAATTCAAAAAAGCTGTCTAACGGCCAACGTCGAGGAAACCGTGGGCTTGCTTGCCGGCCTTTCCCCACCGCGCAGCCCAACGGCGAAAAAAAACTATTCGTTGAACTCGTCGTGCTTCTTCTTGGCGGCCTTTTCAGCCTCCAACTGCGCCGCGAGCTTCGGATCATTAGCCGCTTCGCGTTCGCGCAGCCGACGTTCGCGCGCCTTCAAGTCTTCTTCGCGCTGCTCCAGCTCGGTTTCTTTTTCCTGCTGTTCCTGCACCTTTTCGAAAAGCTTGGTTTCGCTCTCATCGAGAAACGCTTCACGTTCGCTCATGTCCGCGCGCTGTTGTTTCAACGACACCTGCTGGCGCTCAACCTCGGCTTTCAGCGTCTCCAACGCCGCTTGTTCCTCTTGCGAAAGATTTCTCACTTCCACCGTGCCCGATTGTTTTTGCCTGGAGGCATCGAGCAGCGATTCGCGCGCCTTCAACAAAATTTCCGTCTCGGCCAACGTCCGATCCCGGTCCGCCAAACGCACTTCAAGATCTTGCAGAAAACGTTCACGTTCCTCGAGTTTTGCGGCGAGTTGCTTGAGGGATTTTTCGAGCTCAGGCAGCGGATTGGTTGCACCCTCCGGAGCGTCGGCCCAAGGATTGCGCGTCGCCGAGCGGATGGCCTCAATCGCTTTTTGCGTCTCAGCTGCGGTTTCTGAAATTTCGAAGGGCGAACGCAGCCGACGCCGCGGCAACACCAGCTCTTTATCGGCTGGTTTACGGGGAGGAAACTTGATCGCTCCTGGCGGCAAATTCGACGGATTCGACATGGACAACCTGATATAATCGGCGCAACCAGTCGTTACCTAAAGACGCGTTTAAGCCAGGCGAAAAAGCCTCTTTTGCGGCTCGGTGCATCTTCTTCAAGGGGTGGTGCCGTGGTGCGCGCCGGTGCCGAGGCCGACAACTGCCGCAGGTACGGTTTAAGCAAACCGGTGACAACGGTTTCGAGAATCGGATTCTTCAACACGGCAGCGAGACGGGCCAGTGGAATACCGTCATCCATCTGCTGCTGAAGCGTAGCCAGGTCGCCCTGAAAATATTCAATGTAAACCGCAGCCTGCTGGGTGAGCATTTGCTCGGTGGCAGCGGTTTCCAGACTCGAAGCATTGGCCGCCGTATCGCGATCACTCGTCCCGAGACGGGCACCAAAACGTTGCGCCAAAGCTGCCTGAACCTCGTCCGATTGCGCGCGTACGGTGAGGGCGATGCCCTCGAGCAAGTGCATACCTTTCTCGCCCTTACGGAACGGCATGTAGAGCGTAAGCGTAGCTTCGTCGATGTGGGAAAGTGCGTTAAGAAATGCCCGAAAATCGCCGCTCACAACAACCGTCTGGGAAAGATTTTGCGCAAACATCGCGAAATCCCGCAACGTCGCCAGATTCTCCAGATGGCAGAAATCGCGCGTCTCGGGCAGCAAGGCGACCAGCGACAACGGAAAATCCTCCGGGATGCCGAGCTTCGCCATGTTCTTCAGGAGGGGATTGTCTTTGTCTGATTGTTCGTTACCAACTGAGACCATATCGCCAAATGGATCGTCAAAGGCCTGCGTCTCCCGCAAGATCGAAATCAAAAGCTCAACCCGGCGGGGATGACCGGCGAGGTCTCGCATCGCCACCAGTTCATCGTAAGTTTTATCAATATACTTGGAGGGCTTTTCGTCAAAACCTGGCACCGGCCAGTCGGGACCGTCGAGGTTTTGCGCCAGACTGCTCAAAAAGGTGTCGACCATGATCGACGTCGCAAAAGCCCGGCGAACTTTTTCCCACGCTGGCCGCAGTTCGCTTTCGGAGGGCTCAGCGGCAGATGACAGTGAGGAGTCGGAATCAGGTGTCATGGAATTTTGAATACAGAGGGTTTTATACCTCTGGCGCGTGGTTTATCATCTCGGCGGCGGCCTGACGGTAATCGGCGGCGACATTGTCTTCCTGATTTGCTTCCTGGCCGACCAGGGAAACTGGCAGGCCGAGCGTGACCGCGCGGCGCACGATCATGGCATCGCGAATCTGGGTGTTGAAAATCTTCGCACTCTGCGCGACGCGACGAGCCGTTCGAAATTGGTTCATCCGCAGCTGCATCCGCATCTTGGGGACCTCGATATCGACGTTGGTTTTGATCGCGTTAAAAATCACTCCGCGCACCTGGGCAGCCGGCCCCATCTCAACGCTACGGAAACTCGCTGAGAGTTGGTGAAACTTGCCGAGCTTCTCGATCAACAAAGTGAAACCAATGAGGCTGAGCGCATCGGGATTCGACGGCACGTACACCTCGTTCGAACAGAAAAGCCCGCACTGCGAGGCGCGTAGAATATTTGGCGGACAGTCGAAAAGAATGTAGTCATACCGGTCTTCGATCTCGGCGACCTGCTGCTGGAAAACCGCGTAAGGCGGATGTTTAGGGTCGGGGTCGAACTCACTCTCAAGATCGACGAGGTTGAAAGTCGTCGGCACCAGATCGAGCGTGGGCAAAAGTTTCTCACCGTTTTTCCCCTCGACGACGGATGGGATGATCAGGTCCGCGACGCGGGCCTTGCCGGGATTGAAAATCGAGTAGATGGAACCTTCGCCGGTGGCGTTAAACTTGTTCCAACGCTCAAGCCGCAGCAGCCAAATACTCGCATTTGACTGGGTATCGAAGTCAAACAACAGCACACGATGGCCCTCTTTTGCGAGGCAAGCAGCAAGATTTACGATGAGCGACGTCTTGCCGACGCCACCCTTGTAATTGATGAAACTGATTTTACGAGCCATGCTAACTGGAGTATGAGTAAGTTTAACGTGCGTTGAACTAGAGAGTTGAATTATTTATTCACCACCGAGCTCGCGAGACAAAAAGAAGACTAAACGCTTTTCACGCATTTTTCAGCAGTTTTTTCGCAAGCAAGCTCGCAGTCTACCCCTTCAGAAATTCACCCGTTTGTGACCTCTTGGACACCCAATCGCCATGCTCATGTCGTTAACTGATGCGTGCCCTCAAGAATTCTTAGTGTTGATGATGAACGGGATGTAACTTCCCTGGTCGATTTCCACCTCTCGCGCGCCGGCTTCGCCGTACTCACCGCTGCAAGTGGCCGCGAGGCGTTGGACACCATTGCCCTTCAATCCCCGGATCTGATCATCCTCGATTTGATGTTGCCAGATATCGACGGGTTCGGAATTTGCGAAATTCTACGGCGTGACCCGAAAACGGCCACCATCCCCATCATTATACTGAGCGCGTGGGCGACCAACGACGCCCAGCATCTCGGACTCGAACTCGGTGCCCTCGACTACCTGACCAAGCCCTTCAGCCCCAAGAAACTCGTCGAACGCGTGCAATTTCTACTCAGCCTGCGAGAGACCGCTTGAGTTGTCGCACAGGATTGGTTGTCTCATGAGATGGATAAAACGTGCCTCCGTCAGGCCATCATCGAACGCATCAACGCCGATCTGGAAATTCAGACCCGCGCCGCGTTGATGGCGCACGACGAAGCCACGCACGAAGAGAGCAAAGCAGAAAACCAGTACGACATGCACGCGCAAGAGGCGGCCTATCTCGCCGAAGGCCAGGCCAAGCTCGCTGCCGAACTAGGCGACAGCCTCGCACTCTACCAAAGCATGGCGTTGCCCGCGTTCACCGCCGCGCAGCCAATCGGCCTCGGCGCCGTCGTCACCCTCAACGCCGCCGGCCGGAAAACCCGTTACTTCATCGGTCCCCGCAACGGCGGCATCGAAATCACCTTCGAAGACACCGAGATTATCGTGCTGACACCCCAATCTCCCCTCGGCCGTCTACTCGTCGGCCGCCACGTCGGCGACACCGTCGCAACGCCCGGTCGCGCCACCGCCCAACGCATCGAAGCGATCGAGTGATTCACCCGATCGCTTCATCTCTCGAAACTATTACCACCGGTAAGCCCTCATTCGGTCAGGTTAAACACCATGGGCAGGCTCATCCGGAAGCGAACGGGAACACCTTTGCGTTTACCCGGTTCAAACCGCCAGAGGGAAACGGCGTCGCGTGTCGCATCCTCGAATTCTGAGTTCGTCGATTTCAGCACCCGCACGTCATTCACACGGCCCGTTTCATCAACCATGAACTCCACCCAAACCGTGCCCGACGTCCCGGAGACCTTCATGGCAAAGGGATAAACCGGTTCCTTCTGAAAACGCGTGCGAGGCGGGTTATCGAGCAACCGGGCCGAAACGGCCGCATCACCTAAACCAGGACCATCGCCTCCAAGCGGACGGAAACCGAGAGTCGGGACGGACTTTGCATGTCCATTGATAACCGGGGCAGGATCCATGGTAAAAACCACATTGTCCAAACGCTCAAAATGCGGGATCTCAGGGCCACTTGGAGGCGCAGTATCTGGATCGCTTCCTCCCCGTTTCGCCGAATCCGTACTCGGGTCGACCGTGGTTATCTCAATCACTTTTTCAAAAAAATCGTCGTCGGGTTTTTTATTATCGTCCGTATTTTTAACTATCTTTGGCGTGTCCTTCAGATCAACCGGCGGCTTGCCCAATCCGAGAAAAAGCAGGGCATGAGCGGTCAGGGCGATTGCGGCTGGAATGGCAAATCTGCGTTTCATGATTTTTCCTTTGGTTGCGGGTTCATAAGAGAAACGCGCCAGCGCGCCCTTTCTTAGCAATTATTTCCAAAAACAAACGCCGGGTTGAAATCGCCCGCATCCGGCCTTTCTCTGCGGCATGCTACGCCACCTGCTCCGGTTCCTCCTGATCGCCTCGCTGGCCCTCACCGCCCTGCGTGCCAGCCCGAACTCTTTGCCACCGGAACTCAGCCGTGCGCTCAAGCTCTTTCGAGCCGAAGGCGCCCAACACTGGGCCTTCATCCAGACCACCGAATCGGGAGGCAAGAGCCTGGTCGAACACTTCGACCCCTCCAAACCCGAATTCTCACGCTGGACCCTGCTCAAAAAGGATGGTGCCGATCCCACCGCACCCGAATTAAAAGACTACCAGGAACGCCTCAGCCGCCGCACCAGCGGAACCGCACCCAACGTCAAAGACCAAATCGATCCCGCCACCTGCGAACTCGTTTTCAGTGACGACATCCGCGCCTCCTATCGCTTCCACTTGCAAACCGGCGAAAAGGGCGACCGCAGTGCCGCCCACATGACCGCCACCTTCACCCTGCACAAACCCACCGGCGTGATCGAACGCGTTGAACTCGCCGCCTTCGAACCGTTTTCGCCCATGCTCACAGTCAAAATCAATGAAGCCAAAACCACGATGCTCTACAGCCTGCCCGACGCGGACCGCCCCACCCTCCTGCAAAAGATCACGGTCAGCCTCCGCGGTCGCGCCATGTGGGTCAAATCCCTCGACGAAGACATGACCGTGACTTATTCAAATCATGAATACACGGGCCGAAAACCCGCGCCGCCCCCACCCGAAAATCCCGCTCGCCCCGCCGAGCCTGCGCACTAACCTTCCTCCATGAGCACGATCAGGCTGGCCAACGTCGACCGCGATACTTTCTGGGCAAATCACGCCTGGAACGACTTCGCCGTGGCCGCTGGCCACGACCGCGCGCTCGCGATTCTGCCGGTGTACGGTTTCGCCGATCACGGCCTCGGCCTGCCGCTTGACGCCGAGGAAATCGTCGGCAACGCCATCCTCCGGCGCGCGACCGAACAAATTAAAACCGCCATCCCCTGCCGCGTGTTGCCACCCGTGCGCTTCGGACTCGCGCCCTACCCGGCCACCTTCTTCGGCATCGACGCCGAAACCGCCCACGCTTTCCTGCACGAAATCGCCGCCGGCGTGAAAGCCGCAGGCATCCACAAACTCGTTTTTTTCAACACCAGCCCGTGGAACCGCGAGCTCGTAATCGACGCCTCACGTGACATCCGAGTCGCGCTAAAACTCCAGACGCTCATCATCAACACGCCGGCACTCGGCTTTGATTTTCATCCCGCCTCCGCCCAACGCGCCCAGGCCCAAGCTGCGGTCTCGCACCTGCTCGCCACGCCCGCCCGCCCGACGAAGCGCCCGGCTGAAATCCACGACACCGATTTCCGACCCGGTTGCTATCTCCAACCTGCACCGCTCGCGCCCGATCTGTCACTTGACGGCGCCGCGATCATCAACGCCGCCGGCCAGCACCTCGCCCGACTCTTCGCCGCTATCCACGCCCGCGCCCCGCTCGGCCGCACCGACCACCGCGCGCCGGTCACGTTACCCAACCTGCCTGCACCGACTACGGACAACCTGTTTCCCGAACGCATTCGCAACCGGTACCTGCCGGCCCTGACCCGCGACGAACTCGACGCCATCCCCAACAAGGACCGCGCGCTCGTCATTATCCCGACCGGCGCGATCGAACAACACGGCCACCACCTGCCCGTCGGCGTCGATGCTATCCTCGGCCAGGCCTGGCTCGAAAACATTCTCCCGCGCCTAAAAACCGACGCGCCCGTTTACGTTGCGCCACCGCTCACCTACGGGAAAAGCAACGAGCACAGCGCCTTCGCCGGCACGATCGCGATTTCCGTTTCTACTTTCCGTCGCACACTTCTCGCGATCGCCAACCAACTCAAAGCGCTAGGCTTTCACCAACTCGCCCTCCTCAACACCCACGGCGGCAACAGCGCCGTCATCGTCAGCACGTTGCGCGAAATCCAGACGACCCTCGGCCTGCGCGCCGGCCTGCTCGGTT
>Ga0302321_100005832_pt1 | contig 10794 bp, 11 predicted proteins | sample Fen_T0_1_FD_202505 | JGI IMG/M metagenome (GOLD analysis project Ga0302321, IMG submission 202505) | Peat permafrost microbial communities from Stordalen Mire near Abisko, Sweden - Fen_T0_1 | ecosystem: Environmental > Terrestrial > Soil > Wetlands > Permafrost | place: Sweden: Abisko...
CGTGGCACGCGCGATGGGTGTCGACGGCGACGACTGGCGTACCGCGCTGCGCGAAATCGGAAAATTGCTCGCGTTCCTGAAGGAGCCCGATCCGCCGAAGAACCTGAAGGATGCGTGGCAGAACACGCGACCGGTGTTCATGAAGGTGCTCGACATGGCGCCAAAGGAACGTTCATCGGCACCCTGCCAGGAAGTCGTGTGGGAGGGCGCGGACGTCGATGTCGCGCGCCTGCCGGTGCAGACGTGCTGGCCGGGCGATGCCGGGCCGCTCATCACGTGGGGACTCACTGTCACGCGCGGCCCGCACAAGAAGCGCCAGAATCTCGGCATCTACCGGCAGCAGGTCATCGCCCGCAACAAGGTCATCATGCGCTGGTTGGCGCACCGGGGTGGCGCGCTGGACTTCCGCGACCACGCAATACATACGAACGGCAAGCGCTTTCCCATTGCCGTCGCGCTCGGCGCCGATCCCGCGACAATCCTAGGCGCCGTGACACCCGTTCCCGATTCGTTGTCGGAATACCAGTTTGCCGGATTGCTGCGCGGCGGCCGCACCGAAATCGTCAAGTGCCTGTCGCACGACCTGCAGGTGCCGGCATCGGCGGAGATCGTGCTCGAAGGTTTCATCGAACCGGATCCGCAGGACGCCACCGGCTACGAAACGGCGGCCGAAGGGCCGTTCGGCGATCACACCGGCTATTACAACGAGGTCGAGCGCTTTCCGGTGCTCTCCATCGAGCGCATTACGCTGCGGCGCGACCCGATCTATCACTCGACGTACACCGGCAAGCCGCCGGACGAACCGTCGATGCTGGGCATTGCACTGAACGAAGTGTTCGTGCCACTGCTGCAGAAGCAGTTTCCGGAAATCGCCGACTTCTATCTGCCGCCCGAAGGCTGCTCGTATCGCCTGGCGGTCGTGTCCTTGAAGAAGCAGTACCCCGGGCATGCCAAGCGCGTGATGTTCGGCGTCTGGAGTTTCCTGCGTCAGTTCATGTACACGAAGTTCATCATCGTCACCGACGACGACGTGGACATCCGCGAATGGCGCGAAGTGGTCTGGGCGCTGACCACGCGGGTGGATCCCAAGCGCGACACGCTCATTGTCGAGTCCACACCCATCGATTACCTGGATTTCGCCTCGCCGGTGGCCGGCCTGGGCAGCAAGATGGGCATCGATGCGACCCACAAGTGGCCGGGAGAAACGCAGCGCGAATGGGGGCGGACGATCACGATGGACGCCACCGTGAAGGCGCGGGTCGACGTGCTGATGCGGGAACTTGGGCTCTAGATCCTGCTACGCAGACTGCGCACGACGCGCATGATCATCAGACCGATGGAGGCGGCTCGCATGATGCGCCCGAGGCGCGACATCCCGAATACCGGCACGGCGATTGCGACCAGCGTTGCGGCAATCGAGCGGACATGGCCCCCGTGCGCCGGCGCAAGATGCGTCGGCGTGACGACTTCCTTCACGTCGTACCACGCCATTCCTGCTTGAAGTCGATGCAGGTGGGACTGCGCCACGAGCAGGGACTTGCGCCGGGCCAACGCTTCGGTGTTCACGGTAGAGGCGGCGGGGAAGGTTCGCCGTCCGTGCCGCCAGCGAGCGCCACGCGGTCACGTTCGAACTCGGCGATCGTCGCGGAAAACGGTGTCGGCGCCGAGCGTGCAGCCTGCGAGCGCACCAACAGCAGTGCGGCGCCCGCAGCGGCGAAGACGAGCGCAACGATGGCGATGGCCGTCAGGCGGTTGGTGTCCCAGAAATAAACGACGACCCACATCGCGGCAAACAGCACGCCGAACATGAGCAATCCCGACGCCGCAACCAGCAACACCAGCTGCTGCTGGATCCGGTTGCGTTCCTCGGCGAACTCGATCGACGCGAGTTCCAGGCGCGTCCGCACCAGGCCCAGCAACGATGCGCCGAGGCGCGCCACACTGCCGCGCAGGCTGCGCGGTGCTGCCTGCTGCGCAGTTTGCCTATTCCCGCCGGAGTCCATTGCGAGTGGATTCCCGCCGTATCGTCTAGCGCCGATTCATCAGCAGGCCGGCGACCAGGCCGACAGCGGCGGCAATGCCGACGGCCTGCCACGGGTTTGCATGTACGTAGTCATCGGTCACCCGCGCTGCATCCTTGGCGCGGTCGACCGCCACGCCTTGCAGCTCCTGCAATTTAAGCTTCGCGGACAGCAGGCGGGCCTCGGCTTGCGAGCGCAGGTCGCGGGCCTTCTCGCCGGTCTCGTGCGTGGCCTTGTTGAGCAGGTTTTCGGCTTCGGACAGTACGCTCGAAAACTGATCGACTATCTGATCGCGTGTTTGTTCGACGGACATGGCTGCCTCCAGTGGATTGCATTGGAAACGCGGGACAACGCATTTCCATTATAGCCGCTTGAAGCCTGGCGGGCTCGAGGGAAGTCCATCGCGATAATCCTGGCGGGCACCGGGCGAATCGAGGAGTCGCGGCAAGATACGCTACTGCGGCATAATTGGCGGACCATGACCCATCGCAAAACCCCAGTACTGCCGGCGCTGGATCCCGGCAGCGTGCCCGAGCAGCGCGGATCAGGCTACCCTGAGCCCTATCGGTCGCGCATGGGCGATCGGGCCAAGCGCAAGCTGGGCGAGGCCTGCGGCCTGACCCGGTTCGGCGTCAATCTGGTCACGCTCGGTCCGGGCGGACAATCTGCGCTGCGGCACTGGCACACGCTGGAGGACGAATTTGTGTACGTCCTGCATGGCGAAGTCGTGCTGGTGACCGACGCCGGCGAACAGGTGCTGACCGCGGGGATGTGCGCCGGCTATGCCGCGGGCGCGCGCGACGCGCATCATCTGGTCAATCGCGGCAAGCTGCCGGCGAGCTATCTCGAAATCGGCAACCGGGTCGACGGAGACAACGCGTTCTATCCGGACGACGACCTCATGTGGTGCGAAGACGAAAGCGGAGTCTACGCCGCGCACAAGGACGGCCGGAGGTACGAGTGACCTGAGACGACATATTGTCTTCCGCCCATTGACGTGGCCGGCCGCCGGCCCCATCTTTCGCGGCACGGGCGCCGACGCACGGCGCATCATGCAATAGGGAGTTTCCCGCGATGGCCGATTTCCCCCCACCACAGTCCAATTCCGAGAGTCCCGCGGCACCGGTCAGCGCGGGCACGCTCGCGTACGCGCTGTTCGCCATCGCGGCCGTCCTGGAAATCGCCGGCCGGGGACTGGCATCGCCCTTTCCGCTGATGACGATCCTGGGCATCATCGGCGTCATCGTCTGCTACGTGAAGCGCGACGACACGCGCAACACCTGGGTCGCGTCGCATTTGACGTGGCTCATTCGCACGTTCTGGTGGTCGTTCCTGTGGGACATGGTCGGCCTCCTGATCCTGTTCACGCTCGGACTCATCCTGATCGGCATTCCGATTGCCTTCGGCATCTGGTTGGTGACCGCGATCTGGGTGATCTACCGCGTCGTTCGCGGCTACCTGCTGTTCAAGGACAGCAAACCGATCCCGGGCGTCTGATCGAGGGTACGACCCCCACGCTCACTTCGTTCGCTGCCCCCAAGGGGGCGCGATTCGCGCCTCGGGGCGGCCCTTCGGCGCGAACGTACGACCCCCACGCTCAGTTCGTTCGCTGCCCTCTTCGGCGCTCAGCGCTGAGAACGCGCGTCCCACGTGCCTGCACTGCGATAGACCCACTGCACGAGGCCGTCCAGCGCGGCCTGGCCGCGTACGGCGTTGGGGTGGTTGATGATGGCCACGACAATCCAGCGGCGGCCCTGCGCGTCGATGACATACCCGGCGAGTGCCTTGACGCCTTCCAGTGTACCGGTCTTCAAGAGCGCCTGACCGGCTACCGTGCCGTTCTGGAAGCGTTTCTGGACCGTGCCATCGGTCGCGGCGACGGCGAGCGAGCTCGCGAACTCCTCGCGTGCGCCGCTGCGGTCGGCGGCCGCGAGCAACTGCGCCAGGCCGCCGGCAGTCACGCGCTCGTTGCGCGACAGGCCCGAGCCGTTTTCGATGACCAGCCCCGGCATGGCGATCTTGCGCTCCTTCAGGAACCGCTGCACGACGTCGGCGGCGAGCGCGGGGGTGGCCGGCGGCGGATGGCGGGTCGTCGCAAGCGTCAGGAAAATCTGCCGCGCCATCACGTTGTTCGACAGCTTGTTGACGTCGCGCACGATGTCGTAGAGCGGCGGTGATTCCAGCGTCGCAAATGGCGCCAGGCCGCGCGGCGCGCGCGCTTCCTTCAGTCCGCCGGCGAATTGACCGCCGGCGTCCCGGAAATAGGTCGTGAACATGCCGTGGACGAAATGCGGGTGATCGAGCAGTGCCACGTACCAGTCGCGCTCGCCGCAGGACGCAGCAAAGCTGCCCACGAACGCTGCCGAAGCGGTGGCGCCTTTGTTGACGAACCTGCTGCCCAGCGTGCCGCGCCAGTCGGCGCAGTCGCCATTGCTGATTCCCGGTGGCGCGCCGAGGGCAATCTCCGCGAGCGAAGGCTCCGCGCGCATTTCCACGCCGTTGCCCGCCGCGTTGGGCGCGAACACGAATCGCACGGAATTGAAACTGACCAGCAGTGCGTCGGGCCCGACGTTGTAGGGCTTCAATGGCTCCTTGTCGAATTCCGCGGGGTCGTGCACAGCAGGCTTGAACCAGGTCCTGTCGAGGGCCAAGTCGCCCGCCACGCGATCGAGGCCCTTCGCTCGCAACGCCGCCATGAACGCCTGCCATTGTTCGATCGTGATCTTCGGGTCTCCGTAGCCCTTGAGGATCAAGTCGCCGCGCAATACGCCGTCGTTGAGCGGGCCGCCCAGGTACGCCTCCGTCTTCCAGCGATAGTCGCGGCCGAGCAATTCGAGCGCCGCGAAAGTCGTGACCAGTTTCATCACGGAGGCCGGATTCATCGGCCGGGTCGGGTCGTGCGCGAAGAGCGGGCGCGCGGAGCCGACCTCCTGCACCACCAGCGCGACGCTGTGCAGCGGCACGCCGGCGTCCACAAACGCCTGGCCAACGGGCCGGGGCAGCTCGGCGCGGGCGGCGCACGCCAGCATCAGAACCGTGGCGGCGGCGATCTGGCGCATTACGCTTCGCCCAATATGTCGACCGTGCGCGCGCACAGCAGCGCAAATTCGTCGTCGGTCACGATGTAGGGCGGCATGAAGTAGACAGTGCGGCCGATCGGGCGCAGCAGCAACTCCCGCGCGAGCGCCTCGGCTGCAAACCACTGCGCAAAATCCGGCCGCGCGCTATCGACTTCAAAGGCCCAGATCATGCCGCACCGGCGAAAATCGCGGACCTTCGGGTGCACGGCGATTTTGGCGACTGCGGTGTCCCAGCGATCCGCCTTGGCGCGGTTCGCGGCAAGCACGTTGTCGTGGTCGAAAATGTCGAGCACGGCAAGTGCGGCGCGGCACGCGAGCGCATTGCCTGTGTACGAATGCGAGTGGAGAAAGCCGCGCGCCGTGTCATCCGCATAGAACGCCTGAAACACGTCGTCGGTGGACAGAACGCAAGACAACGGCAGATAGCCGCCGGTCAGTCCCTTCGACAGGCACAGGAAATCCGGCGTGTCCGTCCCGGCCTGCTCCCACGCGAACAGGGTCCCCGTACGGCCGAACCCGGTCATGATCTCGTCGGCGATGACGTGCACGCCGTACCTCGTGCACAGTTCGCGGGTGCGGCGCAGATAGGAAGCGTCGTACATCACCATGCCGGACGCCCCTTGCACCAGCGGTTCGACGATCAACGCAGCCGTCGTGCCGTGGTGCTGCGCCAGATGCTCCTCCAGCGTCGCGGCGGCCGCGTCCGGCGTGATGTCGCGCCGCGCATCCGGACAGGGGACGACGGCATTGCGATTGAGCAGCGGCGCATAGGTATCGCGAAACAGGGCGACGTCGGTGACCGAAAGCGCACCCAGCGTCTCGCCGTGGTATCCGCCCGCGAGGCTCACGAATCCGCGCTTTTCCGGCCGGCCGCAGTTGTGCCAGTAGTGAAAGCTCATCTTGAGCGCGATCTCGGTTGCCGACGCACCATCGGAACCGTAGAACGCATGGCCCAGTCCCGCCGGCGCCAGCTTGCGCAAGCGTTCCGACAGCTCGATCACCGGGCGGTGGGTGAAGCCGGCGAGCATCACGTGCTCCAGTTCGTACAGCTGCGCCACCAGCGCTCCGTTGATGCGCGGGTTGGCGTGCCCGAAGAGATTCACCCACCATGAGCTCACCGCGTCGAGATAACGTCTGCCGGCGAAGTCGAACAGCCATGCGCCCTCGCCACGCGCGATAGGCACCAGCGGCAACGACTCGTGCACCTTCATCTGGGTGCACGGATGCCATACCGCGGCGCGGCTGCGCGCGAGCCATTGCTCGTTCATCGCGGAAGTGAGTTCAGGGTCGGCCAAGATAGAGGTAGAAGCTCGACTGGCCGCCACTGGCGCGGCCGTAGGCGAAGTAGAAGGGTCCGACCCAGGTATCGGCGGCTACAAACACGCTGCCGGCCGTGAGCAGGCCGCTCGCCGACACGTCGTTGCGTTGCTGCCACACGTTGCCCGTCTCGAGCGATCCTCCCCCGTAAATGGCGCCGCCGATCACCGGAAGTCTACCCAGCTGATGATAGTAGACGACCCGGCCAAGCCCTAGGTAATTGCCGGACAACTGATCGTTCCGCAGGCCCGAAAGGTTGAGAAAGCCGCCGAGGCTAAGGTCGTTGATGATGTCCTGGCGCTCTCGATGAATGGCGCCTCCACGCACGGCCACGTTGAAGAAGTCGTCCGGCGTCACGGAAAATGCGGCATTTGCGAAGAGGCTCCCGCGTTGCCCGGTACTGGTGTAATCGGGGATGCCCGGCTCGCTCTGACGGTTGCTGCCAACGAATGCCTCGCCGACGAACTTCACCCCCTTGCGCGGAAAATAAGGATTGTCGAGTCCGTCCCATCGCAACAATACGCGGCCTCCCGATTCCGTGGAAACGGCCGAAGGAAAACCGGGCACCGCTATGGTCGGGTTGCCGCGCTGGTGTGTCCACAGGTACCCGGCCCGGAGTTCGCCGAACGTCGACAGCGGCGTGCCGATATCGAGTCCTGCCGTTTCCGTGAGCACGCTGTATTCCACGATCCGCTGATTGCCGTCATAGAGGTATTGCGGCCGGCGCTGGATGAGCCCGTGCACGGATCCGAACACGAAATTGCCGACGGACAGCGGCTGGTAGAACTCGGTCGCATAACGGTTCACGGTGCCGAGCGAGACGTCGTTGATCCATTCCGCGCCGAGGCTGTTGATCCACGTGCGCTTGTGGCCGACCCGCACGTCGAACGCCGTGTCTCCCTGCAGGTCCGTGTTGAGCGCCAGCCCGAAGCGCAGGTAATTGGGTCCCCACGATTTTTCCGTGACATCGATGATCAGCCCCTGCTGGTTCTGCTCCTGCACGAGGCGATAGTCGATCTGCTCGAAATCACCGCGTCCGTACAACCGCGATAGATCTTTTTCCAGCACGTCGAGACTGAACGGCTTGCCGACCTGCGTTTGCATCTGGTCTTCGAGGACCGCTGGGTTGGCGAACTGGGTCCCCTCGATCCGGATGAAGTCGAGCGTCTTGGGCGTTTGCACGACGGGAACCAGCAGGCTGGTCTGGAACGCGGCGTACGTTGTCGCCGATTCGGCCAGCGCGGCGAGTTTGTCGCGCATGCTTTCGGCGGCCTTCTCGCCCAGCGAGATGAACTGCGCCGCCTTGGCGAAGTCGACGAAGGTCAGCTCGCCCAGATCGGGCGAAATGAGGATGTCGGCCGGCCGTAGCGAAGCGAGCTGCGCGCGCACGTTCTGTTCGGTCAGGATGTTGATCGTCTGCGCCGTGTAGCCCAATACGGAAGACAGTTGATCGCGCGACATCAGCGGCGTGCCGATGTTGACCGCGATGATGATGTCCGCGCCCATCGCGCGCACGACATCGACCGGCAGGTTGTTGACGAGACCGCCGTCGCCCAGAATGTGGCCATCTATTTCCGCGGGCGTGAATAGCCCGGGCACGGACATGCTGGCGCGCATGGCCTGGTAGATTGGACCGCGGTCGAACACGACTTCGCGGCCCGACACCATGTCGGTGGCGATCGCGCGGAACGGGATGGGCAGCTGGTCGAAGGTCGCAACGTTGTCGACGTTGCGCGTCAATTCGTGCAGAAACGATTCGAGGTTGCTGCCGGACAGCGCGCCCTTGAATGCGCGGAACTCCCGGTCGCGAAAGCCGATCTCGAAGGCAAACGGGAATCTAGCGTCCTCCTCCTTGGTGCGAAATCCGACGTCGCGGCGCGGCGGCGAATCCGACAGCAGCGTCGGCCAGCTCACCGTCGTGATCTGTTTTTCCATCTCGGCGGGCGACATGCCGCTGGCGTACATCCCGCCGACGACCGCGCCCATCGACGTCGCCGCAATGTAGTCGACGGGGATGCGCAACTGTTCCATCACTTTCAGCACGCCGATATGGGCGATGCCGCGCGCGCCGCCGCCCGAGAGCACGAGACCGATTTTCGGGCGCGGCCTGGGCGAAGTTTCCGATGCGGTGGGCGCAGGAGTCGTCTGCGCGCCTGCGACCAGCGCGAAACAGGTGAGTAGCCCCACGGCTGCCAGCAGGTGCGCGAAGGGAACAAACGAGCCCGGGGCGCTGTTTGCCTGCGGGACGGCCGGGACGCGCGCATCGCGCGGCGGACGCCGGCGGCCGGGAAGGTCAATGGGCAAGTGTATTCGGTGGAGAGTTGGACCTGCGGACCCGCCGATTATAGCGGCGCATCCCGAGGATTCTTCGCGGATCGTGACTGCGCGCCACCCGAGGTCAACGTGCCAATGCTTGTCGTGCATCGCGCACGAAAAAATCGTGGTTAAAATATCGGATGACGCAATTCCGGTACACCGGTACCGCGCAGGCCTTGCATTGGCTCGCGGCGCTGCTGATATTCTGCGGCTTCGGGCTTGGCCTGTTCATGACCGGCCTCGAAATCACCCCCGACAAATTGCGGTACTACGGGTGGCACAAATGGCTGGGCATCACCGTTTTCCTGCTTGCCGCCATCCGCCTTGCGTGGCGGGCCGGGCACCCGGCACCTCCGCTTCCTGCGATAATGCCGGCCTGGCAAATCCGGGCGTCCCGCGCTGCCCACGCCATGCTCTACGTGCTGATGCTGGCCATCCCGTTGTCCGGCTGGATCTACAGTTCGGCAACGGGAGTGTCCGTGGTCTATCTGGGGCTCGTGCCGCTGCCTGACCTGGTGCCGAAAGACCGCGAAACCGCCAAAACGTTGCTCCTTCTGCACCTATCGCTGAACTCCCTGCTGGCCGCCGTGGTCACAATCCACATCGCGGCGGCGTTGAGGCACCATTTTGTCGATGGCGACGACGTTCTGGCCCGTATGCTCCCCGGCCGCTGACCTCCGGTTCGACCGTCCAATTTTCGCGGAATTCCTGTCCATGCGCCTGTTTGGTCCGTTCATCCCGTCCCTGGCAATGCTTTTGCTGGCGTCCTCCGGCGTCGGCGCGCAGACCGTGCTCATCGACAAGAGCGAGATCCGCTTCATTTCCAGGCAGATGGGCGTCAATATCGAAGGCCGGTTCCGCAAATGGAAGGCCAACGTCGACTTCCGGCCGAAAGACCTCAGGAAATCCAAGGCCGAGTTCGAAATCGACCTCTCCAGCATCGATCTGGCGAGCGAGGAAACGGAGACCGAAGTCATGCGCCCGCGCTGGTTCGATACTGCCCGGTTCCCGGTCGCCACCTTCCATTCCACGGCGATGAAGGACCTGGGGGGCGACCGGTATGAGATCGCCGGAAAGCTTACGGTAAAGGGCAGGGTCCTAGACGAGAAGATTCCCATCGAGGTCAAGCGTGACGCCGCCGGCAATTCGGTGGCCACCGGAGAATTCACGATCAAGCGCCTCGCGTTCGACGTGGGTAACGGTCAGTGGGCGGATCCGACCGTGGTCGCCGACGAGGTGGTCGTGCGCGTGCGCATGGTGCTGCCGCGCGCAGGTTGATGCCGCCCCAAGGTCGCGGGCCGCACATCCGGCAATTGTATCGACATGGAGAACACAATGCAGAGTTGCCCCACCCTTGCAGCGGTCGCACTCGGCGCGGCCATCGCGACGGCGCCCGCGGTTGCGCAGGATGTCTATGTGCTCGATCCGAACCACACGATCCCGATGTACGAAGTGACGCACATGGGTTTTTCGCAGCAACACGGCTCGTTCACGAACGCAACGGGCAAAGTGACCCTCGACAGGCCTGCCCGGAAGGGCGCGATCGAAGTGACCATCATGACGGCGTCGGTCACCACGGGCGCCACGCGCCTGGTCCCGCACCTAAAGGGAGAGGATTTCTTCAACGTCGAGAAGTACCCGACGATGACCTACAAATCCGTTGATCTGGTGTTCGACGGCGACAATGTCGTCGGCGCCAACGGGGAGCTCACGATGCTGGGCGTGACCCGGCCTGTGCCCCTGACCGTGACCGGTTTCAAGTGCGGCCCGCATCCGTTCAACAAGAAGCCGATGTGCGGCGCGGAGGCAGTCGCGACGATCAAGCGTTCCGAGTTCGGCATGAAATACGGGATCCCGACTGCGGCCGGCGACGATATCAAGATCACGATTCCGATCGAAGCCCTGAAGGAATAGGCGACCGTCCCCACGGCCGACCTGGCGCTATTTGGCCGTGACGCGCGCCTGCATCCGCCGCACCGCCGCCACCAGCTCCCGCGTGATCCCCGGCTCGCGTACCGAATGCCCGGCATCGGGCACCACCACGTACTCGGCTTCGGGCC
>Ga0302321_100005833_pt1 | contig 10794 bp, 8 predicted proteins | sample Fen_T0_1_FD_202505 | JGI IMG/M metagenome (GOLD analysis project Ga0302321, IMG submission 202505) | Peat permafrost microbial communities from Stordalen Mire near Abisko, Sweden - Fen_T0_1 | ecosystem: Environmental > Terrestrial > Soil > Wetlands > Permafrost | place: Sweden: Abisko...
CGCCCTCGAGATCACCTACAAGATCGAGCAGGCCGTCCGCGGGGTGGGCCCGAGGGCGGCGGAGATCGCCGACCTCACCGACCCCGACCCTGCGACGAGCTTCGGGCACCAACCCTGACGCGGTGACGCAGCTCGCGCGGGCGCTCGCCGCCGTCCGGGTGCGAACGCCCTCCTCGCCCGCGCGTGACCGATTCGGGGGTCGCGTCCGCGACGGCGAGGGCCGCCGCGCCCTCCACGGCCGCGAGCCGCATCCGCTCGGCCCGCAGGGCCGCCGAGTCCCAGGAGAACTCCTCCGCCCGCCGGCGTGCGGCATCCCGGGCGGCGGCGTGGGTCGCCGGATCGACGGTGAAGTGCCGGACGGCGTCGGCCATCGCCCGCGCCGTCATCGCCGCCCGCCCGGCGCCCGGCGCGAGCAGTTCCTGCGAGCCGCCGCGGGCGCTGACGACGACCGGGGTGGCGCAGGCCATCGCCTCCAGCACGCTCAGCCCGAACGTCTCGCGCGGTCCCGGCGCCAGCGCGACGTCGGCGTCGGCCAGCAGGGCCGCCAGCACGAGCCGGTCCGCGACGTGGTTGCGGAAGGTGACCGAGAGGCGTTCCTTCTCCACGCGCCGCTGCAGCGCGGGCCCCAGCGGGCCGGCGCCGGCGATCGTGAGGTGGGCCTCGACGCCGTCGTCCCGCAGGTGTGACAGGACGTCGAGGGCGGTCCCCGGGTGCTTCTCCGGCGCCAGCCGCCCGGCGAAGACCAGGCGCAGCGCGTCCCCACCCGATCCCCCGCCCGATCCTGCTGCGGGCAGCGTCCGGCGGCGGGGGTGGAAGGTCTCCAGGTCGACGCCGAAGGGGATCAGGTGCAGGCCCGGCGGACGCCGGTGGCCGAAGGCCTGGGCGGCGAACGACGAGGCGCACACGATCGCGTCGAACCGCGGGGCGAGCCGCCCCGCCCACAGGCGACCGGCGACGGCGAACCAGGCGGCGGCGCCACCGGCCAGGTCGGCAGCCACCAGGTCGAGCCGCTCGTGGCAGTACATGACGCTCGGGATGCCCCGCTCGCGGGCCCACGCCGCGACCCAGGTGAGGGTGAGCTGGTCGTGGACCTCGATCAGGTCCGGCCGGAACTCCTCCAGCGCGGCGACGACCTCGCGGCGGCGCAGCAGCACCCGGTAGTCGCGGCCCGGTCCGGGCAGGCGCGGGCTGTCCACCGTGCGGCGGACCTCGCCGTCGCTCTCGGTGATCGTCGTCGCCGGGCCGGGGATGAGCACGAGCCGCTCCCCGCCCGCGCGCACGTGCGCGGCCCCCAGCTGCTCGACGACGACCCGCAGGCCGCCCGAGCCCGGTCCCATGAAGTTCGCCAGCTGCGCCACCCGCCGCACCGCCGGCGGACCGTCCCCACGCTCGTCCATGATCGCCCCCGTCGTCAGGTCCATCAGGCCGCGGCCCGCAGCCGGTCGAACTGGTACGCGTACGTCGTCGCGACCGCGCCCGCGTCCAGGCAGGCGGCGATCGTGGTGACGGCGTCCTCCACCAGGGCCGGGGAGTTCAGGTCCGCCGGGTGCAGCCCGATCCGCACCGAGCCGTGCAGCCGCACGAGCCGGGAGGCGCCGCGCAGCACGACGCGGCCCGCCCGCTCGGCGAGCGTGGCCGCGGGACCGCCCGGGCGGCCGGTCGCGGTGGCGGGCCGGTGGCACAGGGCCGGGGCGTTCCACCGCCGGCCGGTCCCCAGGTCGACCAGGCCGGCGTGGTCGGTGACGTACCCGAGCCCGGCGTCCGCCATGCCCGACCGCGACTGCCGCGAGGACAGCCAGCCGGGCGGCGTCCCGCCGGTGACGGCGAAGCCGCGTCCCGCCAGGGCCTCCAGCCCGGCGCCCGTGCGGCCGGCCGACTCGCCGCGGTCGAGCGCCCAGAACTCGGCGGCGCCGCGGGCCACCAGCCCGCCGACGGCCCGCCGCACGGGCCCGCCCACGACGTCGGCACGGTGGGTCCAGCCGTGCAGGGAGATCTCGTCGCCCGCCTGCTCGCGGTCGCGCAGCCAGCCGATGAGGTCCTCGCCGTCGTCCGAGGGGTCGGCGAGCGTCGCCCCCCGGTAGGGGCCGGGGACGACGAGCCAGGTCAGCGGCACGGGCAGGTCGCGCAGCGCGCGTTCCCAGGCGCGTGCCGCAGAGGCGGTGGCAGGGCCCACGTCGTGGATCGAGACGACGAGATGCGGTCCGGGCGCCTCGCCCCGGGGCCGGTCGGACGGCGCTGGTGTCGGCTCGTTCATCGGCGCGTGACGGCTCCTGTTCCTGTGCGGTGGGGACCGTACGGTAATGACCTTCGTCGACGGCCGGGCCACGGCTGATTGAGCACCGAGCCAACGCGTCCTGAAGCCGCAGGGGCGCCCGCGACCGGCGGTTCGCCGAGCGTGAGGACGCGGGGCCGTCCGGGGGCCCCTCCCCGCCGGGGTGAGGGTCCGGGAGGGGTGAAGGTTCGATGGCCGTTCATCCCGCGCGCGTTCCCGCGTCGTTGGCGCGACCGGCGGCTCTCCGACCATGCCCGCATGCGAGTTGCCATCGTGACCGAATCGTTCCTGCCGCAGATCAACGGCGTAACGATGTCGGTGCTCAAGGTGTGCGAGCAGTTGCAGCGGCGCGGGCACGCCGCCCTGGTCGTGGCACCGGGCCCGGGACCGACCCGGTGGGCCGGCGCCGACGTCGTCCGGGTGCCCTCCCTTCCGCTGCCCGGGTACACCACCTACCGGGTGGCGTGGCCGTGGCCGTGGCTCTCGACGACGCTGCGCTCGTTCCGGCCCGACGTCGTCCACCTCGCGTCGCCCACCGTGCTGGGCGCGCAGGCGGTGACCGTCGCCGACCGGCTCGGCGTCCCGTGCGTCGCCGTCTACCAGACCGACCTCGCCGCGTACGCGGCCCGCTACCGGATGCCGGTGGCCTCGCGGGCCGTGTGGAGCTGGCTGGCGTGGGTGCACCGGCAGGCCGCCGTCACCCTCGCCCCGAGCAGCGCCGCCGCCGCCGACCTGGAGGCGCACGGCGTCCCCCGGGTGCGGGTGTGGCCGCGGGGCGTGGACCTGGAACGGTTCCACCCGCAGCACCGCGACGAGAAGCTGCGCGAGCGGCTCTCGCCGGAGGGACGGCCGATCGTCGGCTACGTCGGGCGGCTCGCCGCCGAGAAGCAGGTGCACCTGCTGGCGGAGCTGCACGACCGGTCCGACGTCCAGCTGGTCGTCGTGGGCGACGGGCCGCACCGTCCGAGCCTGGAGCGGTTGCTGCCCCGGGCGCGTTTCCTCGGCCTGCAGCAGGGCGCGGCGCTGGCGGCGGTCTACGCCTCCCTCGACGTGTTCGTCCACACCGGCCCGCACGAGACGTTCTGCCAGGCCGCGCAAGAAGCACTGGCCAGCGGCGTCCCCGTGGTGGCGCCCGCCGCGGGCGGCCTGCTCGACCTGGTGGACGACGGCGTGACGGGCCGGCTCTTCCCGCCGGAGTCGGCCGGGGCACTGCGGCTGGCGGTCGAGTCGCTGACGTCGGACCCCGCCGCCCGCGCCGCGTGCGCCGAGCGGGCCCGGGCGTCGGTGAACGGCCGCAGCTGGGAGGCGATCGCCGACCTGTACCTGCAGCACTGCGCCGACGTGATCAGCGCGCCGCAGCAGGCCATGCCCGCCTGAGAGGGCCCGCCCTCAGCCGGTCGGCCCCTCAGCCGGTCGACGCGCCCCGGGGTTCCCTGACGGCGTCCAGGGCGTCCGCCGCGCCGTCCGTCGGGTCCGCCGCGCCGTCCGGGCGGGTGCGGCGGAACGTCCACCAGCGGTAGACCGTGTAGTTGAAGACGGCGTTGGTGCCGCCGGCGAGCAGCCGCGCCTCGACCAGGGGCAGGTGCAGTTCGTCCGCGAACAGCTTCACCCCGCCGAGGGTGAGGAGGTAGTCGACGGAGGCCTGGGGCAGGTAGCGCAGGATCTGCGTGCGCAGGTCGCCGGTGTGCTCGGCGTGGAACGCGAACCGGCGGTTCAGCACGAAGTTCAGGGCGTAGGTCACCCAGAAGGCGATCGTGACGTTCGCCGACCACGGCAGCGCGCCCCAGGTGGTGAGCCCCAGGAGCAGCGTCACGTCGAACGAGTACCCGACGGCGCCGACGACGGCGAACCGGGTGAACGAGTGCCGGGCGAGCCGCCCGAGCCGCCGCCGGAACGGTCCGGGCGCCCCCGCCCCGGGCCTCGCGACCCGCCCCACCCGGCTCACCATGACCTCGCCCGCGCGCTCACCCGCCAGGTGTTACCAGGTGGACGTGAACGGCGCGCGGATCGCAGCGGTCGATCAGGCGTGCGCGGCCTCGTAGGCGGCGCGGACCTCGCTCGAGACGCGACCCCGGTCGCTGACCTGGTAGCCGTGCTCGCGGGCCCAGGCGCGCAGGTCGGACAGGTCGACCCGCTCGGACGCCGGGCGCGACTTGACGCCCGCGGCGCGGCGCACGGTGCGACCGCCGATGCGGCGGGACGCTCCCACGTACGGTGCGAGGGCCTCGCGCAGGGCCTCGGCGTTCGCGTCGGACAGGTCGATCTCGTACGTGACGCCGTCGAGCGCGAACTGCACCGTCTCGTCGGCCTGGGTGCCGTCGAGGTCGTCGGTGAGGACGACCTGAACCTTCTGTGCCACGCCATCTCCGTTTCGATCGGCCGCACCGCTACCGGAACAGGAACGCCCGGTCCTTCGGCGCGAATATGAAGACCAAGGTTATCGGACAGGATCGGGCACAATGCCCCGACTCACCAAGTCTTAACCACGCCTTGACGCTTCGCCGGAGGATGGGGACATCGACCGGCCGTACGGCCGAGCAACGGATGACCGAACACACCACCTCGGCGGACGTGACCCCGGTGACATCCGGCACCGGCCGGTAACCGTCGCGGCGCGAAGGGCGCACGCCGCCCATCCTTCGCAAACCCGCTGGAGCGCGTTCACGCGCGCGCGGCGGCGCGTCCGCCTGCGGGCCGTAGAACGGCGACGACGTACGGGCGGCAACGGCGGCGACGCGCCGGGGGAAGCGCATCCACCGACCGCCCACGACGAGTCCCCCCGAGAGGAAACCGTGACCAGTCGACGCACCGTTCTGACCGGCCTGGCAGCCGTGACCGCAGGTTCCGCCCTCACCGGCACGACGGCCGTTCCAGCGGTCGCCGCCGGCCGGATCGCCCAGCCCACGGACGCCGCCGCGGCCTCGGGCGGCCACGGCCGCCGCCCGCTCGTGATCGGCCACCGCGGCGCCTCCGGGTACCGCCCCGAACACACCCTGGCCTCCTACGAACTCGCCGCCCGGATGGGCGCGGACTTCATGGAACCCGACCTCGTCCCCACCAGGGACGGCGTCCTGGTGTGCCGGCACGAGCCCGAGATCGGGGGGACGACGAACGTCGCCGACCACCCCGAGTTCGCCGCCCGCAAGAAGACGGCGATCCTCGACGGGACGGCCGTCACCGGGTGGTTCACCGAGGACTTCACGCTCGCCGAGCTCAAGACCCTCCGGGCGAAGGAACGGCTCCCCCAGGTGCGCCAGCACAACACGATGTGGGACGGTCGCTTCGAGATCCCCACGTTCCAGGAACTTCTCGACCTGCGCAAGCGTCTGACGAAGGAGCTGGGCCGGGAACTGGGCGTCTACCCCGAGACCAAGCACCCCACCTATTTCCAGAAGCTGGGCCTGCCGCTGGAGCAGCGGCTGATCGACATCCTGCGCAGCAACGAGCTCAACCAGAAGGGGTCACCGGTCTTCGTGCAGAGCTTCGAGGTGACCAACCTCAAGCAACTGCGCACGCTGGGCCTGCGCACCCCGGCGATCCAGCTGCTGTCGGCGTCCGGCTCGCCGTTCGACAGCGTCGCCGCGGGCGGCGGTCCCACCTACGCCGACCTGATGACGCCCGCGGGCCTGGCCTCGATCGCCGCCTACGCCCAGGGCATCGGGCCGGACAAGAACTCGATCATCCCGCGGGCCGCCGACACCTCGCTGCTGCCGCCGACCCGCCTGGTCGCCGACGCGCACGCCGCCGGCCTGCTGCTGCACCCGTACACGTTCCGCGCCGAGAACACCTTCCTGCCGAAGGACTTCCAGGTCGGCACGGTGCCCACGGACTACGGCCGGGCGGTCGAGGAGCAGGTGGCGTTCCTGAAGGCCGGTATCGACGGCCTCTTCACCGACCAGGCCGACATCGGCGTGTACGCGCGCGCCCAGTTCCTGGCGTCGCAGCCCGCCTCCTGACCGGCGCCCGCTCCGGCCCGGGCCGGGTGTCCCGCCCGTCACAGGCGGCCACCGGCCCGGGCCCGGTACGATCAAGCCCGACCCGCGGGGGGGGACGGATGAGCGACGACCGGCACGTGCCCGACTCCCCCGCGCGCCGGCGCCCCGGCCCGACCGCGGTGATCGCGGCGGCGCTGGCCCTGCTGCTCGGCGCGGGCCTCCTCGCCGTCCGGTCGCTGGCGGATCGCGGCCCGGCCCCCTCGGTCGCGGTCGACCAGGCCGCCACCACGAGCCGCGGGGCCGACGTCACCGCCCGCTCCACGCCGCCCACCCCCACCCCCTCCGCCGACGTCCCGACGGTCGCGGCGGGTCGTCCGGCCGGTCCCGCGGACGGCGACGGGCAGGGCACCGCGACGGCGTTCCTCACCGCCTGGCAGGGCGGCGACTGGGCCCGGATGCAGGCGCTCGTCCTGGATCCCTCGGACGACATGACCCGCGTCTACGGCGGGCTGTCGACCCGCCTGCACGTCACCCGCACCCAGGTGCGGCCGGGCGCGTGGACGCCGGGCCCGGACGCCGGACGGCTCGCCTACCACGTGACCCTCACGCTCGACGGGCTCGGCGACGCCGGCTGGGACTCCGCCGTCGACGTCGCCCGGGCCGCGGACGGCTGGCGGGTGCGGTTCACCGCGCCCACCCTGTACCCCGGCCTGCAGGTCGGGCAGCGCCTCGACCTGGTGCCGGGCGGCGACCCGGCCCTCACCGACCGCCGGGGCCGCCCGCTCACGGACGACGCCGAGCTCGCCGCCAACCTGGTCGGTCACGGCGCCACGGACACGGCCGGCGCCAGCGGGCTGGTGCGCGTCCTCGCCGGGCAGGGGCAGGGCCCGGGCACGGCGCTGGCCGTCGTCGACGCCGTCACCGGGCAGCGCGCCGCCGTCGTCGCGCAGTGGCACGGCGGGCGCGTGGCGACGACCCTCGACCTGGACGTGCAGCGGGCCGCCGAGCGCGCCCTCGCCGGCGCGCCCGGGCCGGCGGCGCTGGTCGCGATCGACACCGCCACCGGCGAGGTGCGTGCGATGGCCGACCGGCCGTCATCCGGGGTCCCGGCGAGCATCGGCGCGGCCGTCGCCCCCGGCTCCACGTTCAAGATCGTGACGGCGACCGCGGCGCTGCTCGCCGGGCAGGACCCCGCCGCCACGGTGCAGTGCACCCCGTCGGTGACGGTCGGCGGTCGCACGATCGTCAACCACGAGGGCCAGCAGACCGGCCCGATGAGCCTGACGACGGCCTTCGCCGTCAGCTGCAACACCGCCTTCGTGCGGCTCGCCGCCGGGCTGCCCGCCTCGGCGGTGCACGACGCCGCCGCCCTCTACGGCTTCGACGGCGGCGCCCCGCTGCCGATCGCGAGCGTCGGCGGCAGCGCGCCTCTCCCCGCGAACGCGGCGGAGACCGCCGAGGGCGCCATCGGCCAGGGCCGGGTGACGGCGAGCCCGCTGCAGCTCGCATCCGTCGCCGCGGCGGTGGCGGACGGCACCTGGCGGCAGCCGCACGTCCTGCCGTGCCCCGCGTGCGCGGCGCACCCCGTCCCCGTGGCGGGCACGCTGCGCACGATGATGCGCGCCGTCGTCACCCGGGGTACCGCGACGCAGCTGGCCGGCCTGCCCGACGTGTACGGCAAGACCGGCACCGCCGAGTACGGCGGCGGGTCGCCGCCCGCCACGCACGCCTGGTTCGTGGGCTGGCAGGGCCGGACGGCGTTCGCGGTCCTCGTCCACGACGGCGTGAGCGGGAGCGCCGTCGCGGTCCCGGTGGCCGCGACGTTCCTGCGGGCGCTCGGCTCCTGACCCTGAACCCCCGGCGGACGGCGTCCGTGCATTCACCGGAAGCTCATCCCGCGGACGCGTCCCGGTCGCCCGACCGCACCGGCGCAGGTCCGACCGTGGGACCGCTCCGCCCGACCGCCGTCCACCGACGAAAGGCCCCGCCCTCATGCGCGCAGCTCACCGTGCGGCCCTCGCCGCGCTCGCCGTCTCCGCCGCCCTGGTCACCGCGATCCCGGCCCAGGCGGCGCCCGCCGGGTCGGGCGCCGGGTCGGCCGCCTCGGCGAAGAAGCTGAAGGGCGCCACGTTCGCCGTCATCGGCGACGTCCCCTACGGCGCGGCGCAGATCGCCGCGTTCCCGACGATGATCGACCAGCTCAACGCCGACCCGGACGTCTCGCTCGTCCTGCACCTCGGTGACATCAAGAACGGCTCGTCGGTGTGCTCCGACGACTACTTCTCGCTCATCCGCTCCGACGTCGACCGCTTCGTCGATCCGCTCGTCTACACGATCGGTGACAACGAGTGGACGGACTGCCACCGCGCGAACAACGGCTCGTACAACCCGCTCGAGCGGCTGGCAGCGGTCCGGAAGGTGTTCTTCGACCGGCCCGGCCAGTCCCTGGGCCGGCACCCGGAGAACCTGTCGACCGACGCCGCCGCCGGCTTCCCCGAGGACGTGCGGCTCGTGCGCCAGAGCGTGCAGTTCGCCTCGCTGCACGTCGTCGGCAGCGACAACAGCCTGCTCCCCTGGACGGGGAACACCACCGCGACGCCGGAGCAGGCCGCCGAGGAGTCGGCGCGCACCGCCGACGTCCTCTCCCTGATCAGCCGGACGTTCGACCACGCCCGGCGGGAGCACTCCAAGGCCGTGGTCCTGGCTCTGCAGGCCGACATGTTCGATCCGACGGCGGGCACCCCCACCGCCGAAGGGTTCGGCGCGTTCACCCCGATCGTGCGCGCGATCGCCGACGAGTCGGTGCGCTTCGGCCGTCCGGTCTACCTCTTCAACGGCGACAGCCACCTCTACAACGACGACAAGCCGCTCGCGCCGGGGTCGTCGTGGCTCGGCTTCTACGGCGCGCAGGCGGCACCCAACCTGACGCGCGTCACCGTCGACGGCTCGAACTCCGCGACCAAGGACTGGCTCAAGGTCACCATCGACCCGGCGAGTCCGGCCGTCCTGAGCTGGGAGCGCGTCCCCTACACCGGCCTCTGACGCTCCCCGACCCCGCCGTGACCATGGTCACGGCGGGGTCGGTCCGTCCACAGCACGTCCCGTCCGTCCACATGATCGGGGAGGAGGGGGGCTCGTCGGGCGCGGGGATGGCATGCTGTGCACAGGTTCGTGCCGGAGCGACACCGTGGCGACGCCCCCCGTCGCCCCCGGGTCGCCGGCAGGCCGACCGGTCAGTGCAGATGGGGGTGCACCTTGGCGAGACGCGCGGGTCACCGCCCGGTCATGGCTCTCGTGACGGGCGTGGCCGAGTACCACGTCCGCGTCATGGCGGGCATGGCGGAGTCGCTGGCCGAGCACGACGTCCCGCTCCTCGTCGTCACCAACGAGCCGTTCGCGTCCGAGCCCACGCCGTCGATCATCCTCGACCTCATCCGCCGCCAGGTGCCCTGCGGGGTCATCGCGCTCGCCGACACCGCGCACTTCCGGCGGCAGGAGCTGCCCGAGGCGCTGGACGCCGCACGCATGCCGACCGTCACCCTGAGCACCAAGTACCCCGGCGCGCCGCGGATCGTCAGCGACAACCGCGCGGGCATGATCGCGCTGCTCGACCACATCCTGGACGAGCGCGGCGCGCGGTGCGTGGCCCTCGTGCGCGGTGTCCCCGGCCACATCGACTCCGAGGAGCGGGAGGCCGTCTACCGGGAGGCGCTGCAGGCACGCGGCATCGGCGTCGACGAGCAGCTGATCGTCACCGGCGCGTTCCGGCCCAACGCCTCGTTCGAGGCCGTGCGCGCCCTGCTGCGGCAGCGGCCGGACGTCGAGGCGATCGTGGCGCTCAACGACAGCTCCGCCTTCGGCACTCTCGCCGCCGTCACCCACCACGGGCTGCGCGTCCCCGAGGACGTGCTGGTCAGCGGGTTCGACAACACCGACGGCTCGCGACTGACCTGGCCCGCGCTGACGACGGTCGACCAGGACCTGGAGGAGCAGGGACGCCGCGCCGTCGACTACGTGCTGCGCATGGCGGCGGGCGAGCCGCCGCCGGACGACGTCGTGGTGCCGTCACAGCTCGTCGTCCGGGCGTCCACGACGACGGACCAGAACGCCGTCCTGGAGTCCGCCGACCCCAGCCGGCTGGAGGGGATCCCCGGCGTCCGGATGGTGGACGGCGTCCCGACGATGGCGCTCCCCCTGCTGGCCGGCCAGGTCCGCGAGCTGGGCTCGACGACGCGCACGTTGCAGGCCCGGGTCGCCCTGCAGGACGCCGCGGTCAACCTCAGCTGGACGACGTCCAACTGCCGCACCATGGACGACGTCATCACCCAGCTCGACCCGTGCCTGAGCCGGCTCGGGGTGACGCGATGCTTCCTCGCGATCGACCACTACCCGCCGGACGGCGCCGACCCGCCCTGCGAGCACCCCACCCAGCTCGTGCTCAGCTACCGCGACGGGCGGCCAGAGCCGGTGCCGGACGTCGTGTTCCCCCGCCACGAGCTGCTCCCGGCGCCGCTGCGCGCCGAGCTGGAACGCGGCGTGCTGCTGCTCCAGGCGCTGTCGGTGGGCGGGCGGGAGCGCGGCTACCTG
>Ga0302321_100005834_pt1 | contig 10792 bp, 6 predicted proteins | sample Fen_T0_1_FD_202505 | JGI IMG/M metagenome (GOLD analysis project Ga0302321, IMG submission 202505) | Peat permafrost microbial communities from Stordalen Mire near Abisko, Sweden - Fen_T0_1 | ecosystem: Environmental > Terrestrial > Soil > Wetlands > Permafrost | place: Sweden: Abisko...
ATTCTAGGCACAAAGGGATTCATCGAGCTGCGCAAATACATCGACCTCGCCCGCGATACCACAGCCAATCACGTGTATGTGGCCGACGAAAAAAATGTGAGCCACATTCCGGTCGATGGAAAAATCGGCTATCGTTTCTTCGGTGAGCTCATCCTCGATTGCCTGCACCGGACGGAGAAAGCCATGACCCAGGCGCACGCCTTCAAGTCGGCGGAACTGGCCTTGCGGGCCCAGATGGCCGCGCGCCGCCTGACCGCCTGAAAATGCCGCGAATCGTTTCGGCGACGGATCGGTCGCATCGGTCGTATAAGGCTTATACTACTCCTTGAGAAAGTCGCGGCTGGCTGCGATCAACTCGCCATCAGACCGAATGGGTCTTGGCCAACCGCATCGCCCCGAAGCCGTCGCGTTCCTGGCGCGCCAGCATGGAACTCGCCTCCGCATCGTTAACAAACTTTTCTGCCTTGGCGTCCCACTGCAGCGGGCGGCCCAGCTTCATGGCGATCCAGCTCAAGATGCATGCCGTGTTCGCCCGATGCGCAATCGGCGCAGGGGAAAGCGGAGTTTGGCGCGACTTCACGCATTCCAGCCAATTGTTGTGGTGCGAAACACTGTGCGGAAACTCCACGGAAAGTCCGGCCGGATTGAGCAGTCGCTCATCGCTCGCATCCAGAGGCTTCAAACTGGTTTTCATCGCCTTTGGATCACTGGCGGTCGCCGCCCCGTCGGCTTCCCGGGAGCAAAAGATCCAGCCTTCGTCGCCGATGAACTTGATTCCGTTGGGCAACTTGTCGGAAACCGTCATCCGGATGTCACCTGGGTAGGTCAGTTCGACATGATACGCCCCGTGCACATTCCAAATCTTGTTCGCCGGGAACTCGCCTCGTCCCTCGATTTTCGTCGGTCCGCCCAGCTCAAGATTCATGCCCCAATGCGCGACGTCAAAATGATGCGCACCCCAACCGGTGATCATGCCAAGGCAGTAGGCCTCGTGGCGGAGCCAGCCGGGACGGGACGAAACTCCATTTTGCGAATGCACGCGCTGCTCGGTGTAATAGGCCTCCGGCGTGGATCCCAGCCAGGTCTTGTAATCCAAATTTGGCGGCACCGGCTGTTCCGGATCGTCCGGTTTGGTCGGATCAATGGGCAGCCCGATCTCCACGCGAACCACCCGGCCAATCCGTCCGCTGCGGACAAATTCAACCGCCTTGCGAAACTGCTCGTTTGGGCCCCAGGAGCGCTGCTGGCTGCCCACCTGAAGAATTCGGCCGCTGGCCACCACCGCGTCGCGCAGCAACACGCCCTCGGCGTGCGTCATCGTCATTGGCTTCTGCAGGTAGACATCCTTGCCCGCATAAATCGCGGCCAGCGCAATCTGCGCGTGCCAGTGATCCGGCGTGCTGACGACCACGGCATCAATGTCCGTTCGCGCCAGCAATTCGCGGTAGTCGCCAAATCCGTCGACGCTCGTCCTGGGACCGGGGTGATCGGCGTACAATTTTTCGATCGTCGCCTTGCCCCCCGTCACGCGGACGGAATCGAGATCGCAGACCGCCACCACGTCCGCCAATCCCGATCGGGCGACGCCGGGCATGTCATGCCCCGTGGCAATCCGTCCGCAGCCAATGTGGCCGACGCGAATGCGATTGCTCGGCGCCTCGGCGCCAAACAGGCGCGACGGCACGACAAAGGGAACGGCCGCCACGACCCCAAGGGTGGTGCGGCAAAAATCACGACGGGAAACTTTCAGGGCACGAGGAAAACCAGGGGGCATGGGAGGAGGGGTTAAAACGTGACGTACAAAGGCGAAGGTTAAAAGCCAGGGGGCGTGGCGAAGTTTCAGCCGGATTCCCGTTGAACCGAGATCCAGCGGACTAGGCCTAGCACAATTTCGTCCGGAGAAAATCCATTTATCGCTTCCCGGAGCGTATCCCGGGAGAAAGCGCGCCCGCCCCGTGGAGACCTTTCGGCTGAACGCCGCGCCCGATTTCAAAATCGTGCTCAGGCAAGATTACTTCAAATTTCGCGCGAAGTAACCGGCGGAATACCCGGTGGCGCTCACCGAAGGGGCTCTTGACATCGCCCGACGGGCGGCAGATTCAGCCGGCATGCGAATTACATGCCCCGCCCTGGCCGGCCTCGTGCTATTTTGCGCCGCCAACCTGAACGCCGCCGACCCCGCCGCACCCGATTTGGCGAAGCTGGAGCAGATGACCCGGCGGTTTGCGCCGGTCGACATCAAGGTCGACACCTCTCAACTGCCCTCGAACGAGCGCCTCGCCCTGGCCAAAATGATCGAGGCCGCCAGGATTTTCGATGCCCTGTTTGTGCGCCAGGTCGCCTCGCTCAATCCCACGTATTTCTCCGTGCTGGCCCGGGACAATTCACCCCTGGGGCGGGCTCGCCTCCATTACTTCAGCATCAATGCCGGAGCCTGGTCGAGGCTCGACCTAGACGCGCCGTTTCTACCCGAAGTCGGCGCCAAGCCCCTTTCCGGAAATTTCTACCCCGCCGACTCAACCCGCGAAGAAATTGAAACGTGGATTCACGGTCTGCCTCCGACGGAACAGGCGGCCGCCACCGGCTTCTTTACCACCATCCGGCGCACGCCGGCGGGAAATCTCACGGCCGTGCCCTACAGCCTCGAATACCAAGGTGAACTCGGTCATGTGGCCCGGCTCCTGCGCGAAGCCGCCGCCGCGACCACCCAGCCCACGTTGAAAGCCTTCCTGGAAAAGCGCGCCCAAGCTTTCATCACCAATGATTATTACGAAAGCGACCTCGCCTGGATGGACCTGAACGCCTCGATTGAGCCGGCCATCGGGCCGTACGAGGTCTACGAAGACCAGTGGTTCAACTACAAGGCCGCCTTCGAGGCCTTCATCACCCTGACCGACGAAAAGGAATCCCTCAAACTCGTGCGCTTCAGCCAGGAATTGCAGGAACTCGAGGATCACCTGCCGATCAACCCGGCGTTTCGGCGCCCGAAACTCGGCGGCTATTCGCCCATTCGCGTCGTCAACGTCGTGTTCTGCTCGGGCGACGCCAATCGCGGCATCCAGACGGCTGCGTTCAATCTGCCAAACGACGAACGCGTGGTCGCCGCGAAAGGTTCCAAGCGAGTCCTCCTGCGAAATTTCCAGGAAGCCAAGTTCGCGCAGGTGCTCGTGCCGATTTCGCACATCGCTCTCGCCGCCGCCGACCAGCCGCTCGTGGCGTTTGACCCTTTCATCACTCACATCCTGATGCACGAGCTGATGCATGGCCTTGGGCCGCAGGAAATCCACGTCAACGGTCGCAACACCACCGTGCGACTGGAATTGAAGGAAACCAACGGCACCCTCGAGGAAGCCAAGGCGGACATCTCAGGGTTGTGGGCTCTCCAATATCTCATGGACAAGGGCGTGCTGGACAAATCCCAGGAACGTGCGATCTACACCACCTTTCTCGCCTCTAGTTTTCGGACGCTGCGTTTCGGACTGACCGAAGCCCACGCCAAGGGGATGGCGCTCCAGCTCAACTGGCTCCTGGACACCGCCGGCTTCACAGTCGACGCCGACGGGCGATTCGGCGTCGATTTTGCCAAGGTCAAGGCCGGCGTCGCCGGTCTCACTGCTGAGATCATGACCATCCAGGCCAACGGTGACTACGCCCGGGCGAAGGCGCTGCTTGATCGCCTCATGAACGTCCGCCCCGAAGTTCAGCGCGTGCTCGACCGGCTGAATGAGGTCCCGGTTGATATCGAACCCCATTTTGTCAGCGTCAAATAAAGCGTATTCAACTGAAGGATGGCCCACGGAATACGCGGAGAACACGGAAGGGGAAATTTTCACACCAAACTCGCCAAGAGAAAAAAGCCTGAACCTGGCTCGCTTTGCGTCCTTGGCGTAAACCCTTTCCGGAATCCTTCTCCGCGCCCTTCGCGCGCTCCGCGTTAAAATCCGTTGCTGAAATCTCGGCCAACCATTCGATCTTTGCGACCACGAATTTCACGAATTGCCACGAATCAAGAAACGCCGGGATCCTTGGAGCGCGGGCGCCCTCGCCCGAGGAATTGTCCGATGGAGAGATTGCCCACGGAACACACGGAAAGACACGGACAGCAGCAGACCACGGCAGGGGCGCCGTGGCTCCAATAGTCCTAACCCCGACCAGCAAACCAATCTATTTGACCACGAATCACACGAATGCTCACGAGTTTTCAAACCCTGATGAATTATTCAGATTCGTGTTCATTCGTGAAATTCGTGGTGAAATGAATGGGGTGGTTGGGTAACCGAAATGGTCTCGGAATCGGTTACCTTCGCTTCCTTTGCGTCCTTGGTGTAAATCTCTTCCGCTGCACCTCCTGCCGGGCCGCTTCAGTCCGAAATCACTGCTTCCCTGTCGGAACGACGACGCCCGACTTTCGGTTGTTGGCCGGCACCTGATCAACCATGCCCGCGGGTGTCTCCAAGGTCGTACGGAAAATGATGCCACCATCGGCGGCGAGTTGGTCGGCGCCGACCGGAACTGCGACGAGTTGAGTCGCGCCGGGCGACAGCGTCGGGACCGCGACCGTGGTCGCAACTCCTCCGACGCTCACCATCAAACTCAAGCCACTGACCGAACGACCGCCGCGATTCTGTACCACCACGTTCATCGTGTTCGTGGCTACGTCAAAATATTCTCCCGCCAGCGCGGGATCGACGCGGGCCGGATCGAGTCGGGCCATCGCCCAACCGACGTTGAGGATGCCGGCGCCATACTCGGCGTCGGGGCCGGGTACGCCGCCATCACTGGTATATTGCTGCAACACCGCCCAGGCCTGACTGGCATCAAGCCCGGGACTGGTGGTCATGATGGCCGCAATCGCTCCTGCCACCAGAGGAGCGCTGGCCGATGTACCATCGAAACTCACGCGCTGGCCGTTCAGCCAGGCCGCATCCACTCCGTAGCCGGGCGCGGTGATTTTAAGCTGCGGACCAGCGTTGGAAAAATAGACCTGTTGCTCGAGCGCGTCGACTGCGCCGACCGAAATCACGCGCGGGTCCGCCGCCGGCCAGGTCAGTTGGGCGGCGCCGTCATTGCCGGCGGACGCGACGATCACCGCGCCGCTCGCGATGGCATACGTGATCGCATTCGTCAGCACGGTGGAGTCAGAATACGTGCCCAGGCTCAAGTTGACGATGCGCGCGCCCGCGTCCACGGCGGCCAAAATGGCCTGGGCCACGGTGAAACTGTCGCTCAAGCCGTCCTGGTCCGTCACCCGAATGCTCAGGATCGTCGCGGCCGCGGCCACGCCTGGCGCGTCGGACGCCGCACCCGCCACGAGCCCGGCGACGGCGGTGCCATGGCCGTCCTCGGGGCCCGAACCCGGCGCGAGGCCCAACCCGATATCGAGCGCGTGCACCCGGCCGCCCGACAGCGTCAAATCGGGCGCCACGCCGGTATCGAGCACCGCGATCGTCACCCCTCGCCCCCACTGGCTGCGGTCGCCAGTGGCTCCCAGGAAAGCGAGCGAGTTGTTCCCGATCGGAACCTGGCTGACCTTGGGCCGGTCTTCCGCCGCCGGAGTCTGGGGCAGATGCACCAGGAAATTCGCACCCGTGTCGGAGTAGTCCGCCGGATTGGCCACCATATCGTCAATCAACGGATCCAGCGTTTCGTAGCCGACCCGCACGGTCCGCAATCCGTCGATCTGCCCCCGCACCTTCAAGCCCGCTCGGGCTGCCCGCGCCAGAAACTTCCGGTAGGCCTCCTCGTCCTTGAACGTCAGCACCGCCTCATCGGTTCGCGCATCCTTCTGCCTCAGTCGCCGGGCCAGTGATTCCTTCAGTTTTGCAACGGCCATGGCCCGCGCCTGCGTCACGCCATCAATCGCGGGACCGGCGGGATCAACCCGGGCGCGTTCCTCCGGCACCGGCGAGCGAACGGGTGCCGCCCGATCCGCCGCTTTCCTTCCCGTCCACAAAATCCACACCAGCAGCCCGCTCGCGACCAGCAGGCCGAAAATCAGAGAGAAAATCCGATAGGATCTATCGTTCATTTTCGAATAGGCGGCGCCGGCCGCCTCCAGCAATGGAGGGCTCGAAGGCTGACGGCAAACCCTCAGACGCTTCCGCGGTGGCAAAGTTGCCGCTCGGGACGAAACCGATCGGAACATCCTTGGCCCATGGCCCGTCGGTTTATCGCGCCGCGGCGTAAATGTATTCCACGCACGGTTCGCCCCGAAGCACCGTGTTCACCGTTCCGATCGGTCGCAGATCCGCGCGTTGCAGCAACCGGATACAAGCCTGGTTCCGCGCATCGGTCATCGCCACCACGCGCGCGATGGCCGTCCGCTCAAACAAGAGGTCGATCACCGTCCGCACCGCCTCGGTCGCGAGCCCCCGCCCTTGGGCGTGTCGCGCCAGACTGAACCCCAGTTCCGCATGCTGATTGTCGGGGCCGCAGATACAAAATCCGATGTCACCGATCAATCGGTCCGTCGACCGCTCGGCAATCGCCAGTTGGAACCATGGTCCGACCACTCCAAACTCGGCGGCGGTCATCTCGCGCAGAAACGTCTCGGCCATCTCCGCCGGCAGCGGCGACCAACCTTGATAGCGGCCAATTTCCGGGTCGGCCCGATAGGCCTGGAATTCGGCGAGGTCCGACGGTCTCAGCCGCCGCAGGACAATCCGCTCTGCGACCCGCGGCAACGGGTCGGTTCGTTTTGACCGACTCGACCGTCTGACTGGAAGCGACAATTTTTCCGCCATCGGTGCCTCGACCCGAGCCGCGATCTTTCCGATCAGCGCTTCTTCTTCCCGACCGCTTTCTTTGCCGACGGTTTCTTGGCTCTGACCGCTTTGGCTTTGGCGACCTTTTTTGGCGACGACTCGGATTTGATCGCGGTCGCCGCGGCCGATTTTTTCATGGTCGCGAGCAGCAATTCGCTGCGGAGTTTCACGTCCTCCAGTCCCATGAAGAACGGCGGCGCCGTGAATTGCCGGATGAACGGAAAGGCCGTCGAACGGGTGGGCTTGCGTTGGTCACCTGCCATGGCCCGACGGTACGCCCAACCACCGGCCAGACAAGCCGTTTCCCGTCAGACCGGCGGCAATCGTGGCGGCGTCTTTTGGGCGCCGGTGACGAAGCCCAAGCTCAACCTCAAGCACGCGAACGGGGCGCTCGCGCTCCAAGGGTTTGGAGCTGCGATCTAATTCGTGGCAATTCGTGGTCAAACTGATCGGTTGATTGACCGAGCGTACAGCAACGGAAATCAACGCGGAGTTCGCGGAGGGCGCGGAGAAGGATCACGGAAGAGGTTTACACCAAGGATACAAAGGAAGCGAAGGAGACCATTCGCGGGACCATTTTGGTTGCCCATCCAATTCAATTCACCACGAATTTCACGAATTCACACGAATCAGATTAGTTCATCAGGAATTGAAAATTCGTGAGCATTCGGGTGATTCGTGGTCGAAACCGACTTTTTCGTTTCCGTGTATTCCGTGTATTCCGTGGGTAATATCTCCGTCCTGCTTTCCGCGGGCGAGGCGCCCGCGCTCCAAAAACCGCTCTTCCTCTTGGAGCCTCGGCGCCCTCGCCGAGGTCTTCCTCCTCAAAAAAAAGGCGCCCACTTTTCAGTGAGCGCCGGGAAAGTTGCGGTCAAAGCCGCTTGCGGGATCGACAAACTACGGCAGATCGGTCGAACCCATCAGGAACCGATCGCATTCGCGCGCCGCGCCGCGGCCTTCGTTGATGGCCCAGACGACCAAGCTCTGGCCACGGCGGCAGTCGCCTGCTGCGAATACACCTTTGATGCTTGTCGTGAACTTCTCGTGCTCGGCCTTGATGTTCGAACGGGCGTCGGTCTCGACGTTGATTTCCTTGAGGAGCGCCTGCTCCGGCCCGAGGAAGCCCATGGCGAGCAGCACGAGCTGCGCGGGCCGGGTCTTTTCCGTGCCCGGGATTTCCTGCGGCACGAATTGCCCCTTCTCGTTGCCCTGGGCATCGCCGACGAATTTCTTCACGGTGGTGACGTACACCCGCGGATCGGCGCCGAACTTGGCCGCCGCCTCCTCCTGGCCATAATCCATCTTGTAAACCTTGGGCCACTCGGGCCAGGGATTGTCGGCGGCGCGCTCCAGCGGCGGCTTCGGGAGAATCTCGATCTGGGTGATGCTCTTGCAGCCGTGGCGCATCGAGGTGCCGACACAGTCGGTGCCGGTGTCGCCGCCGCCGATCACGATCACATCCTTGCCCTTGGCGTGGATCGCCGCGTGTTCCGCGCCGCCGTTGAGGACGGCCTTCGTGTTGGCCGTGAGAAACTCCATCGCAAAGTGCACGCCTTTGAGGCTGCGGCCTTCGATCGGCAAATCGCGCGGCTGGGTGGCGCCGGTGCAGATGACGGTGGCGTCGAATTCCTTCAGAAAGATATGCGGCTCGACGTTGTCCTGTTCGCCGGTGCCGATGCGGGCGTCGCAGATGAACTTAATGCCCTCGGCCTCCATCAGCTTGATGCGGCGCAAGACGATTTCCTTCTTGTCGAGCTTCATGTTCGGAATCCCGTACATGAGCAGTCCGCCCGGACGGTCGGCGCGTTCGAACACCGTGACCGTGTGACCGGCGAGATTTAGCTGCGCGGCGGCGGAGAGGCCGGCCGGACCAGATCCGATGATGGCCACCTTCTTGCCCGTGCGAACCTTCGGCGCCTGGGGCACGACCCAGCCCTCGTCCCAGCCGCGATCGGTGATCGCCGCCTCAATATTCTTGATGGTGACCGGCGGGTTGTTGATGCCGAGCACGCAGGAACCTTCGCAGGGCGCCGGGCAGACCCGGCCGGTGAATTCCGGGAAGTTGTTCGTCTTGTGGAGGCGGTGCAGCGCCTCCTGCCACAGGCCGCGATACACGAGGTCGTTCCACTCCGGGATCAGGTTGTTGATGGGGCAGCCCGACGCCATGCCGCTGATCAGCTTGCCGGTGTGGCAAAACGGAACGCCGCAATCCATGCAGCGCGCGCCCTGCTGGCGGAGCTTCTTCTCCTCCATGTGGTGGTGGAACTCCTTCCAGTCTTGCGTGCGTTCGACCGGCGTGCGGTCGACGGGAGTTTCGCGCAGATATTCGATGAATCCAGTTGGCTTGCCCATGGTGTGTGAAATTTATGATTTTGGATTTATGATTTATGATTTGTCGGACCGAATCGATAGAGGGCGAACCGGCGCGCTCAGGCCCAAATCCCAAATCCGAAATCATAAATCATAAATAGAGGGGTGATCTTGTTAGTTTCCGCCGACGCGGGAGAGATCGCGGGCGTTTTCCTCGAAGGCGGCCATGACGGCCTCGTCGCCGGTAAGACCCTGCGTTTGCGCCCGGTCGATGCAGGCGAGCATGCGCTTGTAGTCCTTCGGCAGCACCTTGACGAACTTCGGCACGGTGAGGTCCCATTGGTCGAGCAGCTGCTTGGCGCGGGTGCTCTTGGTGTAGTTGAGGTGGTTCTGCACGAGCTGGCGAACCGCCGCGATTTCCGCCGGATTTTCCAGTTTCTCGACGCCGACCATCTGCAGGTTGATGCGCTTGGCGAAGTCGCCGCTCTCATCGAGCACGTAGGCGGTGCCGCCGGACATGCCGGCGCCGAAGTTTCGACCCGCCCGGCCCAGGACGACCACTCGGCCGCCGGTCATGTATTCGCAACCGTTGTCGCCGATACCCTCAACGACCGTGTCCACGCCAGAGTTGCGGACGGCGAAACGCTCGCCCGCCAGCCCGCGCAGGTAAACCTCGCCGGCCGTTGCGCCGTAGAGCGCCACGTTGCCGATCACCATGTTTTCCTCGGCCTTGAAGGTCGCGGCGGGTGACGGATAGATGATGATCTTACCGCCCGAAAGACCCTTGCCGACGTAATCATTGGCATCGCCCTCGATCGAGAGCGTCATGCCGCGGGTCATGAAGGCGCCGAAGCTCTGCCCGGCCGATCCCTTGAAATGGAGGCGAATCGTGTCGTCCGGCAGGCCCTTGGCGCCGTGCTTCTTGGTCACCTCGTAGCTCACGATCGTGCCGGTGACGCGGTTGACGTTCCGGATCGGCATCTCCGCGAAGACCTTTTCGCCGCGCTCGATGGCAGGCGCGCAGATCTCGAGGAGAGTCGTGATGTCCAGTGAACGGTCGATGCCGTGGTCCTGCTTGATCGTGCAGAAGCGCCCGACCTCGGGTCCGACCTCGGGCGCATAAAGAATATTGGAGAAGTCGATGCCCTTGGCCTTCCAATGGTCGACCGCCCGACGCGGCTCGAGGTAGCCGACCTGGCCGACCATCTCCTCGATCGTGCGGAAGCCCAGTTGCGCCATGATCTCGCGCGTTTCCTCGGCCACGAAGCGCATGAAGTTGACCACGTACTCCGGCTTGCCCGCGAACTTTGCGCGGAGGCGCGGATCCTGCGTGGCGATGCCGGCGGGACAGGTATTCAGATGGCACACGCGCATCATGATGCAACCAGAGGTGACCAGCGGGGCGGTGGCGAAACCGAACTCCTCGGCGCCGAGCAACGCGGCAATGACGACGTCGCGACCCGTCTTGAGCTGGCCGTCGGTCTCCACGGCGATGCGGCTGCGGAGGTTGTTCAGGACAAGTGTCTGGTGGGTCTCGGCCAGGCCGAGTTCCCACGGCAGACCCGCGTGTTGCAGCGAGGTTTGCGGCGAAGCGCCCGTGCCGCCGTCGTAACCGGAGATCAGGACGACATCGGCGTGCGCCTTGGCGACACCGGCGGCGATCGTGCCGACGCCGACCTCGGAGACCAGCTTCACGCTGATGCGCGCATGGCGGTTGC
>Ga0302321_100005835_pt1 | contig 10792 bp, 10 predicted proteins | sample Fen_T0_1_FD_202505 | JGI IMG/M metagenome (GOLD analysis project Ga0302321, IMG submission 202505) | Peat permafrost microbial communities from Stordalen Mire near Abisko, Sweden - Fen_T0_1 | ecosystem: Environmental > Terrestrial > Soil > Wetlands > Permafrost | place: Sweden: Abisko...
GCCGTAGTCAAAAAACTTCGGACTGAACTCGATCAGCTTGACTGCACCACGGTCAACCTCGGACACCTGCACGGTTTTGTTGTAGATAAAACCAGGATGAAAAAACTGGAGCTGAAACGGCAGTTGCTCGCGACGCCACCAAGAGCGGTTCGGGTCGAAACGGATATCCCTGTACAGGTCGTAACTGAGTTCTTGCAGCGCTTTCGGCACCTTACTCGCACGTTGCACGTAGGGTTTCGCGGCGAGGGATTTCGCACGAAATTGCAGCACTTCGAAATCGAAGGGCATGTCGGCGGCCATGGCCGCAGCAGCATTGAGGCAGATTAAGCCAACGAGTAGCAGTCGTCTCATTTTTCTAAGAAGAAATTCTGTTGTTTGTCGGTAATCGGGAGTGAGGCACGTTCCATAACCTTTAGCAAATCTTCCCAAATGGCGCGTTTCGAGCGATTTGTTGGATTACGCAAAATATATGACGGATGATAAGTCACCATGACCGGCTTTTCGGCAAACAGTTTCCACTGGCTGCGAATTTCACCCAACGTCTTGAAAGAACCAGCTCCAAACAGCCCCTGCACAGCGGTCGAGCCAAGCGCCACAATTATCTCGGGATTGACCACTTCGAGCTGCGCCTTGAGGTAGGGCAAACAGTAGGCAAGTTCCCCGGCCGTAGGCGGACGGTTGCCGTATTGAGCGCCACCCGCCGCGACCGGCATCTCTGGCCGCCAGTTCATGATGTTTCCGATATAGACGTCGCTGCGTTTCAGGCCCATGCCGAGAATCATCCGGGTCAACAACTGCCCTGCAGGTCCAACGAACGGCTCGCCCTGCTCTTCCTCTTCCGCACCGGGTGCTTCACCACAAAAAAAGATTCGTGCATCAAGATTGCCCACACCTAGAACTAACTTTTTTCCCGGGCGGACGTGTGCTTTGCAAACCGGGTCGTTAAGCACGAGCTGGAACAGGGCATTCCAACGCGTCTGCTTATCACCAGGTGGCAACGATACCGTCGGCGGAGACGGAAACTTTTCTGCTGGAACCGGCTCAATCGGTTTGACGGTAAACTTCGCCGTAGGCGCTTTGTAAGCCACAACGGGGACGCTCGTCGTAGACGGTGTTTTTGCCGCTACCTCCGTTTTAACCGGCACCTCCGCAGGCGCATTTCCTTTTGCCCCGTTCGCTTTCGCCCGCGTGCCCACGACCTTGTGCAACGTCGCCAAACTCTCTTCCGAGACCACGACAGACTTCACACCAGACGCCTTGAGGCGTTTGAGTTCGTCAGTAAGAGCATTGAGCGCAGCGCGCATGATTCAGATTGGCCGTGAGTAGGGAGCCGTGAGCTTCTCGACGTACTTGCCGAGCAAGTCGAATTCCAAATTTACCAAGTCGCCCACCTTCTTTTGGTGCAGATTGGTGACTTGGATTGTGTGCGGAATCAGCCAGACCGCAAGGGTGTCGCCCTCCGTTTCCGCAACCGTCAACGAGATGCCATCAATCGCGATGCTGCCTTTGTGCACCAAGTAACGCCCACAACCGGCTGGGCCGCGCGCTCGCAGGTAGAAATCGTTGCCGCGCTGTTCAAACACTTCAATCGTCCCAAGCCCATCGATATGCCCGGTCACGAAATGCCCGCCGACCTTGCCATCGAAGCGCAAGCTGCGTTCCAAATTCACCGCCCCACCGCTGGCCAGCATGGAAAAATTCGTCAGCCGCCGCGTTTCCTCCAAGACGTCGAATTCCAGATGCCCGGCATCGAACTTGGTCACCGTCAGACAGCAACCGTTGACCGCGATGCTGTCGCCCAGCGCGAGATTTTGCGCGACCACTTTCGCCGAAATGCACAACCGCCAGGAAGCAGCGCCCTGAGCGAAGCTCTCAACACGGCCAGTCTCTTCGATGATTCCAGTAAACATGCTCCCCGGACTAATGGAAAAACCAACCGTCGGAAACCAATAAATCACGTCACCCTGCTTTTCCTTGCGTCAACGAGCAGATTGCCTGACGCGCGCGCTTCCCGCTGAAACACAGCGGCCTGCGTCGATGAAAACGCAGGCCGTCGTCTTTCCAGAAAATTCGTCTTAAGCAAACAGCTCGTCCGGCTTGAAGAAACGCGCGAGCTCCAGCTTCGCGTTTTCAACACTATCGGAAGCGTGAACAACGTTGACCGTCGTATCAGCGCCGAAATCGCCACGGATTGTTCCCTTCGCCGCTTTCTTTGAATCGGTCGGCCCGAGGAGTTCACGCACGCGCGCGACAACATTTTCGCCGCGAAGCGCCACCATAATCACGGGGCGGGATTTCATGAACGCCTCCAGCGCAGGATAAAAGGGGCGGTCAGCAACGTGGGCATAGTGCTCACGCAGGATCGCCGTCGATAGCTGGGCCATTTTGCAGCCTGCGATCTCAAAACCGGCCTTTTCGAAACGGTCGAGCACGGCTCCGACGTGTTTCTTCTCAAGGCAGTCAGGTTTACAGATGATGAAAGTTGTCTCCATATCCCGACAAATGTTGGGGGCATCCGGAAGTTTGGGAAGCCTCATTTTTTCCGCCAACAGCAGAAAATTCGCTCCAGCGGTTTGCCTTTTTAGTCTTATCGAGCAGGAGCGGCAAATGCCGCGGGAATGCTCCCGGCAACAGCCGCTAGATCCACCGATCCCCAAAGCCCGCTCGAGTGGAACGTGGCGTAAACCACGCCGACTAAATTCACCCCGTTAACGACCGTGCTGTCGGGCTTGCTATTATTATAGCCCTGCGCCGTCCAGCCGCCTGCGGTGGTTGCGACGAGACGATGCGCCACCGTCTCGCCGAACCGATTCGTATAAACAACCACCATGCCAGTGCGGAGCTTTGCGGGATCAATCTTTTTGACGACCAGGACCGAGCCCTCACCGAAAAAGGGAAGCATCGACTTGCCTTCGATCCTCATCACCCGTGCGCCCGGACGAGCATCGGCCAGCTTCTGCGCATCGGCCAGAACGGTACTCATTGCGACGGTTGTGAGAGGCTTCGCCGTGTACTCCGCGCGCACGATACCGGTTCCCAGAACCGCCATCGTAACCAGAAGTGCTCGGAGCATCGATCGCATGCCCAGAAGGTAACAGCTCCTGAGATTTCTGGGTATTGAGTGGGACCCTCAATCACTCTGGCCAGTATAACTCACCTGCGATGCGTAATGATCCGGGAAGCATTGAGCAATTAACCCTAGGTCATGGGGAATTCGCCTGCACCCAATCGGGAGCCTGCCCAACGGCTAGCGCTCACCGAGATCCGGTTTATCGGTCTAACCGCGAAAAACCTTAAAACTTTTATTCCACGTAATGCCTACACCGTCACTTCCTGGCGCGCCTTTTCCGCCAGCGGCGTGCTCAGGTAGCGTTCCCCAAAACTGCAGCCTACCGTAACAATCATCTTACCGGCAAACTCCGGGCGTTTGGCGACCTGCATCGCCGCCCAAACATTGGCGCCCGTCGAAATGCCCGCAAGAATCCCTTCCTGCAACGCAAGCTGCCGCGCGGTCTCAAACGCATCCTCGTCGGTTGACTGCAGCACTTCGTCGATCACCGCCATGTTACAATTCTTCGGGATGAAACCCGCGCCGATACCCTGAATCCGGTGACGTCCGGGCTTGCCGCCCGAAAGTACCGGACTCGAAGCCGGCTCCACCGCAAAAGTCTTGATGCTCTTACGCGACTTAATCACCTCGGACACGCCCGTGATTGTGCCACCGGTGCCAACGCCCGCGACAAAAGCGTCGATCTTGCCCTCGGTCGCCGTCCAGATTTCCTCCGCTGTCGTGCGACGATGCGCTTCTGGATTGGCCGGATTCTCGAATTGCTGCGGCATGAAACCCTTGTCGCCGAATTGCGCGATCAGTTCACTGGCGCGCCGGATCGCCCCCGGCATGCCTTCTGCGCCGGGCGTCAAAACGATTTCTGCTCCGAGCATGCGCAACAAAACCCGCCGCTCGATCGACATCGTCTCCGGCATCGTCAGCATCAACTTGTATCCACGTTGTGCACACACAAACGCCAGCGCGATGCCCGTGTTGCCCGACGTCGGCTCCACAATGACTGTGTCCTTTTTGATGCGGCCTTCGCGCTCCGCCGCTTCGATCATGGACCGGCCGATGCGATCTTTAACGCTGGCAAGTGGGTTAAAGAACTCCGCCTTCACATAGATCGACGCCGGAAGTCCTTCGACGATCCGATTGAGTTTAACCAAGGGAGTGTTGCCGATCGTAGCGACGATATTGGGAAAGAGAAGTGCGGGCATGATGGCGTGAAATTCTCCTTACGCGCCAACGAGTCAAGTTTGCACCGCCGACCGCTGACGGCCGAGCACATGTCGCAACGCATCTTCCAACCTCTCATGGCGAAACCCAAACTGCGCAGCCAGCAACTTCGCCGGCACCACCCGCGCACTCGATAAAAGTGTTTCGTCCGCCATCGCTCCAAAGGCCAGCTTCAGTGCCATCTTCGGTACGGGCAAGCTCGCCGGTCGACGCAACACGCGGGCCAGCGTCGCAGTAAACTCCGCATTGGTCACGGGCTCCGGGGCCACGGCGTTGATCGGCCCGTTGCAACGCTGGTCGAGCACCGCGTGATAGAACGCGCCGACTAGATCATCGATGCTGATCCAGCTCATCCACTGGCGGCCATTGCCCAACTGTCCGCCAAGCCCAGCGCGAAATAGCGGCAGCATCTTCGCCAATGCGCCACCCGCCGGTGTGAGCACGATGCCCGTGCGCAATTTGACCACGCGAATTCCGAAACCACGCGCCACCGCCGCCTCGCGCTCCCAAGCCTCGCAGACTTCCGCGAGAAAGCCGTTCCCGCGACGATCCTCTTCGCGCAACGTCTGCTCACCGCCATCACCGTAAAATCCTGTCGCCGATGCGGTGATAAAAACGAACGGGCGGTGCCGCAACCGATCCACTGCGGTAACCAGCGTGCGCGTTCCCAAAACTCGGCTCGCGCGGATCGCCTCACGACGCTCCGCCGTCCAGCGACCGCCCGCAACGTTTTCACCTGCAAGATGAATCACTGCGTCCAGCACCCGCACCGGCGCGAGGTCGAGTAGACCATTCGCCGGATCCCAAAAAACTTCGTCCTCAGTCAGCGGTTTGTGCCGTACCAGCCGGATAACTTCATGTCCCTGGCTTCGCAAAAACGGTACCAGCGCCCGGCCCACGAGACCAGAAGCGCCTGAAATCAAAAACCGCATCGGGCGCACCGCACCGTACCTCGCCGCCATCTCCAAATCATCGCGCATCACCGCATGCCGGTAGGCGAACAGCTGCTCCAATTTCCGCCGCACAAACGCGCCGCCAACCTGCCCGAGCACACCAAACGGCAGCTCGTAACGAATGTCATCCGTCAGTGTACAGTCCGCCGTTCCGTCTGCCTCAAACCGGTGAACATGCTCCCACGACGCGAACGGTCCTTTCACCTGCACATCGCGAAATTGCTGCCGTTCTTTATAGCCGCGATGCTCCACTTCCCAGCAACTCCAGAACGGTCCGACTTTGGTTCGCAGCGTCACGCGGCCACCATCCTGAATTCCGCCCGAGCGCTGCAAAATCTCGACCTGTTCCCACGGCGGCGCCAAACGCTCCAGCGCGCACGGCCGTTCGTGCCAGGCGAAAACCTCGCCCACTGGACGGTGCACGCTGATGCTTTTGGTAAATGCTTCGATGCTCATGATCCTTCGCCTCAATCGTGGCGAACAGTCAGGTTCGCACTTGGAATCGTCCGGTGCAACTCAACAGAACCCCCAACGCTCAATCCGTCCGCAGCGACTTGAAGGCCGCCAGTGCCGCCGCCCTCGCCTGCGCGTGATCAACCACCGGGCGCGGATAATTCCCACCGAGTCGCACGCCGGCACGCGCAAACACATCGACCGGCGCTTCCCAAGGTTTGTGGAGGAACTTCGCCGGCATCGTCGCCAGTTCCGGCACCCAGCGTCGCACGTATCCACCTTCTGGATCAAATTTCTCGCCCTGTGTCACCGGCGCGAAAATACGGAAGTACGGTGCCGCATCCGCGCCGCAACCTGCGCTCCACTGCCAGCCGAGCGTGTTGCTCGCGAGATCCGCATCCACCAGTGTGTCCCAAAACCACGCCGCGCCGTGCGTCCACGAAAGCCGCAAATGTTTCACGAGAAACGACGCCACCACCATGCGAACGCGGTTGTGCATCCAACCAGTTTGCCAGAGCTGGCGCATACCGGCGTCAACGATCGGATAGCCCGTCTGTCCTTGCTGCCAGGCGTGTAATTTTTCACCGCCAGAATCGTCCGCCCAAGGAAACTTTTCAAATTTCTCGCGCAACGGTTTCACCGGTGTATCCGGGAAATGATACAACAGATGATACGCGAATTCCCGCCAACCTACCTCGGTTAGGAAACGTTGCACGCCGCCGTTAACCGGAAACACGCCTGAATCCTTCGACAACGCCCGCGCCGCCGCCCAGATCTGCCGCGGGCCGATTTCGCCAAAGTGCAAGTGCGGCGAGAGCGACGACGTCGCGTCCTCATCAGGCCGGTCGCGGGCCTCGTCGTAGTCAGCGGCTTTGGTCGATAGAAACTGTTTCAACCGTTTCCGCGCGCCCGCTTCGCCCGGCTCACACGCTTCGGCAAACCCAGCGGCCCAATTCAGTTTCGGCAGCAGTTCCAGCTCAGCGAGCGCGATCGACTTCGGCCATTTCGCCGGCGCGGGCAGCGCCTTATTTGCAACCGTGATCTCTTCCTGAATCGGCTGTGCGAGACAGTGACGCCAGTACGGTGTGAATACTTGAAACGGGCCGCCCTGTTTGTTCGCGATGGTGTGCGGCTCGAAGAGTAGAGCACTATTGAAGCTCTTCGCGTCGATACCGGTGGCGGCAAGTTCGGCTTTGATCCGCTTGTCGCGTGCAATCACCGCCGGCTCGTACCGACGATTCCAATACACGGCCGCAGCGCCAGTGTTGGCGATAAGTTCACATAGCACCGTCAGCGAATCGCCCCGTGCGAGTACAAGCCTCGACCCACGTTCACGCAACGACGCGTCGAGCGCCGCCAACGAATGATGCAGCCACCAGCGCGACGCCGCTCCTGGCCGCCAACTCCCCTCACCCTCCTCGTCAAAGATGTAGACCGGCAGGACCGCCTCACCATGACCCAACGCAGCCTGCAGCGCGGCGTTGTCGCGCAACCGCAGATCCTGCCTAAACCAAAGAATAACGGGTGACCCGGACATGGTCATCAAGGAGCTCAAGCTCACCACCAGCGCAAGCCACGATCAAGATTCGTGCGTTTTACCGCAGTCCGAAAACCAACTGCAGCACCTCTTGCAGATCGTGGCCAATCGCCCAGGTGCCACGACGTGAAAAGACGAGCGACCGGCAGCGATGCTGCTTCAAAATCGTCGCGTCGGCATCGACCACGCGCAGTTCGTTGGGCGCGAGGCTCATTACCTCCATCGCCGTCAACGGCGTGAAGGAAAACGGCAGTCCCATTTCGTTGACGCAAAATTCCCAGCCGCCGATGAGTCCATCCGTCGGCATCGGTTTGGTGAGCAGTGCTGGATAACGTTGAACGTAATCCGGTATGCGCCGCGTCGCGCTCCGCAGCCGGACCGCGGGCTGCATGTGTGCGAAATAATCGCGAAATGTATCCACGCGGCGGGCACGGAATTCGTTGTAGAAATCGAGCGGATCAAAACCGCACAGATTCATACCATTCCAGATGCCCTGTTGGTTGTGGCTGCCGAACTTTTTCCAATCGAACCAGCTGTCAAAATCACGCGTCAGCATCACGCCCATTTCAAAATGCACATGCGCTCGTTCTCTCGGAATCGCCTGTGTGCTCGAACTCCGCCCCATCGTCCCAATCGCCTGCCCGCGGGTGACCGTATCGCCGGTGTTGAGCCCCGGCGCGATCGCAGCGAGATGCGCGTAGAGCGTGTAGATCGCCGGCTCGACGTCGGGATGTTCGATCACGATATAGCGCCCATAATTACTGTTACCTGGAATGCGCCCGACGTAGCGCACCACGCCGTTCATTGCAGAAAAAACGGGATCAGTCGGTTCGCCTTTGCGGTCGCGATTGAGCGGCTTCAGATCGAGACCTTCATGGAACTGCGCGCCACCGCTACGCCGACAACCGAAGAGCCCAGACTCAACTTCGCCCGCCGCCGTCGGCTGGATGAAATCGGAAATAGGCTTTCCTTCGAAATAGGCGGGATTCGGCGTGGGCCAGCCGATATCGATGCGTTGGGCATGAGCTGATGCAGCGAGCACCGCCGCGGCCAAAAAATAACAAATCTTCATACGGAAAGTTTCATCTCCATCGCCGACATCACCTCGGTGCCGACCGCGTCGGCCACCAGCCGACCGCGCAAAGTCAGTGCCAGTCGTCCATCACGCAACGTCGCCAGCCCTTCGTCCGCGAGTCTGCCAGCGAGCTGATCGATCGAAGCCCACGGCGCCTGCGGATACTTCGCGCGCAACGCGGCGAGATCGACGCCTTCGTTCATGCGCAAACCGAACACGAGGCAATCTTCCAGCAGCAATTCCGGCGTGAGCGCGGTGCGGTCCTCGGTCGCGCGTTCGCCGCGGCCTAGTTTCTCCTCCCACTTGGCCAGATCGTCGATGTTGGTACCGCGCCAGCCCGCGTGTTGCGACGCCGCTGACGGTCCCAGCCCGATCCACTCTTGCATGCGCCACGTATTCAAATTGTGGAGGCATGCGTGCCCGGGCTTCGCAAAATTGGAAATTTCGTACTGTGCGTAGCCGGCGGCATCGAGCTGCTCCCAGGTTTTTTCGTAGAGTTGCGCTTCGCGCTCGGGATCGAGTTTCACTTTGCCCTCGGAAAGCTTCACCCAAAGCGCGGTGTCTTCCTCGAAGGTCAGGCAATAGGTCGAGATGTGCTCGGGTGCGAGAGACACGGCCTCGCGCACATCGGCCAGCCACGCCGCCTCGTCCTGCCCAGGCAAGGCAAACATGAGGTCGATGTTCACGTTCGCGAAACCCGCCGCGCGAATTCGTTCATAGGCGCGAAGGATTTGTTCGCGCGTGTGCGGTCGGCCGAGTGCGGACAACAAAGCAGGTTGAAAACTCTGTGCGCCCATCGAAATCCGGGTGACGCCGAGTTCATGCAACACCGCCAACCGCGCCTCCGTCACCGACGCTGGTGCCAGCTCAACCGACCATTCGGTTGGCGTCCCGCCAAAACGCGCACGCACGGTTTCGCCGAGCTTTCGTAGGTCGTTTGGCGCCAGTAAACCCGGCGTGCCGCCGCCCCAAAAAACTGTATCCACCGACCGGATCCACTCGATCAAACCAGCCTCACGTCCTACGCCGTCGAGGTATTGATGGATCATCGGCGCCGTCGGCGAAACCTGATAAAAGGCACAATAATCGCACGTGCGCGCACAAAAAGGCACGTGGACATAAACCCCCAACGGGACGTGTTCCGGAGTACCTTTCGGCAAAACCTTAATTTCGCTCATTGCAAACGTGTTTGGTTTATGTTGCCTTTCAGGTGATTTTTTTATCGGAAAATCCCAATGCAAAACAACCGCTTCCCACACGCGAGACGAATCTTCCTCGGGCTAGGTGCCGCCCTTTGCCTTACCCTGGTCGGCTGCCAGACCCCGGCGATCACTAATCTGACGCCACTGTCGCTGCCGGAAAACCCGTCGCAAATCTACACGATTTCGGCCCGCATCGTACCCAAGGATAGCGGCTACGTGCAGGGCACGCTGGTGCCCAGCCTCGTGATCGATGGCCAGAGCCTCGTACTAAAAAAGAGCGCGCTCGGTGAAGATATCTACGAGATCGACTACCAGGTTCCGGCCGGTCGCAGCGAGCTCACGTACTATATCCAAATCAATTACCAGATCCAACACTCCAACGGCCTCGTCGCCTCGCGTGAAGATTACACGCCTCTCCTGCGCGCTCAGATCCTCAGCCGTTACGTGCTCGGTGATGCCATTGAGGCCAACCGCGGTCCGGTCGGTGCCCTCATCGGCATCAACGGTCGCGGCTTTACCCCCAACGACATCGTCTATTTCGACAGTACACCCGTTCGTACGGTCTTTGAGTCGGCGCGGTCCATCGGTTTTTATGTCCCTGGGCTCGACGCCAACCGCAACTACCGCGTCACCATTGGTAGTGGCAGTAGCCAGACTCCGGTCGGAACCTTCCGCATCGACGGCCCAGTCGGCAGCGAATCAAGCAGCACCGGTTTCTCGGCTCCCAACGCCGGATCGCTCCTCGTTTCGCCCAGCGTGATCACCTTGCGGAAAGGCGAAAAAACTTCGCTCACCTTCACCTCACCGGTCAACGCCACTGCAGGCGGCCTGCTCATCGATGTGACCACCGATGTTCCTGAGAGCGTCATTATGCCTGAGGTCATTATTCCTCAGGGCAGCAATATGACGACGATCACCATCGAAGGTGGACGCCCTGGCACGGGCAGCCTTTTCATCAAAGGCCCTGGCGTCAAAGAGCTGAACGTCCCGATCACTGTCACCGGCAAATAAGCCGCGTATTCAGTTTTCCCTTTCAAACCGGCGCCGCAACGCGCCGGTTTTTTTGCGCCCAAACACCAACGACTACTTTGCGGTCGCAGGTTTCTTGTCTTCGCTTGAGAGGTTCAGCGTCACCACTACCGGGCGGTGATCGCTCGCGTTCGCGGTCTCAGGCGCATCACCAATTTTCGCCGTGCCGCCGACCACCGATGGCTTCAACTTCGCAGAAACCAGCACGTGATCCACCGTCGAGTAGGTCTGCTCTTTTTTGTAGAAATGCGTCCA
>Ga0302321_100005836_pt1 | contig 10791 bp, 8 predicted proteins | sample Fen_T0_1_FD_202505 | JGI IMG/M metagenome (GOLD analysis project Ga0302321, IMG submission 202505) | Peat permafrost microbial communities from Stordalen Mire near Abisko, Sweden - Fen_T0_1 | ecosystem: Environmental > Terrestrial > Soil > Wetlands > Permafrost | place: Sweden: Abisko...
GTCGAACAGCGCGTTCAGCGCGACCTGGGTCTCCATGCGGGCCAGATGCATGCCGAGGCACATGTGGGCGCCGTGGGCGAACCCGATGTGCGGCTTGCGTTCACGGAAGATGTCGAAGGAGGCGGCGTCAGGCCAGCGGCTCTCGTCCCGGTTGGCCGAGCCGAGGTTGCACACGACGGTCGCGCCCTTCGGAATCGCCGTGCCGCCGAGCTCGAGGTCGTGGGTGACGCCACGGGTGATGACGAGCAGTGGTGGCTCCCACCGGATGCCCTCCTCGATGGCGGCCGCCAGCAGGCTGCGGTCGGCCCGCACGGCTTCGAGCTGCGCAGGGTCGCTCAGCAGTCCGAACAGCAGGTTCGACGACGACCGGTAGGTGGTCTCGGCGCCGGCGGGCAGCAGCAGCCGGCAGAACGAGTAGATCTCCTCGTCGGTCAGTCGCTGACCGTCCAGCTCGGCGGTCGCGAGCAACGAGATCATGTCGTCACGTGGCTCGGCCCGACGCTCGGCCAGGATCGGCGCCAGCATCTCGCGCAGCGCGGCCGAGGCGACCGTGGCTCGATCCATGTCGACGGTGACACCGATGACCTGCACGGCCAGGCGATGGAACTCGGGCAGATCCTCCTCAGGCAGCCCGAGCAGCTCGGCGATCACGTGCACGGGGAAGCCGAACAGCAGGTTCCGGACGAGGTCGGTGCGGCCGTCGTCGATGAAGCCGTCGATCGTGCGGTTCACGAGCGGCTCCACCAGCTCCGCCTCCCACCGCTGCATGGCGACCTTGGTGAAGGCCTGCTGCAGGATCGTTCGGTAGGCCGCGTGCTCCGGAGGATCCATCTCGAGGATCGTGCGGCCGAGCACCGCGCCCATGATCGCCGCGTAGTCGGCCGAGCTGTAGGCCTCGGGGTCGCCGAGGACGGTGCGCACCGTCTCGTAGGTGTAAGCGGTGAACATGGGGTTGTCAGGGTCCTGGTCGACCAGGCCGAGATCGGGCATCCCCACGTGCACGGGGCCCGCCGCCCGCAGGTCGGCCAGGGCCGGGTAGGGCGTGGTGTCCCCCGCGGCCCCCATCGCCCGGTTGAAGTCCTCGAACGGATCGCTGTCCTCGGCGTCGACGATCGCGACGTCCTTCACCTCGTCCACGCTGCTCCCGATCGGTCGACGCCCAGGGCCTTCTGACGGCCATGTCACCTCGGACTGTAGCGTGCTCCGCTCCCATCGTCTGGCCTAAGGTGACGCATATGTCAGAAGCATCAGCGGAGCCGCCGTTCCTCCCTCTCGAGGGCGTCCGGATCATCGACCTGACCACCAACATGTCCGGTCCGCTGGCCACCATGGTGCTGGCCGAGCAGGGTGCCGATGTGGTGAAGGTCGAGCCGATCGCCGGCGACCTGATCCGCAGCATCGGCACCGGTCGGGGCGGCATGAGCGCCTACTTCGCCAACCTCAACCGGGGCAAGCGATCGATAGGCATCGACCTGGCCACCCCGGCCGGGCGCGACCTGGTGCTACGCCTCTGCGACGACGCCGACGTGTTCGTGCAGAACTTCCGACCAGGCGTCGTCGAGCGGCTCGGCGTCGGCCCCGACGAGGTCTTGGCCCGCAACGACCGGCTGATCTACGCCTCGATCAGCGGGTTCGGCACCGAGGGACCGTTGGCCACCGCCCCCGCCTACGATCACGTCGTGCAGGCCCTGGCCGGTTTCTGCGCTCTCCAGGGCGATGACGACCAGGCGAGCATGGTCAAGCAGGGGGTCATCGACAAGGCGACGAGCTACACCCTGGCCCAGGCCGTCACCGCCTCGCTGCTCGCCCGCGGCCGCAGCGGACGCGGCCGCCGGATCGATGTCTCCATGCTCGACGTCGCCCTCGCCTACCTGTGGCCCGACGGGATGATGAACAACACCGTCATCGACCCGGAGAAGGTGCTGCCGCCGGTCGCCCGCAGCTTCCGGGTGACCCCGACCCTCGACGGCTTCGTCGCCCTCGTCACGCTCACCTCCAGCCAATGGGGCGCCCTCGTCGAGGCCCTGGCCGACCCCGACGACACCGACGAGGACGGCCCGGACTACACCGACACCGCCACCCGGATGTCGAGCGGGGCCACGATCATGCGCGAGGTCCGGCGCAAGATCGCCACCATGGCCACCGCCGAGGTCGTGGAGCGCCTGGCCCGCGCCAACGTGCCCTGCGCTCCGGTGCTCGGCCTCGACGAGCTGCACCTCGACCCGCAGATCATCGCGTCGCGCACGCTCGTCGAGATCGACCACCCGAAAATGGGCGCCATCCGCCAACCGTTCCCGGCCGCTCGGTTCGATCGGGCGATCACGCCACTCGGTTCGCCGGCCCCCGCGGCCGGAGCGCACAGCCGGGAGATCCTGCGGGCCGCCGGCCTCGATGACACCGCCATCGACCGCCTGGTCGCGGACGGCGTCGTCCTCGCCTGATCACCGGCCGCCCGCCCGATCGGCCACCCCGCTCGACCAACCCCGAACCCCTGACCACCAGCCCACTCAACCAGGAGCACGTCATGTCCGCATCCCCACTCTCGTTCGACGGTCGCGTCGCCATCATCACCGGAGCCGGCGGCGGCCTCGGGCGCAGCCATGCCCTCGAGCTGGCTCGCCGAGGTGCCCTCGTGGTCGTCAACGACCTCGGCGGTTCCGTCGACGGCACCGGCGGATCGACCACCGCGGCCGAATCGGTCGTGCAGGAGATCGAGGCGTTGGGTGGCACGGCGGTGGCCAACACCGACTCCATCGCCACGCCCGAAGGTGGCGAGGCCGTCGTGCAGACCGCGCTCGACACCTTCGGCAAGGTCGACATCATCATCAACAACGCCGGCATCCTGCGCGACACGTCGTTCAAGAACATGACCGCCGAGATGCTCGACCCGGTGCTCGATGTGCACCTGCGCGGCGCCTTCAACGTCACCCGACCGGCATGGTCGCTCATGCGCGACCAGGGCTACGGCCGCATCATCAACACCACGTCGGGCGCCGGGCTGTTCGGCAACTTCGGCCAGGCCAACTACGGCGCCGCCAAGATGGGCCTCGTAGGCCTCGCCAGGGTGCTGGCGGTCGAGGGGCACAAGAACGGCATCCGGGTGAACGTGATCGCCCCCATCGCCCGCACCCGGATGACCGAGGAGATCCTCGGCGACAAGGCCGACCAGCTCGGCCCTGAGCTGATCAGCCCGCTCGTCGCCTACCTCGCTCACGAGTCGTGCGATCGCAACGGCGCCATCTACTCGGTGGGCGGGGGCCGCATCGCCCGCGTGTTCCTCGGCGTCACGCCAGGCGTCATGGACCAGAGCCTCACGGCCGAGTCGATCGCCGACTCGATCGACCAGATCGACGACACCGACGACTTCTTCATCCCCGCCCGGCTCAACGACGAGATCCGCGTGATCTACGGCGCGCTGTCGTGACCGACCAGAGCTCGGATCACCCCGAGACCCACCGGGTCAGGGGCAACTTCCTCGAGGACTTCGTCGTCGGCGACACCTACCAGCACCCGCTCGGACGGACGATCACCGAGGTCGACAACAGCTGGTTCACGCTGTTGACGATGAACACCAACCAGCTGCACTTCAACGCCGACTTCGCCGAGGCCAGCCCGCACGGCCGGCTCCTCGTGAACTCGGGCCTGTCGGTGGCGATGGTGCTCGGCATCTCGGTGTCCGACATCAGCCAGAACGCCATCGCCAACCTGGGCTGGACCGACATCGAGCTGCGCAACCCGCTCTTCGTGGGCGACACGCTCTATGCCGAGAGCCTGATCACGGCCACGCGCGAGTCGAGCTCGCGACCCGAGGCGGGCATCGTGTCGTGCCTCACCCGCGGCCTCAACCAGGACGGCGTCGAGATCCTGCGGTTCAACCGGTCGGTGATGGTCTGGCGGCGCGCCGAGGCCGACCGCGCCACCCGCTTCCCCACCACTGCGTCACCGCTCGCCCCCTGACCGACCCAAGACCCCGACCTCAAAACCCAAACCGGGGGGTTCAGACCGTGGCCGGCAGCTTCATGGCGAGCGCCAGGTTGCCGCCCATGATCTTGCGGACCTCGTCGTCGGACAGGGTCGGCGGCAGGTAGTCGATGTAGTGGCAGGGGTCGGCCAGGCCCTCCGGATGGGGATAGTCCGAGCCGAACAGCACGTGGTCGACGCCCATGTGCCCGATGAGCTTGACGAAGTCGTCCTCGTGGAACGGGCTCACCCAGACCGATTCCTTGAACTGGGCGATCGGGTCGCCGTCGAAGGCCTGCGGCATCATCTTGTAGGTGTCGGACAGCGACTTGAGCAACGGGTCGACCCAGTCGCCGCCGTTCTCGACCGACAGCACGCGCAGGCCGGGGTTGCGAGCCAGGGCACCGTGGCACACGAGGGCGGCCATGGCATCGATCATCGGGCGCTTGCCCTGCACCACCATGCGGAAGGCGTTCGGGGCGAAGGGCGTGAACTCCCCGGCGTTCTCCCACATGTTCAGGTAGTCGGCGTAGCCCGAGTCCGACGCGTGCATCGACACCGGGATGTCGGCTTCGATCACCCGTTGCCAGAACGGATCGAACTCAGGGAGCCCGAACGAGCGGGTGCCGGCGAACCCGGGCACCGGCGCCGGCCGGATCAGCACCGTCTTGGCTCCCCGCTCGAGGCACCACTCGAGCTCCTCGATCGCCTTCTCGACGATGGGCAGGGTGATGATCGGCGTGGCGAAGATGCGGTCGTCGAAGTTGAACGTCCAGGTCTCGTACATCCACTCGTTCAGGGCGTGGATCACCGCGTGCACCAGCAGCGGTTCGTCCTTCATCCGCTCCTCGGCCAGGCTGGCCAGCGTCGGGAACATCAGGGTGCGGTCGATGTTCAGCTCGTCGAGCAACTCGACGCGGGCCGCCGGCTCGCGGAAGGCCGGGATGGCGGCCATCGGCTCGCCCATCAGCTCGCGGTAGCTCTTGCCGTCGGGGTTGCCGTTGGCGAAGTACTCCTCCTGGGCACCGGGACGGGCGACCCTCTCGAACGTGGGGTTCGGGATGTACTCGCTGATGACCCCCCGGATGGCGATCTTCGTCCGCCCTCTCACCTGCACGTACTGCACCGCGTTCTTGTACTTCTCGGGGAGGAACTTCGTGAGCGAGTCCTCGGTCTCGTAGAAGTGGTTGTCAGCGTCGAACACGGGGAAGTCGAGCTTGGTGGGCACGGAGGTCACCTCACGGATAGTGCGGTCGTTGCCCAGAAAATACGGGTTTCTGACACTCATGTCAACTCAGTGGCACCGCTCATCGCGCGCGCGTCACCCCGACTCGACGAGGGCACCGTCTGGGTCAGCCGGAGGCCCGACCGAACTCAGAGGATGGCGCCGGATTCCTTGCCCGAGGCGATCTCGTCCCAGTCGATGCCGAGCTCGAGGAGGATCTCCTCGGTGTGCTGCCCGTGCTCGGGCGCGGGACCGAGGACATCGGCGGTCTCGTTCATCTGCACCGGGTTGGCGACGAGGTCGTACTCGTTGCCGTCCTGCACCACCCGGCTGAGGTAGCCGTTCGCCGTGACCTGCGGGTCGTCGACCATCTCGCTCGGCCTCTGCACGGGGGCCCACACGCCGGTCATCGTCTGAAGGGCCGCGCACCACTCGGCGTAGGTCCTGCTGGCGAAGATCTGGTCGAGCAGCGCGATCAGCTCGACGCAGTTGTTGAACCGGCCGCCGGCGTCGGCGAACCGCTCGTCGGCGATCAGCTCGGGATGGCCGATGTGCTCGCAGAACTCGGGCCAGTACCGATCCGACTGCAGCAGCATGAAGGTGACGAACCGGTCGTCCTTGGTCTTGTAGAAGCCGACCAGCGGGTTCGGCGACTTCGACCGGTCGAACTTCGGCATCGGGTCACCGCCGTAGAGACCGGAGGCGACGACGTCGGGTGACAGCACCCACATGGCCAGGCCGAGCAGCGAGACATCGATAGTCGGCCCGACCCCGGTGCGCTCCCGCTGGAACAACCCCGCGGCGATGCCACCGGCGATGGCCATGCCACCGGCGAGGTCGCCGAAGGCCGCCCGACCGCCGATCGGGTAGTCGAGGCTCGCCGGGCTGAGCGCGGCGGCCACACCGCCCCGACCCCAGTAGGACGCGCCGTCGTAGCCACCCTTGCCGGCGTCGGGTCCGAGCGGCCCCTGGCCGGTGCCACGGGCGTAGACGATGTCGGGCTTGATGGCCCGGATGTGCTCGACGTCGATCTTGAGCTTCTGTCGGGTCGCCGGCAGGAAGCTGGTCAGGAACACATCGCTCTGCTCGACCAGCTTGTAGAGCAGCGCCAGGCCCTGCTCGGTGGAGATGTCGAGCCCGATGCTGCGCTTGCCGCGGTTCGGCTGCTCGATGATGTAGTTCACCGCGCCAGGCCCTCCGGGGATGATGCCCATCGCGATCAGGCCGCGCTGTGGGTCGCCCATCACCGGGTGCTCGACCTTGATGACGTCGGCGCCCCAGTCGGCCAGGACCGCTCCGGCCGCCGGCACGAAGGTCCACGCCGCGACCTCCAGGACCTTGACCCCGTCGAGAGCGTGGCTCATCAGTCGGACGCCGGCAGGGGCTTGGCGCCCTTGATCTCGAGCACCACACCGTTGCACGTGAGGGTGCCGGCTCCGCCGCGGGTGCAGAGCAACTCGAGGCCCAGCTCCTCGTCGGCGTAGCGCTTGCCGATGAGCGAACCGTCGCCGAGCGACGGGTCGAGCTCCCCGGACGGCGCCTCGTCGGCGCCGATCAGCGGCGCCCCACCGCAGCCCAGCTCCACGTCATCGGCAGGAGCGCGAACCACGATGACCTGGGTCTCGCAGACGGCGCTCACGAGCTTCGTCCCCGGCTTGACTGACATCCTGCAGACCCCCACGCGATCGATCTCGGCAACGGTCGAACCCTAGCGGATGATGACGTCCATGTTAGAACTAGGTCGGTCCGTCGGGTCGCTGACCGAAGCGAGACCGCCGTTAGCATCCACGCTCGACGGCGGGGACATCACTGCGAGCCAGAGGGAACACGAGGATGGCAGACCCAACACGGAAGCGCTCGACCAAAGCTGCCGACGCGCTTCCCGATGGCGACCCATCGTCGATCGTCCGCCGCGCCCCCTTCGCGGACAGTCCCTACGTCGGTGAACGCGGCCAGAAGGCGCAGGTCCGCATCCTCGAGGCCGCCCTCGAGGTGTTCGGCGAGGTCGGCTACCAGCGCTGCGGGGTGAAGCGGATCACCGAGCTCTCCGGGTATTCGCGTGCGTCCTTCTACCAGTACTTCTCGAGCAAGGAGGACCTCTTCCGCCACCTGGCCGGCCAGGTGGCTCGACAGCTCAACCAGTCGGCCGCCGCCCTCGACCCCATCACCGGCGACCTCGACGGCTGGGATGCGTTCCACCGCTGGCTCGAGCGCTACTCCTCGATCTACGACACCTACGAGCCGGTGTTCGTGACGTTCCAGACCGCCGTCGCCAGCGATGCCATGGTCGCCAGCGGCGCGTCGGTCGTGGCCTCGCGCACCTTCCGGGACCTGCGCTCGAAGGTCGTCGGGTCGTCGCTGCCACCCAGCGGCGTCGACACGGTGGTCGAGACGCTGCTGCAGACCGTCGCCCGCCTCAACCGGGAGACCGAGCTGCTCGAGGTGGTCACCCCTCGAAGCGGCCTCAACCGCAAGCGGATGAACATCGCCTACGCGGACGTCTTCCACCGCTCGCTGTTCGGCCCGATCGACGGCGTCAACATCCACACCTCGACCAAGCGGCTCAAGCCGCTCGCCCGTCCGACCAAGGCGCCCCCCACCGGCACCACCCCGGACCCGACGCACGGACCCGCCGCCCAGCGCACCCGCGCCCAGTTGCTCGAGGCCGGCCACAAGGTGTTCGTCGAGCGGGGCTACTACGCCACCCGGGTGGCCGACATCGTGAAGGCGGCCGGGGTGTCCCACGGCGTCTTCTACCGCTACTTCGACAACAAGGCCGGGCTGTTCCGCATCCTCACCAAACAGGCCATCGAGCAGCTGGGCGACGCGCTCGACAGCATCCCGGAGCTCACGTCGCGAGATGGTGCGGACGTGGAGGAGGAGCTGCGCGTCTGGCTGCGCCGCTTCGCCACCACCTACGCGGAGGAAGCCGCGATCTTCACCATGTGGAGTGAAGCCACCACCCACGACAACGGGCTGGGTGACGTCTCGGCGGCGATCATCGACGGCTCCCGGGCCCGACTGGCCCGCCACCTCGAGCCGCGGGGCTGGGGGGACGCGGATGCCGACGCCATGGTGCTGGTCACCTTCCTCGATGCGTTCACGACCCAACGCGTCTCCGCCGGCCACGTCGTCGACTTCGCCCAGATGATCCGTCGAGGCCTGCTCACCGGGCCCGACGACGCCGCGTCCGCCAACGGCAGCGACGCGAAGACCACCAAGACCTCGAAGGCCACCAGGGCGCCGAAGATCGCCAAGGCATCGAAGGCCCCACGCAGCAAGGCGTGAGACCACGACACCTCGCCGCCCGATGACCTCGCGGCACCGTCGCCACTAAGGTGACACAGGTGTCAGACATCGACGATCCCGCGACCCCAGTCCCCGTCGAGACCATCTCGTACGGCGCCCGCGTGGCCGAGCTCGCGGCCGAACGACCGGAGGCAACGGCCCTCGTGTTCGCCGCGGTCGATGGCAGCGTGCAGCTCGTCTCCTGGTCAGACCTCCACCGTCGCTCCGACCAGATCGCCCGGGCCCTTCTCAGCCGAGGGGTCAGCCTGGGGGACCGGATCGCCGTCCGACTCGGCAACTCACCGGAGTTGATCTACTCGGTCATCGCCGCGTGGAAGCTCGGGGCGGTGCCGGTCCCGGTGCGCTGGGACCTCCCCGACTGGGAGTGCGAACGGGTTCTCGAGGTGGTCGATGCCAAGGTCGACCTCAGCCGCGACGACCTTCCCTGGCTGCGGGCCACGAGCGACGACGAGGTCATCCCCCTTCCCGACGTGGTGTCGCCCCAGACCCATGGCATCTGCAGCAGCGGGTCCACCGGTACCCCCAAGGTGATCGTGATCGACAAGCCCGCCGAGTGGGACGGTGTCGGGCCCGAGCCGTTCCCGAGCGGATGGATCGACGTGGCCCGGCCGCAGATCGTCCTCGTGCCCGCGCCGCTCTACCACACCAACGGCTTCGCGACCCTGCCCCTGCTGCTGGCCGGCGACCAGCTGGTCGTGCTCGAGAAGTTCGACGCGGTGCACATCCTCGACCTGATCGAGGAGCATCGGGTCACGACCTTCACCGCCACGCCGACGATGCTCCAGCGCATCGCGGACGTGGCCGACATCGAACAGCGGGACCTGAGCTCACTGGTGTGGGTGCTGCAGGGCGCGGCGGCCATCGCCCCGTCGCTCGTGCAGCGCCTGATCGACATCCTCGGCCGCGAGCGCCTGTACTTCGCCTATGGCATGACCGAGGGCCTGGGCCTGGCCGCCCTGCGCGCCGATGAGTGGCTCAGCCATCCCGGCAGCGTCGGGCGCGGCTACCGCGACACCGAGATCCGCATCCTCGACGCCGAGCACCACGACGTGGCGACAGGCGAGATCGGCGAGATCTTCCTGCGGTGGCCGGCCGGCGGGCTCTACCACTACCTCGGCGGCGCCACTCGCCTGGCCGTCACCGACGACGGCTTCGCCAGCGCCGGCGACCTCGGCTCGCTCGACGAGGACGGCTTCCTGTTCATCGCCGACCGACGCTCGGACATGATCATCACCGGTGGCGCCAACGTGTTCCCCGCCGAGGTCGAGACGGCGCTGGGTGACCACCCCGAGATCGCCGACGTCGTGGTCATCGGCCTGGCCGACCCCGAGTGGGGCCGTCGCGTGCACGCCATCATCGAGCCGCGCGACCCGGCCTCCCCACCGTCGGAGGCCGACGTCATCACCTTCGCCAAGTCCCGCCTGGCGAGCTACAAGGCGCCCAAGACGGTCGAGGTCATCGACCGCATCCCCAGGAGCGAGGCCACCAAGGTCAGCCGCAGCGCCCTCGTCGCCGCCCGTGGCGGCTGACCCTCCCGACGACCCGCGATCAGCGGGGGAGGCCGAGGCCGCGCTGGGCGATGATGTTGCGCTGCACCTCGCTGGTGCCGGCGTAGATCGTGGTGCCGAGCGAGAAGCGCGCCAGGTACTCGATGGTGCCGCCCTGCGGCGCGGTGGGTTCGAAGTAGCTGCGGAGCGCATCGGCGCCGACCATCTCGGTGAGGTCCTCGGCCACCCGCTCGAACGCCTCTGAGCTGTAGAGCTTGGACATCGGGCCCTCGGCCTCGGGGACGACACCCGCCGCGGCCATCCACGCGCTGCGCCGCTGCAACAGCCTCGACACCTCGACCTCGGTGGCGGCCCGGCCCAATCGAGCCCGGACGTCAGGATCGTCGATCCGCGGGCGCCCGTCGTGGTCGGTGGCCTCAGCCGCCCATGCCTCGGTGTGCTCGAGCAGGCTCTGGATCCGCGACGAGAACCCGGTGGAGTGCTCGTCCTGCAGCGAGACGGTCATGACCCGCCAGCCGCCGTCGACCTCGCCGATGCGCCAGGCGTCGGGGATGCGGACGTCGCTGTAGTAGGTGATGTTGGTGCGCTCGCCCGACAGGGTGAAGACGGCCTGCACGTCGACACCGGGGTGCTTCAGCGGTACGAGGAACGTGGTCAGCCCCCTGTGCTTGGCCACGTCGGAGTTGGTGCGGGCCAGCAGGAACACGTAGTCGCCGATGTGGGCGTTGGTCGTGAACATCTTCTGGCCGTTGATGATCCACTCGTCGCCGTCGCGCACGGCCTTGGTCT
>Ga0302321_100005837_pt1 | contig 10789 bp, 8 predicted proteins | sample Fen_T0_1_FD_202505 | JGI IMG/M metagenome (GOLD analysis project Ga0302321, IMG submission 202505) | Peat permafrost microbial communities from Stordalen Mire near Abisko, Sweden - Fen_T0_1 | ecosystem: Environmental > Terrestrial > Soil > Wetlands > Permafrost | place: Sweden: Abisko...
GCGACGCCACTAGCCGGCCTGCAGAGGTGCTCCGCTTTTTCGGCGTACGGCGGGGAATGACCGTCTTCGATCTGAACGCTGCCACGGGCTACTTCACCGAGTTGCTGGCCGACGTGGTTGGGGCGCGCGGTCATGTCATCGCGCACAATCACCCCGGCGCGGCAACGATGCTCGGCGCAGAGATCAAGCAACGCTACGAGCACGCAAGACTGCCGAACGTGGAACAAGTCCTCGTGCGTCACGACGAATTGCAGCTCGCGCCCGAAAGCCTGGACTTCGTGTTGATGTCGATGACGTATCACGACACGTATTGGTTTGACGGGGAAGCCGACTGGGGACCCGTCGATCAATCCGCGCTTCTGAAAAAGTTCTACACAGCCCTGAAGCCCGGCGGTGTCGTCGGAGTCATCGATCACGCGGCCCCTGCCGGGTTGGATCCGGAGGCCTCGGCGATGAAGCTGCACCGGATCGACCCGGCGATCGTGAAACACGATTTCGCCCGTGGGGGTTTCGTGCTCGAGAGCGAGAGCGATGTGCTGCGCAACCCGAACGACGATCATTCGCTCGGTGTTTTCGATCCGGCGATACACAGTCACACGGATCGGTTCGTCATGCGCTTCTGCCGCCCGGCCAGTTAGGAGAGAGGACGCCCGCATGCGATTCTGGCACGTACTGCCCGTTGCCTTAGCCTTCGTCGCAGCATGCGATCGTACGGCGCCACCCGCGACGGCGACGCGCGCCTCGGCGAGCACGGACCAAACCCAACTCGAGACCGCGCGCTTGAACAGCTGGCTCGACGCGCGCTACGAAGAAGAGCTCGCGTTCAGCCCCCTCGAGAAGACGCAGCTCGGTCGCAAAGACGATCTCGACAAGATCGACGACCTTTCCGAAGCCGGCGCCGAGGCGCAACTCGAGTGGCGCCGCGGCACCGTCCGCGATCTCGAGCGCGACTTCGATCGCGGCAAGCTGACGCCCGAAGGGCAAACCTCGTACGACCTGTGGCGCTACGCCCTGGAGCAAGCCGAGGCCGCGGAGCCGTTTCGGAGACGTTTCTACGTGTTCCATCAGATGGATGGTCCGCACACGGACCTGCCGCAGGCGTTGATCAACTTCCATCGCGTGAACGACGAAGCTGACATGGTCGCGTACGTCGCGCGCGTCGGCGAGGTCGGGCGCGCGCTCCGTCAGGGGCTCGAACGTGCGCAGCTCGCGGCCGGCGAAGGCGTGCACGCGCCGCGGTTTGCTTACGACGCGGTGATCCAGCAATCGCGAGCACTGATCACGGGGGCGCCGTTCGGCGGCGCTGGCGAGTCGCCAATCTATGCCGATGCAAATTCGAAGATCGCATCGCTCGTCATGAACGGCAAGATCGACTCGAAGCGCGGCGACGAGCTGCGCACGGCTACGTCCGCCGCGTTGACGGGACGCTTCAAGCCCGCGTACGAGGCGCTGATCGCCTGGGCCGAGAAGGATCGCGCCAACAGCGACGAGATCGCGACCGGTGTCTGGAAGCTGCCGGACGGCGCCGCGTTCTACACCGAACGGCTGGCCGAGAGCACGACAACGGCGATGACCGCCGAAGAAATCCACGCGCTCGGCCTCGCCGAAGTGGAGCGCATCCACGCGGAGATGGAAACGATCAAGCGGCAAGTGGGCTTCGACGGCACGCTTCAGCAGTTCTTCGCTTCCGTGCGCAAGGATCCGAAGTTCCTGTTCCCGAACACCGACGAAGGCCGCGAAGGTTATCTGCAGGCGTCGCGCGACTTCTACGCCGACATCGAAGCGAAGCTGCCGCAGTATTTCGGCTTGCGACCGAAGGCCAAGCTCGTGGTCAAGAGAGTGGAGGCATTCCGCGAGCAACCGGGTGCGGCGCAGCACTACATGCAGGGCACGCCCGACGGCACACGACCCGGCACGTATTACGTGCATCTGATCGACATGAACTCCATGCCCAAGATCGAGATGGAAAGCGTGGCGTATCACGAAGGGATCCCGGGCCACCATATGCAGGTGTCGCTCGCGCAAGAGCTCACGGGACTCCCGAAGTTCCGCACGCAGGCATTCCACACGGCGTACGGGGAGGGCTGGGGCCTCTACGCCGAGCAACTCGCGAAGGAAATGGGCGCGTACAAGGACCCCTACTCCGACTTCGGGCGGCTCGGCGCCGAGGTCTGGCGCGCGATTCGGCTCGTCGTCGACACCGGGCTGCACTCGAAGCGCTGGACCGAGCAGCAGGCCGTCGACTACTTCCTCGCGAACAGCGCGACCGCCGAGGGCCAGGTCCGCTCCGAGATTCAGCGGTACCTCGTGATACCGGGGCAGGCCACGGCGTACAAGATCGGCATGCTAAAGATCCTCGAGCTGCGCGGGCGCGCTCAGAAGGCGCTAGGGCCTAATTTCGACATCCGCGCGTTCCACGACACGGTGCTCGGCGGCGGCTCGCTGCCGCTGTCGATTCTCGAGCGCCGCGTCGACGACTGGATCGCCGCGCAACCCGCGCGGTAAAGAAGCCTCAGGGCGGGCCGAGGCTCTGCTTGCGGTAGTCGGGCGGAATGTCGAACAACTGCGCCGGCGGCTTGTCGCGGTTGAAGGTGTCGAGCTCGAGATTCAGGATGACTCGCTCGTCCTTGTAGCAGCGCGTTACGAGCGGATAGCCGTCCTTCGCGCTGTCCCATTCGAACATGCGCATCTGGCCGCCGCGCTCATCCCTCGTGAGAATCGATGAATTTCCAAGCGAGTGGGCGAAGCCGACCGCTGCGGCGTGCTCTTTCTCGCCGAGCGTGAAGTCCGACGATGGCGTTCCGCAGTAAGCGGCTCGCTTTACACCACTTTGCATGACCGTGACCCACGTGCACTTGTAGCTGCCGCGTGTCTCGGTGTCCGTGGTCCAGACGTATTCGTCCGGAACGCTCTTCTGCGCTGCCATGCCGCGCATGTTCTGCATCATCTGCTCGGCCATCTTGCGCTGCTCGGGCGGCATGCGGTCGAGCTGCGCCTTCATCTGCGCGTCCATTGCATTGCCGAGGCCGCCCTGCAAATCGACGTAGGTCTTCTTGCCGTCGTCGACGATCGTCAGCAGATCGTCCTTCGTGTGGAAGACCATGCGGTAGTGGCGAGTAGCGCTCGACATCATCATCGCGACGCGGTCGTCCGTGTAGGACATTGCGGCCGTCGCCGCGACGTCCTTGCCGTCCTCGTAGACCGTTCCTCGGTAGTAGGTAGTGAGTGCGGCGTTTGCGCAGGGTGCTGCCAGCACGGCCAGGAGAATCGGTGAGAATCGCAACATGTTCTTGCCACCTCTTTGCTATCCGGAGGCGCTCCCAATAAGCGCCCCGCGTCAGCGCTGCGATGAGTTTAGCCACTCGTTATTACATCGTCGAGTCCACGAAAAAAGCCGCTGAGGTGAGCTCAGCGGCTTGTGTTCCGGAGTGCTGAACACCTCTCACATCGTCGTCTTGACCGCACCCGTGTAGTAAACGAGCACGTAGGCTTTGATGGTGCCATCCGCTTGCGGCACACCGTATGCCTTCACGGGGACACCGCTCACCAAGTCCGTTGTGAGAGCGCTGAGTCCCGCGGAGGTAGTGATGTCCACCGGGCTCACGGTGACAACACCGTTCGTGCGATCGATCTGATAGACCAGCGAAGCGGAGCCGCTTGTCGTGACCAGATTGACGGTCGCCGGCAGGGTTCCGTGCACGACATTCATGGTGAAGGAGCTCACGCCCGGGTTAGTGACGACGCCCGTCGCCACCGCGCCGAGCGGTATCGGCGACGGCATCAGTATCGTCCACGGCGCCGACCATCCCGTGGTGTTCGCGGCATCACCCCAAACAGCAAACGACGCGCCGTAGCTCTTCAATACACCGGCCGTGCCGCCGAAGTTGACGCTGCCGCTCGTCGCAGTGACGAAGTCGTTGACGGCGTTGCTCCCCGTGTTCACAACGGTCGGGAAGGCGAAGTCCCACCACTTGTAGCCCAGGATCGTGTTGCCACTGGCGTCTTTGCCGTTGGCCGTGGCGCTGCTGATATAGGGCAACGTAACGGAGTAGTCGTCGACATTGTTGAAGAAGTTACGCGTGATATCGAAACCAATGGAAGTGGCGTTGGAAAGCCTGCCCTCGTAATCCGCAGTCTCGATATCGATCGTTTCCGCGACCAACGGCGTGGCGAGCGGATCGACCACGCTTGCATGCACCTTGAAGCCGCGAACCAGATTGTGATTCGCCAGGAACGATGTACCCGTGCCGATCGGAGTCGCATCCGCCAACGCACGTTGCGGCGTGCGGAAGTAGAACGTCGTGTTCGCATCCACGGTCAGCGGCACGCTGCCGCCGGATTCGTTGGCGACATGAATCACGTTCGTCGTGGTATTGACGTGCAGCACGTGACCCTCAGGGCTCAGCCACACCGAATTGAACGACGTGCTGGCCCAGATGCGGGTAGCTACGAGCGTGCCGTTCTGCTGATAGCGTGCCGCGACGCGGACGAACTTGCCGTTTACGCTCGAAGCGATCGACGAGAAGTTCATGAGCGTTACCGGTGCGGCCTTGGCATCGACGTCATAGAACAACGTGCCGTTGGTAGCGTCTGCCAGAATCTGTAACGACTGCGAGCTCGCGACCGGAGTTTCCGGCGTGACCACCGGCAACGTCGGGAAATCACGCGTGATCGTGATCGAAGTGTTGTCGGACGCCACGGCGGTGACCGAACCGTACATGTGGCGCAAGACCAGGCGTGTGACGTCCGCGATTCGATGGTGACGCACCGGGCCGTTGAAATTGACGGCCCAGAGCGTATTGCCGTTGCCGGCGGGCGGCACGTGGGCAACGAGAAACGCCGGATGGCTCAAATCGAATTCCAGATCCAGCGCGTTGCTGTTTTGTCCGCTGGTCACGGTCAGTGGAGACTCGAACCGAACGTTGACGGCGGTGGTTAGACTGCCGGCCGTTCCGGTCGCGTGTTGGATCTGAATCTGATTGGAAGGAATAGCGGCGCCCGGCGTGCCGGCAAATCCCGTTTCCGGGTCTGCGGCGGCCGTCAGTGAGACGTCGCCCGGATTCGCGCTGATCGTCAGCACTGCACCCGTATACACGCCCGCGGGAACACTGAGATTGCCGAGTATTTCTCCGATCTGATCGAGCTCGGCAAGATTCAAGTTTGTCGGCGTCGCCGGCGAGTACACCGACACGTTGCTGCCGCCGCCCTGCGGAACGAGCGCGATGTCGGTGATCTTCACGCCGATCAGCGCCCAGTCTTCCGACGATGCATCACTGATAACGACAGGCAGATAGCCCGCAGCTGCAGCGGGGGGAGCCAGAGTCCCAGAGCCGCCGCCTCCACCACCACCGCAACCCACCAATGCGATCGTCGACAAGCAGCACGCGAGATACGGCAGAACTTTGAATTTTGTAACCACGGCTCTCTCCTTCACACAATGGAAGCGCGGGAATGCGCGCTGTACTGGGAGCAAGAACGGCTGTGGTCTGCGCGGGTTGACGCGAAGCGAGGGAGAAGACGTGACGCGCTGCTCACGCGTCATCGCATAGCGCATACGATCGACACGTACGCGCGGGATTATGACCGCGCTATCGCACTATCGCGCGAGCGCGTCGTACGGGGCGCGTGCGTGAACAACGCGCCCACCCACCATCGTGAGCACCGGCTTCATTTGCTTCAGCTCTTCGTCGCCGACGGTGAGGTACGGCCGGTCGAGCACGACGAGATCGGCGAGCTTGCCGGCCTCGATCGAGCCCATCTCGTTTTCCTCGAAGTTGAACCACGCGTTCGCCGCCGTGTAGAGCCGCAGCGCATCTTTGCGCCCGATCTGCTGGCCGGGAATGATCACTTCGCCGCCCGCGTCTTTGCCCGTCACCATGTAGTAGATACAGAGCCACGGATTCAACGGGCCGACGACACCGCCGTCAGTGCCCGCGCCCATCTTGATGCCACTCTCGAGCAACGTGCGAAACGGCGGCCCCGCTTTCCAGGCGGAGTACTGGTTGCGAATGTAGTCGTGATCCTGCACGCGAACGCCGACGCCGATCTTCTTCAGCCGTTCGATCTGCGCCGGCGTAATCTCGAACACGTGCTCCAACGTCCAGCGAAGCGAGCTCACCGGAGTCTTGGCGGCTACTTGCTCCATGATCTTTAGATAACGCTCGATCTCGTCTTCCCGAATCGTGTGCTGCGAAAGGGCCCACCCCGCATCCGCGATGCGCTGGTAGACGTCGAGCACCTCCTGATCCGTGGCGCCGCCGGCGATGACTTGCTCGCCGAAGCGCACGACCTTGTACATGTCGTCGCCGAGCCCTTGCGTGGAGTTCGCAATGCGCGCGGCGGCGGAGCGAATGTTGCTCTGGTCGCGCGTGTCGCGGTGGTCGTACTGAAAACGCAGGCGCAAGGGCCATTGGCCCTCACGCCAGAAGTAATCAGCAATCGCCATATTCGGACGATCGGCCGCGGTCAAATGCGCGCCAAGCCAATCGCAGCATGCGTGATCGACGACGGTGGTGAGGCCGAGCGAGACGGCGTAGTTCATGTAATCCGGAAAGCGGCGCTTCATACGCTCTTCGTTCGTGGAGCGGAGAACGAACGTGAGCCCGTCGCCGTCGGGCTTCACGTCACCAGCGTCGGAGGTGGGAATTCCCGCTGTTTGAAGCGCCCGCCGGCCGGCGTCGTTCACGACGCCGCGTGTCGAGTAGCCAACCTGGATGTAGACCGGATGGTCGGGCACCGCGGCGCTCAGCTCCTCGCGCGTGGGCATCCGCCGCTCGGCGAACTGGATCGGCGTGAACCCGCCGATGGCTGTGACCCATTCGCCGGGCTCGGCTTTCTTGGCCGCCGTGGCCAATGCGTCCTGAAGGTCCTTGATGGAGCTCGCCGACTCAAGACCTGCGACGAACGGCCCGGGCGCCTGCGCCGTGCGCACGAAGTGCGTGTGATTGTCGATCAGGCCAGGAATCACGGTGCGGCCGCCGAGATCGACGATCTCAACGCACGGCTCCTTGCGATTGATCGGCTCGCCCACCGTGAGGATGCGTTTGCCGCGGATGCGGACGGTGCCCACGGTGTGGTCGGCCGCGTCGACGGTCAGGATCGTGCCGTTCGTCAGCACGAGATCGCGGCCGCCGGGACAGGAATCCGCCGCACGCGCGACTGTGGACGCGACGGCCCCGATCAGCGCAAAGCAGGCGGCTAGTTTCCAGCGCGAGACGCGGCTGCGCGACAACGGAAGCACTTCCCCGGACGGTTTCATTCTTGTCTCCACGCCCATTCGTTGACCTTCACCGAAAGCGCGATCACTCTATCCGCAGCACTACCAAGGTGTCACGACCATGCGACGCACGTTCCGTATTGGCGTTCTCTTCGCCTTACTGCCGTTGTTCTGCGCCACGGCCGTGTGCGCGGCCGCCGCGGCGGACTCTTCACCGACATCGAAAGCGCAGGCTCCTGGCGACGAGATGATCGTCACAGGCAAAGCGATCGCGCAATTCAGACTGCGCATCCGACTCGCTGAAGACGCGGTCTTCGCTCGCTTCAACGAGATCAACAGCGACGATCGTCTCGACATTCACTGCTATGAGCAGACGAAGATCGGAAGTCACATCGAACAACGTGTCTGCGCGTCCAACTCGTGGCGAGAGGAAGACGCGAACTCCGCACAAGCCTGGCTAGCAAATTTTCAAGGCGCGTACGGCGGCAACCCGCAGCAACACATAGCGGCCCAGCAACTCTGGCAACAGCGTCTTGCCAACGAGATGCGTAGACTCACCCTGCAGGACCCCGAGCTGCACGCAGACATGGTACGACTCGGCCAGACCTACGCAGCCCTCGAGGCGGTGACGGGCCAACGCGCGGTCCACACTCTTTACCGAGACGTGCCTCCCGGAGAGAACGGCCTACCGTACGACGCGCACCGGCTCGTGCAGGTACGCGTGGGAATTTATCCTTGGACCCAACCACTGACCGCGCGCACCTTCGCGTTCGGACCTGTCTCCGGCCACATCCGCAACATGCGAGTCGAGTGTGAGAACGGCGAACACAAGCTCGAGCTTCAGGACGACGTCGAGTGGACGATTCCGGAAGCCTGGGGAGCGTGCACGCTAACCGTCGCGGCCAAGCGCGAGACGACGTTCGCGTTCATTGAATTCGACTGACCGCGAGCGCGGCCGTCTACCGCCGTACCGAGACTCCGTAGACTTCGACCTGCGCGACGTCCGACCACCCGCCAGGGCCATGGCCGCTGCCGGGCATCAGGTCCACGAAGCCCACCCCGTCCACGCGACTCAAATCGGGCCGCTCGAGCCAGTTGCCTTTCGTGATGGCTTTCTCCGCGTCGAGCTTGAGCCAGCGTAGACCTGCGAAGGCGATCTCCTGCTCGAGCCAACCGACCGTGGAACCGCTGGCCTGATCGCCGACGAGCCACGTGCCGTCGGCGAGTTTCACGACAGGCCGGATCGCATGCAGACCCGAGACCTTGGTGTTCCACTTGATCGATGCGAGGCCCGTCAGATCGACATAGCTTTGTTGGCTGCGGAAGGCTACGCCACACGGCGTCGTGCAGAGGCCCGTCCACACATGCAGCGGGTTGCCCTTGTTGCCGGGAATGCCGGTAGCTTGAATTTCCTTCGCGCTCGGGCCGATCAGCTCGAGCTCTATAGAGGGCGCGCTCAGATTCTGCTGCGCTGGCGCAAAGCAGTACACCGGCCGCAAGCGTGGCCGCGACGGTGGATGTGTGTGCTGACACGAGAGTCTCCACGCAAGCTATCGGCGCGGACCAGCCCCGCGAAACACGAGCGTGCGCGTCACGACGAAGTTGAATGCGAAGCCCGCCGCCGCACCGGCCACCAGCGGCACGAGCGGTGTCTGACGGAGCGATGGCAAGAGCCAGAGGCAGAGCGCAAATACCCCTAGGTTCACGACGAGACCGCTCGCCTGCACGGCCGCGTAGCGCACGAACTCGGCTCCGCGGCGCGGCGAGCGATGCGCCGCGAACGTGATTGCGCGGTTCAGGATCCAAGTAACGAACACCATGCCGCACACGGACACTGCGCGAGCCGGCGCAATCGACCAAAGCGACGCGCGCGTCAGCAGCATGAAAAGGCCCGCGTCCACCGCGAGCCCCGCCAGACCGGCGAGCGTAAACCACACGAATTGTCTTGCGAGCGTGCCCACTGCCGTTCAGCGTAGCGCGCGACGAGCCCGCGCGCCGAGTGCTATCGTCATGTCATCGCAGGGGGTGAACGCATGCAAGTCCTAACTCTGACTTTCGCCGGAGCGCTCTTTACGGCAACGCTCCTAACGCCAACGACGCCGCGCGCCCAGCAGGCGCCCGCCGCCGACGCGACGTGGAAGCTTCCGCGCACCGCCGACGGCCAACCGGACTTCGCCGGCGTGTGGGCCAACAACAACGCTACTCCGCTCGAGCGACCGAAGGAGCTCGAGGGCCGGGACCGCCTCACGGACGCGGAAGTCGAGGCCATGAAGCACCGCGCGGCGGAGCTCTTCGACGGCACCGGCGACGCCGCGTTCGGCGACGAGGTGTTCAAAACGGTGTTCGAGAGCTTGAACGGTTCGAGCACCGGCCCTCACGAAAAAGGCGCAAAGGATTTCGACGCCGACACCGGCGACTACAGCTCGGTGTGGACCGTGGCCCGAGACTGGGACAACAGAACCTCGCTCGTCACGGATCCTGCCGATGGCAAGATTCCGCCATTGACCGCGGAAGGCCGTGCGAAAGCGGCTGCCGCTGGCGCGGCGTTCACGCGCGCACCCAATGGCCCGAAGGACCGCACGCTGTCCGAGCGTTGCATCACGTACGGCTTGCCGCAGCTGCTTGCGGGCTACCAAAGCTACTACCGGATCACGCAATCGCGTGACTCCGTCGTCATCTCGACGGAGATGATTCACGAAGCGCGCGTGGTGCCGCTCGACGGCAGTCCACACCTGCCGCCGACAATCCGACAGTGGCTCGGGGATTCTCGCGGCCACTGGGAAGGCGACACGCTCGTCATCGACACGACGAACTTCAAGCCCAGAAGTTTCCAGAACGCCGGCGAGCGCCTGCACCTAGTCGAGCGATTGACCCGCGTCGGGCCGGGCACGCTGCACTACGAGATCACGATCGACGACCCGGAGACGTGGGAAAAGCCCTGGACGCTGATGATCCCGTTGCGGCATTCGCCCGACGAGGTGTTCGAGTACGCGTGCCACGAGGGCAACACCGGCATGGCGGGCATCCTGGCCGGCGCGCGTGCAGCGGAGCGCGCGGCCGCGCCGAAATCGAAATAGCCGGCCGACGCGCGCGGGCGTTGCGCTACGGCTGCAGCCCCAAAAGCCGCGCCGGGTTCTTGCGCGACATCAGGTCGATGTCGGCGGCCGAGATGCCCTGCGCCATGAGGCCCTTGTAAATTTGGAGCAAGCCATCCGTATGCAGCGGGTTCGGCGGTTGGCCGAGATCGCTCGAAATAACGAACGATGCCGCACCAATCGCGCGGATCGCTTCCGCCTCCTTACGCAGCTGCTCTTCCGTGATCGGCGAATGCACGAGCTCGAGCATCGCGCCCAGTTTCGCCGCTTCGCGCATCTGGTCTAGCGTCATCGATCCGCCCGGGCTCGCCATGGCGTGCGTCACGACCACGTACTTCACGCCTCGGCGCTTCGCCTCCGGAATGATCAGCAGCGATTCCTGGGGCGCGGAGTGCCCCATCTCGAGCACGAGGTCGTGCTTCGCGGCGATGTCCATGACCGCGAGAACCTCCGGAAGAATCTTTCCGTCACGAGTGAC
>Ga0302321_100005839_pt1 | contig 10786 bp, 5 predicted proteins | sample Fen_T0_1_FD_202505 | JGI IMG/M metagenome (GOLD analysis project Ga0302321, IMG submission 202505) | Peat permafrost microbial communities from Stordalen Mire near Abisko, Sweden - Fen_T0_1 | ecosystem: Environmental > Terrestrial > Soil > Wetlands > Permafrost | place: Sweden: Abisko...
CGCCGCCGCCCTCGTTCTGCGGGGCTTCGGCGACGGTGGCCACATGCGGGTGTTCCTTGAGGTACTGCCGTAGCGCCTTACGCAAAATGCCCATGCCACTACCGTGAACGATGCGCACGCGGGTGACTCCGGCGAGGAAGGCGCGGTCCACAAACTTCTCGACCGCGCTGGTCGCTTCATCCACCGTCTGGCCGATGACGTTGATTTCGGTGGGCGCGCTGTCGTCTTCGCGCATGAGTGACACGCCGATGCCGCGCGCGCGGGCCGCCGCCACCGGATTCACACCGGATATCGCAATCACGCTGGCCACGTCATCTCGCGGAACCTTCATCTTCATCGGCCCGACCGCCACTTCGAACGAGTCATCGTCGAGATGACGCAGCACCTTGGCGTCGCGGCCCAGCGAACGCAGCCGCACGGTGTCTCCGATGGCGACGTTTTGCACCACGTGTGGCCGGGCATGCTGGTCGCCTACGTCGGAGCCGGTAGTGTGTGCCACTACCGTGGAGTCGAATTGCTCGCGGAACTCGCGGCGCAGCTTGGCAATGCGACGCTCAGCTTCTTTCGAGAGCTTCTGCGCCTGTACGCGGTCTTGCACCGCCGCAACCGACTCGCGCGCCTGATACTCAAAGCTGTGCAACACGCTTTCCAGCTTTTTCTCCAACTCGCGGACCTTTTCGCGCTGCTCTTTCTTGCCCTCGGTTTCAAGATGGTTCATCTTCCGCGCGAGCTCCTGCTCGCGACCGCCGAGGCGGGCCTTTTCGGTATCGAGGTCACGCAGCTGTGAGTGCAGTCGGTCGAGGAATCGGGCGATGTCTTGCGTCTGCGATGACAGCCGCTCGCGAGCCGATGACACGATCTGTGCATTCAATCCAAGCTGCTGCGCGATGTTGATTCCGGCCGACGCGCCGGGAACACCCATGCGCAGCTCATACGTAGGTGCCAGAGTACGTTCGTCGAAGCCCACCGCTGCGTTCGCCACACCGGGCGTGTTCGCGGCATAAACCTTGAGCGCGGTGTGGTGCGTCGAGACGATGCTCAAGCATCCGGCATGACGGAAGAAATCGGCAATCGAAACAGCCAGCGCTGCGCCTTCTTCCGGATCTGTGGCCGAGCCGAGTTCGTCGAGCAAAACGAGCGACGCCGGCGTCGCCTGATGCGAGATGAAATCGATGTTGGTGACGTGCGCGGAAAACGTCGAGAGGTTCTGCTCGATCGACTGGTAGTCCCCGATGTCAGCAAAGACGCCGTCGAACATCGGAAACTCGGCGCGCTCGGCCGGCAGCGGAATGCCTGACTGCGCCATCAGCACCAGCAAGCCAATGGTTTTCAGCCCGACGGTCTTGCCGCCGGTGTTGGGTCCGCTGATGATGAGCTGGCGGTCCGCTCCCTCCAACTCAACCGTGAGCGGAACGACGGCGACACCTTTCGGCTTCAGATTGCGTTCCAGCAGCGGATGCCGCGCGTTAATCAGAATGAATGCCTGGTTCGCTCCCTCGTCCAGCAACTTCACCGGCACGCAGTCGTAGTCCTGAGCAAAGCGGGCCTTGGCGAACTGTAGTTCCAGCTCAGAGAGAACTCCGACGGCGGTTTCAAGATCTGCGGCCTGTTCGCCGATGCGACTGGTCATCTCCACCAGAATGCGGTGAATCTCGGCCAGCTCTTCGTCGAGCAGGCGCACCAGCTCGTTGTTTTGCTCGATAGTCTCCAGCGGCTCGATGAAAACCGTTTGGCCGCTGGACGACGCTCCGTGAGCGACACCCTGCACCCGCCGGCGTTGCTCGGTCTTCACCGGAATCACGAAGCGGTCGCCGCGGATGGTGATGAGTTCGTCCTGCACCGCGCCACCATCGGACAGCTTGCGCAGGTACGAGCGCAGCGATTCGTGAATGGATCGACGCTGTCGTTCCATGTCGCGACGGATGCGCGAGAGTTCCGGCGAGGCGCGGTCATCGAGCGTGCCGTCGGGCAGGATCTTGTTCTTGAAGTAGTGCAGCAGGGGATTGAAGTCGGCGAGCTGCCGCGATAGTTCGGCCACCGCCCCCCATTGCGCTTCGACGGCAGCAGGCGGATGCAAAGCAGCCTCGCGCCATTCGGCCGCGCGGTCGGCCAGCGCGAGGACATCGCGAACTTCGGTCAACTCCAGCGCGGCACCTTGGATGCGCGACTTGCGAATCAGCTGGGTGGGATCGAGCAGACCATGAAAATCGAACCGGCCTCCCGCCTGCAGAAAGCCACGAAGTTCCCGCGCCAACTGGTGCTGCTGCTCGATCCACGGGCGGTCTTGCGAAGGTGCGAGTTCGGCGATGCGTCCGCGGCCTAACGGCGAGACGGCGTAGATCGCCAGCAGGTCGCGCAGATGGTCGAACTCGAGGACGCGCTCAGCGTTATGCGTCATGGGCGGGGATTACTCATGGAAAACCGCTTTTATCGTACAGGAGCCGGACGGATCGGTAACAACGCGAGAGTGCGGCAATTCATGGATTGTTCACGCCAGGTGGCTCACAAAGCTACACGGGGAGCGGGCCTGCGATTACACTGTTTCGTTAGCCTGAGAAGGGCCTGCCATCAGGACGGCGGCAAGATCGACGTGCCCGCGGTGGCTTCGGAACCAGAACGTCATCTTCGAGGAACCTATGACCACCAGCCTTTCCGATGCATTTGTATTCTTTGGCGCCACCGGCGACCTTGCCCACAAGAAGATTTTTCCTTCGCTGCAGAGCATGATCAAAGACGGCGTGCTCGACGTGCCCGTGATCGGCGTCGCCAAGTCGGGATGGACCCTCGAGCAGTTGCGTGAGCGCGCCCGCGACGGCATTACCAAGTTCGGCGGCGGCGTGGATGAGGCCGCCTTCAAGAAGCTATGCGAGTTGATGGACTACATTGACGGCGACTACGCCGACGACCAGACTTACGCCCAGTTGCGTACCAAGCTGGGCAACGCGCAGTCGCCAACGCACTACCTCGCTATCCCTCCCATGATGTTCCCGGTGGTGGTGAAGGGACTGGCGGCTGCCGAATGCGCCAAGAACGCTCGCGTAATCATTGAAAAACCGTTCGGACGCGACCTGGTTTCGGCCCGCAAGCTGAACGAGACCCTGCACGAGGTGTTTCCCGAGGACCACATCTTCCGCATCGACCACTACCTTGGCAAGGGGGCGGTGGAGAACCTGTTGATTTTCCGCTTCGCCAACAGCTTTCTCGAGCCCATCTGGAACCGCAATTACATTCACAGCGTGCAGATCACCATGGCCGAGTCGTTTGGCGTGGAAGGCCGCGGCAAGTTTTACGAAGAGGCCGGGGCGATTCGCGATGTGGTACAGAATCACATGTTGCAGGTTGTCGGGTTGCTCGCAATGGAGCCGCCCACGACGATGTATCCCGATTCGGTGCGCGACGAGCAGGTGAAGGTGTTCCGCTCGATTCCGCCGCTGAGCCCGGCCAACATTGTGCGTGGCCAGTTTCACGGCTATCGACAGGAAGCGGGGGTCGATCCGCACTCTGACGTTGAGACTTTTGCCGCGGTGCGCCTGGAAGTGGATTCGTGGCGCTGGTCGGGAGTGCCGTTCCTGATTCGAGCAGGCAAGTGTATGCCGATCACCGCCACGGAAGTGTTCGTCAAGTTGCGGAAACCGCCGCTGACGAAGTCGGGCTACGAGGGACGGAACTACTACCGCTTCCGCCTCGGACCGGATTTCGAACTGGCGCTGGGAGCACGGGTAAAGCGTCCTGGCCCGATGATGGCTCCGATGCCGGTTGAGTTGTCGGCAGTGAAGTACGCCGAAAGCGACGAGATGGAAGCCTACGAACGGCTGCTGGCCGACGCCATGAAGGGCGACCAGTTGTTGTTCGTCCGCCAGGACGCCGTGGAAGCGCAATGGGCAATCGTCGAACCAATTCTGGGCGACTGTTGCCCGGTGCAGAATTACGAGCCGGGCACCTGGGGCCCACCCGACTCACGCGAGTTGGCGGCCGACATCGGTGGCTGGCACGATCCAGAGTAGGAATCAGAGAACTCTTGGAACGGAGACGAAAGGGTTGCCGGCGATGACGAATCGCAGCGGCTCGTCCACGGCGACGTTGATGCCGACGCGCGCGGTGACGGCGATTCGTTCCGGTCGATGACCGTCGTCGGCAATCCACAGGTCGGAGCGTACGCTGGTGAAGTCTTTGCCATTGTCGCGAGGGCGAGTGATGCCAAGGGCTTCGGACATTCTCCCCGGCCCGCTCGAGATCATCCGCAATTGCGCCGTGCGGGGCTCCGGCGGAAGTTCGATACCTCGGGCGTCGGCCATCGCTTCGAGTCCCAGCACGGGCTCAAGGGCCCGCAATAAGACGCCTCCGCCGTTTCCTTCAGGCTTACACGAGACGTTGGTGCAGAAGTACATGCCGTAGATGAAATAGACGTAGGCGTGTCCGGCCGGACCGAAGAGCACGGCGTTGCGCGGGGTGCACCCGATGTAAGCGTGCGACGCGGGATCGACCGCGCCGAGATACGCCTCTGCCTCGACGATACGGCCAGCGAGAAGCTTGCGTCCTTCTCGCCGGACGAGCAACTTGCCGAGTAACTCGCGCGCTACGGTTGTGGCGTCTCGGGCGAAGAAGTCACGAGGCAACCGGGGGGCTGCCAGCACCGCTCTGGACGAGATCGACGGTTCGGGGTGCGTCCGGGAGGCTTCCATTACAATCAAAAGTGAATCATGAATAAGATGATCTTGGCCAACCTGGTGCATCGGCCCTTCCGCACCATCATCAGCATCGTCGCCGTCTCGGTGGAAGTCACCCTCATTCTCCTGATCGTCGGGCTTTCGATTGGCATGCTCACCGACACCAAGAACCGCCAGGTGGGCATTGGCGCCGACATCATGGTGCAGCCGCCGGGTTCGTCGCTGCTGATGGGCGTGAGCGGCGCGCCGGTTTCCATCAAGGTGGCCGACCGCCTGCGCAAGCTCGATCATGTGGTCGCAGTAGCTCCAGTGGTCACCCAGCTTTCCACCGCGGGCAACCTGGAAGTTGTTGACGGCATTGACCTCGCCTCCTTTGAGGCCATGGGCGGACCATTTCACTACCTTTCCGGCGGGGGATTTCAAGAACCCACCGATATGCTGATCGACGACTTTGTGGCTTCGTCGAAGAAGCTCAAGGTTGGCGACTCCATCGAGATGCTGAACCATACGTTCCGCGTTTCGGGAATCGTGGAGCACGGCAAGGGCGCACGCAAGTTTTTGGAAATCGCCACCTTACAGGACATCATTGGAGCCCAGGGCAAGGCGTCAATCTTCTACGTCAAGCTCGACGACCCCAACAACGCCGACGCGGTCGTAGCGGCCATCAAGAGCATCCCCGGCATGGAGCAGTACGGGGTTCACTCGCTCAAGGAATATCTCAGCCTGATGAGCTCCAGCAGCATTCCCGGCCTCTCGACGTTCATCAACGTCGTGATCGGCATCTCCATGATCATCGGTTTCATCGTGATCTTTCAGGCGATGTATGCCGCGGTGATGGAACGGACGAGAGAGATCGGCATCCTCAAGTCTCTAGGCGCGGGCAAGCTTTACATCATCAACGTCGTACTGCGGGAGACGCTGCTGATCTCCGTTGGCGGAATCATCCTTGGGATCGCCATCAGCTATGCGGCACGCGCGGGGCTGCACCACAAGTTCCAGACGCTGCCGATTCTCATCACGACAGAGTGGCTGATTCGGGCGACCATCATCGCCATCATCGGCTCAATGCTGGGCGCATTCTATCCGGCCCTGAAGGCGGCGCAGAAAGACCCCATCGACGCGCTGGCTTACGAATAAATCAAATGCTTTGTGGACGGCCGAAGCTTGGCTGAGCAGCTGCCAAGGTCAGTAGACCAGCTTGAGCGAAAACTGAATTTGACGCGAGGAGCCAGCCGTTCGGCTGATGACTCCAAACCCGCTGCCCTTCACCGTGTTCGAGGGCAGCCCAAAATTGACAATGTTGAATATGTTGAAGAACTCCGCACGAAATTCCAGGTTGCCCCATTCCGCACCTCTCCGGTTTCCAAGAGGCGTGTTCTTGATCACGGCGATGTCAAAGTTGTGATAACCGGGCCCTCGAAACGTATTACGCCCCAAAGTGCCAAAGCGACCTGAATTCGGCCCCGTCCCTCCGGGAAGACTGATGGGGATGGAAAAAAACGAACTATTGTTCGAGCCACGCCCAAAATAGTCTGCGCGGTTTGCACGACTGGTAGAAAAGTCCGGCATCGAGACCAAGTCGGGCCGATCGGTTCCGCCCGCGCCCACGCCGGTTTGTTGGATTCCCGAATAAACCGTAAACGGCATACCGCTCGTCAATGACGTGAGATTGAGTATCTGCCACCCTTGCGTCACGTAATGCCCCAGGGGCTTCAGGAATCCCACTCGGTCGAAGGGCAGCCCCTGCACCAGGCTCAAGGAAAAGGCGTGTGTCACATCGAATGTGGACGGCCCTCTCTCGGCACCGAAGTCAAAAGGATTCTGCGGCAGCGTTTGCAGAATCACGCCGGCGTTGGAGGGAAGGCCCCCCAGCACGGCGCTGGTGTCGTCGATCGATTTGGAATATGTATAACTGGCCTGGTAGCTCAGTCCGATGCGAGTGGCCGTCTGGGTGAGGCTGGTTTGCAGCGCGTTGTAGCTGGAGTGCGAGGTCGTGTCCATGATCGACTCGGGCCCAAAGCCACCGATGGCGCGGCCGGCGGAATCGAACTGGGTGTACTGCGCGAATGCGGGTTCGGCGCCCGCGTAGCCGTTCGGCGATTGCACACTCGCCAGATGTACTCCGGCAGTGCCAACGTATGCGGCGCTCAGCTTGGCACTGCCAATCCCTTGCTCGACGCCGAGCGAATAAGTCCCGATATAGCCGTTGCGGAAGTTGCGGGAGATGATGCCGGTGCTCAGCAACTGAACCTCATGCCCCGGAGTCAGCGCCTCGAGATCAACCTGAAATCTTTTCAGATCGACCTCGGTGTTGGCCTCCACCTTGGAACTGTCTCCGTTGGGAAAGAGAAGTTGCCCGTTGGTTGCATAGGCGGGCGGCAGCGCGAGCGGAACCGCTGTGTTGCAGAAGGGTATTGGAACTCCGGGCAGCGCCGTGTTCAGCGGTTGAAAAACCAGCGGAATACCTCCGGTGACGAAATTGTCTTGCCACAGGTTAGGGAGGATTGTCGTGATCGCGCCGCCAGCATGAATCACGGTGCTCTTCGTCACGGCGTAGTCGATGGAGACACGCGGAGCCAGCCCGCTCCAGTCCATGGGATACACCGCCTGTGGGTTGTAGAGGAAAACCTGGGTTGCGCCCGGCGTGAAAAATGAGGTGGGTGAGCCGTCGGGAGCGACCGGAATGGCTATCGAAGTACGATGCTTCGCCTCCTTAATGCGGCTGTTGATCTCGTACCGCAGGCCGTAATTCAGCGTCCATTGCGCAGCAAGCCGCCACGAGTCCTGAAAATAAAAGTTGTAGGCTTCGCGGCGTACGGCGGCTTCATCGAACTTGTCGCCCGTGGGCGTTCCAGCGGCCGCGGCAGTAATGGAATACGAATAGGGCGTGGCTGTCAGCAGCCCAGTAAGCGCATCGGGTAGTGGTTGTCCGGGCTGGATATTGTGCAGGCCGCTCGCCGAGGTGATCGCCACTGGTGAGTAAGCGGTGCCCCCTCCAAAGGTATAAACGCCGTTTGGATTAGTACCGAAAATCGTGGTGTCGCGATTCGCCCTTATGTCGAGGCCCCATTTGAAGTTATGTGTACCGCGGGTGTAACTCGTATCCCACCTGATCTGGTAGAGATCTCCGTCGGAACCGAAGATCGAACCGTCGGCGGTGTTAAACCCCTGATATAGCCCGTCTCCATACACCAGTGCTGGATCGATGTGATTCGTCGCAGGGAAAAAGGGGGTACTGCGAATGAATGCAATGCCAACGGTGTAGCTGAGGCGAGGGTTTACGGTTCGCGAGTAGCGCAGGGCGGCACTACGTTGATGGTCAAAGAAATTCACCCCAAAGCTGGGATCGATGGCGGTCTGATCGGGATTCGTGGTCGGTCCGCTCACCTGGTTATAGCTGAACCGCGCAAACAGTGTGGCCTTGCTGGAGAGCACTTGATCGAGACGAACTGAAAACTGGTTGACGCTTGTATACACTTTCGAAGAAGCGGCATAGGTGCGGGCGCCGAACGACCCGGTGGGATCATTCGGCAGCGGATAACGGGCCAACAGAGGAGCGATGGACGGGTTCACCGGAACGATGAGCGTGTCGCCGGGGAACGTGGTGGTATCGATACCCATTCGTTCCGCGGCAGTCGGCACGGCGAACACCTGGGTCGTTCCCAGCACCTGGCGAAAACCCTGATACTGCACGAAGTAAAATGTCTTGTCGCGTCCGTCATAGATTCGCGGGATTACGACCGGGCCTCCGTTGGTAACTCCGAACTCGTTGCGGACGAATGGCGGAATCCTTCGCGGGTCAACCTCGCTGGTGTGGTCGAAATAGTTTCGTGCGTCGAAGGCAGCGTTGCGTACAAACTCAAAAGCACTTCCGTGAATCCGGTTGGTGCCGGATTTGGTGACGACATTGGTGAATCCCGCCGCGCCCTCACCAATCTCGGCTGGCATGACGCCTGAGCTGGATTGCACTTCCTGAATGGCATCCACGTTGAAGTTCGCGAAAGTAGCGCCGCCCAGTTCCGGATCGCTCGTGAAACCTCCATCCATCGCGAAAACGGAAGCGGTTCCACGCTGCCCGTTGACGGTAAATTGCTGGGTAAAGTTCGCCGCTCCGTTCGTGTCGGTCATGGTTCCGGCGGCCAACAGCAACAACTTGCTGAAGTCGCGCTCATTCAAGGGAAGGCTTGAGACGGCGGCGCTCGACAGGCTTTCGCCGCCGCTTCCCTGTCGCGTCGCGACGTTGAGTTGCGGCACCACCACCAGCGTCTGGTTTTGATCACTCAAGTCCAGGTCGGCGGTAAGGGAATCGCCAGACTGTATCGCCAATGGTTCCTGGGCATCCCAAGTTTTGTCGTTCACTGTGACCGAGACCTTGTAACTCTGCGGCTCGACGTCGGCAAACAGAAATTCTCCACTCGCCGACGTCGTGGCGGAATAGCTGCGGGTTCCTGCGGTCGCCCGCAGGGAAATAGTGGCATCGCCTACTGCATGGCCTGCCTTGTCGCGAACGATACCTTTCCAGGGAGCGGCGAAGAGTGCGGTAGCTGACGATATTAGAAACAGGAAAACGGCAACGCTACAACGTCGCATTGGAACCCCGGTCCTTCCACCATATGCATCGGAAGCAAATTAGCGAAAAGTCAATTCGTAGCAGGGGGTCTGACTCTTTGGCAAGTTTATGAATGATGGCCGTTTATGCGCGGATGGCCCGCCAACGCTCGTGGGTAAACTAAGCCAAGGCCCAACAAGTCGGCTAGGCTGGAGGCAGTATCGGTGCGGGGGAAGCGCGGGGAAATCGAATTTCCTCAGAAGCTAATATCTGCCGATCGCCGAGCAATAAATCAGCGACGCGAGTCGCGAAATCAAAAGGCCGGACATGGCGTCCGGCCTTTGACAGAACTGAAAGCTAACGGTTACAGGAGCAGTTTGCGACGCAGGACACCAGCCAAGCCGACGATGCCCGATCCCAGCAGAACCAGGCTGCCCGGCTCAGGAGTGGTGGTTTGATTGGGAGTGAACGTGAAGTTCAGGTCCATCCCCGTAAGAGAACCGAATTGCTGTCCGGCGGTCTTCCGGATGCCAAGCGAAATCGTATCGCCGGCATTCACCGAGAAGCCTCCCGAGCTGAATAGGTCCGGATTCGTCAAATCCTCACCATTCGTGACGGAGCCCGAAGCCAGCGTCAAATTGTCGAAAAATAGTACCCAGTCGTTGGAACGGCTAACCGCCGAATGCGCGTACCAAACCATCCCAGATTGCGTGCCCACGGTTCCTGCCGAAGGAGCCGTCCAAGTGGCAAACAGGAAGTCGCCAGCGTTTGGCGAGTGTCCCACAATGTTTCCAGCAAGGAAGTCATTGTTGGTCTGGCCTGCGCTGCTGCCGTTCACCAAGGCACTGAATATTTCCGGTGTATTTTGATTCAGGTCTACACCCGCTCCCCAGTATCCCGTGCTCAACGCCGGATACAACGGGTTTCCGTTGTTCGAAGGAATCTGGAAGCTGAGCAGCGCTCCAGTTGAAGGCAGCGTGCCCTCCGTGTAACTCCAGTTACCGTTCGGATTCCCATTTGTGATGCTGAAATCGTTCTGCAAACTGACCGTACTTGCGTGCAACGCGATCGAAAGCATTCCCGCCGCGAGCGCAATCTTCAAAAATTTGCCGTACATCGAGCCTCCACGATAATTCCACTACCAATTGATTCCGCTTCTTGTTCGTGTATATTGGCCCAGCGGTTTCAGCAAGCAGAGAGAGTAGTTGTAGGGGATCTCCATCCCAGAGTCCGGTAAGTATGTGGCTTCCGACCTGGGAAAGCAAGCTCAGTTCTGCTCACAACACTGGATTTTTTCGACGGCGGGACGTTGCTGTGACACTCCTGGACGCCGAAGTCAGGGCGGCACGACTAAAAATTCCATTGAAACGAGTCGACGAAGCCAGTTGCGTGTTTGTCGCCAGACATGCCAGCGCACCCACTATTCTCAGAACTCCGCCACCACTATTAGTACTCGGCGAATTGTTCGTGGTTGCGAAGAGAGTCCCGGAGCTTTCCTTTTCGACACGTCACCTGTGAGGTTGGAAACAGTCCCAAGCACGAAAGGCAACTCATACTGCAATGCCGACTT
>Ga0302321_100005842_pt1 | contig 10785 bp, 9 predicted proteins | sample Fen_T0_1_FD_202505 | JGI IMG/M metagenome (GOLD analysis project Ga0302321, IMG submission 202505) | Peat permafrost microbial communities from Stordalen Mire near Abisko, Sweden - Fen_T0_1 | ecosystem: Environmental > Terrestrial > Soil > Wetlands > Permafrost | place: Sweden: Abisko...
AACTGATGAGCGCCCATGCGGTGAAGAAGGCGAGCGAGAGAATGATTCCCCAGATTGCGTAGCCGATCAGGTCGGGCTCTCCCTGGGCGGAGATGTGCGTGACCGCGACCCACTGCATGAGGCGAAACCAGAGCCAGAACGTGGCCCCCATCAGCGCGAGCCAGGCTCCCTGAAGCAGGATCATCTCGACGGGGCGAAAGCGCAGGCGCGGCTCCATGCGCTGGAGGACGACGTTGCGGCCAAGGCCGGAGATGACGATCCAAACCAGAGCGGCCGCCGGCACCAGCCAGCGAAGAGCCTCCGCAACGGGCGGCTGGTAAAAGGTGTATACGCTGGTGAGTTGAACGATCGCGACCCAGGGGTTCTGCGCGTCGAGTGAACTGAGGCCGGAGGACGCGATCGGATATGCGGCGAGAATCAGCAGCGACTGCTTCCAGCAGACCAGAAGCAGCGGGATGCCGAAGAGCCAGCGCCAGGCGACCTCGATGGCGATGAGCGAAGGCCGATGGTTGACCGAACCCATGTAGCCGACCAGCGACTGGGTTCCGCGCAAAGGCACGGCCCGCCGAGGTTGGGTCACTTGACCACCAGGTTGACTGCCCTGCCGGGCACGACGATGACTTTGGCGACAGTTTTGCCGGCGATGCGCGACTGCACTTTTTCGTCTGTGAGCGCGGCGGCTTCGATGGTTTTGGCATCGGCCCCGGCGGCTACGCGGACAAGCGTGACGAGCTTGCCGTTGATCTGGACCGGGATTTCGATTTCGTCTTCCTTGGCAAGATCGGGGTCGCTCTTGGGCCAGGGTGCGCGCAGAACGGAACCTTCGCCACCAAGTTCCTGCCACAATTCCGCGGAGAGGAAGGGCGCGAAGGGCGCGAGCTGAAGGACGAGTGAGCGCAGTAACTCCGACAGAACCGGCGGCGGGACTTCACCCGCGGCGAGTTGCGCGTCGGAGGCCTGCAGGTCGTTGACAAGTTCCATGATGGCGGCGACGCAGGTGTTGAAGTGCCAGCGGCCTTCGAAGTCGAGCGTGATTTTAGCGATGGTCTGATGGAGCTTGCGGAGCAGCTTCAGCGAGAGGCCTGAGGGTGCTGCTGCGCTTTGGCCGTTCCCTGCTTTTGCGACTGCCGCATGCTTCGTGACCAGGCGCCAGACGCGCGCGAGAAAGCGGCTGACTCCGGCGACTCCGTCTTCCTGCCAGTCGAGGTCGCGATCGGGTGGCGCGGCGAAGAGCGCATACATGCGCGTCGCGTCTGCGCCGTAGCGGGCGACCATGTCGTCGGGCGAGACGACGTTGCCCTTCGACTTGGACATCTTGGCGCCATCTTTAATGACCATGCCCTGCGTGAAGAGGCGCTGAGCCGGCTCGTCGTTGACGATTAGGCCGAGATCGCGCATGACCTTGGTCCAATAGCGCGAATAGATGAGGTGCAGAATCGCGTGCTCGACGCCACCGATGTACTGGTCGATGGGGAACCAATACTGCGCGACCTTGGGATCGAAGGGAGCGCTGGAGTTTTTGGCGTCGGTGTAGCGGTAGAAGTACCAGCTCGAGTCGACGAAGGTGTCCATGGTGTCGGTTTCGCGGCGCGCGGGACCGCCACACTTGGGACAGGTTGTGTTGACGAACTCAGGCACGCGGCCGAGCGGCGAGCCGCCCTGCTGCGTGATCTCGATTTGCGGCGGCAGCAGAACGGGAAGCTGGTCGTCGGGGACGGGGACGAGGCCATCGCGCTCACAGTTGATCATGGGGATGGGTGTGCCCCAATAGCGCTGGCGGCTTACGCCCCAATCCTTCAAGCGATAGGTGACCTTCGCTTCGCCAAAGTTCTGCTGGCTGGCGATTTCCTGGAGCTTCTTTTCAGCCGCCGCGCAGGTCAGCCCGTTGTAGTCGCCGGAGTTGACGAGGACGCCGTCTTCGGAGATGAAGGGCAGTTCGGCCGGAGTGTCCTGCCCCGCGGGGCGAATGACTTCGACGATCGGCAAGTTGTATTTGGCGGCGAATTCGAAGTCGCGCTCGTCGTGGCCGGGGACGCTCATGATGGCGCCGGTGCCGTAGTCGGCGAGGATGTAGTTCGCGATCCAGATAGGGACCTTTGCGCCGTTGTAGGGGTTGATGGCGAATCGGCCCGTGGGCACGCCGTGCTTCTCGATGGCGCCCAGGTCGCCCGCTTCCCTCGCCTTCTTCTGCTGATCGAGCAACTCATCGACTTGCGCTTTGAGTTTGCTGTCGGTCACAGTGAAAGTGGCGACGAGCGCATGCTGCGGCGCAAGCTGGACGCTGGTTGCACCGAAGATGGTGTCAACGCGGGTTGTGAAGACGCGGATCTTTTCGCCGCTGGTCTCGACGGTGAAGTCGACCTCCGTGCCTTCGCTGCGGCCGATCCAGTTGCGCTGCATGGTGCGCACTTTTTCCGGCCAGCCTTCGAGCTTGTCGAGCCCGGCGAGCAATTCGTCAGCATATGCGGTGATGCGAAAGAACCACTGCTCCAGATCGCGCTGCTCGACGAGGGTTTCATCGTGACGCCAGCAACGGCCATCGATGACCTGCTCGTTGGCAAGAACCGTGGCGCACTCGGGGCACCAGTTGACCTTGCTCTTCTTGCGGTAGACCAGGCCCTTCTCATACATGCGGAGAAAGAACCACTGGTTCCAGCGGTAGTAGTCGGGCAGGCAGGTGGTAACTTCAGTGGCCCAGTCGTAGCCGAGCCCGAGCCGCTGCATCTGCCGCTTCATAGCGGCTATGTTCGAGAGAGTCCACTCGCGGGGCGGCGTGTTGTTTTTGAGCGCGGCGTTTTCGGCGGGCAGCCCGAAGGCATCCCAGCCCATGGGATGCAGCACGTTGTAGCCGCGCATCCACATGTGGCGGGCGAGCGCGTCGCCGATGGAGTAGTTGCGCACGTGTCCCATGTGGAGCTGGCCGCTGGGATAGGGCAGCATCTCAAGGACGTAATACTTGGGTTTTTCGCTGGTCGCGGGCTCGGCAGCGTAAAGCTTCGGGTCCGCAGCCCAGCGTGTTTGCCATGCAGGCTCAATCGTCGCCGGATCGTAACGCAGTTCTTTTTCTTCCGCCATACTTCTTCAAGTGTAAACGGAAGGGCATCGTCGATTTCGAGCCTGATCTCCGGTTACTTTTTGGGACGGGACTCGGGCGGGACCAGGCCGGCCACTCTGTAGTACACGACGAGCTGACCGTAGTGTTCGCCGGAGTGCTCAAGAAATGCCCAGGCTCCGTCAGAGAAGCGCGCTTGTTGACCTGAGAACGGATCGACGTAGAGGTCGCTCATGCCGGCGTCGCCCTTTTGTTTGATCAGATCGGCTCCGTCCGAGAAAGCCTTCTTGACGTAATCGACGACGGCCGCCTTGGTTTTTAAATCTGCCCGCTTGGGATCGCCGGCTGGCGGCTTGAGGCCTTTCACCGGGTCGATCAGAAAATAGTTCGCACCAGCCGCATGCAAGAGCTGCTCGGCAAACGAACGCTGCGCGGGACTCGGCTTGAAGTCGTATTTGTCTTCGGGAAAGTCCTCGGCCATGGCAACGAGCCTGCGGCCGACATCGTTCCATCCGGCAAGCAGCGCCTGCGAGGGGGTTGGAGGGGGTTTGGGCGAGGCGTCTTTCTGTTGAGCGGGAGCGAGCTGAAGGAACAATCCGGACATCAGAATGAGGGAGAGGTTCTTGGCAAGGAATTTCATTTGTCGATCTCCTATGGATCATCAAGATGGAAATAGATCATAGCTCTGCCCTGCGCCGCGATGCGAGTGATTTGTGACGAGCACAAACCAGCTTGCGTCTCCAGAGTTCTTTGAAAGACTAATGCAGGTCCCTCGACTCACCACCCCCAAGCTGAAAAGCGCTTGGGGCCCCGTTCGCTCGGGATGACAACTGCTTTTTTACGGCGATTCGCTAAGGCAGGAATCTACGCCGACTTCACGAGGCTCTTAAGCACGCGGACGTTGCGCTCTTCGTCGCCGGGTTCGTCTACCGGCGTTTCGGCGATAAAGGCGGCGTGGTTGAAACGTTTGTCGTTAAGCAGCCGTCGGAAGGGCTCGACGCCCATGGTTCCCTGCCCGATGTGTTCGTGACGGTCGAGCTTAGATCCGCGTGCGGCCTTGGCGTCGTTGCAGTGCCAGACTTTGACCGCATCGAAGCCGACGGTCGAGCCGATCTGCTTCATCGTGGCCTTGTAGCCTTCGTCGCTCACTAGATCGTAGCCGGCGACGTGGGTGTGGCAGGTGTCGAGGCAAACGGCAACGGGAGCGGTCGCCTTGAGAAGAGTAACAAGTTCGGCCACCTGCTCGAAGCTGCCGCCGAGTGAGAACTCCGCGCCCGCAGTGTTCTCGATGAGGATGTGGAAGGGGGTTCCCTGCCAGGGCAGGCCGTCGATGGCGCGCGTGATCGAGTCTGCGGCGAGTTTCAGGCCTTGGTCGCGGGTGAGGCCTTTCCAGGAGCCGGGGTGGAGGACGAGATATTCGGCGCCGAGTTGAAGGGCGCGTTCCGTCTCGCCGCGGAAGGCGTCAATACTTTTGGCGCGAATTTCGTCGGACTGGCTGCACACGTTGACCAGGTAGCTGGTGTGAATGACGAGTGGGCCGACGTCGAGAGAGGCGCGGAGTTCACGCATGCGCTCGGCCTGCTTCGGGTCGACCTTGGGCGCGCGCCACATGCGCGGGCTCGATGAAAAAATCTGAAAGGTGTTGGCGCCGATTTCGCGCGCGCGTTCCACGGCGTTCGACGCACCGCCGGCCGTCCCAAGGTGTACCCCAATTCGCTTTGCCATGCGAACAGTCTATTGGATCGGATGGCGGCTGCGCCGTAAAATAGATGCACTGGGTGGACCCAGGGAACAGGCGGTCAGCGATGAACTTCGAAGGCGTCAAAGTTGTGGCTGGTCCGCGGCTGCGCATTGCCATGATCGTGGCCATTGTCGCCGACCTGCTACAGCTTGTCTTTTTTCCATGGTTCTTTGAGGGCGTCCTATCGCCTGCCGAAGACGCGCTGGATGCGGGCGTGGCTGCTATCCTTGCGTGGTTGCTTGGGTGGCACTGGGAGTTTCTGCCCTCGTTTCTCGTCAAGCTGGTGCCGGGGGTCGACATGGTTCCGCTGTGGACGATTGCGGTGGCGAATGTCTATCGCAAGTCGAAGCAGATTGCGGTGGCGGAAATTCACGCCGACGGGCCGGCCGCGGGGAGCTCGCGGAGTTCTTGAGCGACTTCGGATGAGCGGGGCTGGCATGCCACATGCTCGAATCGGAATCCCTGCTTTGTATGCGGCCGTCCGCGCTGCGTAGTAGCATTCTGTGCATGACGAACATGAACCGTCGCGACCTTTGTGTTGCGCTCTCCTCTCTTGCGACGTTGGCCGCGGCGATCCCGGCCAAGGGTCAGGCAGGCTCTCCTGAGGGGCCCGTCCTGTCTGAGCAGAAGGCTTATCCATTCGATAAGCTGCCGGTAAAGACGGGGCCGAATGGCGAGACGCGGGCGATTTTGCAAGGAGTGCTGCCCACCGGCGAGTCGCTCGAGGTGCATGAGACGGCGCTGCTGCCCGGACACATGCCACACCCGGCGCACAAGCATCGACACTCAGAACTGGTCCTGATCCGCGAGGGGACGGTGCAGTTCGACAACGATGGAACGTTCGAGCGCGCAGGGGCGGGCGGCGTGTTCTTTGCCGCGTCAGGCGTCATGCACGGCATCAAGAATGTGGGCGAGACGACGGCGAACTATTTTATTGTCACGATCGGGCACGAGTAGCGGGATCGCGCGTCAACCCATCGGCTCAAGGTGCGCGGTGAAATGGCGCAGGAAAGGCGCTTCGTAGGTGATGCGCATTCCGTTGATCTCCGCGCGCCGCTTCCATACACGCAGAATGATTTCGACCACGTAGTCGATGTGGCTCTGTGTGTAAACGCGGCGCGGAATGGCGAGGCGCACGAGTTCCATTTTCGCTGCGGCGGCGAACATGAGGCTGCCGATCTCGACTGAACGGATGCCGCCTTCAAGATAGAGCTCCGCTGCGAGCGCTACACCTGGAAACTGTTCGACGGGGACGTGGGGCAGAAACGCCTTGGCATCGATATAGATTGCGTGGCCGCCGGGTGGCTGCACAATGGGCACGCCGTGCTCGGAGATGTGGTTGCCGAGATATGCTGTCGAGGCGATTCGGTAGCGCAGGTAGTCTTCTTCAAGCGACTCCTGCAGGCCGATGGCAACGGCTTCAAGGTCGCGGCCGGCCAGACCGCCGTAGGTGGGATACCCTTCGGTCAGGATGAGCAGGTTCTGCTCTTGGCGAGCAAGCACGTCGTTGTTGGTGCAGAGAAAACCACCGATGTTGGCCATGCCGTCTTTCTTGGCAGACATGGTGCAGCCATCGCCCAGCGCGAACATCTCCTGAGCGATCTGCTTAGGCGTCTTATCTGCGTAGCCGGGCTCGCGCTGCTTGATGAACCAGGCATTCTCTGCAAAGCGGCAGGCATCGAAGTAAAGCGGAATGCCGTGCTTGTGGCAGACGGCAGAAACGGCCTTTGCATTTTCCATGGAGACGGGCTGGCCGCCGCCTGAGTTGTTGGTCACGGTGAGCATGACGAGCGGAATGCGCTCGCGGCCGACCTTGGCGATCAACTCTTCGAGCGCGATCACGTCCATGTTGCCTTTGAACGGAAGCACAGTCTCGGGCAGGCGCGCTTCGGGCTTCAGCAGGTCGGCGGCTTCCGCACCCACATACTCAACATTGGCGCGCGTGGTGTCGAAGTGCGTGTTGTTGGGCACAACGTCACCCTTCTTGCACATCACGTTGAACAGGATGCGCTCTGCTGCCCTGCCCTGGTGCGTCGGGATGACATGGGTGTAGCCGAAGATGTCCTGGATAGAGCGCTTGAAGTGATCGAAGCTCTTGCTGCCGGCGTAGCTCTCGTCGCCTTCCATCACGCCTGCCCACTGGTGGGTTGACATGGCGCCGGTGCCAGAATCCGTCAGCAGGTCGATGAGGACATCGTCGGCCGCGAGCAGGAAGAGGTTATAGTGGGCGGCACGCAGCAGGCTCTCGCGATGTTCGCGCGTAGTCCAGCGGATGGGTTCAACGCTCTTGATGCGAAATGGCTCGATAACGGTTTTGGAAGGCATTCAAACACGCTCACTGATTGACAATCACTTTGTTGATGAGCAAACGCAGGCGGCAAAGGATTTTGCGGCGCTGTTGCCCATTGCGCAGACATACTCTTGCCAGAACGGACTCAGTTCGGGCGACCGGTCGCCCACGTAGTAGTTGTGAACGTATGCTACGCTCTCCGGCTGGCTGGCGAAGTGATCAGTGTTGAACTCATCGACCAGGTTCTTGAGCGTCGAGGGCGAGAAGTCCGCTTGATGGTAGGTCCTGGCGAAATCGTATTCCGGGATCCAGGAGGTACCGATGCCGGTTCGGTCGGAGGCTTCAATCACTTCATAGTCCTGGAGGTTTGCGGAGGACTGGCTGATGCGCGCTATGGTGAAGGACGGCTTGTTTCCATCTACCGGAGAGATGGAGGGTACAAGCTTGACCGCCACGCGGTGGGCCGCGGCGGACTCGGCATCCGCGCCGACCGGCTCAAGCAGGCGCATCTCGTCCATGTGCGTGTGGCCGAAGAGGCTGAGATGAATTACATCGGAGGAAGCCGTCATCAGGTCGGCCATCTTATCTGACGACAAGTAGTTGACCGGCGCCTGCCCACCGCACACGTCGCGGAATTTTGCGACGGTGGAAACCGGATCGACACCCGGTGGAATGTGGCCCATGATCCATACTCTCTGTCCGGCTTGACGCGCGTCGTGTAACTGGTGCTCCAACCACGCCACCTCGTCGGCGCCTGCCGCAGGGTCGGGTTTGCCGGCGCAGGTGGTGTACTTTTGCGACAGAAACACGTCGTTGACGACGATGAGACGCGTGTTTCGCATTGGCTCTGCCATCGGGATGCTGAAGTATCCCCCGCGCCCGAACTGCAGGAGCGCTGCTTCACGCTGGGCCGTGGGCAGAGCTGCCGTTACAGCCATTGCGGCCTGAGCGAGGAAATCGCTTCCTGTATCGAGTTGATAGTCGCCGCAACCGCTGTCGTTGTTTCCGAGAGACACATAAATGGGCGTGTTGGGAAAGTTTGTGCTGAGCTCATCCATGACAAACGCAAGAGTCTTTACGACGAAGGCCTGATAGTCACCCGGCGCTGAGCCCGGCAGCAGCTTTTCAAAACGGCACGGGAAGCCGTGGGCAACCAAGTCACCACTCACCGCCATGAACTTCGCGCTGGGAAGCCGGGTTCGCATGGCTTGCAGACTGGAACGGAGCAACGCGTAGGGCGTGTCAACTCCACGCGCATGGCAGCTCGCCTGAAGCTCGGTGAACGCCTGTACCTGGTTGGCGGAGGGTGGAGCCGCGAGGATCGACCGCCATTGTGTGACTGGGGCGGAGGCAAGTTCCTTCGCTTTGGCTGGATCGTGAAAGGGGTCGAAGTGGATATCGCTGATGAAGAGGGCGGGAATTGAATCGGCGATTGCCTTCGCGGAGCTTGCGGAGTGGGGCTTTGCCGCGGAGGCTGGCCGAGCTGTTTGCGCCAATGCTGCTGGAGTTTGTGCGGATCCGAAGCAAAGGCAGGCCAGCGCAACAAGACTGAAGATCGGTGGGCGAAAGGAAACGCGCGTGGTGGAAATCATCGTCGTGTTTCAATACTACGGGACCGTGGTGTTCCTTTTGTAGAGTGGGATGTGCTTGCGGAGAGCCGACAAGGTCGGATGCCAAGGTGCGATCACGCTTGCGTGGGCTTTTCGGAGGCGCTTCAGATGGTAAATCGGATTCACAATCCCGATGCACTTCATTGATCGCTCCTCGGGTTCAAGAGGGGCAACCCTACGCTTGAAACATTGTCTGCGGGTTGACCGAGGTCGAGTATGGCGACATTTATGTAGGGCAGGAGAACGTTGGAAATGATTTTCGGATTTTTTTGTGCGCTGCAATTTGTGGAAAACCGCGTCTTCATAGTGGTCAAATTTGCTCGCTGTTTTTCGAGTTTGAACGATAGTTATAGGGAATCACGATCACTAACAGAGTAGCTATCGAGTAACTTAAGTCACCTTAGTACCTCAATCTCGGTGTAACTCGGGAAACCCTGTCTATTCTTGGCTTTCCGGCAATGTGCGCCCACATAGTCGACACGCTTTTGTAAGTTGAAAGGGCATGGCTTGATTACGATTCTTCGTGCTAGGATGATGCATTGTTAGCTCGCCCCCCGCGAGTTGAGAAGAACCGGACTTTCCACGCATCACTGCATTTTGACAACAAGCCAGGAGCACGCCTGTGCAACGTCCCATCGAAATAATCCTCGTCTTCTCGAAGAACATGCTTTCCGATTTACTTTCGGAAGCGTTTTCTCTTGAGTCTCGATTCAGGGTGGCTGGGCAGGTCGCTTCCGAGCAGGATGTTACGAGGTTGCTGAGTGCCAATGACGTGGACGTGGTACTTATCGACGGAGATCTAGGCAGCGATCCGCAGGCAGGAATCAGCATGCTGTGCCATGTTCGCCGGGCCGCTCCGAGTGCTCGGCCGATCATGCTGATCGAGAAGCGCGAAGGCCAGAAGACGGTTGAGTATTTCCGTAACGGCGCAAAAGGCGTTTTCATCAAGACCGGGTCGGAGTTCAAGCTCCTGTGCAAGTGCATCGACTGCGTTCAAAGCGGGCAGATCTGGGCTTCGCGAGAAGAGTTCTTCTGGATTGTGAGTGCGTTTGAGGCCGCGCGTTCGTCGAGTCTCTCGCTGAAGATCGTGGATGCGAAGGGCGTGAATCTGTTGAGCAAGCGGGAAGAAGATGTTGTGAAGCTGCTGATGGAAGGACTGTCGAACCGTGAGATCGCCCGCAACCTTGATTTGAGCGAGCATACGATCAAGAACTATCTGTTTCGGATCTTCGACAAGCTTGGCGTCTCCAGCCGGACCGAGCTTCTGCTCTATGCTCAGAGTTTCATGACTGTCGATGTTGCGCCCAAGGGGCCTACCAGCGCACGGGCGGTTGAACTCGAGTCCAAGAGTCTTCAGACAGGCCCTGCGGCGGCTAGTGAAGACGGCCGCGTTTGCGCTTGAGATAAGAACCCTCCGCGCGATCAATTGAAATCTCTCGACTGAAACTGACCCTTATCCCTAAGGATGCGGTTGCGCCTGTGCAAACATCTTGCCGGCCCATTCGATGAAGTACTTCATATTAGGCGCGTCCGTGTGGCCGCCGTCATGCTGGCGCCATGCGAGTTGTCCGTCCAGAATCCCCTGGTTCACTGGAGGCATCTTGGCGGCGTTCATATCTCCCGGCAGATCGAGGGCTTTGGCGCCAAGCAAGCTGAAGACGCGGCCCGCGTCGATGGTAGCCATGAAGCTGCCTTCGTGATCGAGCCACTTTGCGTCGCCCTTCTCCGGCACGCCGTAGCTGATAAACGTGAACCGCGGCGCACACAGGGCGATCAACTCATTCGAGTCGACGGGAATGTCGCCGGGATTCATGCCTCCGAACGTTGCCTGCGATGCGCCGTACTTCATGAAGTTGCCGGCCATCCAGTAGTACTCGCCGCCGGTGAGGCTCTCGACGGCTTCACCAAAGTCGCGGCGCAGCAGCGTCGCTCCGCCTTTGCCCGACGAGCCGACCAACACGATTGCGAAACGCTGATCGTAAGCCATGGTGACGAGCGCGGCCTTGCCGTATCGGGAGACTCCTTCAATGCCGACGCGCTTGGCGTCCACCGCGGCGTCCGTTTCGAGATAGTCGAATCCGCGTCCCGCGCC
>Ga0302321_100005843_pt1 | contig 10784 bp, 9 predicted proteins | sample Fen_T0_1_FD_202505 | JGI IMG/M metagenome (GOLD analysis project Ga0302321, IMG submission 202505) | Peat permafrost microbial communities from Stordalen Mire near Abisko, Sweden - Fen_T0_1 | ecosystem: Environmental > Terrestrial > Soil > Wetlands > Permafrost | place: Sweden: Abisko...
AACGATGAACGGTAAACAGTGAACGGGGGCTTCGGCCCCCGCTTTTTCTTCCCGTTTACCGTTTACCGTTTACCGTTCACCTATGGATTCCCAGGTCATACCGCCAGCTGGCCGCCTGCTCGCCCTCGACTGGGGTGAGCGGCGCATTGGCCTCGCGCTAAGCGACGAGCTGCAGCTCATCTCCTCGCCGCTGGCGACGGTGACGCGACGCGACGGGAAGCGCTTCCCCATGCCGGTGCTGCTGGGACATGTCGAGGCGCATCACCCGGTCGGCATCGTGGTGGGACTGCCGCTGACGCTCGAGGGCGACGAGGCGGAAGCAGCGGGACTGGCGCGGCAGCTCGGCACGCTGATGGAGCAGCGATCGCGGCTGCCGGTGACCTATTGGGATGAGCGAATGAGCACTGCCCGCGCGCTGCGGGCCATCCGGGAACAGGGCGGGAACACCCGGGGCCGCAAGGAGGACGTGGATGCGCTCGCGGCGAGTGTGTTGTTGCAGGGGTTCCTGGATTCGCGGCGGGGGAGCGGAGATCGCCGGTCCGGTGACGGAAGTGTGAGCGGTGAGCGGTAAGCGGTGAGCGGGCCCACGTGGTCGGGCACCGTGTTGCTGGCGCTGCTCCTTGGTGCCTGCGGCGATGCGCCAGGGCCGATCGAGCAGGTCGCCATCCCCACGGGAAGTTCCTTTGCGGTGGTCACGGACTCGCTGGCGGCGCATCGCGTCATCGAGCACCCCAAGTGGTTCAAGCTCCTGGCACGAGTCCGAGGCCTGGACCGGTCGGTGCGCGCGGGGGTGTATCAGCTGCCTCGCGGCTCATCCGCCTGGTCGGTGATGGATGCGCTCAAGCGGGGCGACCAGCTGATGCTCCGCATCACGGTTCCGGAGGGGCTCACGCTCGCGGAGATCGCGCCGATCGCGAAGGAGGCGCTGGAGATCCCCACCGACTCGTTCATGGCGGCCGCGAATGACCCGGTGAGTGCCTCGGCGTTCGTGGAAGGCGCCATGAGTTTCGAGGGGCTGCTGCTGCCGGAGACCTACCTCGTTCCGGCCGGCGTGACCGCGCGAGGCCTGGTACGGATCATGGCCCAGCAGGGACTGGAAGTGTGGGATCCCGCCTGGACGGCCCGGCTCGACAGCCTCGGCATGACGCGGCTGCACCTGCTCGCACTCGCCTCGATCATCGAGGGCGAGGCCCGGGTGAACAGCGAGCGCTCGGTCATTTCCGCGGTGTACTGGAACCGGATCAGGAAGGGGATGGCGCTGCAGGCAGACCCGACGGTGCAGTACGCCATCCAGATGGCCACCGGATCGCGGAAGTCGCGCCTCCTGCTGAAGGACTACGGCTTCCCGTCTCCCTACAACACCTACCTCAACACCGGCCTGCCACCGGGCCCGGTAAACTCGCCAGGGAAGGCGAGCATTGAAGCGGCGCTCTACCCTGCCCCGGTGCCGTACCTCTTCTTCGTCGCGGCGGGCGATGGGCATCATGTGTTCACGCGGACATACGGCGAGCACCTGCGGGCGATTGCGCGAGTGCGAAGGGGCAGAGGGCCGGATGAGGAGTAGGCTGTCAGTCAGCAGGTAGTCGTGAGTCGTGGGTCGTGGGTCGTGAGTCGTGAGTCGTGAGTCGTGAGTCGTGAGTCGCGGCTACCACCATCTGAAGCGGCGTGCCGCCGCCGCGATGTCCTCGGCACCGAGAATTCCTGAAACGACGGCGACTCCCGCGGCGCCCGCAGCGATTGCTGCAGCGACATCATCAGGCTGGATGCCACCGATGGCGATGCAGGGACGGAGCCTGGCGTGGGTCCTGATGCGGGCGAAGCCCGCCGCACCGAGGGCCGCGCCGGCGTCGCCCTTGGTGTTCGTCGTGGCCCAGGGTCCGATGCCCCAGTAATCTGCTTCCGCTCCATTTCCCAATTCAGTCTCGAGCCCCACGCTCGCCCCGATGATGAACCCCGGAGGCGCAATGCGGCGTGCCATGGCCACCGGCATATCGTCGGGACCAAGGTGCACACCGTGCGCGCCAATGGCGATGGCGACGTCGACTCGATCGTTGACAATGACGGGGATGCGAACGGCCTGAATCAGCGACCGGCCGAGCCGGGCCAGTTCCGCCGCGGTGGCCCGCTTGAGGCGGAGCTGGACGGCAGTGATGCCCCCCTGCTCCGCCGCCTGGACGATGGCGACAAGATCGCGGCCCCGGAGGAGTGCGTCGTCGGTGACGAGCATGAGGCGCAGTGCCTGCGCTAGATTAGTCGCCATGTCTGACCGGGAAACCTACCGACTGCAGGGAATTCGCGGCGCCACCACGGTGGCCGCCAACGATGCCGCCCAGATCCTGGGGGCGACCGATGAGTTGTTGCGGCACCTCATCGAGAGCAACGGCCTCCAGCCCGACGACATCGTGAGCGGCATCTTCACGGTGACGAGCGACCTGGACGCCGCGTTCCCCGCACGAGCGGCCGAGGACTACGGCTGGAACATCGTGGCCCTGCTGCACTCGACGGAGATCCCGGTCCCCGGATCACTGCCGAGATGCATCCGTCTCCTGGTGCACGCGTATACGACGCGTCCGCGCTCGGAGATCCGCCACATCTACCTCCGGGAAGCAACGGCGCTGAGGCCGGACCGTGCAGGGAAAGCGTGAGGAGGAACAGCAACAGCGTGAGGTGGAACTGCAACTGCGTGAGCGGTAAGCGGTGAGCGGTGAGCGGGCCCTGGTGGCCCGGGTTACCGCTCGTGGTGCAGAACGATGGACCCGTGGTCATCCCTGGATCTATCGCAGCGACGTTGCGGCCGCTCCCGAGGCGGCCGGTCTCGTTTCCGTGTTCGACCCGCGCGACAAATTCCTGGGCCAGGCGCTGTTCTCCCCCAGGTCAGAGATCCAGCTTCGGCTCCTCGAGCGGACCGAGCGGCCGGTGGACGCTGCCTGGTGGCGCGAGCGGCTCAACTCCTGTCTCGCCCGGCGCACAGGCATCGACGCTACCGCCTATCGAGTGGTTCACGGCGAAGGCGACGGGCTCCCCTCGCTGATTATCGACCGCTATGACCGCTGGGTGGTGGCGCAACTGCTGTCGGCCGGCCTGGAGACGATGCGGGGCGACATCGTCGGCGCCCTCGTGGAGGTGCTCGGGCCCGAGGGCATCCTGTTGCGCCACGACAACTCCACCCGCCAGCGCGAAGGATTGCCGGCCGACGTCGAACTGGTGATGGGAACTGTGCCCGAATCCATTGACGTGCGCGAGGGCACGGTGCGCTACCTCGCTGCACCGTGGACCGGCCAGAAGACGGGCGCCTTCCTCGACCAGCGACCGAACCGCATGCTGCTCGGCGCTCTTGCACGAGCTGGCGGACGCGGACTCGACTGTTTTGCGTACCATGGATCGTTCGCGCTGCATCTCGCCGCGCGCTGCAGTGCCGTCGTTGCGCTGGACGCCAGCGCCGAGGCGCTGGAACGCGGAAAGCAAAACGCATCGCTCAACAGATTCGATAACATCGACTGGCTCGAGGGGGATGCGTTCGACTTGCTGCGCGGTTTCGACCGCGGACGCGAACGCTTCGACGCCATCGCACTCGACCCGCCGGCGTTCGCCAAATCGCGGTCGTCGGTGCCGCAGGCGCTCAAGGGCTATGCGGAGGTAAACCGGCGGGCGATGCGGATCCTGGCCCCTGGCGGGGTCTTGATGACAGCATCGTGCTCCCATCACGTGCGGCGGGCCGACTTCCTGGACATGCTGGCAAGTGCTGCGGCCGATTCTGGTCGAAGTCTCATTTTGGAACATGTGCTCGGTCAGGGGACCGATCACCCGGAGCTTCTGGCCGTCCCGGAGACCGGATACCTGAAGGGAGCACTCATTCGCGCGCTGGCTTGACTGATTCGAGCTAATTGCCGAATTTGCAAGGAGATGGCTGCAAATACCTCCTCCAACGTCCGCAACGCATGCTGACTGCCGCCGACGCCCTCCGCACCGCCGGGCGCCGTCGTCCGCCTCCGTCCCTTACTCATCTGTATCACGAATACGTCATGCAGCGCATCGAGGCGTTCAAGAACTCGGTGTCGCGGGACGAACTCATGCGCATGGCGGGTGAGGCAGCCGACGGCCTCTACGATTCCGACGAGAGCCAGTTTGTGCTGACGGAACTGCTCACGGGCGAGGTGGTTGACGCGCTCATTCGCAAGAGGCTCAAGCTCACTGGGCGGAAGAAGTTCGCGGAGCACATCCTCAGCCTGCGCGTCGCCCAACGGGAGCCGACGCACTGGGGGCTCGACGGTGTCTGTCCCGTCGTTCCCCTGCTGCAGCGTCTCGTGCCCAGCGACCGCGCCCTCGTGGTCGGTGCGGGGGCCGAGGCCTGCGCATCTCTCCTGCTGGCGCACGACGTGGAGGTGGTGTTCTGGGCTTCCGACCTGGGTGTGGTGGAGCGCCTGGAGCAGCGAATGACCACCGAGTCGCTGGCGGCACGGTTCCTGGCCCTGATGGTCAAGCTGGGACACTGGGTCCCCGCCTGCGACCCGTTCGACCTGGTCGTGGTCGACCTGGGGTCGCTCGCGGAACTCGATAGCCCAACACGGTTCGATACGCTCCGGTCGCTGCAGGCGCAGACCAATTCCAACGGTCTTCACGTGCTGCTTCCCTCCGCCGGCCTGGTGCCGGAAGCTGTCTTCACGTTCTATGACGGTTGGGACCGGGAAGAGACACCACGCCGCAAGCGCGGTCCGCGACCCGCCGGCTGTGTCCTGGTCAAGCCCGCACCGGCCGAGCACCGCAAGTTCGCTGGGGCCTGAAGCCGGAGGTATGATTCGTGGGCACCCATCGGTCAGGGTGTCCGTTCGATGGAGTCCGACATGCCTTCCATGACAATCAACGGTACGCCGGTCGAGTTTACGTCCGGCGCCACCATTCTCGACGCCGCGCGTCATGCCGGCATCGACATCCCCACGCTCTGCTGGTATCCCAAGCTCACGACCGTCGCCAACTGCCGCATCTGCCTGGTCTCGGTAGACGGCCAGGGGAAGCTCACGCCGGCGTGCTACACCCAGGCCGCCGAGGGAATGTCGGTGCAGACCGAGTCGCCCGAGGCGAAGGACAACCGGAAGGGCGTGCTCGAGTTCCTGCTCGAGCGCTACCCGGGCGACCACCTCGAGAATGGCGGCCGGGCCGCGCCGAGGAATGTTTTCGAGGAGTATGTAGTGCGGTACGATGCCCACCCGCCGGCGATGCGCACCCTGGCACTGCGGCATGGTGACGAGCGCCCCGGCGACTTCATGATCCAGCACGACATGAGCATGTGCATCCTGTGCACCCGCTGCGTGCGGGCGTGCGAGGATATCCAGGTGGTCGGGGTGCTGGACGTGGCACAGCGGGGCGAGCACACCGAGATCATCGTGGGTGGCGACGGCAATCCCGACAACGCCGGCTGCACCTGGTGTGGAGAGTGCGTTCGGGTCTGCCCCACCGGCGCCATCTTCGAGTTCATCCCCAAGCAGCGTTTCGGCTCCGAGGCGCTCGCGAGTCCCGACAAGGTCGCGAAGTCGGTGTGTCCCTACTGCGGCGTCGGGTGCCAGATCGACATCCAGGTGAAGGGCGACCGGATCCTGCGCGTCACCAGTCCCGACATCGAGGCATACAGCCCGAACATGGGCTCGACCTGCGTGAAGGGGCGGTTCGGCTACGACTTCGTGCAACACCGCGACCGGCTGAAGGCGCCGCTGATCCGGAAGGGCTGGGAGCACAACGGGGACAAGTGGGTGTGGACCGGTGAGTGGCCGCGGGAGCGCGAGGGTCCGTGGCAGCTGATCGAGGACATCGGCATGAAGGACAAGCCGCGCCCGCCGAAGCGGCAGCAGGGCAAGCCACCACAGACGGGGTTGCCGCTGCTCGAAGATGACGACGTGCGCGACCGGGTCGCGACCCCCCCGGCGTGGTACAGCGCCTTCCGCGAGGCGTCGTGGGACGAGGCGCTGAGCCTGGCCTCGCAGGAGCTGTTGCGCATTCGCGACCAGAACACCAACGGCATCGCCGCGCTCGCGTCGGCCAAGTGCACGAACGAGGAGAACTACCTCTTCATGCGCCTGGTGCGGGCGGCGCTCAAGACGAACAACGTCGATCACTGCACGCGGCTGTGTCACTCGAGCTCCGTGGCGGCGATGAGCCGTGCCATGAGCACGTCGGCGGCATCGGGATCGATGCGGGAGATCGAGGAGGCGTGCGACGTCATCTTCATCTCGGGCGCCAACACGACGGAGACGCACCCGGTGTTCGGTGCGTTGATCAAGCGAGCGGTGAAGAAGGGCGCCAAGCTCATCGTCGCCGACGTGCGGAAGACGGAACTCGCCGAACTGGCGAGCATCCACCTCCAGATGATGCCGGGCACCGACGTGGTGCTCTACAACGCGATGCTCAACCACATCATCGCGATGGGCCTGGAGAACAAGGAATTCGTCACGACGCGGATGGACGACTGGGACAAGGTGCGCGCCGCGGTGGTGCCCTACACCCCGGACATGGCGGCGAAGATCACCGGGATCCCGGCGCCGACGATTCGTGCCGCCGCCGAGATGTATGCGCGGGGCCCGAATACCTCGACGCTGTGGGCGATGGGCCTGACGCAGCACAACACGGGCACCGACATCGTGGCGAGCCTGCTCAACCTGATGCTCGCCTGCGGCATGATCGGTCGCTGGGGTGCCGCCATGATCCCGATCCGAGGCCAGAACAATGTGCAGGGCTCGAGCGACGTGGGGGCGATTCCGTTCGCGTACACCGACTACCGGTCGGTGGAGAACCCGGAGGTCCGGAAGATCTTTGCGGACGCCTGGGGCGTGCCGGAAGAGAGCCTCTCGCTCAAGAAGGGGATGATGGTGACGGAGATCGTGGCGGAGGGAAGCCCGATCCGCGGCATGTTCATCATGGGCGAGAACCCGGTCCTCTCCGACCCGAACATCGCCCATGCCGAGCACTGGGTACGGAGCCTCGAGTTCCTGGCGGTGCAGGACCTCTTCCTCACGGAGACGGCCCGCTGGGCCGATGTGGTGCTGCCGAGCTCGTCGTTCGCGGAGAAGGAGGGGACGGTCATCAACACCGACCGGCATATCCAGCTCCTGGAACCGGCACAGCCGGTGCCGGGCGACGCGCGGCTCGACCTGGACATCCTGATCGACCTGAGCAACCGGATGGGTCTTCCGTCCCACTACAGCGGACCATCGGACGTGATGGACGAGCTGGCCCGGGTGACGCCGATATGGAGGGGCGTCAACTACGACCGGCTGCGGGTGCTGCGATCGCTGCAATATCCGGTGCCCGACGTCAACCATCCGGGCACGACGTTCCTCTTCGCTGATGGCTTCCCGACGGCAGACGGCAAGGGCCATTTTATCGGCGTCGAGTACCTTCCGCCAGATGAACTGCCCTCGTTGGAATATCCGTATGTTCTCAATACAGGGCGCCAGATGTATCACTGGCACACCGGCACGATGAGCCGGCGGTCGCGCGGACTCGACAGCCGCGAGCCGGTGCCGATCGTGGAGATGCACCTGGACGACGCGATTGAACTCGGCCTGAGTGACGGCGACCCGGTGGACCTCACGACGCGGCGCGGGTCGGTACGCATCAATGTGCGGGTATCGGATCGCCAGGCGCGCGGACAGGTGTTCGTGCCGATGCACTTCCGGGAGGCGGCGGCCAACCTGCTGACCAATCCCCAGCTCGATCCTTATGCGCGCATCGCCGCGTTCAAGGTGAGCGCCGTGCGCATCGAAAAGGCGGGAACCAGGGAACCGGCACTGGTGTGATTCGCCCGGCCACCCTCGGGCGACTCGCGACCTGGGCACTCGGTCTCTTCACCCTGCTGGTTGGGCTCGCGTCGCTCACGTGGCCCTTCGCGTGGGATCCCGGGATCTTCACCTGGGTCGGGGACACGATCCGGCATGGTGGCCTTCCGTACCGGGACGCCTGGGATGCGAAGGGCCCGTTCGCGTACTATGCGTACGCCCTGGTGCAGCGGACCGAGATCCCCGTGATGTGGCCGGTGCGACTCCTCGACCTCGCATTCGTGACTGCCGGTGCCGTGGCGGTGGCCGCCATCGTGCGCCGCTTCGTGCCAGGCTACGCGGGCCTGGTGACTGCCCTCTTCCTCGTCCTGACCCACTACTCCACCGATTTCTACAATACCGCGCAGCCGGATGCGTGGATTGCGGCCATCTCGGCCATCGCCATGGCCGCACTGCTCGCGCCGAATCTGGATCGCCGGCTGCGACTCGCGGTGCTCGCGGCGCTGCTGCTGGGTGTGGGGCTGCTGCAGAAACCGACCTTTGCCATCTGGCTGCCGCTGCCGGCGCTGGCGATCATGCTCAGCGAACGGCCGCTCGCCTGGCGGGTACCGGTCGCGGCGCTGCTCTCGATTGTCACCCTCGTGCCGGCGGCAGCCGCGGCGGCATGGTTCCAGTCGCGGGGGGCCCTGCCCCAGTTGATCGAGGGCTACCTGAGCCTCAACCTCGAACTATCGCGCAACCTCACCGGCAGCGTCTGGCGTGCCGCCGTGTGGTCGGTGGTGCGAGCCCAAGTGACGCCGCTCGGCCTGACGCTCCCGGCGGCAGCCCTGGGCATCGCGTGGCTCTGGAAGTCCGACCGGCGCGCGTCGCTGCTGCTGATCGCGTGGGCTGCCGGCGCGTGGGTGGCGGTTGCGGCACAACGGCGCTTCTTCATTTACCATTGGCAGCCGGTGTTCTGGTCTGTGGCGCCACTCGCCGGCATCGGTTTCAGCGTGGCACTCCGCCGGTCGGAAGGATCAACGGTCGCACCTGCCCGCGCACTGGCGGGAGGACTGCTCGGACTGCTCGCTGCGCTCCTCGTGCTTCCGCTGCAGGTGCGCGTGCGTGATGCCGCCGCCTACCTGACGGGCAGGATGAGTCACGAGACGTTTGTGCTCCAATTCCCGCCGGATGAGACCGCCATCGTCCGGGACGACCTGGCACTTGCCGGATACCTGCAGTCGCACTCTTTGCCCGAGGACCGTGTGATCATCTGGGACAGCCCCCTCGCTGGCGCACTCGCCCAGCGCCGTGCCCCGACACGCATCGGCTTCTTCTTCCCGCTGGTGAACGCCCGCTCGGCGGCTGCCGCCCCGATCGCACCGGGACCGGTGCAGCAGCGCATCCGTGCCGAGTACCTCGCGGGCCTGGACGACCCGCGCACGAGGTTCGTGGCGGTGACGCGCGATGCCCTGTCGGGCGAGGAGCCGTCACCCCGAAAGAGTATTCCTGCCCTGTTCCCGGAGTTTGGCCAGGTGCTTGCCGATTCATGGTCGCCGGTCGATTCAGCGGGAGACTATCTCGTATTCGCGCGGCGGGCACCATGAGCGGCACGATGCGCGCGCTGGTGAAGACACAGGCGGGGCCCGGCATGGATGTGCGCAGCGTGCCCCGGCCTTCCTATGGTCCCAACGACGTGCTGATCCGGGTGCACCATGCCGGGGTGTGCGGCACCGACCTGCACATCTGGGAGTGGGACAGCTGGGCCAGCAACCGGCTCAAGCCACCGGTGGTGATCGGGCACGAGTTCGCGGGCGAGATCGCCGAGTTGGGCCGGGACGCTGCGGCGAGCGGCCTGCTCGCAGTGGGCGACCTGGTGACGGCGGAAGGCCACATCGTGTGCGGGCACTGCCTGCAGTGTCGGCTGGGCGACGCGCACCTGTGCCGCCGGACGCAGATCATCGGAGTGGATCGCGACGGCGCCTTCGCCGACTACATCGCGATGCCGGCGTCGAACGTGATGAAGCTCGATGGCATCTCCACCGAAATCGGCGCCATCATGGACCCGATGGGCAATGCAGTGCACACGGTGCTCGAGGGGCAGGTGGTGGCGGGGGCCAATGTGCTGGTGCTCGGCTGCGGCCCGATCGGGTGCTTTGCGGTGGGCGTGGCGCGCGCGGCCGGCGCGGCGCAGGTCATCGCAAGCGACTTCAACCCAACCCGACTGGCGCTGGCCAAGGCAATGGGCGCGCAGGTGACGCTCAACCCCGCGAATGACGACGTGGTGGCACGGGTGCGTGAACTGACGCATGGCGACGGCGCCGACCTGGTGTGCGAAATGAGCGGCCACCCGAGCGGGCATGCGCAGGCATTCGCCGCGGCGCGCCTCGGCGGGCGGATCAACATGCTCGGCACGCCAAGCCGGACCACCGAGGTGAACTTCGCGCGCGACCTGATCTTCAAGGGGCTCACGCTCTACGGCGTCACCGGCCGGCGGATGTACCGCACGTGGGACGAGATGCAGCGGTTCCTCCGGGCGGGCGCCCTGGATCCACGCCCGGTGATTACGCACCGGTTCCCGCTGGAACGGATTGCGGATGCGATCCAGGTGATCAAGGATGGGAGTGCGGGAAAGGTGATTCTTGAGGTAACAACGTGAACGGTGAACGGTGAACAGTGAACGGGGACCAACACGTGACGTTGCTCGATAGCAGGCTCGAGTCGCAGCTCGAGGAGTTCAAGAAGGATGGCGTCTACAAGCGCCTCAACCATCTCGACGGGCCGCAAGGGCCGCGGGCGAAGATGGAGGGGCGGGGCGAGGTCATCATCCTCTCCTCCAACAACTACCTCGGTCTGTGCAACGAGCAAGCGGTAGTCCAGGCGGGCAAGGACGGTCTCGACCGCTACGGCGCGGGTACCGCGTCGGTGCGGTTCATCTGCGGCACGTTCACGATCCACCGGGAACTGGAGCAGTCGCTGGCACGGCTGGTAGGGACGCCGGCGTCACTGAGCTTCGTGAGCTGCTGGAGTGCCAATGAG
>Ga0302321_100005844_pt1 | contig 10781 bp, 10 predicted proteins | sample Fen_T0_1_FD_202505 | JGI IMG/M metagenome (GOLD analysis project Ga0302321, IMG submission 202505) | Peat permafrost microbial communities from Stordalen Mire near Abisko, Sweden - Fen_T0_1 | ecosystem: Environmental > Terrestrial > Soil > Wetlands > Permafrost | place: Sweden: Abisko...
TCCGAAGACACGCCGGCGGTTTGGTCCGCGTCCACCGAAACTGCGCTTTCGATGATCGGCGTGGCGCAGTCGTCCGCTTTGACGGTGATGGGAGCCGCTTCCGTGCCGGTGTGGGCGATGAACAGTTGCCCGTAGGAGCCGCTGGCTAGATACAGCGTGTCGCCCGCCATCGCCGACGCTGCGGCGCTCGCCAAGCTGCACGGCGTGGACCGCGCCGTGCACGCGCTGGTCAGCGTGCCCGTCGGTGAGACATACCAATCGACGGCGTGAGCCGGAGACGCGACCACGAGCAGGAGGGCGATGAGCAGGGGGCTCACCGAGATGGCGTGTTTGTTCACTTACTTCGTCCCCGCAAGTTTGGAAGCGCGCATCCGGTCGCCCCGGCATGACCAGGAACCAACTGGGTCGCTTGCTGTTGACCCGTTGGACACCCAACAAGGCAGCGGAGTTTTACAAGCGCGTGAGCATCGAGTCCAGACCGTCTGATCCATCCGCTCTCAAAAGCGATTAGACCCAGCTTCAACAGTGAACTTCTTTTCAGCTATCATAGCGGTTCATTTCGTGTCTGCGCGTCGCCCCCGGCGCGTGACCAACTGATACACGGCCATCAGCGCGACGCAGACGGCCGTACTCTCGAACAGCCGCTCCGCAAAGAAGTCGACCACCGATTGAGCCTCGACCGCGAAACGCGTCCCCAGCCAAACCGCGCCGATCACCCAAATGCAGTGCCCGACGATCAGCGTCGGCAGAAAAACGACCAAGCGCGTTCGCGCTGCTCCCGCCAAGATGCACACGGTCAAGAACGGCAGGGCGAGTAGCAGCACCGCGCCGACCCGCGCGAACACGCGCTCCAACGCGCGCAAGCCCTTTCCGAGCCGACGCGCGCGGGATTCGATCCAAGTCACTGCCAGATCCCCATAGGCCGCTCCGAGCCCATAGACACCGACGCTGAACAGCGCTCGACGCGCAACGGTCACACTCAGAAGCTGTAACGGCCCGACCCTGCCCGCGGCCAGCGCCACATGGCGGCCGTCGGGAGCAAGCGCAACCAAGAGCAACGGCGCCTTTACCAAAAGCAGTGGCGAAAGCGCGGTACCGAGCACGCTAGCCGCGGTCAGCACCCCTAAAATCGCCCAGCTCGCCCTGACCAGCCGCGCGGGAATGCCGAGCTGGGTCGCTTCGCCTTCGGTGGGTTCCATCACGCGTTCTGCATCCGCTTCTGCGGCGGCGCAGTTGCCGCTCCCGGAGGAGCAAACCGCGGAACGGGGGGCCGGGGCAACCGGCTGCCTTTTTTCGAGCTTCCCACGCGGCCATGCGTCGCACTTTGGCGAGGCAGCGCTGACAAGTGCCCCAAGAGGCCCCCGCTCACACAATCGCTCAATCGACGAGCAAAGCTGACTGATCTCTGTGCAGGAAGGGCACCTCCTCTCGGACGCGGAAAACGCGCTCCTCGAACGCGAGAAACGCCGCTCGCAACTCGTCCCGAACCCAGGAATTGCATGTCGAACACTCGTCGCTCGTTCTTGAAAGTCTTGGCTGCTTGTCCGCTCGCGGGCGCCTGCTCCAGCAACTCGGGCGATCCCGCTTCCTTTGGCACTGTATCCGCGGGCAATGTCAGCGCTACCAGCGAGGGCAGTCTCAGCGTGGTCGGTACCGCGCCGACCGTACTCGGCCGCGACAAAGATGGGCTCTATGCAATGACAATTACCTGCACGCACGCGGGATGTGACGTCACTCCACAGGGCACGACGCTGTTTTGTCCATGTCACAGCAGTGTCTTCGACAGTAACGGCGGCGTGCTCAGGGGCCCGGCGGGATCGCCCCTCGTACACTTTGCCGTTCACGTCGATGCATCCGGTAACATTACCGTCGACGGCACCAAACAGGTCGGAGCGAGTGTCCGCACACCGATTACTACGACCACTTGACGCGCTCGCGCGCCTAGCGGGGTTGGCGCGCTACCTGCGCGGTGGGAACTGACGGCCCTTGCCGACTGTGGCAGTTTGCGGCGATCGATCGCGCCGTGCTGTACACTCTAGACGGTGCGCGTCGAGTCACTAGACTGCGCGCATGCGAAACTCGACCCAATTGATCTTGCCGCTGTTGACCCTCGCGCTATTCGCAACCGGTACGGCAGCGGCGCAAACAGCGCCTGCGGCGCGCGGCATCGGCGTCGGTGCCGAGGCAACCTTGACCGGTATCGTCGGCGCTACCTTCGTCTACGACGCCGAAGCGTTTCACATCGACGCACTGCTCGGCGGCACCTCTCCGCTCGGCGGCTCCTTTCAGCACAACGACTCCTCACTGGCCGTCGCGGGACGCTTCTTCTTTCCGATTCACCGCAGCCAATCGGCAGACTTCTCGCTCGGACCGGGCATCGGCTTGGTCCACGTCACCCACGACCCCGATGGTGACGGCCCGCAAGGCCGAGTGTCCACGAATCCCGTCCACCTCGAAGGTGCAGCGCAAATTCGCGCTTTCGTGGTGCCCAACGTCGCGCTCTCCGCGAGTGCCGGGTTAGGCGTGGTGTTGACCAACAACAACAACAGCGCGGTCATCGGCGGCCAGCTCGGCGGCTCGTTCGGCGTGACCTACTTCTTCTTCTGAGCCCTCGAGGCTGCGCTGAGGGTGCGCTGCCAATGGCGCCGCACCCTCAGCAACGTCAGCCGGATAATTTTACGACCTCGCGGGAAACCGCCGCGGCCTCGTACGGTATCCAAAGCAGCTGGTACCTGACCGACTTGTTCGGCGCACGTCCTGGTCTTAATGAAAGGGTGGTGAGCACGCGGCCGTTTGCGCTCCGGCGAACCCGAGGGCAACGAGCAAAAGCCAGAGACCCGAATGCGTAACTTTGGTTGAAACCGCCATGTCGTCCCTATCGACCACGCCCCGAAGTGAGTTGCGCTGACCGTCGTGTCGAGGTCCCGCGGACGGGACATTGCATCAATGCCAGCTGGCCGCGCAACCTCACATTCGAGCTTGCGCTCTGCCCGAGATAATCGTCCCCGGCTTACCGCGTGAGCACGCCCGGGTGGAACTCAGGGTAACCGACCGGTTCGACAATAACCGACCGGCGCACCTTGCCTTCCCGCCTGCGAGCGCCAGGACGTGTGCTGAGGTACAGTTCGAAATGGCCGACGATTCTCAGTTGGGTGACGGTCAGTTCAAGCCAGCGCCTTCCGAGTCGGAACGCGAACGCGAACGCGAACGCGAACACGAACGCGAACCAGCGCCGCCTCAAAAGCCGCGCAGTCCCCTGGTCACGATTGCCGCGTTGGCGATGTTGGCGCTCGGCAAGCTCAAGTTTTTGCTGATTGGCCTGAAGGCGCTGCCGTTCGCGAAGATTTTGCTGACCAGTAGCACCATGCTGGTGACCATGGCGGTTTACGCCTGGGGCATGGGGATCCCGTTCGCGGTCGGCTTCGTGGTGATGATTCTGCTTCACGAACTCGGGCACGCCTACGCCATGCGCCGTCACGGTTTGGCGGCGGGGGCACCGGTGTTCATTCCCTTCTTTGGCGCGCTGATCTCGATGAAAGATCAGCCGCGCACTCCATTGGTCGAGGCCGAAGTCGCGATCGCCGGACCCGTCGCCGGCGCCGCGGCGTCGGTCGTCGCTTGCGCTTTGTTTTTCGTTACCCGGTCACCGCTGTTTCTGGCGCTGGCGCACACGGGGTTCTTTCTGAACCTGTTCAACCTCACCCCGTTCGGTTTCTTGGACGGCGGGCGCGTCGTGAAGTTGTTTTCGCGCAAGATGTGGATCATTGGCGCCGTGGTGTTGGTCGCGATGTTCGCGCTGACTCACTCTCCGCAGCTGGTGCTGATCGGACTGCTATCGCTACCGAGCTTGTTCAGGAAGAGCGGGCCGGCGCCGGGCGCCGATCAGGTGACCGCGAGCGAGCGGCTGAACATGGCCGTTCATTACTTCGGACTATGCGGGTTCTTGGCGGCCGGCATGTATTTCTCGCAGCGGCTGCTGCACACGAGCTGAGTCGCTTTCGTAATTGGCTGTCACGGCCTCGTCCCCTCGACCTTCGACCGAACGTCGTCTAAGCGTCGATGGGTGAGGGATCGGGGCCCTCCGGGATTGATTCGTCCGGCGCTCCGGGGTCATCGGGCGCCGGCGGTTCGGGTCGCGTGGGCTTGGGGGGCGGAGGGTCGTTTGGGTCGCGCGGATACAGCGGCGGATCCTCGACAGGGGCACGCGGACTCGGTTCTCGCGGGGCGGGGTCAGGAGCGGCTGGCGGCGGGTCGATGGTTCCGTTGCTGCTCGGGTCGTGTCGAATGATCATATTTCACGGTGGAGCAACAACCGTTCCTGCGCGCTTTGTAAAACGCGCATGTCCGCACGCGGGGCGCGCACCTGTGCTCGCAATGCTGACACGTTTGCTCATCGGGTCCCCTGTCGTAGTTTGAATCAGCAGATGACCAACGCAGGAGTGGGAGTGATCGGTTGCGGCAAAGTCGGGCGTGCCTTGGGGGGTTGGCTCGCGGCGCGCGGTAGACCCGTGTGGTTCTCGTCGCGCCGTCTCGAAAGCGCCCGTGAGGCACAGCTGGAAGCGGGCAACGGCGCGCAGGCAGGTACGCTGGCCGAAGTGATCGCGGCGTGTGACGTGGCGCTGCTCACGCTGCCCTTCGAAGCCGTGGAGCCGACGCTTGGAACCGTCAAGGAAAGACTAGCGGGGAAGGTCTTGATCGATGTCACCAATCCAATTACTGCCAATCACCGCGGTCTCAAAATCGGACACACGAGCTCGGGTGCGGAACAAATTGCCGCAGCCTTCCCCGAGGCGCGTGTGGTCAAGGCCTTCAACGCCGTTTTCGCCGAGGTGTATGCGGCCCGCACGCCGCAGCTCTCGCGCGTGCCGATCTCCATTCTCTACGCCGGCGATGACCCCGCTGCCAAAGCGGAAGTCAAAGACCTCATCCGCTTGCTCGGCTTCGACCCGGTAGACAGTGGAGCGCTCGAGAACGCGCGCTACCTCGAACCACTTTCACTCCTCAATATGCAGTTGGGTCGGGGGCTCGAAAATGGGACATCAATCGGGTTCGCGCTCACGCGCGGTTCGGCCTGAGCTTCGCCTTCGAACCGCTTGATTGTGCCGCATCTCCGACGGACCGGCGTCGGGGCGCGGGGCGCTTTGGCGCGTGAGTCTCAAAATCCGGCTTCGATGCCGATGCTCGGCAGGGTCAGTGCGCTGCGATCTTTTTCGATCAGGCCGCCGCGGCCGGGATCCCAAGTCATGCTGTCGGCTTCTTTGGAGAGAGTAGCGTTGAACCATTCGAAGGTGCCGGAGAGCCAGCGGCCCTCGCCCAGTTGCCAGCGCTTCTCGAAGCGAAAATCCAGCCGAAAGAAGCCGTGATAGCGACCCATGGCGGTGAAACGAGGGGGCGCCATCGGATCACCTGGGCCGCAGTTGACGGTGGGGCAGGCTATGGCGTAACGCCGGCCCGACTCGTACAGCGTGCGGCCGCCCAAGCGGAAGCCTCGACCCAAGTCGTAGCCGAGAACGAGCGAGAGCACGTGGGGGCGGTCGAACTCGGCTTGGAAGGTTTGCGTGAGGTGCGTGTATGTCGTGCGCGAGAGTGTGTAGGAGAGGAAGCCGCCCAGGCGTTCGCTGAAATTTCGACGCAGGAAGAGTTCGGCGCCGTAGCTGCGGGCCGTCACGTCACTGCCCGACGCGTCGACCCAGGAATGAAACAGGCTGACCTTGCCGAGCATACTTTCGGGCAGCACGAACTCCACGCCCGAGGTGGCTTGCCAAGCTTCTTGTTCGGCTTGTTCCAGGCCGTTCGGTGCGCGGCCAGGCACGCGCACCGATTGTGTCGGCAATTGGTGCGCCACGCCGAAGGCTGAAACCCACGACACGCCTTGGCTGACGCGCACTCGGGTGCCCAGTCGCGGTTCCACGAACAGGTGGTTTTTCTGACGCGCGCGCTCGAAATCGAGGCGCAGGCCGGGCACGATTTCAGCCGCCCGAGCAGGGCGTAGGATCGCGTCCACGTAGCTACCGGCAGTGAGATCCACGCGTTCCGCCTGCGTGATGCGCTGCGCCCCGAAGATGTCGATTTCGCGCGTCACGTTACTCGCGCCGAGATCGGCTCCGCCTCGCAAGCGGAAGGCCGGACTCAGCCGATGGCTGGCTTCGAGCCGCACCCGCGCGGTGCTATCGCGCAGCTCGCTACCCGAGCCGCCAGCGACTTCCTGACCATTCTGCACTTGGTCCACACCGAGCGTCAGTGCCACCCGCACGTTGCTGCGTTCCGTATGGCGATCCCAACGCAGATCGAGGCGATGGAACTGGGTATCGAACAACTTGCTGCCGAGGCGCTCGTTCGTCAGCCGATCGAGCGCGCCGAACGCGAACGCCGAGACCGTATCGGTGGCATTAACGTGATACGCGAGCCGCGCCTGGTAGTCCCAATAACCCAGGCCATAGTCGGGCGCGACCAAGGACAGAACCGCTTGCGTGTACCCGTAGCGGCCAGCGAAGAGCACACTGCCGCGACCATCGGCAAAGGGTTGCTCCAGCATCGCGCCGGCATCGAAGATCCGCGCTTGCGCCTCGCCCCGCGCGACATTGCTCGGTGACATCGTCTCCCCAGCGATGACGGCACCCGCAACGCGACCGTATTCGGCGGGGTAGGCCGCAGGAAACAAGTCCACGCGCTCCACGAGCGCCGGCGCGATCACGGAGGGTCCGGCGCCCACGTGGAACAAGAGCGGCACGGGGATCCCGTCGATCGAGTATCCGACGTCGCCGGGCGGCGCGCCGCGCACATAGAAGTAGGGCAAGCCGCTGAGCACCGGCGCAACTCCGGGTAACACCTCGACGACGCGGAAAGGATCCGCGAATGCACCTGGAATCAAGCGCGTCTCACTGCGCGGAATGTGCAGTGAACCGAGCTCTTGGCGCTCCTCGCCAATCACACGAATCTCGGTGGGTGCCGGTTCTGGCGGTGCGCTCGGCGGTGCAGGCTTGGCCTCAGTGCCGGCCACGGCCGGAGCGGGTGCCATGACTGCGGGGGGGACAACTGGATCTTGAAATGACACCTTGGCGGTGATCCGCGCGCGAATCGGGATGCCGTCGCGGCTGGCCGGTTTGAATTGCCAGCGCGCGACGGCGATGCGCGCGGCCGTTGCAAACGGCTCGCTGCCTTCGCGTAGGCTCACGTCCGCCACGCTGCCGTCTTGGGCAATCACGAGCTCGAGCACAACCTCTGCCGAACCGCGGCCACCGCTCGGATACGGCACGGGCTCCGCCGCGACCGGTATCGGAGCTACGACTTCCGGTTTTTGTGCGAGCGCAGGTGCGGGTACGAAGCCGAGTGCGCAGGCCAAGCAGACACTAACCAAGAAACGCCGCAGTACGTAGCTCATCTCTGTTACCGACCCAATTTGCGCCGCTGCCAACGAAGCGGGTGCCCGTTTACCGCGTCTTGGAGGTTCGCGCATCTGGCCAAAACGTGCGGCCCATAATGCCCCGTCGAAACGGTCGCAGGACATGTCAAAGTAGCTTCAGTTCCGTACCAACACGGTGCCAGTTGCTGCTACTCCGTGCGCGAAAGAGAGCTCACCCCAACGCCGTCCCGCGCAAAAGCGTGGGCTGCGTCGGGCTGCTGCTATCGCTCTGCGCGTTCGAAGCCTGCAGCTCGCCGGTCGCGCCAGTAAGCCAGTCGATGGGCAGCGCGGGCGGCCCAACTTTCGAGCTGCCGCCACCCGACCACTGTCCCGACGCGGGGCCCAACATGCCCCAGCCGAGCGCATGCGTACCCCTTCGCCATCGTGACTTCACGACCGAGATAGTGCCGTTGTTTTCTGGCTGTGGTGGAGAGACTTGCCACTGTTTCGCGGCCGGCGCGATCGCCAGTCAGATCGGCACGTTGGCGAGCGAATGCTGTAACCAGATTGCAGTGATCGAACCAGGCCGGCCGGAGAAGAGTTACTTGTTGAGCAAACTAGCGGGCACCGACCTGTGCGCCGGAGACCGCATGCCGCTCGGCAGGAGCGCGTTCAACAACGACGACTTGCAAGCGGTCTCTGACTGGATTTGTGAAGGCGCCCCGTCGAGTCCTTGAGAGCGGCGCGGCGAGTGTCGCGCCGCTCACGGCGTGGGACGACCGAGTTGCTCCATGAGGTAGGTCATTGCGGTGCGCGGTGCGCCGTTGCGGATCAGGCCACTGTTCGCTGCTGACGCCCACGTTTGACCGTAGATCCAGCCCCCAAGATGGAATTCTTCGGGATATTGAACACGCGAGACATGGGACTTTGACTCCTGGTGATTCCCGACGCCACCGCGGGCGATCACTTTATCTGCAAAATTCCCGTCCGAGTCGTCGCGGCCGTTCCGGTTCACCGTCGCGTTCCGCATGGAATGCGGGCCGAGCCGGCCATCGCATCGGCTACCGTGAGCGAGTCAGCCATGAGCCAAGCCCCGACCTACAAAGACCCTCAGCAACCGCTCGAACAGCGCGTCGAAGACCTGCTCTCGCGCATGACGCTGGCCGAGAAAGTAGGCCAAATGCTGCAGCTGAACGGCCAAATAGAGCCGATCAAGGCAGTGCGCGAGCTGCAGCCTGGCTCGCTCTTGCACATCTTGAACGACGCCCTCCTACCCGCAATGGACGCCGCCGCCGAGACGCGGCTCGGAATTCCGCTCTTGATCGGCGAGGATGGCATTCACGGGCACTCGTTTCATCCGGGGGCAACCATCTTTCCTACGCAGTTAGCCATGGCTTGCTCGTGGAACTTGGAGCTGCTCGAGGCGGCGGCGCGCGTCACCGCCCGTGAAATGGCCACGACCGGCGCACACTGGACGTTCTCGCCCGTGCTGTGTCTGAGCCGTGACTTGCGTTGGGGCCGGACCGGCGAGACGTTTGGCGAAGACCCTTTCCTCATTGGGGAACTGGGCGCGGCGATGATCCGGGGCTACCAGGGAAGAGGCCTGACCGACGCGGAGGGCGTCCTAGCGTGCGCCAAGCACTTCGCGGGCTATTCGGAAACTCAAGGCGGGCGCGACGCCTCCGAAGCCGACATTTCTCGCCGCAAATTGCGTTCATTCTTCCTGCCGCCGTTCGAGCGAGCGGCGCGCGAGGGCTGCATGACGTTCATGACTGGCTACCAATCGATGGATGGCCTGCCGTCCACTGCCAATCATTGGTTGTTGACCGAAGTGTTGAAAGACGAGTGGGGATTCACGGGCATATTGGTCACGGATTGGGACAACGTGGGTAGGCTCTACTGGGAGCAACGCATCGTCCCGTCAGCGAAGGAAGCAGCGGTGGTGGCGGTGCGCTGCGGCAACGACTTGATCATGGCAACGCCGCAGTTCTTCGAGGCGGCGCAGGCTGCGGTCCACGAAGGCTTGCTGGCCGAGTCCGAGATCGACGCCATCGTGCGTCGCATCTTGACCTTGAAGTTTCGCATGGGCTTGTTCGAGAACCCGCGGCGCCCCAACCGGGCGAAGCAAGCCCAAGTCATCGCCAGCCCAGAGCACACCGCGCTCAATCTCCGCCTGGCTCGGGAGTCTCTGGTGCTCCTGAAGAACGACGGCACTTTGCCGCTCTCGGCCGAGAAACTGACGAAGATCGCGGTCATCGGCCCCAACGCAGACGATGAACTGGCGCAGCTCGGCGACTGGTCACTCGGCAGCAGTCAGCACCCGCCGAGCGCAGGCCGCCATCCGCGGGCGTGTACGATCACACTGCTCGATGGCCTGCGAGCGCGTGTCCCCGCGTCCGTGTCCGTTGCCTATGCTCGGGGTTGTTCCTTGACCTCGTCCGACAGCAGCGAGTTACCTGCCGCGCTTGCCGCCTGCGCGGATGCCGACGTGATCGTATTGGCGGTCGGCGACGCATTGCCGTTCATCGGCGAGTTGCTGAGCACGGCCACGCTCGAGTTGCCCGGTGGCCAACGCGCACTTTTGGAAGCCGTGGCGGCGTTGGGCAAACCGCTGGTGTTGGCGCTAGTCAGCAGCAAGCCGCTCGTGCTGCCGGCGGCGAGCGAACGCGCCGCAGCCATCATCTGTTGCTTCAACCCGGGCATGCAGGGCGGGACCGCCTTCGCAGAACTCATATTCGGAGACTTGAACCCCTCGGGCAAACTCACGGTTTCTTTCCCGAAGCACGTCGGGCAGCAGCCCAGCTTCTACAGCCAGGTGCGCGGCCAACACGGCACTGCGTACGCCGATCTGGATCAAACCCCGCGCTTCGCGTTCGGTTTTGGTCTCAGCTACACGCCCTTCGAGTATTCGAATTTGCACCTCTCGAAAATTCGGCTCGCGCCCGACGAGGCGCTGGAGCTCAGCTTCGAAATCCACAACCGCGGCGTGCGCGAAGGTACGGAAATCGCTCAGGTGTACGCCTCTGACTTGGTGACGTCGGTCACGTGGGTGAACAAAGTACTGATCGCGTTTGCACGCGTCACCTTGGCCGCTGGTGAACGGCGCGAAGTGCGCTTGGCCATCCCACAAGAACGGCTGTCCTTGGTCGACGCTTACGAACGGCGCGTGGTCGAGCCGGGTGAATTCGAAATTTCAGTCGCGCCATCTTCGAGTGAAACTGGCAGGCTGAGAGCCCGCGTCGTAGTCGAGGGACAGGCATTCTCGTTTTCGGGCATCCCGGGTGTAGTCAAAGGCTAGGTTCGTCGTGAGGTTGCGGTCTTGATTGGTGAAAAGGCCGGAGATGGAGAGGAAAGGAGCAGCGGGGCAGCGGGAGCGGCTGGTCGGGATGGGGGTCGGGAGCGGCTGCATCAATTCGCAGCGGGAGCTGTTTGGTTTGGG
>Ga0302321_100005846_pt1 | contig 10779 bp, 15 predicted proteins | sample Fen_T0_1_FD_202505 | JGI IMG/M metagenome (GOLD analysis project Ga0302321, IMG submission 202505) | Peat permafrost microbial communities from Stordalen Mire near Abisko, Sweden - Fen_T0_1 | ecosystem: Environmental > Terrestrial > Soil > Wetlands > Permafrost | place: Sweden: Abisko...
TATCCTACAATATACTGTTACCCTCATCAGTCCCCCTCCGGATAGTGGTAGCCCTGCAAATATCGTCTCATTCCTAAGGAGTGAACTATTTATATTGGTATAAACGGATCATACACAGGCGCTGACAGAAAAAGGAGCAAAACAAAAACCCTATGGAAGATTCTCCAACAGGGTTTTTGTGCTAAGACTGTATTGTGAAAGTAAGATAACAGTAGTTGAGCGTAGCTGGGTATTAACGCTTTGTGTACTGTGGGGCCTTACGAGCACGTTTCAGGCCTGGTTTCTTTCTTTCTTTCATGCGTGGGTCGCGAGTCAGATAGCCAGCTTTGCGCAGGGCTGACTTGAAATCGGGGTTCAAGCGCACCAGAGCGCGTGATAGGCCGTGGCGGATCGCGCCCGCCTGACCACTGGAACCACCGCCAACGACGCGGACCGTCAATGTATAGGTCGAGCTCAAGTCGAGCGCACGCAAAGGTGCGGCAACTGCGGCCAGAAGCGCGTCACGCTGCCCAAAGTAGCTCTGGGCATTCTTGCCATTGATAGTGATGCTACCATCGCCATTGGGGAAGAGGCGTACACGAGCCACAGCCGTCTTGCGCCTTCCCATACCGTAGAAGTAGTCACTCTTGAGGGTTTCAGCCAAGATAGATTCTCCTCTTCTTCTATTCTGCCTCAGTCATTTGCTTTAACAACACTTCTGGGCCGGTCCAGACGATTGGCTTCTGGGCCTCGTGTGGATGGGTGGGACCAGCATAGATCTTCAGTTGCTTCATGACCTGCGAGCCCAGGCGATTGTGCATCACCATACCGCGTATCGCATGCTCAAGTGCACGCTCTGGGTGTTTGCCAGCCAGCGTCTGGCGCAGAGTAATCTGCTTCAGACCACCAGGATACTGAGTATGATGATAATAAATCTTCTGATCGAGGCGCTTGCCAGTTACAGCAATCTTATCTGCATTGATCACAACCACAAAATCCCCGCTATTGAGGTGAGTTGTAAACGTCGGCTTATGTTTACCGCGCAAGATCTGCGCAATCTGCGTTGCCAACCGACCGAGTATCTTCCCCTCAGCATCGATGACATACCATTTCGGTTGCAGATCAGCGGCCTTGGCGCTATATGTCTTCATCATCGTTCGTTACTCCAAACTTTTCAGGATAATCAACCCGTACCAGACACAGCCCATGTGGTGGGGCCGCTGAACCAGGATGCGTCTTCTCCGCACGTTGCACAATTTCAAAAAAATCATCGAGACAGAGACGCTTCTGTCCCACCAACAGCAAGGTACCAACCATTCTACGGACCTGGCCCGTCAGAAAGGCATCGGCCGTAAAATCACAATAAATGCGTTCTTTCGCCTCCGGGCGTAGACAACGTGCTTCCAACATAGTACGAACACAGTGATGTGGACCTGGCCGCTGCGGATTTGAATCATCGGGGCTATGCCCAAAGGCTCCAAAGTCCTTACGCCCCAATAAAGCCTGACAGGCCTCATGCATCAGATCAGCATCCAGAGCACGCGGGCAATGGTGGCAATACCTGGCATGCAGAGCGCTCGGTACCTGATCGTTCCAGATAGTATAGCGATAGGAACGACTTAGGGCACTAAAGCGGGCATGGAAGCGTTCTGGAGCATCATATGCCCAGCGCACCACCACCGTACTGGGTAGGACCGCATTGAGAGCTCGTTGCCACACGGCAGGCTGTAAATGCGATTGGGTGTGGAAATGAATCACCTGCCCACTCGCATGCACGCCTGCATCAGTACGTCCCGCACCATTCACAGTACAGGGCGCTCCCGCGATACGGGCCACGGCCCGCTCTAACTCACCCTGCACAGTCGCTCCATGATTCGCCGGCTGACGCTGGAAGCCATGGAAGTCAGTGCCGTCATACTCGATACCACAAACTATATTCATACTCAAATGTTTATGTACAAAGGCGCGATACAAAGGATCAGACGCCACAGTTTCCCACTATAATAATTGATTTAGACCAGGGAGATCTGAGCAATTTCAGCGGCATCACCCTTGCGGCGGCCAATTTTAGTAATACGTGTATAGCCACCAGGGCGGCCCAGATAACGCGGAGCTAACTCTTCAAACAACTTCTTCACAACCAGTTCATCGGGCAAAGCGCTTAAGATAGTACGACGGGCATGCAGCTCGATGACCATAGCTTCGTAAGCGGCATTCAAAGCCTTCTCAGCATCATCCTCATTAGAGATGATAGCCAGAAGTTCCTGGCGACGTGCACTCAGCTTATCTTCCTGGAACTTGCGGCCAGACTCCGTCAGAGGAGCCTTCAATGACTTAGCGCGATCCTCATTTGAAGCGATCTGTTTCTTCAAAGAGAAACGGCCACGGCGTGCAAACTCCAGCACTTTTACAGCCTGCTCTTCGTTAGAGACAACGGCGGCCAGATGTTTTCGGGCCGCTTCGCGCCCCTTCACAGCCGTATCAATCAACTTTTCAACTTCGCCACGGATAGCATTTGCGCGTGCCTCTGTCGTCTGAATACGATCGTAACGGATAAGACCAGCCATCAGATTACGACGAGCAGAGCGGCGACGCGGCTCCGGCATATTCATTCTGTTACCGGAAATTCGGTGCCTCAACTTATTCCTCCATTTCGTGGTCGCCGTCTAAATCGGCACCAACGTTGCTCAAGCGCGGATTGGGCAGGAAATTGCGTGCCAGCAGGCGCTCGCGCAACTCCTGTAAACTCTTTTCACCAAAGTTACGCACCCCGAGCAGATCCTCTTCATTCATCGAGAGCACCTGACCAACCTTCGTAATATTGCTACGCTTCAAACAGTTATAAGCGCGCACCGAGAGATCAAGTTCTTCGATTGGTGTATCATAAATCTTCTGTGGGATGGGCAAGCTGCTTAAAGGCGCCTTCTCAATTTCAGGCACCTGAGCGCGATAATTGGCAAGCAACGTAAAGTGGCGCACCAGGATATCCGCACTCTGACGCAAGGCCTCATCGGGTGTGATCGTGCCATCCGTCGTGATGTCAAGAACGATCTTATCAAAGTTTGTCATCTGCCCCACACGCGTGTGCTCAACTGTATAATTCACCTTTTGCACAGGAGTGTAGATAGCATCGACAGGAATGACCCCGATCGGCTGATCTTCTTTTGAATCGGCAGGAACGTAGCCTCGACCAGTCTCAACAACCAGCTCCATATCGAGGCGCGAATTTTCGTTATCGAGAGTCGCGATATGCAGCTCAGGATTGACGATCTCAACAGTGCTAGGAGCAATAATATCGCCAGCCGTCACATCGCGCTCACCTGTTACTTCCAGACGCATCGACACAGGATGGTCAGAGAAGCTGCGCAGGCGCAAACGCTTTACGTTCAGCACGATATCAGTGACATCTTCCTTCACGTTTGCAATGTCCTGGAATTCGTGTTGCACACTCTCGATCCGAATAGAAGTCACTGCAGCGCCAGGCAAAGAAGACAGCAAAACGCGTCGCAATGAGTTGCCCAGGGTCATACCATACCCTGCCTCTAACGGTTCTATATCATAACTCGCATAATTTCCTAATGTCTTTGTATTCTTAATGCGAGGTAGTGCAATATCTAGCAAGGTTCTAACCTGCCTTTCTTTTTCTACCACATTGCTGAGTTTGCTTATTTGACCATATAACCACGTAACCAACCATATAGCCAGGGAGACAGAAGTCAGAAACGCTGGTAGTCCAAGATTCCTTCGCGCCAGAGCAAGCATTCAAGAACATTACTCTAGCGCGGACCTAACCCTTCAAACACATATACGGACACGCCCACCCTCTTCTGCATTTTCACGTACCCTGCGTGGGTTGCGTGTTCATACATTCTCTACAAGAGGAGGCCTTCCGCAACCCCTTTGAGGGTTGCGAAATGAGGGTGCGCTCCAGCATATGCCATAAAATCTCCACCAACGTAACCAGGTTAGCGCTGATAAAATTCAACCACCATCTGCTCATCGAAGGGCAGTTCGAGATCTGTACGTGAAGGTATGGTAACAACACGGCCAGACATCGCATTGGTATCAAGGCTCAACCAGGTAGGAACACCTTTTTGGGCCAGCAACAAAGCACGTGTCTTGAAGTACTCAAGTCCCTTGCTACGTTCGCGCACGGTGAGCACATCATTAGGCTTAGCAATAAACGAAGGAATATCAGTCTTACGGCCATTTACAGCGAAATGTCCATGATTCACCAACTGGCGAGCCTGAGCACGCGAATCGGCAAAGCCAAGGCGATACACCAGGTTATCCAGGCGCATCTCAAGGATCTGCAAAAGATTCTCGCTCGTCTTACCAGGGCGATGGGCGGCAATATCGAAATGTTTGCTGAACTGTCGCTCCAGGATACCATAGGTACGACGCACCTTCTGCTTCTCGCGCAGCTGCTTGGCGTAGCCAGATTCTTTACGAGCTCGGCTGGCACCATGTTGGCCAGGACGAGTATTGCGGCGTTCAAGAGTGCACTTAGTCATGCACTTGTCGCCCTTAAGGAAAAGCTTTACCCCCTCGCGCCTGCATAATTTGCAGACGGGGCCGGTATAACGCGCCATCTAGATCAATCCTCCTCACACGCACAGCGTGATTTACGGTTATACGCGACGCCGTTTGGGCGGTCTACAACCATTGTGCGGAATAGGCGTAACATCTGTAATTGAGGTAACGGAAAGGCCAACACCCTGCAACGAGCGAATTGCAGCCTCACGGCCCGAACCAGGGCCCTTTACAAAGACATCGATCTGGCGCAAGCCATGATCCATCGCCTTACGTGCAGCCGTCTCGGCAGTCACCTGTGCAGCATAGGGAGTGCTCTTACGCGAGCCTTTGAAGCCCTGCCCACCAGCGCTACCCCAGGAAAGTACGTTTCCGTTGGGATCTGTGAGAGTAACAATTGTGTTGTTAAATGTAGCTTGTATATGAGCCTGTCCACGAGGCACAGATTTGCGCTCACGGCGCCTGATCTTGCCAACCGGTTTCTTCTTATCTGCCATGTCTGTGATCTCTCTCCTATGCTACTTCTTGGCTGCAGCCTTCTTCTTGCCGGCAACCGTTCTCTTTGGACCACGGCGAGTGCGCGCATTTGTCCGCGTGCGTTGACCACGTAGTGGCAAGTTTCGACGGTGTCGCATACCACGATAACAACCAATTTCGATCAGCCGCTTGATGTTCATGTCCACTTCGCGGCGCAGATCGCCCTCGACCTTGTGTTCACGATCAATCACTTCACGGAGACGATTGACTTCTTCTTCTGTCAGGTTCTTCACCCGTGTATCCGGGTTGATACGTGTTCGTTCCAGGATCTTGCGACTGGTGGTCAGCCCGATCCCAAAGATATAGCATAGCGAAATCTCCACGCGCTTCTCACGTGGAATGTCAACGCCAGCAATTCTTGCCATCTTTTCCTCCAGCTTATGTCCCGGCTTTCAGTGCAACTCACGCGACTTGAAACCCAAGACCTTTATTTATCCTTGCTTTTGTTTGTGCTTCGGATCTTTGCTACAGATAACCATTACGACACGATTGCGGCGAATGACCTTGCAGCTATCACAGCGCGGCTTTACTGAGGCGCTTACCTTCATAATCTTGCCTCCCGGCAACTTGCCCGACAATTTGTATACAGAAAATTAAATTTGTATTCACACTCATTCAGAAACGCCACATATTGTGTCAACTGAATGTATATAGCATTGATGCACACACAGATAAAAGGCACTTACACGGACGGATATATAATGTCCTTCTTACCCGGCCTGCTCTTCAAAAACCGTAGGAGAAAAGGAACAATGACGAATGCCTGCTTTCCCATGATGGGAAAGTCAGTCATCACATATCATCGTGCGCGCCATGTTATGCGCCCTCGTGCCAGGTCATAAGGGGACAGCACAACCCTGACTTTATCACCTGGGACAATGCGTATAAAGTTCATACGCATGCGCCCTGACAGGACGGCAAGAACCTGGTGGCTTTCGTCGATCTCTACTTTAAACATGGCATTGGGGAGGGACTCTAATACCTTACCCTCAACCTCAATTTCATCCTTTTTTGGCATAACATCCTTTCCCTAGCGGCGGGACTACATTTGCTCATTCCTAATACATATGTCAACCGTCTCTCTTCCGTGTGGCAGCCTTCACACGGAAATACACGAGCACACACAAGTATATATGGACGTATCGCGAGCGCTTGAAAGTACAAAAGGGCAGCAGTGGATACTGCTGCGACCAACTACGAATTATAGCATACTTTCCTCAAGATGTCCAGAGGAAAACCGTTTTACCCCAGCGAGGACGACAACCACAAGGGATTGTCGCTACGCGAGGAAGTGGAGCTTCCTCTTGACATCTTCAAAACAGTTGTATGCTTCATCGCGCATTCAGTACTTGCACCAGACAGTTCCTGCAATACTATGAACAGCTTCTTCGTTATAGAGACGTACCAGGCTATACGAGGTAACCATTGCAAGCCTAAAGAGCTATTTCCTGGCCTCGATACCCCTTTGCTCGCTCACTCGCCCCTCAATGCTGTTTGCTGGTATTGCAGGGTGCACTGCGCTCTGTAGCTACGCCAACCAGCTTCAGCAATACGGCCAGTTGCGCGTTTTTCTAACACTCTATCAAACGACTGATTTTTCTCTGCCTGCCATACTTTACTGAAGAAGGGAGCGGCAACACTGATGAAGGTGAACAACATCAGCTTACACCGCCCTGGCCTTTCTTCTTCATATACATTTCTAATGCATCAAGCATAGTCTGATGCACTTGTTCAATACCCTGGTTACCATTTACTTTTAACAGTTTGTGTTGACTCTCGTAGTATTCAAGCAAAAGAATCGTATCCTTGAAAAAGGTATCTAATCTTTTTCGTATCGCAGGCCCCGTATCGTCAGAGCGCTGATACAGCTTGCTTCCATCCAAGTCACAAATACCTGGAACCTTTGGAGGATGAGTTTCAATATTATACACATGCTGGTTCGCCTCGCAGATATAGCGGCTGGCTAACCTATGCATGAGAATCTCCTGCGGCACATTCAGATAGAAGGTACAATCGACAGCTCGACCAGTACTTGCTAATCCGTCATCTAGTGCTCGCGACTGTGTGATAGTGCGAGGGAAGCCATCCAATAATACTCCATCGCGTACACAGTCCGGCTGCGAGATATGAGCCAGTATCATCTTCACAGTCAGATCATCGGGAACCAACTCCCCGCGATCCAACTGTGTTCTGATTTTTAAGCCAGTCTCAGTCTCCTCTTTAGCCGCCTTACGGAACAAGTCACCACTCGAAACATGTTGGAGGTGTAGGGTAGCGGCAAGCATTTCTGCCTGCGTCCCTTTCCCCGAACCTTGTGCACCAATCAGGATAATATTCACGTGTTTCCTCCACTGGAAAATCGAGGCGGAGCTTCATTGCTCCCCCACGAACAGGGTAAACCGGCAAGGGCAAACAGTGAAGCAACCACCTCATAACCCCTTGATTAGGAAAGAAAACCTGAATAATTACGCATGACCATCTGCGATTCGAGCTGTCTCACCGTGTCCAAAACAACACCAACTGCAATCAGGAGCGAAGCCGCGCTCAGCAACTGATTTCCTCCTACACGAGCAATGAATGGGAGCACAGTGATAACACCAAGGAAGAGCGCTCCAGCTAGCGTAATACGATTCAGGATATTCGTTAGATATCTACTTGTTGGCTCTCCAGGACGATACCCTGGAATAAAGGCTCCTTGCTTTTGCAGATTCTCCGGGATATTCTGCTGCTGCCACAGTACATACGCATAGAAGTAGGTAAAGGCAACGACAAGCAAAAAGTTGATAACCCAATAATACCATGTATTGGGGTTAATGATATAGGTCGAGACCCACAATGCCGCATCTTTGAGCCAGGGCGTGCTACTCGCAGACAGATACTGTGCAATGACAGTTGGAAAGAGCAGCATCGACGACGCAAAAATGAGCGGGATCATGCCTGCACTATTAATCTGCATAGGGATATAGGTTGTCTGCGCCGATCCAACAAGCATTCCGCGTCCAACTGTACGCTTCGTCGGATACTGCACAGGCACACGCCGTTGCCCCAGGTAGATATAGATAATACCTACAATAGTGATCAAGCCAATCAAGATAAAAACGCCTACGCTGACGATACCGGCGCCACCGCCACCAGGGCCAACGGCGGCAAGATAGCCTTCGTTGACGTACTTTGGTAGATTACTCAGGATATTGGCCAGAATAATCAACGATATACCATTGCCAATGCCCTTCTCGGTAATGAGTTCACCGAGCCAGACAAGGATCATCGTCCCGGCGACCAGAGATATCAGGATCGAAAATGTATCCAGAGCATATCTTGGGTCGATAAGACTGAAGTTTACTAATACCCCTTTTTGCTGAAAGAGTGCGCACTGACCAAGAGCCTGTAAGAATGCAAGAGGGACTGTGATAATGCGCGTGATCTGGCTGAAACGAAGACGGCCAGACTCACCTTGTGTGGACAGATTCTGCAATGCTGGGATAATAGGCTGCAACAATTGCATGACAATCGTAGCGGTAATATAAGGATAGACCGAGAAAGCCACGATTGAGAACGTCTGGAGAGAGCCGCCAGAAAATACGTCTAGTAGACCAAGCAATTGTCCCACCGGATCATTACCCTGGCTAAAGAGCGAGTTCAGGTTTTTCGATTCTTCAGGCGTTAAAGGCACAGTGATATGAGCGAGGACACGGAAAACCAGCAGTATTAGCAGCGTAAAAAGGATCTTTTTGCGCAGATCGGGAATAGTCCAGATACTACGCAGTTTTTCCCACATGGGAGCCTCCTTCTGTAAAGAACACGGGACAACCTCACAGTCTTCTCTACGAACAAGAGGCCAGGGAGGTTACTCCCCGGCATTTTGTACTGGCTGTGCAGTTTCATATGGTTTTTGTGGCTCTTTACTTCGTTTCGTCTTCTCATACACCCTGACCGGGATGATCTCGACGCTGCCACCTGCCGCCTCGATCTTTGCTTGCGCGCTCGCAGAAAACTTGTGCGCATGCACGGTCAAAGCCCGATCGATCTCGCCATCGCCAAGAACTTTGATCAGACCACGTCCCTGGGCAGCGGTCATAAGGCCGCGCTTCGGCAGATCTTCAGGATGAACCTGCGAGCCCGCTTCAAACGCTTCAAGGTCCAGGACGTTAATAATAGTATAATCATCGCGGAAAGCAAGGTTTGCATTTCCGAGGCCACGAACGAAAGGCAAACGCTTGGACAGACGTGTCTGGCCACCATTAAACGCGCGATGGACCTTGCCACCAGTACGCGCCTTTTGCCCTTTTGTACCACGGCCAGCGGTTTTACCGCGACCAGAGCCATGCCCACGCCCAAGACGGCGCTCAGTTTTATGTGAGCCGGGGGCTGGCTGCAAATCAGAGAGCTTCACTGATAATCTCCTCTACTTGAACCAGATGACTCACCTTGCGAATCATACCACGCACGGCGGGCTGATCATTATGTTCAACAGTCTGCTGTAGTTTACGAAAACCCAGAGCCTGGATCGTCGCCTTCTGGTCTTTGGGGTAGCCAATCGAGCTCTTTACCCACTTAACACGCAATTTTGACATTAACTTCACTCCTAGCGGCGACGGTCGCCACCGCGATCTCCACCACGGTCTCCGCCACCACGACGATCTCCACCGCGATCTCCACCGCCACCACCACCACGACGATCTCCACCGCGATCTCCGCCACGGTCACGACGACCAGAAAGTGCCCGCGTCTCACGAACTTCTTCTTCACGGGCGGCACGGGCTGCGGCAGCCTGCTCGGCTGCATTAGCCGCGGCAACTGCGATCTGCTCTGCACGCTTCTTGCCAAGCAACTCCACAACAGTCTTGCCACGGCGTGCTGCTTCAGCATCAGCAGAACGAAGATCGCGCAGGCCCATCATACAAGCCTGAACTGTGTTTGCCTTGTTGGTGCTCCCTAACGTTTTTGTCAGGATATCGCGCACACCCACGGCCTCCATAACGGCACGGACTGCGCCACCAGCGATAACACCAGTACCGGGGGCTGCAGGCTTTAGTAGCACTTCTGAGGCACCGAAAGCCGACTTCACCATAAAAGGAATGGTTGCACCAGAGAGAGGGACCTCTATCAGGTGCTTTTTGGCATCCTCGACACCTTTGCGAATGGCCTCTGTATACTCGCTCGCCTTACCAAAACCAAAACCAACGTGCCCATTGCGATCACCAACAACGACCAGAGCGCGAATGCTGAAGCGCCTGCCGCCTTTAACCACCTTAGAGACACGGCTCACCTGGACCACTGTCTCTTCCAGCGTTAGTTTCGAAGCATCTATCCTTACCATTTTTCTGTCTTACTCCTCTAAATTCATGCGTGCTCACCGTACATAGAAACGTTCACTCTCGTCTCCTTCAGGTATCTGGCGAGCGCCTCGTCAGCGCTTGCTCTTTGATTACACGCATGAAAGGTTGCCTCGCGGACCTGGTCAGTTTGACCAGGCTATTTAAAAATCCAGGCCTATTTCACGAGCGCCTTCAGCAAGCGCAGCTACTCGTCCATGATAGGCGTAGCCACCACGATCAAAGACAACCCGAGTGACGCCTTTTTCTTTCGCACGTTGGGCAACAAGTTTGCCTACCTCGCGTGCGATTGCAACCTTGCGGTTACTGGCGATAGCAGCTAGCTGCTCAACAGGAGGCTTCTTTTCTTTTTTCACAGCCGCAGGGAGCGCTGAACGCGACGGCAGTTTCCCGC
>Ga0302321_100005849_pt1 | contig 10777 bp, 9 predicted proteins | sample Fen_T0_1_FD_202505 | JGI IMG/M metagenome (GOLD analysis project Ga0302321, IMG submission 202505) | Peat permafrost microbial communities from Stordalen Mire near Abisko, Sweden - Fen_T0_1 | ecosystem: Environmental > Terrestrial > Soil > Wetlands > Permafrost | place: Sweden: Abisko...
CCGTCCCCGCAGGCAAGGCCGGCACGGTCGGCGGCAAGCCCGGTGACGGACCGCACCTGGTCTGTTCCGTGCACGTCCGGCCGGCGACACCGGGCGCCACGGCCGACGAGGGCGGCTCGGACGAGTCCGGCGCGCCGTCGACGCACGGCGCGTCGCACCGCGGGACGCATGATCACAGCGGTCCGGGCGGCCGGGAACGGTCCACCTCGGCGGCTTGACCCAGCGGCCTGACCCAGCGGCCTGACCCAGCGGCCTGACCCGGCGGCCTGACCCGGCGGGCCGACGAGGGCTCGGAGGGGACGGGTCCACGGGCGACCGCCCGTGGACCCGCTCCCGCCACCACCTCCCGGGCGCGAAACTCAGTCCTCGCGCCCGACCCCGCGATCGGGCGCCGTCATATCGCCCGTCCCAGGTGTGCCGTCGGCGAGGCCGTAGCGCAGGTGCACGACGCCCTTCGGACCGGCGACCGGCGGTTCGAGGAGGGCGAGGATGCTGGGCACCGCGCCGCCGTCGAACACCGCCTTCCCGACGCCGAGCACGATCGGGTGCAGCCAGAGGTCGAGCCGGTCGAAGAGCTTCTCGCGCAGGAGGGTCTGGACCAGGTCCAGACTCCCGACGACCTTCACGTGCTCGTGCCGGTCCCGGATCTCGCGCACGGCGGCCACCAGATCCGGGCCGAGCTGCGTGGACCCGGCCCACGACAGGTCCGGCGTGCCGCGGGAGGCCACGTACTTCGGGACGCTGTTGAAGAGCGCCGCGATCCCGCCGTCCTGGCCGCCGTCCTGGTGCGGCCAGTAGGAGGCGAAGATGTCGTAGGTCCGCCGGCCGAGCAACAGGGCGTCGGTGCCCTCGTACGCCGCAGCCACCTGCGCTCCGGTGATGTCGTCCAGCAGGGGGGCCTGCCAGCCGCCGAACGGGAAGCCGTCCGGATCCTCCTCCGGTCCGCCGGGCGCCTGCCCGACGAGGTCGAGGGTGGCGAACAGCTCGAGATGGATCAGCCCCATGTTCCGCTCCCACTGCATCGGTCGTCCTGGTCGGTAGGCAGACCCGCGGGCCCCGACGGACTCATCGGGAGCACCGCGATCGGCGCCGCGCCGGTCAGCGAGGGGCCACCGCCGAACTGATCGGGGAAGGTCGGTGGCGTTGACGGTCACGGGACTTCCCCGGTCAGGCGTCGGGGCCGCCGCGCCGGCCCGGTCCTCGACATAGGGTGCCGGTCATGGACGTCCCCGACGATTTCCACCCGCTGCTGCGCTCCACCGCCGTGGCGATCCTGTCGACGATCGGCCCGAGCGGCGCGCCGCAGGCGACGCCGACGTGGTTCCTGTTCGACGCCGGCACGGTCCGGTTCAGCCTGGTCGAGGGCCGGCAGAAGCTGGTCAACCTGCGCCGGGACCCGCGCGTCTCGGTTCTCGTGATCGACCCGGCGCGACCGACGTACTACGTGGAGCTGCGTGGCCGGGTGACGCTGGTCGACGACCCGGACGCCGCGCTGGAGCGGGCGGTGTCCACCAAGTACACCGGCGGCTGGGCCGACGGCGAGTCGCCGGGCACGATGCGTCACGCCGCCGCCGTCGACGTCGAGCGCGTCACGAGCCAGCGGGGTCACGGCCCGCAGCCGCCCGGTCCCACGACCTCCGCCTCCTGATCCCTTGTGTCGCGCCACGGCCCCGACTCGTCGACCATGGACCTGTCGCCGGTGTCGGACCAGCGGCACGTGCTGGGACGGGTGACCGGAGGGAGGCATCACGTCGCTCATGGAACCCGGCCTTCCCCTGCCCGTGGAACTCCTCGGCCGTCACCGGGAGGTCCAGGCACTGCAGCAGGCCGTGACGGCCGCCCCGCGCGACGGCGCGGTCCTGGTCCTGCGGGGTGATCCGGGTGTCGGCAAGAGCGCCCTGCTCGACCACACGGTCCGGCAGGTCACCGGCGCCGGGTGGACGGTGCTGCGCACCGACGGGACACCCGGCGAGCGGCTGCTCCCCCTGGCGGCGCTGCACAAGCTGCTGCGACCGGTCCTGGCCGAGACCGCCCGTCTGCCGCCGTCCCGCCGCGACGTCCTGGACGGCGCGTTCGGTGCGGCGGAGAGGTCCGTGGACGTCTACGGCGTCGCGCTGGCCTGCCTCGACCTGCTGTCCGCGATCTGCACGCAGCGACCCGTCGCCGTGGTCGTGGACGACGCGCACGTGCTGGACCCGTCCTCGCTGGACGTGCTCACCTTCGTCGCCCGCCGCGTCAGCCCCGACCCCGTCCTCCTGCTCGCCGCCACCCGGTCGACCGGGGGCGACCGGTTCACCGACGCCGGCCTCCCCGAGCTCCGGCTCGAGCCCCTGGACGAGCGGACGTCGGCAGCCCTGATCGACGCGACCTCGCCCGGCCTCGCCGTGGCGCTGCGCACCGACGTCCTGGCGCTCGCGGGCGGCAACCCGCTCGCGCTGCTCGAACTGCCGCTCTCCCTCGCGCTGGATCCGGTGCGGCGCCCACGCGAGGGCCTCGTGCCGCTGACGCAGCGGCTGGAGCGCGCGTTCGCCGGCCGGGTCGCCGACCTGCCGCCCGTCACCCGCGACCTCCTGCTGGCGGCCGCGCTCGGGGACACCGTGGACCTCGGGGAGATCCTCGCCGCGGCGGGCCTCGTCACCGGGACCCCCCGCGCCGTGGGCGACCTGGATCCCGCGGTCGCGGCCGGGCTGATCATCGTGGACGCCGGCGGCGTCCGGTTCCGGCACCCGCTCGTCGCCTCGGCCGTCGCTCAGGCGGGGTCGGCCGGCGGCCGCCAGGCCGTGCACGCGGCGCTCGCCGAGGTGATCGTCGACCAGCCGGACCGGCAGGCCTGGCACCGGGCCCACTCGGTGACCGCCCCCAGCGAGGCCGTGGCCCGTGCCCTGGCCGAGGCCGCCGTCCGGGCGGAGCGTCGTGGCGCCGTCGGTGCGGCGATGCAGGCGCTGGACCGGGCCGCCCGGCTCAGCGAGTCGGGCGCCGACCGCGGCCGGCGCCTGCTGCGGGTCGCGGAGCTCGCCGCTGCCGCCGGCCACCTGGAACTTGCCCGGGAACGCCTGGCCCAGGCCCGGCCGGCGCTCGCGGAGGCCCACGACCGGCTGCGGCTCGAGGCCGTCGCGGAGTCGGCGGACGCGTCCCTGCAGGGCGGCTCCCGCCGGGTCGACGCCCTGGTGGCGCTGGCCGAGGAGAGCCTGCGCCGGCACGACCGGGACCTGGCGCTGCGCTTCCTCCTGCGCGCGGCGGCCCGCTGCTGGCACCTCGACTTCGGGCCCGACGTCGAGCAGCGGGTGGTCGAGAGCTCCGAGCGGGTCGGGGTCGAGGAGACGGACCCCCGCCTGCTGCTGATCCAGGCGCAGGCGGCGCCCTTCGACCGCGCCGGACGCGTCGTCGAGATCCTCCGGCACCGCGTCCCCGCGCCCGACGACGACCCCGGCCGGCTGGGGATGTACGGGTTCGCGGGGGCGACCGTCGGCGCCTACGTCGAGGCCGAGGCCTACTGCGCCGCGGCGGCCGACGGCCTGCGCGAGCACGGTCGCCTGCCCCAGCTCGCCGAGGCCCTGAGCCTGCTCACCTGGTCCGCGGTACGGCGCGGACGCTGGCAGGTCGCCGCGCCCGCCGCGCAGGAGTGCGTCCGGGTCGCCCGCGAGGTCCGGCAGCCGATCCCCGAGGCGGCCGGGCTGGCCGCCCTGGCGATGATCAGCGGGCTGCGCGGCGAGGACGGCGACGACGACCACGGCACCCAGGCGGCGCAGCTGGCCAGTGCCACCCGCAACACCATCGGGCTGGCCGTCACCCACTTCGCCCGAGGGGTCACCGCGGCCGGGCTCGGCCGGCCCGACGAGGCCTTCGACCACCTGTGGCACCTGTTCGCCCCGAACGACGCCGCCCACCAGCGGATGCAGGCCTGCCGGAGCCTGGGCCACCTGGCCGAGGCGGCCGTGCAGATCGGACGCGAGGCCGAGGCCCGCGCCGAGCTGGCCCGGTACGCACCGCTGGCCGCGCGCACCCCGGCCGTCGGCGTCCAGGTGGCGGTCCGGTACGCGCAGGCCGTCCTGGCCGGGCCCGAGGAGGCGGAGCCGGCCTTCGAGGCGGCGCTGGACCGCGACTGGAGCGACTGGCCGTTCGAGCACGGCCGGCTGCTGCTGGCGTACGGCAGCTGGCTGCGGCGCCACCAGCGGGTCAACCGGTCCCGGTTGCTGCTGCGGGCCGCCCGCGACGAGTTCGTCCGCACCGGTGCCCGGCCCTGGGTCGAGCGCACCCGGGGTGAGCTGCGGGCGGCCGGCGAGAGCACCCCGGACCGCGCCGCCAGCGGGTGGGACCTGCTGACGCCGCAGGAGAGCCAGATCGCGCGGCTGGTGATCGAGGGCCTCGGGAACAAGGACATCGGCCGCCGGCTGTACCTGTCGCACCGCACGGTCGGCAGCCATCTCTACCGGATCTTCCCCAAGCTGGGGGTCTCGTCGCGGTCCCAGCTCGTGCGGGCCCTGAGCGAGGCGAACCAGGTCGCCGCCGGCCCGGATCCTGCAGTCAACTGACGCTAGCCGTGACGCTGCCCGCGTATATCACCCGACGATCGCCCCAGGCACAGGACTGAAGTCGGGGGCCGCCGCTACGTTCTAGCGTGCAGGTGATCGCCGCGGTGCACCCGGCACCCGGCGCGAGCGAGTGGAGACCATCGTGGGAACGCCCGTCCTCTTCATCCATGGCCTCTGGCTGCACGCGTCGTCCTGGGACCCGTGGGTCCAGCTGTTCCGGGACGCCGGCTACGAGCCGCAGGCGCCGGGCTGGCCCGGCGAACCCGCCACGGTCGAGCTGGCCCGCCAGGACCCGGACGCCGTCGCCGACGTCAGCATCGACGACGCGACCGAGCACTTCGCCCGCATCGTGGACGCACTGCCCGAACCCCCGGTCATCATCGGGCACTCCTTCGGCGGCCTGATCACCGAGAAGCTCCTCGGGCAGGGGCGCGGGGCGGCCGGCGTCGCCATCGACCCGGCCCAGATCAAGGGCGTCCTGCCGCTGCCCCTGGCGCAGCTGAGGGCTGGCCTGCCGGCGCTGAGCAACCCGGCCAACCTGCACCGGGCGGTGTCGCTCACCCGGGAGGAGTTCCGGTTCGGCTTCGGGAACGCGCTCAGCGAGGACGAGTCCGACGCCCTGTACGAACGGTGGACGATCCCCTCCCCGGCCCGGCCGCTGTTCCAGACCGCGGCGGCCAACTTCGTGCTGCACTCGCAGGCCGCGGTCGACACCGGCAACGAGACCCGCGGGCCGCTGCTGCTGATCTCGGGCACGGCGGACCACACCGTGCCCGACGTCGTCACCCGGTCCACCCTCAAGCAGTACCGCGATTCGTCGGCCGTCACGGAGCTGAAGCAGTTCGAGGGCCGCGGCCACTCGCTCACGGTCGACAACGGCTGGAAGGAAGTCGCCGACACGGTCGTGCAGTGGCTCGCGGCGCAGGGGCTCTGAGCATGGATCTGGGCCTGGCGGGCCGCACGGCCGTCGTCACCGGAGCCAGCAAGGGCATCGGGCTGGCCGTCACCGCGGCGCTGGCCGAGGCCGGCGTCCACGTCGTCGCGGGGGCCCCCGACACCACCGACGAGCTGCAGGAGCTGACGCGCACCCGGTCGGTGCAGTTCGTCAAGGTCGACCTGTCGACGGCCGCCGGGGCGGAGGAGCTCGTCGCCGCGGCCGCCGGCCGGGGGCCGCTCGACGTCCTCGTCAACAACGTGGGCGCGGTCAGCCCCCGCCCCGACGGGTTCCTGCAGGTCACCGACGAGCAGTGGCTGTTCTCGCTGACGGTCAACCTGATGGCCGCGGTGCGGACCACCCGGGCCGCGCTGCCCGGCATGCTCGCCCACGGCGGCGGGGCGATCGTGACGACCAGCTCGGTCAACGCGTTCCTGCCCGACCCGCACGTCATCGACTACAGCGCCGCCAAGGCCGCGCTGCACAACTTCTGCAAGTCGCTGTCCAAGGAGTTCGGCCCGCGCGGCATCCGCGTCAACACGGTCAGCCCCGGTCCGGTGGCGACCGACCTGTGGCTCGGGGACCACGGCGTGGCCGCCACCGTGGCCCGCGCCGGTGGCGGCCGGGCCGAGGACGTCGCGGCGCAGGCGGCGTCCCAGAGCGTCACCGGCCGGTTCACCCGCCCCGACGAGGTCGCGGACCTCGTCGTGTTCCTGGCCAGCCCGCGCGCGGCCAACATCACCGGCGCCGACGTCACCATCGACGGCGGCCTGGTCCAGACCATCTGACCCCCGCCCGACTCCGCTCCTCACCACGACTCCACCACGACGGAGGTGACCCGATGACGGCGTTCTGGTTCCTGGGCGGGCAGGTGCGCGTCCTGCAACGGGGGCAGGACACCGGTGGTGCCATGAGCGTCCTGCAGTTCGACGACCGGCGGGGCCAGGCGCCGCCGCTGCACGTGCACGGCCACGAGGACGAGCTCTGGGTCGTCCTCGAGGGCGAGATCTCCTTCTACGTCGGCGAGACGCGGTTCGAGCGGCACGCCGGGCAGGCCGCCTTCGGCCCGCGCGGCGTGCCGCACAGCTACCTCGTCCGGTCGCCGACGTCCCGGCTCCTCGTGGTCCACTCCCCCGCCGGGATCGACGCCTGGTTCGCCGGGAACGGGTCCCCCGTGGTGGACGCCGACGAGCTGCCGCCGGCGTTCGACCTGCCGCAGATCCTGGCGACGGCGCAGACATTCCAGGTCAGCGTGTCCGGGCCTCCCCCGACGCTGGAGCCCACCTGACGGGGAGGGAGGTGACGGTTCAGCGGTCGAACCAGATCACCAGCCGGCAGTGGCCGTCGTGCAGGTTCGCGAGCAGCTCCATCGTGTCCCACACCGGTTGCCAGGCGCCGCCGGGCGGGACGGCGTCGCGGCGCGTCAGGACGCTGGCGCGGAACTGGACGTCGCCCGCGGTCCACGTCGCGCCCTCAGGCCAGGTCGTGGGTCCGGTGCCGGGCGGGGGCACCGGCAGGCCCATGACCTCGAAGGGCCGCGGCGACCAGGCGGCTTTCGACCGATAGGCCCACTCGCCGCCGTCAGGGTCGCGGGCGAACTCGTGCAGCCGCGCGTCGGAACGCAGGGCCCGCTCGTCCCAGTCGACGGCCTGGATCTCGTCCCAACCGATCCAGGTCGGCCACAGGCCGGCGTGCTCCGGGTCCCTGCGGTGCTCGCGGTCGTAGGCCCGTCGGGTCCGCACCGAGACGTCGGCGGGCAGGCCCCGTTCGGGGGCGATCGGCTCGAACCCGGCGAAGTTCATGGCCCCGAACAGGCAGCCCAGCGCGTCGTAGTTCCGCGTGACGTTCAGATGTTCAAGGGGGATCGCCACCTCCCAGGGGCACTCCTGGGGACCCCGGTGGTGGCTCCACGGCCGGATCTCCACCATCCCCGACATGTCGATGCCCATCGGGTGAGTATCAGGTGATCCATGCAGCCGGTCATCCCGAATAGCCCTGCCGGCCGAGCGGCCCGCCGGGCATTCCGCACGATCAGTGACGCATGGCACACTGGGACAGATCTTCTCCGCACCGGCCCGCGGACATGCCTCGATGACCCTCACCGCGGTGACACGTCAGCCTCGACGTGAGGAGGACGGATGAGGACACGCCGGGACCATCGCGTCGTCGACATCGCGGTGCAGGCCGGCTTGAGCCGGGCCACGGTGGACCGGGTCCTCCACGCCCGCGACGGGGTCCGGCCCGAGACCGTCGCCCAGGTCACCCGGGCGATCGAGGAGCTCGAGCGCCAGCGCGAGCAGGTGCACCTGTCGGGGCGCACGTTCATCCTGGACCTGGTGATGCAGACGCCGGACCGCTTCGCCGTCGCGTCCCGGGCGGCGTTGGAGGCTGAGTTGCGCTCCTGGCGGCCGGCCGTGCTGCGGGTCCGGTCCCACCTCACCGAGCACAGCGACCCGCCGGCCGCCGCGGCGGCCCTGGACGCCGTGGGGCGCACAGGGTCGCACGGGGTCGTCCTCAAGGCGCCCGACCATCCGCTCGTGGTGGCCGCGGTCCAGCGACTGGCCGACCTCGGCATCCCGACGGTGACGTTCGTGACCGACGTCCCGGCCAGCCGTCGCCTCGCCTACGTGGGCGTGGACAATCCGGCCGCCGGGGCGACGGCCGCGTACCTGGTCCGGCAGTGGGCCGGGGAGGCGGGCGGCGTGCTGGTCGCCGTCAGCCACTCGTCCTTCCGGGGCGAGGAGGAGCGCGTTGTCGGCTTCCGGCGCACGCTCGCCGAGCTCGCCCCCGCGCGGGCGGTGTGGGAGGTGAACGACACCGACGGCCTGGACCGCACGATCCTGATGGCCGTGCGGGGTGCCCTGGCGCTGCATCCGTCGATCGACGCCGTCTACTCCACCGGCGGCGGGAACGTCGCCATCCTCACGGCGTTCGAGGAGGTGGCGACGGTGCCCCGGGTGTTCGTCGCGCACGACCTGGACGGCGACAACCGGGCACTGCTGCGCACCCGGCAGATCTCCGCCGTCCTGCACCACGACCTGAGGGCCGACATGCGCCGCGCCTGCCGGGTGCTGCTGCAGGCGCACGGGGTGGTTCCCGGCCGGCCGGCGAACATCCCGTCCCAGGTGCAGGTCGTCACGCCCTACAACGAGCCGGCGTCGATCCACGCCGCCGCCGACCTGTAGGCCCGGTCGGTCGACCAGCCGGGTCGGTCGACCAGCCGGGTCGGTCGACCAGCCGGGTCAGTCGACCAGCAGGGTCCGCAGGTGGTCGACACTGGTCCGCACGTCCGAGACCGGGCCCTCGCCGGCGGGCGGCCCGGTGAGGACGGTGTCCTGCTCGAGGACGTACCAGCCGTCGTAGCCGTCGCCCTGAAGGTGCCCCACGATCGCGGCGATGTCGACGTCGCCCTGCCCGAGCGGCCGGTACATGCCCTCCCGGACCGCCTCGGTGTAGGTCAGCCGACCGTCCTGGACCTTGCGGGCGTAGGTGAGGTCGACGTCCTTCAGGTGCGTGTGCGCGATGCGGTCGGGCACCTCGCCGGCCAGGACGGCCGGGTCCGTGCCGCCGATGAGCAGGTGGCCGGTGTCCAGGCACAGCGAGACCGCCGACCCCGCCAGGACGCGTCGGACGTCGGTGCCCGTCTCGACCATGGTGCCGACGTGCGGGTGCAGGACGGCGCGGATGCCGTGCTCGGCGGCGTGCGCGGCGACGCGGTCCAGGTTGCGCAGCAGCAGGTCCCAGCCGTCGTCGTCCAGGTCGGGCCGGCAGTCGTAGCCGGTCAGCCCCGAGTCGGCCGACAGCACCATGACGCCGGCCCTGGCCGCCAGGAAGCCGGGCAGGAGCCGGGCGAGCTCGGTCATCGGGTCGACGTCGGCCCGGTGCAGCACGAACGGGGTGAACCCGCCGACGGCGCGCAGGTGGTGGGCCGCGAGGGTCCGGGCCAGCTGGTCGGGGTCGGCCGGCAGGAAGCCGTCCGGGCCGAGCTCGGTGGCGGCGAGCCCGAGCTCGTTCATCTGGCGCAGCACCTGGTCGGCGGGCAGTTGGTACCCCCAGCCGGGGACCTCGCAGACCCCCCAGCTGATGGGGGCACCGGCGATGCGGTTGACGGCGTCGGTCATCGGATCTCCCGGGTGGGACGGGTGGAACGGGTGGGACGGGCGGGCTGGGTCGTGGTGGCGGCCTCCGGCTTCACAGGGTGATCCAGCACTTGTCGACGTCGGAACGGAGCGTCGCGTCGACCAGGCGCGCGGCCAGCACCATGTCGGCCATGGTCGCACCGGCGGGCGTGCCGGTGACGATCGAGGTGAGCAGCCGGGCGGCCTCGACGACCTTGAGGTCGTCGAAGCTCAGCGGGATGGCCGTGTCCGGCTGGAACGCCCCGGCCTGGCCGTCGGTGGGGCCGATCCGGTGGGTGGTCCAGGAGGCGGCCTGGTAGTCCTGGTCGAGACACACCTGCAGCTCCCCCATCCGGCGGAAGTCCCAGGCGAGCGACCCGGTGCTGCCGTGCACCTCGAAGGCGTAGGAGTTCTGCTCGCCGACGGAGGCGCGGCTGGCCTCCAGCGAGCCCTTCGCGCCGGACGCGAACCGCAGCAGCGCCACGACGTGGTCCTCGTTCTCGACCGGCAGCCGGGGGCCGTCGCTGCCGCGGGAGAAGTGCGACGAGGCGCCGACGGCCTGCGGGCGCTCGGCGATGAACGTCGTCGTCTCGGCGAGCAGGGCGGCGATCGGCCCGACGACGTACTGCGCCAGGTCGAACCCGTGCGAAGCGAGGTCCCCCACAACGCCGCTCCCGGCCAGTTCCCGGACGAAACGCCAGGTCAGGGCGCCGTCCGGGTGGGCGCAGTAGTCGCCCAGCAGCTGGACCCGCACGTGGCGGACCGCGCCGATCCGCCCGGCGGCGACCAGGCTGCGGGCCAGCTCGACGGCAGGGGCGTTGCGGTAGTTGAAGCCGACGGCCGAGGCCACTCCGGCGGCCGTGACGGCGTCGGCGATCTGGAGGGTCTCGGCCAGGTCGCGGCCGGCGGGTTTCTCGATCCACAGGTGCTTGCCCGCCTCGGCGGCGGCCACCGCGACGTCGCGGTGGGTGAAGTTCGGGCCGGCCACGCAGACCAGGTCGACGTCGTCCCGGCCGACCAGCTCGGTCCAGTCGGGGGTCGTCCACTCGACGCCGAGGACGTCCCGGGCGTAGCCGAGGCGGCCGTCGTCCGCGGGGTCCGCGACCGCGACCAGGCGCGGCGTCACACCCAGGTCGGGGTAGTGGTGCAGGACGCGGGTCAGCGCCTTCGCGTGGACGTGCCCCATCCAGCCG
>Ga0302321_100005850_pt1 | contig 10776 bp, 7 predicted proteins | sample Fen_T0_1_FD_202505 | JGI IMG/M metagenome (GOLD analysis project Ga0302321, IMG submission 202505) | Peat permafrost microbial communities from Stordalen Mire near Abisko, Sweden - Fen_T0_1 | ecosystem: Environmental > Terrestrial > Soil > Wetlands > Permafrost | place: Sweden: Abisko...
CCCGCCGGACACGCAGTGGGCGCACATTTGACGTTATCGCAAGTGCCGCCCCCGGGCGCCCCAGCGCTGCTCGGCGCCCCAGCGCTGCTCGGCGCCCCAGCGCTGCTCGGCGCCCCAGCGCTGCTCGGCGCCCCAGCGCTGCTCGGCGCCCCAGCTTGCGATGGCGCGGAACCGCCGCGCCCGGCACTCGACGCGCCGCCGCTACCGCTCACCGTGCCGTCCTCGCGAATGGTTTGATAGCGGCCCCCGCAAGCGGCGAGCAGCGAAGCCCCTAGGCCAAGGACACGCAGCGCGGTCAAAGCAAGTGGTGGTCGTTTCATGGGCTAGGCTCAGTCAGGGGGAAGCAGACTCTTACTTGCCACTCTATCACCGTGCTAGCCCGCCTGCCGCCATTCCGACGAAAGCAGCCGCGCATTGGTCGCATTGGTCGCATTGGTCGCATCGGTCGCATCGGTCGCATCGCTCGCATTGGTCACATCTAGCGAGCCGCCCAAAATCAGGCAGGAGTCGCCAAACTCATGCTGCAAGTAGCCTCGACGCCTTGCGTGACGAAGCGATCGTTCGAGCAGCGCTCGTGAGGCATAGGCCTCAAGCAACGCGAAATGACTCGTGCCTGGCTCATGTAGCCCTGTCAGCAGCCCAGCGCAGGTGCGCAGCACCGAACCGGCCCCGAGCAGCAGGTCGGTGCGCCGCACCCCTGCCCGCAAGGTTCCCGACACCGAGGCGGCTTCGAGCGCCCGAGTCACACTCGTGCCGACAGCCACGATGCGCCCGCCCTGCGCTTGGGCCGCGCGTAGTCTAGCAGCCGACTCTTCGCCCAACTCATACCGTTCTGCCACTGGCAGGCGTGCGTCGAGCCCGGCGTCGCCAGTCGAGGAGAGCCCCGCAGCGTGGGTCACTGCCACGAGCCGCACGCCGCGCGCGGCGATTCGAAATAGAGTCTCGAAGCGGAGCGGCTTTCCGGCGGAGGGCAATTCCACGGCCCAAGGGCGCGCTGCGTAGGCATTTTGCACGTCCCAGAGTTCGAGCGGCGCGCGCAGGTAGGCGTACTGGATGGGCGAAGCAGCGCGATACAGCGCCTGCCACAGCTCACCTCCTCGCTGACGAAACTCGATGTACAAGAGGCGTGGCGACCCCGGATCCACAGCACGCACGCGCGCGGTCAGGCCGTGACCAAACGACAGTTCGGCTCCCACCGCCAGCACGGGCGGCGCGCCGCGCGCTTCCGTCGGCATGCGATGGTCCCCAGAGCCCAAGCTGAGCGCGAGCCATGTCCCGTCGTCGAGTTCGGACATCAATCTCAGTTCATGCTCCGGTCCCGCGCGCAGCGAGGCTGGCAACGTGGCCGCGTCGTTGAGCACGAGTGCGTCACCCCGTAGCAGAAACTCTGGCAGCTCGGAGATCCGATAGTCGCCGAAACGGTCCGCCAAGGGGTCGATCACCAGCAACCGTTCTTCGTCCGCTCGGGAACGCGGAGCAGAAGCGGGCCTCATGACTTTGCTCCGGACGAATGCAGCGCGATACGCTCACCATTCAGGGTCGCGCTGGAGCGGATCAGGTCCGCAATCCGCGCCGCCACGTCTTCCGGCCGTGACAACGTCTTAGGATCGGCATCTGGCAGCGCAGCCGCGTGCATCTGGGTGTCCATCTCGCCCGGATCCACGCTGAACGAGCGCACACCGCGTTCGGCAAGCTCGGCGGCCCAGAGCCGAGACAGGTGATCGAGCGCGGCCTTGGACACGGAGTAGGCGCCCCAATGCGAGTAAGCGTTGACGCTCGCGTCCGAGCTCAAATGGATAATCGTGCCGCGCTCACGAAGCGCCATCGAGCCTGCAATCACCCGGGTCAGCCGAAATGGCCCGAGCAAGTTGACGGCCAGCACGCGCTCGAGATCCTCACATTCGGTATCGAGCAAGAGCCGCAACGGTGTCGGCCCCAACTCACTGGCGTTGTGGATCAACAGATCGATCGGCCCAATCAAAGCAGTAGCTGCACCCGCCAACGAGTAGATGTCGTCTTTGGAGCCGAGGTCGGCCTCCAGGGCGTGTGCCTCTGCGCCGGTCGCACAAACCCGGCGTAGCACCGGCTCGAGCGCCGCGCGATTGCGCGAGGCCAGCACCAGTCGGGCCCCCAGCCGGCCCAGCTCGAGGGCCAAGGCCGCGCCCAAACCTCGGCTGGCGCCCGTGATCAGAGTCGCAGTTCCAGAAATCTCCATGTCTTCCTGCCTTTCATCAGTCAACCTGGGTCCCCGTGCCGCTATGTTGGTATTCGTGCCGGTATATTGGCAAACTACCATTACATGAGCGATGACCTAGGAAGCCGGCTGGCGCGCAACGTGCGTGAATTGCGTCTAGCGCGCGGCTTCACCCAAGAGCAGATGGCCAAGCTGGCGGGGCTTCCGCGCGCCACCTGGTCCAACCTCGAGTCTGGTAGCGGCAATCCCACCCTCACAGTGCTGCACGCGGTGTGCATTGCGTTCCAGGTCTCACTCGAGGAAATCGTGGCCGGGCCACGCGCCAACGCTCGGCTCTTCCCGAAGGGCACGCTGCCCTTCCGCACCCGGGGAGAGGTCAAGGTCAGCTCACTGCTACCGGACAAGATCCCTGGCATGCAAATCGAGCGACTCGAGTTGCCGGTGGGAAGCCGTATGATCGGTGTGCCGCACACTCCCGGTACGCGCGAGTATCTGACCTGCGAGAGCGGTGAGATCGAGCTCGTCGCCTCCGGCGAAGCGTTTCGCGTAGGCGAAGGCGACGTGGTCGTGTTCCGCGGCGACCAGCGGCATTCCTACACGAACCTCGGTCGTAAAATCGCGATCGGCTATTCGGTGGTGATGCTGAAGCAGCTCGACTGATCAGCATCCCGATCAAACAAAACCAGGGACTCAGCCGGCAGGATCGTAGTTGAGATTCGGGCCCAGCCAACGCTCGACTTCGGCGACCGTCATGCCCTTGCGCGTGTGGTAATCGGCGACCTGATCGCGGTCGATCTTGCCGAGCGTGAAGTAGCGCGCATCAGGGTGGGCGAAATACAGGCCGCTCACGCTCGAGCCGGGCCACATGGCGTACGATTCGGTGATCAGCATGCCGGTGTTCTTTTCGACCTCGAGCAGGCGCCAAAGCGTGCCTTTTTCCGTGTGATCGGGGCATGCGGGGTAACCCGCGGCAGGGCGGATGCCGCGGTACTCTTCTTGGATCAGCTGGTCCTTGGTCAGATCTTCGGCCTTGCCGTAGCCCCACTCTTCGCGCACGCGCTGATGCAAGCACTCGGCAAAAGCCTCGGCCAAGCGATCGGCTAACGCTTCGGCCATGATCGCGTTGTAGTCGTCCTGCTTGGCGCGGAAGCCGTCGCACAGTTCTTTCAGCCCGATGCCGGTGGTAACGGCAAAGGCGCCGATGTGGTCGGGCAAGTTGCTGCCCAAAGGAGCGATGAAATCCGCCAGCGAGCGACAAGCATCGGTCGGGTTCTTTTGCGCCTGTTGGCGGAGGAAGTGGAAACGATCGAGCACCCGCGTGCGGGCCGCGTCGGCGTACAGCTCGACGTCATCGCCGACCGCGTTGGCCGGGAATAGGCCGTACACGCCGCGTGCAGTGATCTGCTTGTTCTCGATGATCACGTCCAAAAGCGCATTGGCTTCGGCGAAGACCTGGCGCGCCTGTTCGCCGTATTTCTCGTGGTCGAAGATGCGCGGATAGACCCCTTTGAGCTCCCAGGTGTGGAAGAAGGGTGTCCAATCGATGTAGTCGCGCAGGGTCGCGAGGGGAAAATCGTTCAGCACGCGGACGCCGGTGAACTCCGGGCAAGGCACGTCTTCCGGCTTCCAGTCAATGGGCGGGCGATGCTTGCGCGCTTCTTCGATCGGTACGAGCTTCTGCTTCGGGGAAGCGTGCGTGCGGCGCAGTTTTTCGTACTCGCTGCGATGCGCGGCGACGAAGGCTGCTTTGCCATCGTCACTGAGCAAGCTGGTGGTGACCGGTACGGCGCGGCTGGCATCCAGCACGTGCACGACCGGTTCACTGTAGTGCGGCGCGATCTTGATCGCGGTGTGTGCTTTGCTGGTCGTGGCGCCGCCAATCAGCAGCGGCAACTTGAAGCCCTGGCGCTCCATTTCGCGTGCCACGTGGGTCATCTCATCGAGCGAGGGCGTGATCAAACCGCTCAGGCCAATCATGTCCGCCTTCTCCAACTTGGCCCGCTCCAAAATCTTTTCACACGGGACCATCACGCCCATGTCGATCACTTCGTAGTTGTTGCAGGCGAGCACCACGCCGACGATGTTCTTGCCGATGTCGTGAACATCGCCCTTCACCGTGGCCAGCACGATTTTTCCCTGCGTTTTCACGACTTGGCCAGAAGCCGCCATTTCGGCTTTCTCGGCCTCCATGAACGGGAACAAGTAGGCCACGGCCTTCTTCATCACGCGCGCGGATTTCACAACTTGCGGCAAGAACATCTTGCCCGCACCGAACAAGTCTCCGACCACGCTCATGCCGTCCATCAGCGGGCCTTCGATCACGAGCAGCGGGCGGCCGAGCTTGGCACGCGCCTCTTCGGTATCGGCGTCGATGTATGCGTCGATGCCTTTGACGAGCGCATGGGACAAGCGCGCTTCCACCGTGCCGTTGCGCCACTCCTCGGCTTCTTTTTTGGTGGTAACGGTGCCAGCGCTCTCCGCCTTCAGCTTCTCACCGAAATCGACCAGGCGCTCGGTGGCATCCGGGCGGCGATTTAGCAGCACGTCTTCGACCAGAACTTTCAGCTCTGGCTCGATCTCTTCATATACTTCGAGCATGCCAGCGTTGACGATGCCCATGTCCATGCCGGCTTGAATGGCGTGGTACAGGAACGCCGAGTGCATGGCCTCGCGAACTTTGTTGTTCCCGCGAAAGCTGAAGGAGATGTTCGACACGCCGCCGCTGACCTTGGCATGCGGCAAATTTTGCTTGATCCAGCGGGTGGCGTTGATGAAATCGAGCGCGTAATTGTTGTGCTCCTCCATGCCCGTGGCAACGGTCAGGATGTTCGGATCGAAGATGATGTCTTCCGGCGGGAAGCCGAGCTCATCGACCAAAATGTGATACGCCCGGCTGCAGATACGGGTTTTATCTTCATACGTAGCGGCTTGGCCTTGCTCGTCGAAGGCCATCACGACCACGGCCGCACCGTACTTGAGCACCGCGCGCGCGTTCTGCCTGAACTTGTCCTCGCCTTCCTTGAGCGAGATCGAATTCACGATCCCTTTGCCCTGCAGGCACTTGAGCCCCGCCTCGATCACTTCCCACTTGGAGGAATCGACCATGAACGGCACCTTGGCCACCTCCGGCTCGCTGCCGAGCAGCTGCAGGTACCGGGTCATGGCGACAACGCCGTCGATCATGCCCTCATCCATGCAGATATCGATCACGTTGGCGCCGTTTTCGACCTGCTGACGCGCCACACTGACCGCTTCTTCGTACTTGCCCTCTTTGATCAACTTGGCAAACTTGGGCGAGCCGGCCACGTTGGTGCGTTCACCGAGCATCATGTACACGCCAATTTGCTGGGTAAACGGCTGCGAGCCGGACAGGCGCAGCGGGCGTTCGAGCGGGCGTTCGAGCGCGCCCGCAGCGGCGACAGCCCCTGGAACACTGACACTCACGGCCGCGGCGTCGCGCCTCGCGTCTTCGTAACCGCGCGGGGGCTTGCCTTCCAAGGCTTGCGAGATGGCCGCGATGTGCTCGGGGGTGTTGCCGCAGCAACCGCCGGCGATATTGATTAGGCCGCTCTGGGCGAAGTCCCCCAGGTAGCGCGCCATGTCCGGCGGTTCGAGATCGAAGCCGGTGACCGAGAGCGGGTTGGGCAGGCCCGCGTTCGGGTAGCAAGAGATGGCCGCGCTCGACTTCTCGGATAGCTCGGCTAAAAACGGGTACATCAAATCCGGGCCGAGGGAGCAGTTCAAGCCGATCGAGATCGGGTTCACATGCTTGACTGCATTCCAATAGGCCTCGATGGTCTGCGCAGAAATCATCGTCTCCCCGCCGCGACCGACCGCGGCAGAGATCATGATCGGCAGCTCTTTGCCATCTTGATCGTAGACTTCACGGATGGCCACGAGTGCGGCTTTGGCGTTCAACGAGTCGAAGATGGTCTCGACCAAAAGCACGTCCGAGCCGCCCGCGATCAGCGCACGGATCTGCTGAACGTACGCGGTTTTGACCTGGTCGAAGGTACAAACGCGGAAGCCTGCGTCATCCGCGTCCGGCGAGTTCGAGAGCGAAACCGTCAGCGGACCGATTGCGCCGGCCACGAAGCGCGGCTTGCCGTCGGCGTTGGCTACACGATCCGCCCACTCGCGGCACTGCCGGGCCGACTGCTCGTTGATCTCCCAAGCCAAATCGGCGAGGAACTTGTCGTCGATGATCTTTTGGTAAAATTCCGGATCCTTCCGGCCACCGTGCTCACGCGGATCGTCGACGAAGAATTCGCTCTGGGTGATGCTGGTGGCACCGAAGGTATTGGTCTCGATGATGTCCGCCCCGGCTTCCAGGAAGCGACGGTGGATGTCGCAAATCATCTTCGGCTGCGTGAGCGAGAACAAGTCGCCGTTGTTCAGCAAATCTTTGCGCGAGTCTTTGAAGCGCTCGCCCCGGATGTCTGCCTCCGTCATGCCGTAGGTACGAATGGTCGTGCCCATCGCGCCGTCGATGATGGCGATGCGGTTCTGAAGCAGTTTTTGGATGGGATGCAGATTCGACATGTTCAAGACTCGGCTCAGCTGAGCTTAGGGCTAGTGCGTTTGGCGGGCGAGAGCGGCGATTTTTCGCCGATCGCGAGCACCACTTCAAGGTGCGGCTTTTTTGCTTCGCGAGAGGCTATTTCAGAGGCTTTCACGTCTAAACCGGCCGCCGAGAGTAGATTGCGAACGGCGCGGGGCGAGAACCCGTGGTGGCGCTCGCCGTAGCGCGCAGTCACTTCGTGCTGTTGATGTTGATTGAGACAAAGCAAAACCAAGCGCCCCCCTGGCCGCAGGACGCGTGAACACTCAGCCAGCGCGCGCGCCGGCTCTTCGGCATAGGTCAGGGTGTGAAACATCATCACTTCGTCGAACGAAGCGTCCGCGAAGGGTAGCGCGTGGACGTCCGCGACTTGCGCGGTCACCTGCGGGAAGCGCGCCAGACGCTCTTTGGCGACGTCGATCAGACGCGCGTTGGTATCGATGCAGGTGAGCGATCGAGAGTGCGGCGCAAGCGCAGCCGCAGCCGCACCGTCCCCCGACCCCACGTCCAGCACATCGCCCAGCTTGAGCAGCGCAGCGATGCCGAGCGCGAGCGATTGCCAAGTACGACCCGGCGAATAATACCGCTCGAGCTCATCAGCCACGGACTCCGGCAACCCCCCGCGCCGCTCGGCCTCTAGCTCTTGCAGACGCTTTTGATCGCCGAGCAGCGTTGGATCTTCGGATGCCTCGGCTTCATCGAGCACGGCCCTGGCGGTGCCGGGCAGCGTATCGAGCGCCAAGCCATAAAAGCACTGCGTGCCCTGCCGCCGGTCCCAGACGAAGCCCGCCTCGCGCAGCCGGCCGAGGTGCGTCGACACCCGCGATTGGGCCATGCCCGTCACCCGGACCAGATCCGACACGCACAGCTCGCGCTCGCGCAGCAGTGCGCACAGCCGAATCCGGCTTTCATCGCCCAACAGGTTGAGCGTTTCGACATAGTGCGAGAGGGCCATCAATCCTACTATCGAGATGTGCGGATGTATTGTCCCTTTCCGGCCGCTCTGTCAAGGCCAAGACGAAGCTGTCGCGCCCAGTCCCGGCGCCTCGAAATTTCTCAATTATTTCGTGGACCTCGCAAGCCGAGTGTCTCGACTCGGCTGGACAGCGTGGTCCGAGCGATGCCGAGCTCGCGTGCTGCGTGCGCGACGATTCCTGATGAGCGCATGAGGGCCTCACGGATCAACTGCTGCTCCCGCGTGTCTAACCGCTCCCGCTCGTCTTGGAGTTTCTGCCACGTATCCGACGACTGCAGCGAAGCGCCGTGCGCGGTGGCGCGCCGAAGCGACGACCCTTCGATATCCCGTGGATCCACGTGTTCGGCAGACAGCACCGAAATCGCCCGATCGCTGGCGAGGGCCCGCTCGCGAGCCCTCAGCACTAGGCGCTCGAGTTGACGCATGTTGCCCGACCACTGGATCGAGGGAGACACCAGCAAGCGCCTGAGAGACGACGACAACGACCAGTTGCGGCTTCGATCAGCAGACAACGCGCGCTCGGCGAGGAAAGCGATGTCCTCTCGCCGCTCGCGAAGCGGCGGGAGCTCGATCACGGTTCCCGCGAGACGTTGATAGAGGTCGCCTCGAAATCGGCCGTCGCGCATGGCGAGCTCCACGTCACCGTTGGTCGACGCAATCAAACGAATGTTCGCGCGCTTGGGTTCGGGCCGATCGTAGCCGAGCGGTCGATACGTGCCGAATTGTGTCAGATCGAGTAGCAGCCTCTGCGCGTGCGGCGGAAAATTCATGACCTCGTCGAGCAAGAGCGTTCCGCCTTCGGCGAACGACACCAAGCCCGCGCGACGCGCGACGGCGCCCGAGAACGCGCCGCGCTCGTGACCAAAAAGTTCCGAGCTGATCGTGTTCAAATCGTCGCTCGACCCCAAAATGGCGCGCACGATCGGGCGCCTTCCACTCGCTTCGGCGATGGCATGCGCTAGGAGGGTCTTGCCTGTGCCCGATTCTCCGAGGATCAGCAGCGTCGAGTTGCCATGGATCGCGGCGAGCACGTCATTTCGAATCAGCACCATCGACGGCGGCGCCAATAGCTCCTCGAGCACAGGCGCGCGGCGCGACTCCAGGCAATGAGTCTCGGCTTCTTTCAAGTGCGCGCGAGTGATTTCCGAGCGTGACATCTGATCCAGCGTTGCACCGACCAGCGTCGTAGCCGCGAGGAAGAACTCGATGTGACGATCTCCGATGTGTTTGCGCGGGTCCCGAAAATCCACGTACAAAACAGCGCGCGCTGCGTTGCCCGGCGCTCGCCCAGGTAAGGGCGCCGCGAGAGCCGCGACGATGCCGAAGTCGGACATGCTCGCCGAGAGGTCTCCCATTTCGCGCGGCAAGCATTGGACGAAACTCGAAGAATCGAGCGCTTCGCGCACGATCGTACGGCTGATTTCTTCGCGTTGTTCGGGGCTGAGCGGCCTGCACGCCTTGCGCGCGGTGGTCGTGTGCGACGCGCCGCTCTCGAATGTCAGGACGATCAGCCCGCGGTCCGCGCCGAGCAGCTCGACCACGATGTCGAGGCAATCATCCATTGCCGTCGCGCTGTCGAGAGTGCCGTTCAGCCGTTCCAGCAACAAACGCATCGCTTCCCACATCGTCCCGTGATCCAGATCCTCACTGCTCGATAAAGCGTGCATTGCTCGAACTTTTCACTCGCCACGTGTGCGCTTGAAATAGGTATTGCTCCAAGGTTCTTTACGAACCCCGGGAGTCCGCTTGATGACAGGCGCGTGAGTCTTCGAGCCACAGCCGAGAGCGTATTGCGTCCGCCTCGCTGCGAGCCCTCGACCCGGGCACGCTCGTTATCCTCAAATGCGGAGCTGGATGTGCAGCTGTTCGGCAGCAGCTTGGCGGAAACGGACGCCGGCTTCGCAGTCCTCCGATCTGGCGCACGGGGCGACTGGTCGTCGCCGCGGCGACGACCAGTCGCCACCGTGCGGGAACATTGCGAGCGCGGCAGCCGATGGCGGACTTCGTCGGGTCGACGGACTTTTGTCGCGAAGCACGGCACTAGGGCGCGGATTCTCAGCCGAGTCCTGGGGCGCTTCGCACGTCATGGCGAGCTGCCGTCGCCAAAAAGCTCAGAGGCATACCGCTTGCTTGAAGCACTCGTGAGTGAAGGCAAATCCGCTTTCACTCACAACCAAGGGGAATCGAACATGTCGACGATGATTCGCAAGCTCAGCGTTGTTGGCGTCGGAGCGCTGGCCGTCATTTCCGCGTCTACGCCGAATGCCAGCGCACAACAGGCCGTGTGTGGCGACAAGATCAAAGAAGAGATTGCCAAATTGCTCACCAACCCAGTGATCGAGAAGTCTCCCGGCTCCGAGAAAGCACTGGCGATCGAAGCCCAGATTTACGCCAAGTACTCGGCGTGCGCTGCGGATGCCGTGGATCCGGTTAAGCTCCCGCCCGAGAAAGCCGCAGAATACTGCGGCAAGCTGAGCTACCTCGGCAATACGGGTTACGAAAAGATGCGCTGCTGTGGCTATGATCCGCAGAAGCAACTTTTCGCCTGTCCGATAGACATCGTAAACCCGGTGGGCTTCGGTGCGCCCCCCTTTCCAGGCAGCTACGAGCACGTACTGACGTGCGTCAACTTCGGCGCGGGCTTCCAACCAGCAGCCTTGGACCAGGTGCACTTGGCTAACGCCGTGTCCGGCTCTCCGACCTGGGAGTTCGCTGTCATCGCTTCGGCTAAGGGCATGCTGCAACAGATCGGCTTGAACGGACAGACGCTGCAGGCGCGCTCCATTCTATCGTGGGGCCTTACCCCGACCAGTTGTTCCTACAAGCCCTACTGGGGCGACGTCATCGACTACCAGATCCGACTAGACCCCTGAGTTCGTGGTGGCGGCCGACACACGGGAAATGTCGGCCGCCGTGGCGTGCTAACGCCACTCGCTTTTCAGCGTTCTGCGAAACGACCGCCACGAGCGCGAGTGGTGCACGACCTTGCGACTGCAAACCTGGGCGATGCTACGCTCTGCGCCGCCCGTGACGCGAATCCAAGAA
>Ga0302321_100005851_pt1 | contig 10776 bp, 10 predicted proteins | sample Fen_T0_1_FD_202505 | JGI IMG/M metagenome (GOLD analysis project Ga0302321, IMG submission 202505) | Peat permafrost microbial communities from Stordalen Mire near Abisko, Sweden - Fen_T0_1 | ecosystem: Environmental > Terrestrial > Soil > Wetlands > Permafrost | place: Sweden: Abisko...
GCGGACGGAACCTCAGAAGATATTTATCAACTGATGATTACCCTCGACCGCCAGTTTATGGCAGGCGTTGCCTATTATGAGGGTATTCGGAAGTTAGGCGCAGGGTTAGTGCGCGTTGGCCCCGGCCTGCTAGCCATGCAGCTGGAAACGATCCAACGTCTAAGTTCAACGGTGTTGGTTTCGGTTCCGTCATTCATTGTTAAATTGATCGAGTTTGCTAAGCAACAAAGAATTGATCTCAACCAAAGTTCCGTCAAGAGAATCATTTGTATTGGAGAAAGTGTGCGTACCGCTGATCTTGAATCGAACACACTAGGAAAAGAAATTAGGGAAGATTGGGATGTACAACTATACAGCACCTATGCTTCCACTGAAATGCAAACTGCTTTTACGGAATGCGGTCATGGAAAAGGGGGGCATCATCACCCCGAGTTGGTGCATGTTGAGTTATTGGATGATAATAATATTCCGGTGGAAAGTGGAGAAACGGGTGAAGTCACGATTACTACTTTTGGCGTAGAAGGCATGCCTTTGATTCGTTATAAAACCGGCGACATGGCCAAGGTCTTTACAGAATCTTGTGAATGCGGAAGAACCACGTTACGAATGGGTCCTATTATGGGGCGAAAGCAACAAATGATAAAACTAAAAGGAACAACAATTTATCCGCAGGGAATTTTTGAAATTCTTCAGCGAGCTGATCATATTCAGGATTATATCGTGGAAGCCTTTACGGGACCTTTGGCGACAGATGAATTGAAATTATACATCGTCGCTCCTGAGGTTCATGTTCCCAATGTTGAATCGAATTTGAGATCTGTCTTTCAATCCCAATTAAAAGTAACCCCAGAAATTATTTTTTCTACATCTTCAGAATTGGAACAAAAGCAGTCAGCAGGGCGCAAGGTCAAAAAATTTATTGATCGAAGAATGTAGTTCACAAATAGTAAGATCTAATTGTCGGAGAGACCATGAAAATTTCTGTTAGCCGATCTTCCGACTGATGGCCAGTTGGCGAGAAGCCCGATAAGGCCAACCAGTATTTCCAGACCTCCTAAAATAAAACGGTTTAGGCTTCGCTCGTTCACAAATAAAAATGTGTTTGGGTATTGCTGACTATGTTTTAATCTGATTTTCTGTCCTTTGTTCAGCAAGGCACAGGTTCTAGTATCAATATTCTTTTCAAATAAAATTGTTCCGAGATAGAAAGTCATGATTCCATCTGAACAATTCAGTTTTTCGATTTTTACTTCAACCATTTCTCCATGATCGTGAATCGATTTTCTTTGCCATTCATTTCGAATGACGATTACTCCGTGAACAACAACGAACACTAAAACGATAAGCCAGAAGTATTTTGAAATCGTTTTCATTTCACAATCACTTTCCTCAACCCTTCTAATTGTTCATCTGCAGAACTAGCCATGTACGATTTGGAAAGGAACAAAACGGATTTCCACAAAATACTGTTGCCAGTGATTTTATAATGACTTGTGATTGTGGTCGAAGTTGTTCCTTCAAACGAAAATAAAAATTCTGATCTCAACACATCATTGTTAAGTTCAAACGAGATTTTGGTGGGTGCATTCACCTCAATAATTTTTTCACTCATCACCATTCGATGGCCATCATCAGTAATTACCATTTCATACGTTGATCCTTCCGATAGCGTTTCCCCGTTTTTCAGCGTAAGCGATTCAAAACCTTCAAGCCATTCCGCGATCTTCTTAGTGTCGTGATAAATCGACCAGCATTTCTCAGGGCTTGCGTTCACCACTATGGATGATTGGTATTCGTAAGAGGGAAAGAGCAATCCGATGCTGAGAAAAACTAAAAACATTCCCGCCACGGCAATCAGAATGGTTCTTGCGGTTTTCATTTTTTAAAGATTTCATGCAAATTTCATCAACATTGCTTTAAAAAAAATGTAGTAACAGAGCTTTTGGGCAACTTTATTTTATTGTCGGCCCTATTTCGAATTAGGTAAAACCCTATATTGCTGTTTGCATTTTCTATCCATGGAGGAAAAAGAGATCACAAAGTCGCGCATTAATCCAGACACCGCCAAAGCGGTGGGCATCATTCCACAAAAATTGCCTGAAGACATCAGCGAGAATGAGCAGCGTTATCGCGAATTGGTAGAGCATTTGCCCTTGGGCATTGCTATTCTTTTGGATGGTAAACTCATGTTCTTGAATATATCCGGAGCGCGCATGATAGCCGCTGAAAAACCTGAGGAAGTGATTGGCCGTGACTTTATGGACTTTGTGCATCCGGACTTTCAAGAGGCAGCGTACAACCGACTATTGAAAGTGCAACATGGAGAAGCAGCGCCTGCTTTGGAGCAAAAGTATATCCGGCTTGATGGAAAAATTATTGACGTGGAGGTTTCGTCTTACCCATTTGTATTTAACAATAAACCTGCCGTTCAAATTATTGTCAAAGACATCACTGAACAAAAGGAGAGCCGACTCGCTATAAAAAAATCAGAGACACTTTTTTCGCAACTCTTCCATGTTACACCCATGGCCATTGCGATGCTCGACAGCGATGGTATTGTAGCCCAAGTGAATCAGGGTTTTGAAAAAATGTTTGGTTACACCTTCGAAGAGCTGAAAGGCCAGGAGTTGAATCAAACCATTGTGCCCGATGCACTGGAGTCGGAAGGAAATGATTTGAATACGTTGATTTCAACACAGCAGGTGGTGCGTATTGAAACAAAACGTAAACGCAAGGATGGTGTAATGCTGTCGGTAATAATCTATGGCCTTCCCGTCCATTTTGAAGACAAGACCATCGGTATCTTTGGCTTGTATGTAGATATTACAGAACAGAAGAAAGTGGAAGAGGAGTTGAAAGTGCGCAACATCGAGCTTGACAATTTTGTTTATAAAGTTTCTCATGATTTGCGCGCTCCCTTATCTTCGGTGCTGGGGTTAGTAAACCTGGCCAAGTTGCCCGGCAATGATGACAACCTGAAAGACTATCTCCATGTGATTGAAAAGAAAGTAAACCAGTTGGATCATTTTATCACCGACGTGCTTAGCCATTCTAAAAACCTGAAACATGATGTTATCATTGAACCCATCAATTTTCAGGAATTGATTGATCAAACATTTGTTGATTTAAGTTACTTAAAAGGAGCGGAGAAAATTAAACGGTCTATTGTTGTAGAGGGCACATCATTTTTCAGTGATTCATGGCGTATCGCAGAGATCTTCAGGAACCTGGTATCCAATGCAATTAAATACCAGGATTTTAATAAAGCGAATCCGGAAATTAGTGTGAACGTTGTTATTGCCAATGGAAGGGCTGTGATCACTTTTAAAGACAATGGCATCGGCATTGAACTAAAAAGCTTGGAAAAGATTTTTGATATGTTTTACCGCGCCAGCGAGCAATCCGATGGCTCGGGCCTGGGTTTGTATATTGTAAAAAATGCTGCCGATAAATTGCGTGGCGAGGTACAAGTAACCAGCACGCTGGGCGAAGGCACCACGTTTGTTATCAATTTGCCGAATCGTATTCTTGAATTGGCTGAATAGATTTTTTTTTGGGAATGAAAATCAGAGAAGTTGTAAGCAAAGCCGATCGTCAGGAATTTTTGTCCTTGCCGCTGAAATTGTATAAAGATTTTCCACAATGGATCAGGCCTTTGGATAAAGACATTGAGTCGGTATTCGATCCGGAAAAAAATAAATCTTTTCGCACGGGCGAATGCATCCGATGGATTTTGCAAAACGATAAAGGCGAAACCATCGGACGTGTCGCGGCCTTTTACGATAAAAAAATTTCCATGAAAGGAAATGACCAGCCGACGGGTGGTCTCGGACTCTTTGAATGCATCAATGATCAAGCGGCAGCTTTTCTTCTTTTTGACCAGTGTAAACAATGGCTACAGTCAAAGGGAATGGAGGCTATGGATGGCCCCGTAAATTTTGGAAGTCGTGAGAAATGGTGGGGACTTCTTGTTGAGGGCTTTGATCGTGAGCCCAATTATCAGTGCAATTACAACCCACCGTATTATAAAGATTTTTTTGAAGCTTTTGGTTTTCAGGCTTATTTTTATCAACTCACTTTTGGAAGACGAGTTGATGGCCCGCTTGATGAGCGGATGTACAAAAAGGCTTTGCTGGTGGCCGATAATCCTGATTACAAATTTGATTACCTCCGAAAAAGAGATTGGCATACCCTGGCCGATAAAATAAAAGAGGTCTACAACAAAGCATGGGCTAACCGGGGCGAAATGCCAGAACTTAATAGCCAGCAAGCCCAACTGGTTGTGAAGCAAATGAAGCCAATCCTGGATGAAAAGTTGATCTGGTTTGGATACTATAAAAACGAACCGATTGCTTTTCTTCTAGCACTTCCCGAGGTGAATCAAATTTTTAAGCACGTCAATGGAAAACTTGACCTTTTGGGGAAAATAAAATTTTTGTGGTACTCTTGGAGAATGAGTGACCGCAAGGCTTTTGGTATTTTATTTGGCGTAGTGCCTGAGCACCAGGGTAAAGGTGTGGATGGTGCAATTATTGAAGCTTTTCGCGTGTTAATGCAAGAGAAGTATAAGCGATACAGCGAATTTGAGATGAACTGGATCGGTGATTTTAATATTAAAATGATTCGCGTATGTGAGCAAATCAATCCCGCAATAGTAAAACGTCACGCTACATACAGAAAGTTGTTTGATGAATCAAAACCGTTTAAACGGTATCCCATTAAACTTTAATTCTACCCTGATTTAAACTCCAACCAACGTTTGGCTAGTGATATAATCCACTACGCTGCTCAAATTTTTAGTTTGCTCAAAAACTTTTAATTGACGGTCAGCGCCTGTTCCGTTCGCTAAAATATTTTTTACATCGTTGATTGCCTGGCGGCTGCCCAACTCATCCACCACATCATCAACAAAAGCAAGAAGTTCCAGAATAAGCGCTCGTGTATCCACTTGTTCTTGTTTACCGAAGTCGATCAGGCTTCCATCGAGTCCATAACGGGAAGCACGCCATTTGTTTTCGTTGATCAGAGCACGTGTGTACATGATGAAGCTCATGTTCTGTAGACGCAGTTTGTACAACTTTACAACCAATGCTTGAAAAAGTGCAGCGATGGCAATGGTTTCTTCTACCAGCATGGGTACATCACAAATCCTAAATTCAATAGTATCAAAAATGGGGTGGACACGAACATCCCACCATATCTTCTTAGCGTTGTCAATGCATTTCGTTTTGATCAGTAGGTTGACATAGTTTTTAAAATCATCCCAGTCGTTAAAGTAATCGGGTACACCTGTGCGCGGAAATTTATCAAACACTTTCGTACGAAAAGATTTGAAGCCGGTGTTTCGTCCTTCCCAAAAAGGTGAATTGGTGGAGAGAGCATAGATGTGTGGTAGAAAGTAGCGCACTGTATTCATTATGTGAATGGCCATGTTTTTGTCGCTTATGCCGACATGAACATGTAACCCAAAAATTAAATTGGAGCGTGCCGCTTCCTGCATCTCATTCACGATTTCATCGTAACGCGGATTAGGTGTAATCAACTGCGTGCTCCAATGCGAAAACGGATGTGTACCGGCTGCCCCAATTTTCAGATTTAAACTCCCCGCCACATCCGCCACATATTTTCGCAGCCTTGAAATATCAATTCTTGCTTCCTCCACGTTCTTGCAAATGCTGGTGCCAACCTCTACCACGGCTTGATGCATCTCCGCCTTCACATGATCTTTTAAAACATGGGAAGCGATCTCCACAATTTTTTGATCATGAGATTTTAATTCCCGGGTAACGGGATCAATCACCATGTACTCTTCTTCAACTCCGATTGTAAATTTTTCCATAAAGTGTTTTCAGGCGAAGTCGCAAAGGTTTAAAATTATTTAATAGTATTCTTTGAAATCTCATTTGATAAAATTCATTTAACCTGGGGACAACAATAAAATATCTTTTGTGACACTGAATGCCTTGCCGAAGTGGTAATGTGCATGCAGGTCTCTGCGTGAAAAACTATTTCTTTGATTTTGGTTTTGTAGTTTTCACAGCTTTTTCTTTTGGTTGGCTTTCGGTTTTGAATTAGCGTTTTGAAAATCTGAAACGGATTGCTGCACAAAAGTACCCCACGTGAGGTTATCTTGTCCCGGCTTTTGAGCACGTGCTCTTTCAATAGCCATCTTCGCAGCATGCTCAACTACCCAATCAAAATTTTCCTGCCCAACCGATTTTACATCGGCATCCGGAGCCGGGTTGCAAAAGTCAATAGCATAAGGAACGCCATCACGCACAGCCATTTCCACGGTATTAAAATCATAACCAAGTGCATTGCAGAGATCCAATACATAGTCGTGAACTTTTTTCACCAGTTTGGCAGAAGCGGGAGGCCCATTAACTACATACCGCAAGTGGTGCGGATTGCGCGGTTCGTATTGCATCACACGAACGTATTTCCTGCCAAGACAATAACATCGAAAATATTCAGTGAAAATAATTTCTTCTTGTAACATCATCACGAGCTGCGAGGTTTCTTTGTACGCTTTAAAGAAATCTTCTGTGCCGTTGAGCTTGTACACACTTTTCCAGCCACCCCCCGCATGAGGCTTCATGTAAGCTGGCCAGCCGATGTGATCAAAAATCTTTTCCCAGCTTAATGGAAATTTCAAATTAGTGAAAGAACTGTCTTGCGTGTCGGTTGGTTTTTCATGTGAAGGAAGGACTACCGTTTTTGGAACAGGCACACCGAGTTTTTCCGCAAGAGCATTATTAAAAAATTTTTCATCAGCACTTTGCCAAAATGGGTTATTGATTACAGCGGTTCCACTTATCGCTGCATTTTTTAAATAGGTGCGATAAAATGGAACATCTTGCGAAATACGATCAATGATCACGGCATAGCTATCGCCAACACCTTGCTGCACCATATCCACCATCACAGGTTCTGCTTGAATATCTTTCAAACCCATTTTATTGATGCGTTCAACAAATGTCTCGGGGAAGGAGCGCTCCATGCCAAAAAGGATTCCGATTTTTTTCATTTAGTTAGTTCTTTAATCGACTAGCCGTTGAAATGATTACTTCTTGAAATTTCTTGGATTCAGTCAGGTTAAGTCCGTGTGCTGAATTGCTAAACCAAAATAACTCTTTTTTCTCAGCTTTTAACTTTTTGAAATAGCTTTCGGTGAGGTTAAAGTTGGTTTGAAAATCTTTTGAGCCAACCAAAAAATAGATTGGACATTTGATTTCTGGCACAGCCTCAAAAAAATTTATTCCACTTGCTTCGTTGAATAGCGATAACCAAGCTGTCGACCAGCTTTCAACATATGATTTAGTGAACGGTGCTTTCTTTCGGTTGATCAATTCATACAGCCATTTTCGGTGATAATAAAGTTGTGTGCCGTTTTCAAATGGAATTTTTATTTTGGCCAATTCCTCTTTCGTAATTTTATTATTATCATATTCAGCCAGTTCGTTCATTTTATGCAATGCCATTTTTTCGCTTTCATCTTGATGGATCATGGGCGAGGCTGCGAAACAAGCTGCAAGAAGTTCAGGATGATGAGAAGCTACTTCGAGTGCAAGAAACCCTCCCCACGAATGCCCAACTAAATAAATTTTATCCTGATGAAATTTAGTTCTTAAATAATTGATCACTTCCACAGCGTCATTCTCAAAGAGGGATACCGTCAAAGGTTCGGCTGATGAATTTAAGGATTTTGTTTTTCCGGTTTCACGTTGATCCCATTGCACCACGATAAAATGTTTCTGAAGGTCGTTGGTGAATCGATTGGCGTAACTCATGGTCGAACTTCCGGGGCCTCCGTGCAAGAAAAGCAAAACTGGATTTTGATCATTGTTGCCATCAATTTTAATCCACTGTAAAATATTTCCTGCTTTTATAGACTGTGCTTCATGAATTGGTTTTCCAGAAACAGAATGATTGAAAAGAATAAGAGCGAACGAAATTTTGATGAACCCAATCCTCATTACCTTATCAGCGAAAGATAATGCGGAAACATCTCCCGCCACGATGACCAATCGTGAGGATGACCTTGACGAACATCGAGCCAATGGTTAATTCCTTTTGCCCTTAATATCGCAGCCATTTTTTCGTTGGCATCCCAGCACAGGTCCTGTGTACCAGTACCAAGCACAACAAACATATCCCGAAAGAAAAGACTGTTGGCATCGGGAATGAAATCCATGGGATTATTGAAATAGACATTGTCGTCATAATATCCATCCAACTGACTTTTGATATCAAATGCTGCACCCATGTTGAAAACATATTTTACTACTTCCGGATGTTTGAATGCAAAATTGGTAGCATGATAGCCACCAAAGCTGCAACCCGCGGTAGCAACGCGATCTATACCAGTTTCACGCTGAGCGAGCGGTACGAGCTCGGTAAACAGCATTTGATCATACCACATATGATTTATTGCGCGATCAGCAGGAGGAATGCTTTTGTTATACCAACTCCATGCATCGATGCCGTCGGGGCAATAAATTTTCACAAGCCCTTCATCCAAAAACCAGGACACACTATCCATTAATTTAAAATCCTTGTTCTCATAATAGCGACCCATGGAAGTGGGAAAAAGAATGACGGGATATCCGCGATGACCAAATGCCAGAACTTCAAAATCCCTGCTGAGACTAGGAGAGTACCATTTATGCAGATGTTCTTGTGGCATGAAATAATTAAGTCATTAATTTAAAAGACAATTTGCCAATGAAAGAAGATGTTTATTTTTGATTCCTTTAAATTGGCAAAATAAAAACGGAAAGACAACTGTGGCGAAGGAAATATCCAAAATGAGGAATTCGTTAATTTATTGTGAAGATAAAATCTCAGCGTACTCCAAATTGCTTGGCCGTGATGTGGATGTGAATATTTTACTGCCTCTCAATTTTGAGTCCAGTCAGACTAAATTTCCCCTGCTATTGCTCAACGATGGCCAAGACATGGAGAAACTTCAGGTGAAGACAACGATTGAGCGGCTTGCGGAAAAGGGTGAAATAGAAAATCTGATTGTGGCAGGCGTGGTAGCTGGTGATCGTATGCAAGAATATGGAGTTACTACGCAACACGATTATTTAAAACGGGGCAAACAAACGAAAGCTTATGCGAAGTATATTACTACGGAGTTGATCCCGTATTTGCTTTATAAATATCCGATCGATCTATCGGCGAAGAAACATACAATCGCCGGTTGTTCTATGGGCGGACTCAGCGCAATTGATTTGGCCTGGAATTATCCTGACATCTTTCAAAGAGTGGGTGTATTCAGTGGTTCCTTTTGGTGGAGGAAGCGTGATAGCAGCAGTCGGTTTTATTCCGATCACCGCGACCGCCTCATGCATCGGCAGATAAAAAATGGAAAGTTGAAACCGGGTATGAAGTTTTGGTTTCAAACCGGAAAATTGGATGAGCAAAATGATCGCAATAAAAACGGTGTTATTGACTCCATTGATGATACGCTCGACCTCATCGCGGATTTAACAAGAAAAGGCTATCGGCCTTTTCATGATATTCAATATTTTGAAATGGAAAACGGAAGGCATGATCTTGAAACATGGGCGGAAGCAATGCCGGAGTTTTTGAAGTGGGCTTTTGGAAAATAAAACAAGAAAAATAACGATGCAACAATCTTCTATTGATACAATCATATTTGATTTGGGTGGAGTGCTGATTGATTGGAATCCGCGTCATCTTTACCGAAAAATTTTTAAGACAGAAGAAGACATGGAATGGTTTCTTCAAAATGTTTGCACCAGTGACTGGAATGAGAAACAAGATGCCGGGCGATCATTTGAAGATGCAACGAATGAATTGTTGATAAAATTTCCAGAACATGAGGCTCCCATTCGCGCTTGGTATGATCGATGGGAAGAAACAATGAACGGGCCCATCGCCGATACGGTTGAAATCTTAAATCAAATAAGAGAATCAAAGAAATACAGACTTTACGCGCTCACAAATTGGTCGGATCAAACATTTCCATGGGCGCTAGGTAATTTTGAATTTCTTCATTGGTTTGAAGGCATTGTCGTATCAGGTCATGAGAAAACCAGGAAACCATTTCCGGAATTCTATCAAATCTTGTTAGATCGTTACAAGATTGACCCAACCAAATCCATTTTCATCGACGATGTTCCTCGAAATATTGTTGGAGCACAAGCGGTAGGTATCCAAGGCATTCACTTTCAATCGCCCTCGCAATTAAAGGATGAACTTCAAAAGCTTGGATTGCTTTGAAATCAAATTCTTATGACGAATACTTTGAACTTTGTGAAATGAATTTTGTTTATCGTTTACCAAACTAGCTTTATGCAAATTCGCAACCTTGGAACGGAAGGATTAAAAACTTCGCAGCTTGGCCTTGGCTGCATGGGCATGTCAGATTTCTACGGATCATTTGATGATGCTGAATCCATTAAAGTTATTCACTGTGCTATCGATTTGGGCGTCACCTTTCTTGATACGGCCGATATGTACGGCCCTTTTACCAACGAAGTCTTGTTGAGTAAGGCATTGAATGGCAAACGCAATCAGGTGACACTGGCTACAAAATTTGGCATTTTACGTGATCCTTCTAATCCAACGTATCGTGGCACGAACGGAAAGCGAGACTATGTTTTTAAAGCATGCGATGCAAGTTTGAAAAGATTGAATGTCGATGTCATTGATTTGTATTATTTGCATCGTGTTGATCCGGCTACCTCAATTGAAGAAACGGTTGGGGCCATGGCAGAATTAGTGAAGCAAGGAAAAGTAAGAACA
>Ga0302321_100005852_pt1 | contig 10776 bp, 12 predicted proteins | sample Fen_T0_1_FD_202505 | JGI IMG/M metagenome (GOLD analysis project Ga0302321, IMG submission 202505) | Peat permafrost microbial communities from Stordalen Mire near Abisko, Sweden - Fen_T0_1 | ecosystem: Environmental > Terrestrial > Soil > Wetlands > Permafrost | place: Sweden: Abisko...
CTTGCGCTGGCCGAACTGGACCCAATCGCCCACGCCCAGCGAACGATCCACGTGCAGCAGGATCCCAGCCAAGAGGTTGGTCAAGGTGCTCTGCAGGGCCAAGCCGATGATGGCCGTGAGCACCGCCGAGGTCGTCACCATCGACGCCACGTCCACCCCGCTTTGCCCAAGGACACCCGCGATCACCACCACGAAGCCGAGGACCAGAACCAGATCGCGCAAGAGCAGTGGGAAGCGGATGTTGGCCCGCCTCGGCAGGATCTCGAACACGCCCATCACCGTGGTGCCAATGACCCCCATGGCCACGAAGAACGTGGACAGCATGGTGAGCAGGCGGCCCATGGCCAGCAAGCCGACGCCGACGGTCAGCAGGCCCAGCCGGATGAAGGCCAGAAGCGCGCCCACGGCGAGGAAGATCTTCAACACCCCGCCGTGATCGCGATTCTCGGGCGGCAGCATACGGCGCAGGAATACCAGTACGACCAGCGCGGCCAGTGCCGTGACCAAGCTCATGCCAGCCCCGGTGAAGGGACTGGTCTCGGTCAGTTCAACCAGGCGCTGGCCAATGTTCATGGAGGAGAAATCACGCTAGCACGGGCCACGTCGCAAAGACCGGAAGGCCATGACCTGTCCTGATGGCAGGAAGAACGGTTCCGCGAAGATCCGAAGGCGTGTCTAGATTAGAAGTCGAAGTAGGCCGTTTGCAGGTCGGCTTGTACGCCGGACAAGACGCTGTAAGGTGCCAGCTGAGTTGATGCGAGATCCTTGTGGGCGACGTCTTGCAAGAATGCCTGCCACCGGATGGGGTAGGAGCCGATGGCAATCGCGGTGGTGATATCCCGGTAAAGTCCGGTGATCGAGTTTCGGTTACTGGAGCAGTTGAAGTAGTAGGCGGTGGCCGTGGTCTGACCAGCGTAGTAGATGTCGAGTTCGACATAGCTGGCGCCGACATTTCCACAGGTTGTGATCGCGCCGCCCGCGGTAATTTGCCAGTTGAGAATGTATGCGTTCAGTAGGAAATCGGCGACCACCGTATTGGGTCCGTTGACCAGCGTCTGGGTCGGTAGTTGAATCGTGTCGAGCACGGTCGTCGCATTCCCGTAAACCGCTGGGTCGCCATACAGGGTCGCCGTGAGCGCATAGGTTCCGCTGGGAATGGTGTGGCCGCTCGCTTCGTAGTTGGCGGTATTGCAGTGGAAGGTATCGGAATAGGTCCCTTGGGCGTCCGTCAGCACGATGACGTCCGCGCCGGCGTCCGCACAGAGAAGGGGCTGCGCCATCACCGTGTCGCCCAGATCATAGAGGTTCCACTGCAGATAGACGTAGGCATTTCCCGTCCCCGGAGTCGGGTGGACACCACCACCACCACCGCCACACCCTGCGCTTACCAGCGCCAGCGTGCCGAGAATCCCTGCCAAGTGAACGTGCCGTGAACGAGTAGAGCGCATACGAACCTCCCTTAGGTGTGGCTATTGTAATGCTAGACGCGCCCCGCGTGGGTTTGATTCAAACGCGCGCGGTGCATTCTAGGCCACCTTGGAACCTGTCCTGCCTAAGCCTGCTGGCGCTCCTGGTTACCTGCGCACCCCCGGGGTTGCACCGATCACGCGCACCACGGCGGCGGTCACATTGTCGATTGTTCCGATGGCGTTGGCCTGGTCGATCAGTCTCCTGCATGCCGCGGCGGCGTCCAGTCCCTTCACAAGCTCCGCCATCTCCAGATCTTCGAACACGCGATGCAACCCATCGGTGCACAGGATCACCACATCCCCTTGCATGAGATCAATCTCGAATAGATCGATGGGGACCAGGAGTTCCCGGCCCACGTTTCGCGTGAGCCTGCCGCTGTCCTTGATCAGGTATTGTCCGGTTTCGGCGGCGGCCTCGGCGGCCACCGTGTGATCCTTGCTTAGCTGGTTGATGTAGCCATCGCGAATCAGATAGACGCGGCTGTTGCCCACATGGGCGGCGGTCATCGCGCCCTCGGTGATCGACACCGCCGTCAAGGTGGTGCTCATGCCGCGCAACTGCGGAACGACCACGGCCATGTCATAGACCTCGTAGTTGGCGTTGCGCGCTGCCCGGACTAAGCGCTGTGTTTGGTTCATACCCGGCGCCAGCTCGCGGAACGATCGCATGAGCGCTAAGATTGCCCGCTGGCTGGCCAGCTCACCGCCTTCCAGGGTGGCCGTGCCATCCGCCACCGCAACCAAGCCATCACTTATCACTGCAATCTCAATCTCGAATGGCTCTGGGGTGCTGGTCATCATGGCTTCCTACCTGCAAGTCTGTCTGTCTACGCTCGGCGCAGCAACACAGACCACGCCAGCCAAGGACCCGGGGCCAACAATTTGCCCGGCCTTCTTGCCAGGGATACGCCCAGGATACCTATCGCTAACCCACCCGATCGCTGGGCCCGGAAGAGCATCGCTGCCAGGGTTGGGTTACACTGCGCGAAGGTCCATCCCATGCAATCCCTTGGCATCCTGCTTGTTGTGATCGGCGCTTTGGCTCTGACCATTGCCACCATCGCGAAGCTACTCATGCAATGGCCCGCGGCCGGAAAGGCCGGTGGCTTGGCTTTCGGATTGGTCATCGTTGGTGGCATCCTTTGGCTGGCCTCTCCGCCGGCCAAGGACACGCCCAAGCCTGGCGAGGGTGAGACGGCTCGGACCGCGACCGATCCACCGCCGAGGTTGAATCAGCCCGTGCCAAGCGCCCCGCCCATACCGCCACCACGTCTACCGCCTCCACCGCCACCGCCGCCGCCGCCTCCTCCGCCACCGCCGCCGCCGCCTCCTCCTCCGCCACCGCCGCCGCCGCCACCGCCGCCTGTCCAGGCACGGTAGTCCGAAGGGAGAGCCTTCGCGCCTGGCATCCCTTTCACCTTCACCTCGTATACTTTCCGCCCATGTCACCCACGAAGATCCTGGCCGCGGACGACCCAAGCCCCATCCGACTCGGCATTTCGTCGTGCCTGCTGGGAAACGAAGTGCGTTTCGATGGGCAGCACAAGCGGGATCGCTTCTTGGTCGAGGAATTGGGTCCATTCGTGGAATGGGTACCGGTGTGTCCCGAGGTGGAAGTAGGGATGGGGATCCCGCGCGAGGCGGTGCGGTTGGTAGCGGCGCCCGGCGGTCCGCGCATGGTGGCCCAGCACAGCGGCGAGGATTTCACGGCTCGCATGGTGCGGCTTGCGGACAAGCGGGTGGGCCAGCTAGCCCGCATGGATCTGTGCGGGTACGTGCTGAAGTCCAAGTCGCCCAGCTGCGGGATGGAGCGAGTGAAGGTCTATGCGTCGACGGAGAAAGGCGCGCAGGCCACCCGAGATGGCGTGGGGTTGTTCGCCAAGACACTTTTGTCAGATCTGCCCAACCTGCCCGTGGAAGAGGACGGCCGGCTTTCGGACGCGGCCCTGCGGGAAGATTTCATCGAGCGGATCTTCGCCTATCGCCGCCTGCGCAACTTGTGGCGGAGCCGCTGGACCGTGGGAGCGCTGGTGACCTTCCACGCGGCCAGCAAGATGGCCCTGCTGGCCCATTCCACCGAGGGGTACCGGGCACTTGGCAGGCTGGTGGCGGGGGCCAAGTCGATGCCCCGGGATGAACTTCGCGCACGCTACGAAGAAGGCTTCATGGGCACGCTCAAGAAGCTGGCCTCACGGGGACGCCACGCCAACGTGCTGACCCATATGGTCGGGCACCTGAAAAGGCTCCTCGACGAAAGCGACAAGCGTGAACTGCTGGCCAGCATCGAGGATCACCGAAAGGGACTTGTGCCACTGGTCGTTCCCATCACCTTGCTTCGGCACCATGCCCGCCGCCACGCCGTGGCCTACCTGCTCGACCAGACCTATCTGGATCCCCACCCGAAAGAATTGATGCTGCGAAACCGCCTATGATCCAGCCCGTCCTGCTTTGGTTCCGGCACGATTTGCGGTTGGCGGACAACCCCGCATTGGAAGCAGCCATGGCATCGGGCGCGCCTATCGTTCCCGTGTTCGTGTGGTCGCCCGCCGACGAGGGCACGTGGCCGTTGGGCGCCGCCAGCAAGGCTTGGTTGCACTTGTCCCTGTCCGCCCTGGATGCGGATCTGCGCGCGCGCGGCTCGCGGTTGATCTTGCTGCAAGGGCCTTCGGAAAAAGTCCTTCCCCGGCTAGCCATCGAGGTTCATGCCCAAGCTGTCTTCGCCAACCGGCGGTACGAACCTGCCGCGACGCTGGCAGAGGAGCGGGTGGGCAAGGCCTTGGCGGCCGTGGGGATCCCGTTGCGCGTGGGCACGGGTTCCCTCCTGTTCGAACCAGGGTCGGTGCGTACAAAAGCCGGCGCCCCCTATCAGGTGTTCACGCCGTTCTGGCGGGCCTGTCTCACGCGGTGGACGCTGCCAGTCCTGTCACGCGCCCCCAAACGCCTTCCATCGCCCAAGTCCCTTCCCAATTCGATAGCGCTATCGGACCTTTCTTTGCTGCCTGATCGGCCATGGGCCAAGCGCATGGTCTCGCACTGGACGCCGGGCGAGGCTGGTGCACAGGCACGGTTGCAAACCTTTTGCGCTGAACAACTTTGTGGGTACACCACTGGCCGCGATCGTCCGGCACTGGCTGGGGTGTCCCGTTTGTCGCCGCACTTGCATTTCGGCGAGATCGGTCCGCGCCAGATCTGGCAGTCGGTGATGGATCGGGCGAATGCGGGCAGCGATGGACATGGCGAGTCCACGGCGCCCGAGGCCTTCCTGCGAGAGCTCGGCTGGCGCGAATTTTCCCACCATGTGCTCTTTCATTTTCCGCACACCGACACGTCGCCGCTGCGAGCGCGCTTCGCGGACTTCCCTTGGGCCCGATCCCCGTCTCACCTCCGGGCGTGGCAGCAAGGTCGAACCGGCTATCCCTTGGTGGATGCGGGCATGCGTGAGTTGTGGGCCACCGGATTCATGCACAACCGGGTGCGCATGGTGGCGGCATCCTTCCTGGTCAAGCACTTGCTGCGACCGTGGCAGGAAGGAGCGCGCTGGTTCTGGGACACCCTGGTAGATGCGGATCTGGCGCAAAACTCGCTGAACTGGCAGTGGAGCGCGGGCTGTGGCGCGGACGCGGCCCCGTATTTCCGCATCTTCAATCCCACCAGCCAGGCGGCGAAGTTCGATCCGGATGGCCTGTACATCCGTCGCTGGGTGCCCGAGCTCGCTCGGTTGCCCACCTCGCTTCTCTTTTCGCCGTGGACGGCTTCGGCCGTGGACCTTCGTGCCGCTGGGATCACCTTGGGAAAGACCTATCCCAACCCCATCGTAGACCACGCCACCGCGCGGGAACGGGCCTTGGCCGCCTTGGCGTCTACCCGAGGTTCGTCAACTGTGCCCACTCAGACGCTTTAGCAGCTACGGAAGAGACGCGCTGATCGCGGCGTACCACGCCTGCCCGAGCACTGCGTACCCCGTGTCATTGGGGTGCAGGTTGTCGCTCATGTCCGTCGTCTTCCAAGTTGTATCAGCGACTAAGGCCGCATAGTTGTCGACGAAGATCACGTGTTTGCCTGCTGCGGCCGCTTCATTGACCGTGGCCGGGATGGTGGCGTTGTAGGTCTTGACCTTCTGGTTGGTGTTGTCGTCCTTGATGGGAATGATCGACGACACGACCAGCAGCGCCGACGGTACGTCTTTGGTGATCTGGTTGATCAGATTCTTGAGGCCGGTTGGAGCGGTGGTGGCCCCGCTGCCGTTGACGTCGTTGGTCCCGATCTTGAGCAGGACGATGTCCGGCTTGTTGGTGGAGAGAGTGCTGTCGGCAATGCCGGCGATCTGGGAGATGGTCCAACCGCCGTGGCCTTCGTGGTTCTTGGGGAAGGGCTTGTTGTCGACCGTGGCGGGGCCGTTCGTCAACGACCCGACAAAGGTGATGTTCTTCGATGCCTTCCCCGCTTGCCGGAACAGTTCAATCCGGTAGCCACCCACGTTCCCCGTTGCCCCGTAGCCCTCGGTGATGGAGTCGCCAAGAGGCATGATCTTGCAAGCTGTACCCGCCGTGCAAGGGCTGAAGGTGGTCCCTGTCCCTCCGCCGGTGCCCGTGGATCCGCCGAGGCCACCATCCTGTCGCAGACCTCCTGTCCCGGGCTGCCCGCCCGTTCCGCCTGCATCCCTGCCGCCCTGACCCGCCGACCCGTCTGGGCTTGCGCCACCATCCAGGCCGCCGCCGCCCTGGCCCGTCGAGCCTCCCGCGCTGCTGCCACCGAACCCCACGGTACGGCCACCATTCGCGATGGATCCACCGCTATTGCCAGTCAATCCACCCGTGCTTGCCCCGCCCGTGCTTGCCCCGCCGGTGGCCATCCCACCCGTACCTGTGACCCCGCCAGTTGCGGCGCCACCAGAGCCCGAGGTTCCGCCACTGTGGGAACCACCGCTGCCAACTTGAGAGCCACCGGAGCCGCTGCCGCCGCTGCCAACTTGAGAGCCACCAGAGCCGCCGCCAGCCTGAGAGCCACCGCTTCCCACTGCCGCCCCGCCGCTGGCGTGTCCGCCACTGCCCGAGCCGCCAGTTCCGATCGCACCGCCCGAGCCGTCGGAGCACGCCGTTGCTGTCGCGAACAGCAAGAATACCGACGCCTGGGCAAGGACACGCCGAATGGAAACCGCCGTGGCGGCCATATTGGCTCCTGCCCTGTCGCGGAGCGCTTGGGGAGTGGCTGAGGCCAGCCCCGGGTGGGAGTCGGTTGATTGTTTGGACGTCATGGTGAACCTCGTCTTTACTCAGTGTCGGTGGCTGGGCCAATTGGCTCAAGGATTCTTGGAAAGTACCCTGGACCGGCTTCCACCCCTAGGTATGATCCCCCCTGGGACTTGGCCATGCACGTGATCTGGTACACCGCCATGTCGATGGATGGGCGCATCGCCAGCGCGGACGCCGACCTTGGCTTTTTGGATTCCATCGGCACGCACGAGGAGGCGGAAAAGGAGTTTCCGCTCTTCTTGAAGAGCCTCGACGCGGTCATGGTGGGGGCGGCGACACTGCGTTGGCTGCTCGATGGCGGCCACGGCTGGCCGCACGATGACTTGCCGACTTGGGTGGTGACCCACGACCCGGTATTGCTTACCAGGGTGGGGACCACCCGGGCGCCTTTGCGGCAGGTGGATGGCGACCTTGGAAGAGCCTTCGCGGAGATGGAGGCAGCGGGGCACGTGCGGGTGTGGCTGGCCGGTGGAGGTGATGTTGCGGGCCAGGCGCTCGCTCTCGATCGCGTGGACGAGATCATCGTGACCATCGCACCGACCGTGCTTGGGGCGGGGCCCGCATTGTTCGACGGGGAGGCCCTGCCCCTGCGTCGCTTTCGCTTGAGTGAGTGCCGGGCGCTGGGTGGGAATGCCGCGCGCTTGCGTTGGGTGCGCGATCACTAGGGCATTCGGCGATCGATCCTGTGCATCCAGGGATGGCCCGTCAACATCCAACACCTTGAAACTGCCATGGCAGCGGTCATCCCCAATCCCAAAACCACGAAGGGCTTCCGAACCAGCGCGGCCTTTGAAACTTGGCTTGCGCGCAACCACGACCGGCAGAGTGAGTTGTGGCTGCGCATTTACAAGAAGGATTCGGGCGTGGCATCCGTCAACTATGCCCAGGCGCTGGAAGTGGCGCTTTGCTGGGGATGGATCGATGGCATTCGCAAGTCGTTCGACGATCAATCATTTCTGCAGCGGTTTACGCCCCGCAAGCCGAAGAGTATTTGGAGCCAGAACAACCGCGAGCACGTGGCGCGCTTGATCGCTGCCGGCCGCATGACCCCGCACGGAGTCAGGCACGTGGAGGCCGCCAAGGCCGATGGGCGCTGGGACAAGGCTTACGTGGCAGCACGCAACGTAACCGCCGCCGATCTTCCCGCTGATCTACGCGCGGCCATCGAGGCTAACCCACGCGCGCGCAAGACCTTCGCAGCCCTCGACCGTCAGAACCTATTCGCGCTGGTCTTTCGCACCAACAACATGAAGACGCGCGACGGCCGTGCCCGCAAGATCGCCGAGTGCGTGGCCACCTTGGCCAGCGGTAAACCCATTCTTCAGCGCTAACGACAGGCAGCGCTGGCAACCGGCAGCGGGTTCCGGCATCGGAAGGTCATGCGCGTTCAATCCGGACCTGGCCGAGCCCAACGCTGCCGTCGAGCCCGCACCGGTCTTTGCCTGGCGTGCGGCCCTCCGTTCCAGTGATGCCTTGTTCATCGCCTCACCTGAATACGGGCACAGCCTATCTGGGGTACTCAAGAACGCCAGCGATTGGGTCATTGCGACCGGCGAGCTTAACCGGAAGCCAGTCGCCATCACCGCAGCGGTGTCCTCACCCGAGCGCGGACGACGTGGCTCGGCGGAGCTTCGCCAGACCTTGTTGGCCGTGGATGCCGCGCTTGTCGGGGGGGACCCCGTTATCACCACGCGGGATTTCGAAGTCCAGGTCGCGGCGCTGATCGTCGAGCTGGACACCTGCGCGCGTGTTGTGGAGATCTCACACAGAGGCTAATCCAGCATTGGTTCCGGGACAGGGCATGCGAAAGGGCACGCGAGCAGAACACGGGATCTCCTTGGGCGTATCCGGGCATTAGCAGACTGAGTTCGATGCTTCAGTCACCAGCCAAGCCAGATTCCGAGGCGCAGTCATGATTTCACGAAGGGTTCCCTGGTTCAGGGCGTTTCTGTTAGGTGCGTTTACTGCCGTGGCAATCGGGGGAATCGTGTTCGCAGTCAGGAGCTACGCCCAGGAAGGACGGCGGAGTCCGCGCCGATGGGCGGAGAAGAGACTGCGCGCCCTCAAGCCTTACTTGATGGAGAACGCGATCGCCGGGGAGCTCGGTGTCCTGAAAGGTGACTTCTCCCAACAGATCTTGCAGTCCCTGAAGCCGGCAAGGCTGCACCTGGTGGATCCCTGGTATCTTCAAGGCCCGGAGTGGTCGTGGGAGAACGGTGACCGTTCGACGATCCATGCGCTCACGGGCATCCTGAAGGACTTCGAACAGGAACTGACCAGCGGGCAGGTCGTGCTCAATATCGGATTCGATCAGAACGTCTTGGCGGCACTTCCCGATTCGTACTTCGACTGGGCCTACCTGGACACCACGCACGAGTACACGCAAACGAAAACAGAGCTGCAACTGCTACAGCGCAAAGTAAAGGCATCGGGGGTCATTGCTGGCGACGACTGGCGTCCCGATCCGAACCATCCTCATCATGGTGTCTACAAGGCCGTGCAGGAGTTGCTCGCCGGTGGTTCGTACGAGATTCTCTACGCCGATTCCGAAGACCTGCAGTGGGCCATCCGTCAAAAGAGTCGGTCTGCCGGCAGCCCCTGAGTTAGCACAACGAGACATCACCGGATCGCGGTAACCGCCGTGTGATTTATTTGTTTGATTGCTTACTATTTCTATGATACAAAATAAACACAGCTAGGTCCCATCACCTCACCTAGAGGACCCAGCGCGGTTGCGCTGCAGACGTGTTGAGAACCTGGCTCACCTCCCCAACCCAGGCTCTCATCCAACCATGAAGATTGTGCGGCGCATTCATCGGCAACGCCTTTCCGTGGCGATTGTCGCAACCATCGCGATGGCAGGCACCTTCATTCCGCTTGGGCGTGTTCCGTTGATGTGGACCACACATGGGATCGCGATGGCCCGGCAAATTGCAGCCATCGTGTGCGCAGCGACCCTGATACTTACGATGGTAGGTCGTTGGCACAAGGAGATGCCTCGCAGCTTGCGCGTGGCCGGGATTGCCTCCTGTGTCGCACTTGTGACCTTCTGCACCTTCCGCATCGTGGTCTTGGGACAGCGGGCGATACCCGCGTTCGCGGACGACGATCCTCGCGCCCTGCCCTACTATCAAAAGGCATGCGACAGCGGCGTCATGGAAGGCTGCACGCTCCTCGGTGCGTGTTACTGGACGGGAACCTGCGGTGCGAAGCAAGACGCGCACCGTGGGCGTGCGCTGTATGATCATGCGTGCGACGGCGGCGACTACAGTGCGTGCGGCCAACTGGGGATGTGCTTTGAGGTAGGCGGTTGCGGACTAAACAGGAACGGCGATCGCGCCGTGGCCATGTACGAAAGGGCCTGCACAGGCGGTGAGATGAGCATGTGCAACAACCTGGGCGTTTGTTACTTCAAAGGCCAATGCGGCCTTTCCAAAGACGACCGCCGGGCGGCCGTCCTCTATCAAAAAGCATGTCGGGGCGGTGACAGCGGCGCGTGCCACAACCTGGCCTTGGTGAAGTATTGAGCGACGTGATCGAATCACAAACCGCCGTCTCGTTTGAGGCCACTGTCCTTGAATAGGACCCGGGGGTGGGATCTTTCAGGGGATCTGCTGGATACGAGTGGACAATACCGAGACCGCGAGGCTTGTCCCTTCGCGGATGTGGAGACAACTTCGGATAGGCGCAAGTGATCGCGCTCACCGCAGTTGAATGGAAACCTCGGCGGTACGCCATGGGCGTGGACTGTGTCCTGTGAGCCAGACGGCCTATTGCCATGCAATTGCACCCTTCAATTCGCCTTTGCGCCGATGGTTGGGATATCCTGCCTCGTGATGGAGGACGTTTTCGCCCTCTTTCGGATTGCCGAACATCGAGGAGCGTATTTATGCATCGAGTTCCATTCGTCTTAAGGATCACCGTGGTTGGGCTGCTGGCCGCCGGATGCGGCGGAAATGGCATATCGAGCGACGGCACGGGAGGCCAGGTCGGAAGTGGCGGAGCATCGGCGCTATTGGAAGATTCTGGCGCAGGTGGCTCGCTCGGAACGGGGG
>Ga0302321_100005853_pt1 | contig 10774 bp, 10 predicted proteins | sample Fen_T0_1_FD_202505 | JGI IMG/M metagenome (GOLD analysis project Ga0302321, IMG submission 202505) | Peat permafrost microbial communities from Stordalen Mire near Abisko, Sweden - Fen_T0_1 | ecosystem: Environmental > Terrestrial > Soil > Wetlands > Permafrost | place: Sweden: Abisko...
CCGGGGCCTGGGCGCCACGGGAACCGAGAAGGACCCACGGCGGACGGTCGACGCGCGGATGGTCGTGGACAAGGGCATGTCGCCGCTGTTCCAGGCGGCGGTCGAGGCCGTGGAGGCGGCCGTCGTGAACGCGCTGCTGGCGGCCGAGACGCTGACGGGGCGCGACGGGATCACGGCGCACGCCATCGACCACGAGCGCCTGCTCGATGTCATGGCGCGCTATGGCAGGGGTCCGCGAGCGTCCGCGTGACCGCCTGGCGAATGAGCCGCGGTCGACCGGCCGGCAGGCCTAGCCGTCCCGCGCCCCGCCGGGATCCAGGGCCCGGTCTGCCTCGAGCGCCCCGCGGCCCTGGGGCGTGAGCGCGTACGTGCCGCGCGCGATGCGCTCGAACCAGCCGTACACGTCATCGCGCAGGATCGGGCCCGCGTTGGGGACGTCCGCTCGGGCCCGCAGCTCGCGCGGGGTCAGCGGCCCGTCATCGAGCAGCCTCGCGCAGCGGAGCGCTTGCTGGCGATAAGCGGTCATCACCGGCACCCGCGTGGAGCCGCCCGGCATCGGGTCGCCGACACGCCGCTGGTGCTCGCGCAGCAGGCGGCCGGCCCGCCTCGCGTCACGGCGCGGGCGGTAGGGCGTCGGGTCCTCCAGGACGTCCGCGCGCCCGGCCGTCACCACGATGAGTCCCAAGCCGAGCCGCCGGCACAGGCGCCGAACCTCGGCGGGTCGGGTCGGCCAGGCGCCCACCGCGAGGTAGACGGCGTCGGTCATCGCGAGGCGGTCGATGCCCTGGTGGACGAGGGCGAGCGAGAACGTGCGCTTGAGCTCCACGATGACGGGAGGGTCATCACCGCGGACGCCGACGAGGTCGCAGCCCCGGATCTCGCCCTTGACGTCGTAGCCCTGTGCCTCGAGCAGCGCCTTGACGGGCGCCGACAGCGCGGACTCGGGCTGGGAGCGGCGAGTCGCCTGGGACTCGGGAGTCGCCAGGGACTCGGGAGTCGCCTGGGACTCGGGAGTCCCCTGGGGCTCGAGAGTCGCCCGGGTCTCGGGAGTCGCCCGGGACTCGCGAGCAACCTTGCCGGGGGCGGGGGCGGCCACGGATTGGCTCAATCAGCCGCCGGCATGCACGGTGTCGCGACGGGCGAACTCGTCGAGCGCCTCGCGACAGGCCAGCGCCTCGCGCCGAGCCTGCTGCACCAGCCACGGATCGACGCGCGACGAGTCCTCGAGGGCCACCTCGGGCCCGCGGTCACCGTCGTCGAGGACGATTCCGCTCGCGTTCCGGTAGTCGGCCATCCAGTTCGACTGGAGCACGACGAGGACATCGACGACGACCCGTCGCGTGAACAGCCAGTCGAGGTGGGTGGCATTGAGCCGGTCGACGAGGTCATCGATGCGCACCGGGCGCCCGCGGTCCATCCGCGCGACCGCGTCGATCACGCGCAGGGTCGAGAACGGGTCGCCGCTCTCCGCGAAGACCGGGGGGCGCGGCAGGTCGTCGGGGAAGCCGGCGGGGAGGGGGCGGCGGCCGATCGCGCCGAGATCCATGCTCATCGGCGGAGGCTAGCACGGGGGCCTGCGGCCGCTCGGCCGCGGCGCTGTCACCGCACCCGGCTCGGCCGCGGCGCTGTCACCGCACCCGGCTCGGCCGCGGCGCTGTCACCGCACCCGGCTCGGCCGCGGCGCCGCCAGCGCACCCGGCTCAGGCGCGGATAGGGCGGAACACCTCGGTGCGCAGGACCGGCGCATCCACGAGGTCCGTGTCGTCGACGTACGACTCCCAAGTCGGGCCGGCCGACGCCAGGTCGCGGTCCCAGGTCCAGGTCATCAGGCGGCCCCAAGTCACGGGCAGGTCCGGGCGTGGCCCGATGTGAAGGGCGACCGCGCTGGGGCCCCCGGGCAGCGACGATCGACCCGGAGCCCCACCGGCGGCGGCCACCGGGAGCGCCGCGAGCGTTGCGAGGGCCGTGGCGCCGGGGGCCGCGACCGGGAACCCGATCTCCAGGTCCGCGGTCTCGTTGCCCCAGTCGTGGTAACGGACGTACGGCGGCCCGCCAATGGCCAGCCCGGCCGCCCCGATCCGCGCCCGCACCGCGGGGAGTGTCCGATCCACCTCCGCCCCGACATCCACGGTCGCCATCGGCTTCACGATCCGCATCGCGACCGTCACCTGCTCGGGCAGGTCGCGGATCTCGGGCTCGGGTCTGGCGGCATCGGCCGGGGCGGAGGGTGGCGGACCCAACGGCCCCGGTATCTCGAGGGTCATGAAGCCCCCGTCGCCCGCCGGCACGGGGTCGTCCGGCCGGGCGTGGTGCACCAGCTCGTGGGGCGGCGGCACGTTCCGCCAGACCTGCTGCTCGAACCCGAACAGCACACCGCCGATGGACTGGCCCATCGACTGCCCACGCTTCCTCGGTCTCGGGGCGATGGGCTCCTCGGCATCCGCGTCGTGGGGCCCGGGCGCACCCTCGTCGCGCGACCCGCTCACGCCGCCACCCGGCGCAACCCCGGCGCCGGCCAGAGCCAGAGCAGGTTCACCGCGCGCAGGATCGCGAGGACGGAGAGCGACACACCACAACGGTAGCGGGGTGCGACCGCCGCCGCTTCATCCACGGGGTTGACCCGGATCAGCCGGCCGGCTGAGCGGCTTGACACGGCCTTTCGGGGTCGTTAGTATGTGCGCATACGATATGTACGCATAGCGATCAGGAGCGCCCCATGTGGACCACCGAGCACACCATCGAGACCAGCGCTCCGGCCGACGTGGTCTATGCCCTCTACGCCGACGTGACCGGCTGGCCCGCCTGGGACGGGAGCGTGGAGCTCGCCGAGCTGGACGGACCATTCGCGGCGGGGACGTCCGGCCGGCTGCGGCCGGCGGGCCTCGAAACGCTGCCGTTCACCCTCCTCCGGGTCGAGGCCGGCCGGGGCTTCACGGACGAAACGCCCTTCATGGGGCATGTCCTGCGGTTTGTCCACCTGCTCGAGGCGGCTGCGGGCGGCGGGACCCGGATCACGCACCGGGTCGAGATCGACGGGCCGGCCGCCGCGGAGATGGGCCCCAACGTCGCCGGCGACCTCCCGGAGGCGATGGCCGCGCTCGCGGCGGCGGCCGAGGGACGGGTCGCAACGGCGTGACGGGCATGGCAGCATGGGGATCATGAGCGAGCCGTTCGAGCAATGGGAGAGCGCCTGGGACAGCCCGGGTTTCGTCCTCTGGCACGCCACGCTCCGCTGGCAGGCGGCGATGCGGGCGGCGCTGGCGCCCCACGACCTCACGCACGTGCAGTTCGTGCTGCTCGCGTCGGTCGGGTGGCTGGTCGAGGCGGGCGGCGAGCCCACGCAGCGGGTCGTGGCCGATCACGCGGGTGCGGACGTCGCGATGACGAGCCAGGTCGTGCGGTCGCTGGAGGGCAAGGGCCTGGTCACGCGCGAGCGGGCCGCCGGCGACGCCCGCGCCTGGCGGCTCGACCTGACGCCCGCGGGCAAGGCACGGCTCGTGGACGCGCTCGATGCCGTCGAGGCGGCGGATCTCGAGTTCTTCGGGGCCGTGCCGGACCCGGCCGCCATGCCGTCCATCCTGCGGGCGCTGGCGCGGCGGGACCGGTCGGGCCGGATCGCGGAGGCCTGACGATGGCCGAGCGTCCCGGGCGTCCCGAGCGCGCCCGCCCCCGCGCGCCCATGCCGCCGCCGCCCCCGAAGCCGTGGCGTCGGGCCGAGGCGGGCCGCTACCGGTCGTCGGACGAGCGCTTCACCCTCGAGTCCGACGGCGGCGGCCGGTGGTTCGTCACCGATTCGCTGGCACTCGACGAGCTTGGGCTGGCGCGAACCACCGGGCCCTTCCCCACGCTGGACGCCGCGAAGGTGGTGGCCGATGCCACACGGGACCGGCCGGCCGAGACGTCTCCGCTGGCGGCGCGTCTCGCGGAGGCTGCGGCGCGACCGCGGGTCGCGACGGTGCGGGGAACCACCGCGGCGTCCCGGACCGGCGTCGAGTCCGAGCCCGGGATGCAGCCGCCGCCGGAGCCTTCTCGGCAGCCTTCGCCGGAGCCCCCGGCGGAGCCCGGACCCCCGCCGCGCACGTGGCTGGACGACCTCGACGACGCCGACCGTGACGCCGGCCTCCGCGCCCGCCGGCTGATCACCAGGCTGGAGCGCGAGGGTGTCGCCGACGCCGACGCCGTGGTCCGGCGCGACCTCCTGGGGGGAACGCCCGCGATCGCCACGCGGCTGGTCGCCCGCGCGGTCGTCGCCGCGCTGTCCGGGCTCCGGGATCCGAGCGCTGCGGACGTCGCGACAGCCGTGGCCGCGGCGCTGGCCTCGTCACCGAAGCGGGCCGGTCTCCCGGGCTGGGAGCTCGTGGAGCGCGACGGCCCGAACGGCGAGGGCCGCGGCCTGCGGCTCACCCCGGACGACATCGATGCGGCGAGGAAGGACATGGAGAAGCGCGGGTAGGCTGGCCGGCTCCCTGTCCGGGCAGGTTGGGCCGGCTCCCCGTCCGGTCGCAGCTCCCGGTCCGGTCGCAGCTCCCGCGGCGGTCGCAGCGCTGGTCGCGGCGCCGGCCGCTGGTCGCGGCGCCGGCCGCTGGGAGGCCCCGGCCGCTGGGCGGCCCATTTGTGGTCCGTGACCGCCATCCTGCACCACGCCGCGGCCGGAACGCGCCGGATCCGCCTCGCCGGACGCTGGCCGTCCCGCTGGGCGGCCGAACCGGAGGTCACGATCGACGTTTCGGCCGCTGGGCGGCCGGCGAGGAGGGCGCGAAGCCTGGACCCGGCGCAGAACCCTCGGCCCGGCGCGGAACCCAGCCCGGCGCGGAACCCAGCCCGGCGCGGAACCCAGCCCGGCGCGAAGCCTGGACCCGGCACGGAACCCTTGGCCGCGGAACCAAGCCCGGCACGGAACCCTCGACGCGGGCCTGCGCGGGACTCCGCGCCCCACGGAACCCTACTCGGCCGCGACCTCGCCCGACTCCAGGACCGGCAGCGCCTTCGCGGAGTCCGTCGCGGTTCCCTCGATCGCACCAACACCCAGCGGCACCCACTTGGAGGGGTCCTTGAGCCGGTGCGTCCCCACCGCGCCGCGGTCGTGGACCTGCTGGAAGCCGGCGGGCTCGATCCACATCTTCTTGCCGTCCAGCAGCCCGGTGATCCCCTCCTGGCCCGGCTCGGGCCGCGGGTGCTGGCAGTACTTGCACGTCGACGGGTCGTGCGGCTGGTAGTCGCCCGGCTCCTCGTACGTGGTGATGTAGCCCTCGTAGTTGCGCAGGATCACCTTGTGGTCCGAGTACGACACGACGTAGTTCGGCATGACCGGGATCTTCCCACCGCCGCCGGGCGCATCGACGATGAACTGCGGCACCGCGTAGCCCGAGGTGTGACCGCGGAGGCCCTCGATGATCTCGAGGCCCTTGCCCACCGGCGTCCGGAAGTGGCCGGCGCCCTCAACCAGGTCGCACTGGTAGAGGTAGTACGGCCGGACCCGGTTCTCGACGAGGCGCTGGACCAGCTCCCGCTGCGTGTGGACGCAGTCGTTGACGCCGGCGAGGAGCACGGACTGGTTGCCCAGCGGGATGCCGGCGCGAGAGAGCTTGTCGCAGGCGCGGGCGAGCTCGGGCGTGATCTCGTTGGGGTGGTTGACGTGGATGTTCAGCCACAGCGGGTGGTACTTGGCGAGCATCTCGCACAGCTCGTCGTCGATCCGCTGGGGCATGAACACCGGCACCCGGGACCCGATGCGGACGATCTCGACGTGCGGGATCTCGCGCAGGCCCCGCAAGGCGGACTCGAGCAGCTTCGGCGCGAGCGTCAGGCCATCGCCGCCGCTGATCAGCACGTCGCGGATCTGCGGGTTGTTGCGGATGTACTCGAGCTGGGCCTCGTGCTCCTTGCGGTTGAAGTTCTGGGTCGGGTCGCCCACGATCCGGGACCGCGTGCAGTACCGGCAGTAGACCGCGCACTGGGTCGTGATCAGCATCAGGACACGGTCCGGGTAGCGGTGGACCAGGCCCGGGACGGGCGAGTGGCGGTCCTCGGCGAGCGAGTCCTCCATCATCCCGGTGAAGGACCGCAGCTCACGGCCAAGCGGGATGATCTGGCGGCGGATCGGGTCGTTGGGGTCCTTGGGGTCGATCAGGCTGATGAAGTAGGGCGTGACGTCGACCCGGAACTTGTCCTTCGCGGAGAGGCCCTCGCGCTCCTCGTCGGTGAGCTCGAGGATCGGCTCGATGTCCTCGAGGTCGTTGACGCGATTGGACAGCTGCCACTTCCAGTCGTTCCACTTCTCGTCGGGAACGTCCGCCCAGATCGGCGCGCGGCGGCTGACCGCGGGCCTGCCGTCCGGCCCCAGCCGCCTGGCCGGGTCGCGGAGGTTCACGAAGGGCGCCGCCTCACCCGAGGTGACGACGGCCGAACCCTGTGCCTGCGACTCCACCTGGCCGAACCTCCCGCTGTGCGCCGCCCGCCGTGGGCAGGTCACTCCTGGTCGAACGCATAATTCCTATGCATCCTGCATGGAGCGCGATCATAGCCGAGGCGCCGGGGGGCGTCTACGGCGCACGCAACCTCGTGCTCGCGCGGCGCGTCGGTCCCCGATCGGAACCTCCCCGGACCTTCGGAGGGTTGACCCATACACCCAGCGGCCGGTACGGTGCCCCGGCCGTCCCGGTGCCCGGGGGTCCGGACGCGGCTCACGTCGATCCCCACAAGTCCTATCCCCACGAAAGGAACCCTGCCCCATGACCATCGACCGACGCCTGCTCGCGGGCGCTCTCGGGCTCACGCTGGCGCTCGCCGCCTGCGGCGGCTCGTCCACGGCCAGCCCGGCGGCGACCGCCGCCGCGTCCGCGGCCGCCACCCCGGCCGCCCCCTCCGATGCCGTCACCCCGGTGCCCGCCGAGTCTGCCTCCGCGGCGCCGGGCGACGCCGCCACGGACAATCCCGGCGCCCAGCCGAGCTTCCAGGCCGGCGCGGCGGCGGACCTCGAGGCGCTCCTCCCGAGCGAGGCCGGCGGCCTCAAGCTGCAGAAGTCCAGCTTCGACGGCTCGACGCTCGGCGGCGCGGCCCTGGGCATCGACACCGGCTCGCTCAAGCCCATCCTCGACAAGTACGGCAAGAGCATCAGCGACGTCCGCGTCGCCATCGCGACCACGACGGACGCCCCGAGCGCCTCAGGCTCAGCCGGCGCCATGGTCATCGCGCTGCAGATCAAGGGCGTTCCCGCCGAGCAGCTCCTGGGCGTGACCGGCATGGACACGGCCAACCTGACCAAGACCACCGTCGCCGGCAAGGACGTCTACTCCGCGGGCGCCGGCGGGATCTCCGTCATCGTCTACCCCAAGGACGACATCGTGTTCGAGGTCCTCCTCGCGAGCGATACCGTCGCCCAGGACATCGTCCGCCAGCTGCCCTGACGTCGGGCGGCCCGGCCGCCCCATCGCCGCTCATGCCAGCCCGGCCGGGTCCGTCCGACCGGGCTGGTCCGCGTCCGGCCGGGTCCGCGTCCGTGCCTCAGCGCAGGATCACGAACCCGTCCACGTCCACCGTCGGGTGCCCCGCCGTGCCCTCGACGACGACCCGCACCGTGTGCGAGGCCCTGGTCGACCAGTGCTTGCGCAACACGATCCGCGCCGGCGCGTCGACAGTGGCGTTGAGGTCCACGGTGGTCACAAGCGTCCCGTCCACGTAGACCCTGGCCCGTCCGTGTCCCGGTCCGCGCTCGGCCAGCCAGGCGACGTCGCGCCCCTTGAACGTGAGGCGTGCCGTTGAGGCCGCCGTCATGGACTCGTGGAGCGAACCGCCGCGGGCCGTCGGGTCCGCCACCAGCAACCACGTCCCGCGATAGGTCAGCGAAGCCGACGAATCCGAGGCCACGGCGGGCCGCAGCGTGGGGCCGTAGTCCCAGGCGCCGACGTTCCCGGCCTTGTCGATCGCTCGGACCCGGTACCGGTAGCTGTGCCCCGGGGTCAGCGCCGGCGCGTAGGCCTTGACCCTGCCGCTCAGCACACGCTTCCAGGGCCCACCGTCCAGGCTCCGGTCGAGCTGGTAGGTCCTGATGCCCCAGCCCACGTCGGAGCCGTTCCAGGTGACCCTGGCCGGGACCGTGGCGCCGACCGCGCCGCTGTTGATCCGCGCCACCGGTGCCGACGTGTTCGGCCGGGAGCGGTCCCGGTGCCGCACCCGCGGGTCATAGCAGGCCGCGTAGCGGGTGCTCTTGGTCGAGTCCGTGCCCCAGCAGACCGTCAGGTAGCCCGTGACCCTGGGGGTGAAGGTGAACGACGTGCCTCCCCACTGCTGCTGGGGGACATTGATGTACTCGGCCGCCCACGAGTCCCTGGACGTGATCGGGGCGCCCTTGACCGAGTACGCCCGGTAGGTGGTCGGCTGGCCGAGGACGAGCGTGTAGTCCTCGGGGAGCACGTAGACCATGGGGATGTTGGAGGACGTGATGCGGCGGCTGGTCGAGCCGACGACCGGGACGATCGGCGCGTCCGTGGGCGAGCCGCCGATCGAGGCCTCCGCGATCGCCTCGCCGCTGCCGCCGACCTCCGCCCGGAAGCTCACCATGACCTGCGGGTACGGCATCCACGGCATGGTGAACGACCGCGCGTCGCAGTAGCCGCCGGATGCCGGGCCGTACGTGTAGAAGAACCCGAACGTCTCGTCCCGGTTGCCGTAGTAGAGCGACTGGTCGTCGCCCCACAGGACCTCCCAGTAGCAGTGGGTCCCGGCCGGGAAGGAGACGGGCAGCGGGTACTGCGGTGTCAGGGTCACCGTGTGGCCGGTCACGGGCCGAGCGGGCGAGACGGCGATGGGCACCGAGACGCTCGCGGTATAGGACTCCGATCTCGTGGGCGACCAGTTGCCGGCGAGGTCGCGCACCTTGACGTACACCGTCCGCGGCCCAAGCTTCGGGCTGCCGCCGAGCGCCGGGTCGAAGCGGTGGTAGGGGACGACGACCGTGTTGCTGGAGATGGGTCCCGGGTCGATGTCCGGGCTCCACGCTGATCCGTTGGCCGAGAGCTGCACCGCCGCCAGCTGGGTGGCATCGCTCTGGAAGCCGACCAGCATGACCCCGGGGTCCGGGTTCGGGTCGTCGGGCGTGAAGAGCGTCAGCGGGGGCCTGGTCGTGTCGAGGGTGACCGGCACGTCGGCGGACGTCGACGCCTGGTCGAACGCGTCCCACCACGTCGCCCGCAGGTTGAACTGGCCCTCGTACGGGAGGTCCACCTGGAACGGCTGGCCCGCGTACGCCACCCTGCCCGTGACGCTGCCACCGTTGAGGAACAGCTCCACGAACGCGACGCCGTCCGCGTCGGTCGCGTCAACGTGGACCGTGACCGGCGAGCTGTTCACGTCGGTGACCCCGGCGTTGACGACCACCGATCCGACGGGCGCCCCATCGATCGGCGTGTCGGCCAGGACGGGGAGCGAGCCGAGCGCCAGGATCGCCGCCCACCCGGCTGCGGCCGCCAGCGCGGTCCCGAACAGGCGTCGCGTACGCACGTGCGTCCCTCCCAGCGCGGCCCCCGTCGCGGGACCCGAGGTCGGCAGCGTATCGCCCGCCCGGGAGGCGCGGCAACGGACCAATGGCCCCGGGAATCGGGAAGCCCGGCGCGCGGCCGGGCTCCAGGGTTCCTCGCGGGAGGCGCCGGGCTAGTCCCCGATCACGCTCCAGATCAGGCCCATCATGATGAAGAACCCGCTGAACATCGCGATCAGGCCGATGCCGCCGTACGGCGAGCTGGCACCCTCGTGCGGGACCAGCTGGAGCAGCGTCCCGAAGACCACCGCCCAGACCACGAACAGGAGCGCGAACAGGATCTTGGCGTTGGGCCCGGTCACCTTCCGCGTCCAGCCGGCGCGGCCGCCCTCGGCGACCATCGCGGAGCGCGCGAAGGTGTAGATGAACAGCCCGGCCAGCCCGGCCGCGATCAGGAAGATCACGAAGTTGTTCGGGAAGTTCTGGAACCAGATCGTGAAGATCGTCACGCGGCGTCCCTCGGACGGTGGGATTGGGCTCACGACGCCGCGGCGGCCCGCGGCCGCACGATGCTAGCAGAACGGCACGGGCCCCCGGAACACGGAATCGGGCGCGGCGCTAACATGCTACCCGAAACTCGCACGTTCCTCTCCCGCACCGTCCGCCGCCGCGGCGCCCCCATCCGCCGCCGTCCCTGCCCCGAACCGGACAACGCATGAGCTTCGACCGTCTCGGCCGCTTCGCCGTCCGCCGCCGCTGGTGGATCGTGGCGACGTGGGCCGTCATCCTCCTCGCCGCGCTCCCGTTCGCCCCGCGGGCGCCTGGCGCCCTGTCCGCAGGGGGCTTCATCCTGGACGATCTCGAGTCCGCCCGCGCCAAGCAGCTCCTCCAGGCGGAGCTGGGCGTCGAGCCGTCCGCCTTCGTCCTCGTCTACACGTCCGACACGCTGACCGCCGGCACGTCCGCGTGGCTGGCCGCCGTGAGCACCGCGACGGGGGACGTCGCGAAGGCCCCGCACGTGACCCGGATCCTGTCCCACGCCCTCGCGCCGCGCCAGGTGAGCGCGGACGGCCACACCGCCTACGACATCGTCTTCCTGGACCTCCCGCCTGACGACTCGCCCGACGCGATCCCGCCCGTCGAGGCGGCCCTGCACCAGGTCCCCGGCCTGCGCGTCCAGGTCGCCGGCGGGCCCGCATTCTACGGGGACGTGCAGAAGGTCACCGAGACGGACCTGCGCCGCAGCGAGGTCATCTCGCTCCCGCTCGCGGCCCTCGCGCTGCTGATCGTGTTCGGCAG
>Ga0302321_100005854_pt1 | contig 10774 bp, 8 predicted proteins | sample Fen_T0_1_FD_202505 | JGI IMG/M metagenome (GOLD analysis project Ga0302321, IMG submission 202505) | Peat permafrost microbial communities from Stordalen Mire near Abisko, Sweden - Fen_T0_1 | ecosystem: Environmental > Terrestrial > Soil > Wetlands > Permafrost | place: Sweden: Abisko...
CGCCGTCACCGTGCCCGACGCCGGGGTGGGCGCCGTGCACGCGATAATCCTGGCCGGTGGCCGCGGGACCCGCCTCCGATCGGTGGTCGCCGACCGTCCCAAGGCGCTCGTCGAGCTCGACGGCGTCCCGGTGCTGGAGATCCTCACCCGCAGGCTCGCCCGGTCCGGCTTCCGTCGCCTGACGTTGTGCGTGTCCCACCTGGCGCACCTGATCGAGGACCAGTGGGGTGACGGGTCCCGATTCGGGATCGCCGTGGACTACACCCACGACGAGGCGATGCTGGGGACGGCCGGGCCGCTGCGGCTCGTCCCCGGCTGGGACACCGCCGCGTTGGTGATGAACTGCGACGTGCTCAGCGGCCTCGACCCGGGCGTGCTGCTGGCCGCCCATCGCCGGGCCGGCGCGGCGATGACCGTCGCGGTACGCCCGTGCACGATCCCGATCGACCTCGGGGTCCTCGACCTGGGGACGGACGGGCGGGTCCGCGCGGTCTGGGAGAAGCCCCAGCTGGAGATCCCTGCCATCGGGGGCATGTACGTCATCGAACCGCACGTGCGGGAACTGCTGCCGGTCGGCCGCCGGTTCGACATGCCGCAGCTCATCCAACACGTGGCCGCCCTCGGCGGCCACGTGCACGCCCACCGGTTCACCGAGGACTGGCACGACATCGGGACTCCCGCCCGGTACGAGCGGGCACGGGCGGCGTTCCGTTCGTCGCCGGAGGAGTTCCTGGGGACGGCGGCGCGGCCGGACGGTCCGCGCCCGGATCACCGAGAGGACCGACACCGTGTGGGAGTACCTGGAGCGGTACGCGACGACGCGGCCGGACGCGGCGGCGGTGGCGGTGCACTCGCCGTCCGGCCGGCAGGTCACGACGTGGGGTGAACTGCACCGGCGCGGCCTGGCCGCCCGGCGGTGGGCGGCGGAGCAGCTGAGCGGCGGCGACCGGGTGGTGCTCGCGATGGACAACTCGGCCGCGAGCGTCGCGGCCTTCGCGGGGCTCACCGCGGCCGGGCACCCGATCGTGTGCGTCGACCCGGATGGCGCTGGTCCCGGCAGTGGCGCCCCGTCCCGGTCCGGCGTGACCCCCTGGGAAGTCGTCGTCGACCCCCGGGTGGCCGTCGCGGACGCGGCGTCGCGGGGGCGGCCCGACCGGGCGCCCGCACTGCGAAGCGACGGCGACGTCGCCGTGTTCCAGCTCTCCTCGGGCTCCACCGGGCCGCCCCGGCTGGTGCGGCAGACCGTGTCCGCGTGCGTCCGCGGTGGCCGGATCTACCGGGACCTCCACGGCTACAGGCCGGCCGACCGGGTGTTCGCCGGCGTGCCGATCGCCCACTCCTTCGGCCTTGTCGGTGGGATGGTCGCCGCCGTCGTGTCGGGCGCGGAACTGGTCCTGCTGTCCCGGTTCAGCCCGGCCGCCGCGGGGGCCGTCCTGACGCAGGGCGTGGACGTCCTCCTCGGGACGCCGCTCGTCCATCGGCTGTTGGCGCAGGCCTGGCTGCCCGGGTCCCTGCCCCGCGGCGTCCGGGTGGCCCTGTCGTCGGGCGGCCCGATGGAGGCGGCGGTGGCGGACGGCGCGCAGAGGCTGCTGGGTACCCCCGTCCGCCAGGTCTACGGCAGCACCGAGACGGGCCTGGTGGCCTGCCAGTTCGACCGGCCGGAACCATGGCCACCCGGATGCGTCGGCGTCGCGGCTCCGGGGGTGAGCTGGCAGACACGCGAGGACCAGCAGGGCGGGAAACGGCTGCTGGTCCGGACGTCGACGATGTTCGACGGGTACCTCGACCCGGACGGCCGCGAGCTCGGCCCGAACGGCCCACCGGGCCTGTTCGACACCGGCGACCTCGTCGAGCTGGACCCGGCGGGGCACCTCTTCGTCGTGGCCCGCAAGGCCACCTTCATCAACGTCGGCGGTCGCAAGGTGAACCCCCTCAGCGTCGAGAGCCTGATCAGGGAGCACCCGGCGGTGCGCGACGCGCACGTGCTCGGCGCGGCACGCCACGGGGAGCAGGAGGTCCAGGCCGTGGTCGTTCTGCGCCCCGGCACGGACGTCGAGACCCTGCTGCGCTTCTGCCGCACCCGGCTCGCCCGGCACGAGGGCCCGCACCGGGTGCACGTCGTGGACCGCATTCCCCGGACCGGGATGGGCAAGGTCGACTCCACCGCGCTCCGGGGCCTGCTGAAACCGCACTCCGGACCCGGTGCCGGGCCCGGCCGTCCCGGGAGTTGAGATCATGAGCCGAGAGCCCATTGTCGCCGTCGTCGGGCTGGGGTACGTGGGGCTTCCCCTGGCAGCCGCCCTGGCGGCCACCGGATCACGGGTCGTGGGGGTGGAGACGGACCCCGCGGTGCGCGCCGCGGTCCGGGCCGGGAACGTGCTGCGGTTCGAGCCCGGCGTGGCGGAACTCGTCGCGTCCCTGCCCGCCGGGAGGTTCACGGTGGAGGCCGAGCCGCCGCCCGATCCCGCGGCCGTGGTCCTCTGCGTCGGGACCCACGTGGACGAGCAACGCCGTCCCGACGTGCGCGACCTCGAATCCGCCGCGCGGACCGTGGCGGAGGTGGCCGGCGAGGACACGGTCGTCGTCGTGCGGAGCACGGTTGCGATCGGGACCTGCCGACGGGCCGTCCTCCCCCTGCTGCGACGGCGGCGGTCGGCGCCGCTGCTCGCCTTCTGCCCGGAACGGACCATTCAGGGGCGTGCTCTCGCCGAACTGGCCCGGCTGCCGCAGATCATCGGCGGGCTCGACGAGCGGTCGGTCATGCGCGCGTCCGAGCTCCTGAAGCCCGTGACGGGCGAGCACGTCCTGGTCTCGTCGCTGGAAGCGGCCGAGGCCGTGAAGCTCATCTGCAACGCCCACACCGATCTGATCTACGGTTTCGGGAACGAGGTCGCGCTCATCGCGCACGGCCTGGGCCTGGACGCCGCGGAGCTGATCCGGAGCGCCAACGCCGGGTACCCGCGCCCCGACCTGTCCCGGCCGGGGTTCGTCGGCGGCAGCTGCCTGGTCAAGGATCCCTACCTGCTCCTGGGGTCCGGCCTGGCCGGGGGGTACCGGCCGGTGATGGTCGAGGCGGCCCGCGCGGTCAACGAGCGGGTGCCGCACCACATCGTCGACGTCGTGGAGGCGGCCGTCACCGCACGGCGTCCGCTGGCCGAGGCCAAGGTGTTCGTCGCGGGCATCGCCTACAAGGGCGACCCGCCGACGGACGACGTCCGGGGTTCCGCCGCCGAGCCGGTGGCCCGCCGCCTGGCCGGCCGGGTGGCGGCGCTGGCGGGGCACGACCAGCTCGTCCCGCCGGAACGGATCAGCGCTCTCGGCTACCGCCCGGTGGAGCTGGACGAGGGTCTGGACGGCGCCGACGCGCTCGTCGTCCTGACCAACCATCCCGCCTACCGTGACCTGACCGCGGACCGGCTGCGCGCCCGGCTGCGGCCCGGCGCGGTCGTTTTCGACGCCTGGGGTGTCACCCCGGGCGCCGCGGAGGGCGTCGAAGGGCTCCGCTACCTGGGGCTGGGCCGTGGCTGAGCGGGTGCTCGTCACCGGCGGGGCGGGATTCGTCGGCCTGCACCTGGCGCGCCGGCTGATCCGGGACGGTGCCCGCGTCACCGTGCTGGACGACTTCTCCCGGGGCCGTGCCGACGCCTGCCTCGCGGGCGTTCCCGGCCTGGAGGTGATCCGGCACGACCTGACGAACCCCGTGCCCCCCGGCCTTGTGGACTACGGGTTCGACGAGGTCTACCATCTGGCTGCCGTCGTGGGGGTGGCGCGCACTCTGGCCGACCCGGGCCGGGTCCTGCGGACGAACGTCTCGGTCACCCTGAACCTGCTCGACCTGCTGGCACGGAACCCGCCGGGGGCGGTGTTCCTCAGCTCGACCAGCGAGGTCGCCGACGGCGCGGTCGCGGTCGGCCTCGCTGCTCCCCCCGTGGGCGAGGAGGTGCCGTTCGTGCTGGCCGCCCCGCGCGGGGCGCGGAGCGCCTACGCGCTGAGCAAGGCCGTCGCGGAGAGCCTGGTGCTGCAGCTGGCCTCCCGGTGCCGGGTCCGGGTCGGGCGCTACTTCAACGTGTACGGCCCCCGGATGGGCGACTCCCACGTGATCCCGCAGTTCGCCCGACGGGCCCTGGCCGGCGTCGACCCATTCACCGTGTACGGGGCACACCAGACCCGGGCCTTCTGCCACGTGGAGGATGCCGTCGAGGCGACGGTGGCGCTGATGCGGCTGCCCGCGGGCGACCCGCTCGTCGTCAACATCGGCGACGACACGGAGGAGATCGAGATCATCGAACTGGCCCGCCGCATGCTGCGGACCGCCGGGTCCCGGGTCAGCCTCGCGGTCGCCGACCCCCCGCCGGGCTCACCGGACCGCAGGTTGCCCGACCTGCGCCTGCTGCGGGCGCTGATCCCCTCCTGGCAGCCGTCGACATCGGTCGCGTCCGGGCTGGAGCAGGTCCTCGCCTGGTACCGCAGGTACCCGGCGCGGTCAGGGACGTAGTACCACCTTCAACGCCTCGCGGCAGTCCATGAGCCGATACCCCGCGGCGGCGTCACCGAGGCCCAACCGATGGGTGACGACGGTCGTCGGGTCCACCAGACCGGTCCTGATCAGCGACATCACCCGGTGACGCAGCCTGATCGGGTCACCGACGGTGAACCGCACGGTGAGCTCCCGGGCGAACGCGCGCCCGCTCGGAAAGCTGGGGGCCACCGTCCGGTGGGCGCCGACGACGACGACGGTGGCGTGCGGGGCCGCGACCTGCACGGCGCGGGCCAGGGCCCGGTCGCTCCCCACCGCCTCGACCACGCGATCGGCACCGGCGCCCTCGGTCAGTCCCCCGACGGCGTCGTCGAGCGCACCCGGCGCCACCGCCGTCCACCCCCGGGCCCCGACCTGCTCGCGCCGGCCGCGATCGGTGTCCGCGACAACGACCGCCCGTGCGCCGGCCAGGCCGGCGCAGGCGGCGACCAGCAGCCCGAGCGGACCCGCGCCGAGCACCGCGACCACGTCGCCGGGGCGGACCCCCGCGTCGTCGATCGCGGCGCAGGCGGTGGTCAGGACGTCCCCGACGAACAGCGCCTGCTCGTCCGAGACGTCGTGGGGCGTGCGCGCCAGGACGGTGTCCGCGAACGGGACGCGGACGTACTCGGCCTGGCCGCCCGGCGTGTAGTCGCCCACGACGGTCGAGTACCCGAACAGGCTCACCCGGGGGCACTGGTAGTGCCGGCCCTCGGCGCAACGGCGACACCGCCCGCAGGCGATCACGTCGGACGCGAAGACCCGCTCCCCCGCCGCGAAGGGCACGGCGGCGCCCACCGTCACCACGGTGCCGGCGAACTCGTGCCCGAGCACGGTCCCGACGGCGAAGTCCGGGATCTCCCCACGGTAGGCATGCAGGTCGGTGCCGCAGATGCCGGCCGCGGCGACCTGCACGACCGCGTCCCGGTCGTCCTGGAGGGTCGGGACCGCCCGGGCCGCGGTCACCTCGACGACGCCGCGCCCGCCGTAGACCACGCTGTACATCGCGCCTCCACCCTCGCCCGGCGCACCGGCCACGGCCGCACGCCCTCGGCCGACCACGCTCCCCAGCCGGTTCCTGGGCGGAAAGCCCCGTCGGTGCGACCGGACGAGGGGGGCTGAGGGTGCGGACGACGAGGGCTGGGGCCACTCCCGGCCACGGCCCAAGCTGCTGTCGGGACAGAACCCGCCGCCAGACAGATCGTGGCCCGGGCGCCCCGCCCGACGGATCGCGGGCGTCCGCCGTCCGGCTGCCCGAGGGCCGGGAGAGGAGGGCGACATGGCTGCCACTGCCATGGTCATCGGTGGTGAGCCGGTCCGGTCCGGCTGCACGTCCGAGGTGGAGGACCCAGCGACCGAGGAGGCCTTCGACGAGGTGGCCGTCTGCACGCCTGACCTGGTGGACCGAGCGGTCCGCGCCGCGCAGGGGGCGTTCCGGCCGTGGGCGTCGCTGGACCTGGCGGAACGCGCAGAGCGCCTGCGCGCCTGCGGCCGCGCGCTTGCGACCGCCGCCGGCGAGGTCGCCGAGCTGCTCACCCGCGAGCAGGGCAAGCCGCTGGGCGAGTCGCGCGCCGAGGTGGCCTTGGCAGCGGACTGGTTCGGTCACACCGCCGGCCTGGACCTGCCGGACGAGCTCGTCGTCGACGACGACCGGGTGCGCGTCGGCGTCGAGCGCGTCCCTTTCGGCGTGGTCGCGGCGGTGACGCCGTCCAACTACCCCGTCATCCTCGGCACCTGCAAGATCGCCCCCGCCTTGCTGGCCGGGAACTGCGTGGTTCTCAAGCCGTCCCCGGACACCCCGCTGGCCACGCTGGCGCTCGCCGCCGCGCTGCAACCGTGCCTGCCGCCGGGCGTCCTGAACGTCGTGGCCGGCGGCGCGGACGTCGCCGCCGCGCTGGTGGGGCACCCGGACGTGCGGAGGGTGTCGTTCACCGGGTCGGTGGAGGCAGGTCGGGCCGTGGCCCGCGCGGCGGGCGACGGTCTGAAGGGCGTCACCCTGGAGCTGGGCGGCAACGACGCGGCCGTGGTCCTGCCGGGGACGCCGGTCGACTCGGTCGCCGCCCCGCTGTTCGGCGCCGCGATGGCGAACGCCGGTCAGTTCTGCGCCGCGGTGAAGCGCATCTACGTGGCACGGGACCAGCACGACGAGCTCGTCGAGGCGTTGAGCGCCCTCGCCGCCGCCGCCGTCGTCGGACCGGGGCTGGCACCGCGGACGCAGATCGGCCCGCTCACCACGCGACGCCAGCGCGAGCGCGTCCGGGACCTGGTGGAGCAGGCCCGCGCCGGGGGCGCCCGGACGTCGGTGCGGGCGCAGGTGCCCGAACGCGGGCACTTCTACCCTCCGACGATCGTCAGCCTTCTGCCCGGCGGTTGCGCCCTGGAGCTGGAGGAGCAGTTCGGGCCGGCCCTGCCCGTCATCGCCTACGACCACCCGGACCTGGCCGTGGACCGGGCCAACGGCACGCGGTACGCGCTCGGCGCCTCGGTCTGGGGGGAACCGGCGCGGGCTGCGGAGCTGTCGGCCCGGCTCACCGCCGGGACCGTCTGGATCAACACCCACGGCGAGCTGCGTCACGACACCCCGTTCGGCGGGGCGAAGTGGTCCGGGATCGGGGTCGAGTACGGCCGCTGGGGGCTCCTCGACCTCACCCAGGTGAGGGTCGTGCACCTGCGGCGGTCACGGTGACCGCCACCGACCGCCGGGCCCGGAGCCCCCGCGGCGCCGGGGAGCAGCGGTGACGTCGATCGAGGAGGTGGCGGATCACCTGCCCGACCCGGTCGTCCCCGTGGGCGCCTACCTGGCCGGACACGGCCTGAGCCCGCGCAGGGTCCAGATCCACGAACGCTACCTGGGCTTCCGCGAGATCCGCCTGGACCCGCATCGGACCTGGCCGGACCAGGCGGTGGCGGCCGCCGCCGGGCTGTCCCGGCTCGCGTCGCGGCGGGCGGACGTGCACTACGTGCTCCAGGCACGGACCATGCCGGTGGCGGCGCCCCACCCGCTGAACCCGCTGCAGGAGGTGCGCCGGCGGCTCGGCCTCACTCATGCCGTCGCCGTGTGCGTCAGCCAGCAGGCCTGCGCGTCGGCGCTGCTCGCCGTCGAGCTCGCGGGGCGCCTGCTCACCCAGGACGGCGACCGCGACGGCCTGGTCCTGGTCCTCACCGGGGAGAAGGCCTTCACCACCGGGGCGCAGATCATCTCCGACACCGGCGTCATGGGCGAGGGGACGGCGGCTGTGCTGGTCGGCATCCGCGACGACAGCGGCGACCGGATGCTCAGCTACACCAGCCGGTCGCACGGCGACTACCGGCCCTCCGCGGGCTCGCTCGCGGACGCGAGCGCCTGCCTGCACGAGGCCTACCCGGACGCCTTGGTGGACGTCTACCTGCGAGCGGTGGCCGCGGCCGGACTGCGGCCCGCCGATGTCGACTGGGTGCTGCCTCATCACGCCAACCGGCTCGCCTGGCAGCGGGTCACCCGCCGGATCGGGCTGCGCGACCCCGAACGCGTCCTGCTGGGCAACCTGCCGAGGTTCGGTCACTGCTTCGGCGCCGACTCGTTCCTCAACTACGCCACCCTGCGCCGCAGCGGATCCCTCCGCCGGGGAGAGCACTATGTGATGACGGCCGTGGGGGCGGGTGTCACCTTCGCGACGTCGGGGCTCGGGGCCACCTTCGCGGCCATGGTGTTCCGCCATTGAGCAGCCCGGCACACAGGGAGGTCGCCCGATGGGTGCCGCGCACCCCGGACCGACCGGGCGCCGTGGCGTGGAGCCGTCCACGCCGTTGCGGCTGGCCCGGATCGAGCACGCAACGTTCCCGGGGACGGTGACCCCGTGGCCGAAGGAGGACCGCCGGTACGTCACCGACCTCGTCCGGTCCTTCGATCGGCCCGACCCGCCGCCGCACTCGTTCGCCGGCGGCCGCACGACCTTCCGGGACATGGTGGACGAGCTGTCGCGGCGCCTCGGGCCGGCGGCCTCGTTCGACCTGGCCGTGCTCGCCCACTGCACGCCCGACGCCGAGCCCGGGTGGCCGGCTTATCGGTTGCTCGACCTCACGGACAGCGCGGGGACCGCCTTCGCGGTCTCCGATCAGGGGCCGACGGTCGCCTTCACGGGCCTGCGCCTGGCGACGGGTGCAGGTGCCGGACCGGGCCCACGGCGGGCCCACGTCTGGGCGCTCGACCAGCGCCGGACGCTGCACGGCGAGGCGGTGCCGGCTCGAGTCCGCGCGACGACGGACGCCGCCGCGGTGCTCGTCCTCGAGCCGGACGGGCCCCTGGAGATCGCCACCGCAGGTCATCTCGCCGGGGTCCGCCGCGAGGACGTCGGTGACGTTCTCCGGGCGGCAGCCGACTCCGCCGACACCGGGGGCCCGCCGGTGACCGCAGTCTGGGGCATCGGGGTGCCACCCGAGGCACGGGGCACCGCCGCAGTGGCGTCCGAGTGTTGCGCGGAGGCCGGGCGGCCGGTCACGGGGGTGTGGTCGGCGTTGTCCGCGCTGTGGACGCCGGCCCGGCCGGGGTCCGGGCCCTACCTGGTCTCGGACTACGACGAGGACCTGGGCTACCTCGGGTACTGCGTTCTGCGGCCCGTCCGGTCAGCGGCCTCCGCGTCGGACGGGCCGTGAGCCCATTGCCCGATCACGCGGTTACGGAGACCGCCCGGACGGGCGGTCTCTTGGGTATTGCAGATTCGCCTGGATTACGATAACGAGACCTGGAGATTTCGGGCCTTCCGGATGAAGTCGGGCATGTGCTAGCTTTTGGTGGGTAGTGAGCCGAGGCCAATCATTGCCGTGCAGACAGCATTGTTGCCGCTCGAATGACGACCATCATCATGCCGGCCCCGCGCGCTCATCCGCTTCAGCCTGGGCCTGCTGTCATTTACCGGAACCGACAATGTGAGAACGCGCCCGCCACCCGTGGATGACGAGCCGTTTCGCCGCCGCTGCACAGGTGAATGTGGCACCGGGGTCAAACATAGCAGGATTTCACGCCAGTTTCCAGCGGCCTTCCAGTTCGGGTGCCGTTTGAGCTCAGTCTGTTCGGCGATGACCGAGCCTCTACCGAACTGAAGATCGCCGCTACTCATGCAGGATCTGTCACCTGCCGACGGGGGAGCACGAGAAGCATGGATGACATCACAGATTCGCAACCAAGGCCGACCACGACGCGGCACCTCACGGTCGGCGTCATGATTGACGGCCAGTTCCTGCGGGAGGGGGTTGCGGGACTTCTGGGCAAGATCAGCGGCGTCGTGACGGCGGACTGGGATGCGCCTGAGGTGTGCCCGGACCACGAGGAGCAGACCGATGTGCTGCTCATCACGCCCGCCGAGACATTGCAGAACGACATCCTCCAGAACCTCGCCAGATCCCGCACGAAAGTCTTGCTTATCGTCGGCGAGGCGGACATGCAGGACCTGGACGCCGTGCCGCTCGGCGCGGTGGACGGCGCGGTCCTGCAGGACGAGCTGTCGGTCGCCGTCCTCGACGACGCGCTCCATGCGGTGATGCTCGGCCGCATGCCGATGCCGCCGAAACTGACACGGCTTCTGATGGCCCGACTGGGCGCCCCGGTGCGCCGACGCTTCGGACCGGTGACGCTGACCGCGCGGGAGCAGGAGACGCTGGTCCTTCTCGCCGAAGGCCTCAGCAACAAGCAGATCGCCCGAACGCTCGGCGTCTCCACCCATGGCGCGAAACGACTGGTCGGAAGTGTCCTGATCAAGCTCGGGGCCCCCAATCGAACGGCGGCGGTGGTCAGCGCCATCAAGGGAGGCCTGGTCCCCTCGCCGTGACCGGAGCGGCACTCTCGCCGGCACCGCGTCACCAGGGAGTCTCGCTTCCCGGGGCGTGCGCGTGCCCGCGCAGAACGAGGCGGGTCGAAAGGGATACCTGTGGAATTTTGCCTGAACCGCAGCGGCGAAGCAGTCGTGCTACCGGACGCAGTTCTCGAGCTGGCTCGTGACCATGCCTCGAGCGTGGCCAATCCGAATGAGCTGGTCACCCTCGCCTGCGCGGTCGCGATATGCCCGCCGTCCGATGGCGTCGTGGTGGAGATCGGGACCTATCAAGGGCGAACAGCCTGCTTCCTGGGCCGGCTCCTGAGGCTGCTGGGCCGCACCGCACCGGTACTCAGCATCGATGCCTTTGATCTGCTGGAGGAGCAACAAGGTAATGTCCGGGGCAATCATGCCGAGTACCAGAAGAACGTGAGCGCCTATCACCTGGAGCGCATCTGCATGGCTCTCT
>Ga0302321_100005855_pt1 | contig 10773 bp, 12 predicted proteins | sample Fen_T0_1_FD_202505 | JGI IMG/M metagenome (GOLD analysis project Ga0302321, IMG submission 202505) | Peat permafrost microbial communities from Stordalen Mire near Abisko, Sweden - Fen_T0_1 | ecosystem: Environmental > Terrestrial > Soil > Wetlands > Permafrost | place: Sweden: Abisko...
CGGTGCCCCGCACGGTCTTGAGCACGAAAGCCGCGGCACCCGCGTCCAGCGCGGCCGCGACCGCCTCGTCGTCGTCGAAGGAGGTCAGGACGACGCACCGCAGCGCGGGATGGTCGGCCCGCAGCTTGCGCACCAGGTCGATCCCGGTGCCGTCGGGCAGCTTGAGGTCGATGACGGCGACGTCGGGGCGCACGGCGGCGGCCCGCCGCACGGCGTCCAGCACCGAACCGGCCTCCGCGACGACGGTCAGCGTCGGGTCGGCGTCGACGACGTCGACCACGCCCCGCCGGACGATCTCGTGGTCGTCCACGACGAGGACCCTGATAGGCGCATCTGTCACGGCGACAGGCTACCCGTGAACAGGGCCGATGTGGCCAGCCCCGACCCTGCGGGTATCGAGCCGGATCACCAGCGGCCCTGCCGCGGGCGGGGCTGGCAGTGCGGGCAGGTGAAGCTCGAGCGGTTCATGAAGGCGTCCCGGCGTACCGGGGTGCCGCACCGGGGGCACGGGCGGCCTTCTTGCCCGTACACCGCCAGGGACCGGTCGAAGTAGCCGCTCTCGCCGTTGACGTTGACGTACAGCGCGTCGAAACTCGTGCCGCCCTGGGCCAGCGCCTCCCGCATCACCTCCCGGACGGCGTCCAGCAGGCGTCGCGCGGCCGGGCGGGTCAGCTGGTCGGTGGGCCGGGCGAAGTGCAGCCGGGCCCGCCACAGCGCCTCGTCGGCGTAGATGTTGCCGACCCCGGAGACGAGCGTCTGGTCGAGCAGGGCGCGCTTGACGCCGGTGCGCCGGGAGCGCAGCCGCTCGATCAGGGCGCGCTCGTCGAGGTCCGGGTCGAGCGGGTCCCGGGCGATGTGCAGCACCGGCGCGGGCAGCAGCGGCTCGGCCCGCCCTCCGGCGCCCAGCCCGGCGGGCAGGCCGTCCGGCGTCGGGACGAGCTTCTCCAGGCTGAGGCCGCCGAACATCCGCTGGTCGACGAAGCGCAGTTCACGGCCGCTCGCGGCGCTGTCGTCGGCCGGGAACTGCAGGCCGATCCGTACCCGCAGGTGCCGCTCGTCCGGGGTCGACCGCGGCTGGAGCAGGAGCTGCCCGCTCATCCCGAGGTGGGCCATCACGGCGTCGCCGTCGTCGAGGGCGAGCCAGAGGAACTTGCCGCGCCGGACGACGTCCGTCACCCGGACGCCGGCGAGCCGTCCGGCGAAGTCGAGCGGACCGGCCTCGTGCCGGCGGACCGGGCGGGGATGCAGGACCTCGACGGGTCCGAGCCGGGCGCCGAGCACCCAGCGGGCGAGCCCTCGACGGACCACCTCGACCTCGGGCAGCTCCGGCACCGCGCGACCGCCTCAGGCGTCGGCGACCGGAGCGACGCCGTCCTGCTGCGTCTTGCCGTCCGGCTGCGCCTTGCCGTTCTGCTGCGCGGCGGCGGCCAGCTGGGCGGTGATGCCGGCGAAGGCGGTGGCGGCGGCCTGCTGCTCCGCCTCCTTCTTGCTGCGCCCGGTGCCGCGGCCGCGGATCTCGCCGCCGACGCGGACGACGGCGTGGAAGGTCTTGGCGTGGTCCGGACCCTCCTCCTCGACGGAGTAGTCGGGCACGCCGAGGCCGTGGGTGGCGGTGAGCTCCTGCAGGCTGGTCTTCCAGTCCAAGCCGGCGCCGAGCGCGGCGCTGGAGTCGAGCAGGTCGTCCACGAGGCGGTGCACCAGGTCGGAGGCCGCGAGGATGCCGTGCTCGAGGTAGGCGGCCCCGATCAGGGCCTCGAGCGTGTCGGCCAGGATCGAGGACTTGTCCCGGCCGCCGCTGGACTCCTCGCCGCGCCCGAGCAGGATGTGGCCGCCGACACGCAGCCTGCGGGCCACGTCGGCGAGCGCGCGCATGTTGACGACCGCGGCGCGCAACTTGGCCAGCTGGCCCTCGGGCAGGTCGGGATGACGCCGGTAGAGGGCGTCTGTCACGACGAGCCCGAGGACGGCGTCGCCGAGGAACTCCAGCCGCTCGTTCGTCGGCAGGTTCCCGTTCTCGTACGCGTACGAACGGTGGGTCAGCGCGCGCACGAGCAACCCCCGCTCGACCTGGACGCCGAGCCGCTGCTCGAGCAGGCCCGGGTCGGTCGGGGGGGTGGCTGCGAAGGGCTGACCCACCGGTAGGGGCACGATCCGCCGGTCAGAGATCCTTGACCTTGCGGCCCTTGTACTCCAGGTACAGGGGGGTGCCGGCGGAGTCGGTGACGACGTGGGCCTGGTGCGGCCGCGAGTACGTCACCTGCCCGCCCTCCACCGTGGTGGTCAGCGTCGTGGCCGTCGCCTTCCACTGCGAGCGGCGGGACCGCGTGTTGCTGCGGGACATCTTCCGCTTCGGGACGGCCACGGTCAGCTCTCCTTCTCGTCGTGCAGGGACCCGGAAAGGCCCTGCAGCGCCGCCCACCGTGGGTCGGCGCTGTCGTGACGGTGCCCCGGGTCGTCCGCGAGCCGCGCTCCGCACTCGGAGCACAGGCCCGGGCAGTCCTCCCGGCACACCGGCTGGAACGGCAGTGCGAGCACCACCGCGTCCCGCAGCGCGGGCTCGAGGTCGATCAGGTCGTCCTCGAACTCGCGCAGGTCTTCGTCGTCCTCGCCGGCCGGCGTCCGGCCCGGGTAGACGAACAGCTCCTGGAGCTCAGTCTCGACGTCCAGGGAGACGTCCTCCAGGCAGCGCACGCACTCACCGGCCGCACGCCCTCGTACCGTGCCCGATACGAGAACCCCCTCCATCACCGACTCGAGCCGCAGATCCAGCACGAGCGCGGAGCCTTCGGGGATGCCGACGACGTCCGTGCCGAGACCGGCCGGTGCCTCGACGTTCCGGCGGACCTTGCGCATCGAACCCGGTCGGCGACCCAGTTCGTGCACATCGAGCACGAGTGGGGACCGGTGGTCCGGGCGGATGGTGGCTCCTCGACGTCGTTGCAGCTGGTTCCCGGCCACGGCGCACGAGCGGCGAGGCCAAGCTCAGAGGTTACTGCAGCCGAGCACCAAGCCCAAACCGAGCACCAGCCGCCGTGATCATGGACTTCGGCGGGCGGGGTCGGCGCGCTCGGCGAGGCGCTCGGTCCGGCGCTCGGCGAGGCGCTCGAGCAGCCGGGGCAGGACGACGTCCGGCACCATGCCGGTGACGTCGCCGCCGTGGCCGGCCACCTCCTTGACCAGGCTGCTCGACACGTGTTCCAGCTGCGGGTCGCCCGGCAGGAAGACCGTCTCCAGGCCGCTCAGGTGCCGGTTCATCAGGGCCATCGGCAGCTCGTAGGCGAAGTCCGTGCCCGAGCGCAGCCCCTTGACGACGGCCACGGCGCCGATCCGCCGGCAGTAGTCGACGAGCAGGCCGCCCTCGACCACCTCGATCCGGACGCCGGCCACGGCGGCCAGGCTGTCGTGCAGCAGCTCCTGGCGCTCGGCCGCGCTGAACAGGCCGCGCTTGGCCGGGTTCGCCAGGACCGCGACGACGACCTCCTCGAACAGCGTGGAAGCCCGGCGGACGACGTCCACGTGCCCGCTGGTCACGGGGTCGAAGCTGCCCGGGCAGACACAGCGGTGCACGCTCGGGCGCGCCGGCGGATCAGCGGTCATGCCGGAAACCTAGGGGGCCGCCCGCTCGGCGGTCCACAGTGCGGTCTCGCCGTAGCGCCGGACCGGCTCGGCGACCAGCCCGGCGGGCCACCGCGGCTGCGGGCTGCGCGCGCTCCGCTCCACGACCACCAGGGCGCCGTCGGCCAGCAGGCCGTGACCGGATACCACCGGGCCGTGACCGGCGAGCGCGGCCAGGTGCTCGGCCAGGTCGTCCTCGCCGAGCGGGTAGGGCGGGTCGAGCAGCACCAGGTCGAACGGCCCGACGTCCGGGCGGGTCAGGTAGCGCAGCGCCGTCGAGCGGACGACGTCCACCCGCACCCCGCCCTGACCGGACGGACCCGTCACCACCGTCGCGTTGCTGCGGGCGGCCGCGACGGCGGGGGGCGCCGAGTCGACCAGGGTCACCGCGACGGCGCCCCGGCTGGCGGCCTCCAGGCCCAGCGCCCCGGAGCCGGCGAACAGGTCCAGGACCCGCGCGCCCGCCACCGCCCCGCGCGCCTCGAGCATCGAGAAGAGCGCCTCCCGGACCCGGTCGCTCGTCGGCCGGGTCGCGTCGCCCGGCGGCGTGACCAGGCGTCGCCCGCCGGCCGACCCGGAGATGATCCGCGTCACGGCGCCCTAGCGGTCGGCGAGCGCGAGCCGACCGGCGAGGACGGCGTAGGAGCCGGCGAAGCCGAGCCGCAGCCGCCGGACCACCGCGGGCCGGCTCAGGACCTGCTGCCGGACGGCGGCGGCCGCGAGCCCGTACACCGCGAACACCGCGAGGGTGACCAGCATGAACACGCCGCTGAGCTGCAGCATCCGTACCGTGGCGCCGGAGGTCCCGGCGGGGACGAACTGGGGCAGGAACGCGAAGAAGAAGATCGTCAGCTTCGGGTTCAGGACGTTCAGGAGCACCCCCCGGACGACGACCCGCCCGGCCGAGGGCGCCGCGGTGCTCTCGTCGACGACGAGCGCGCTGCGGTCGCGCAGGGTGGCCCAGGACAGGTAGAGCAGGTAGGCCACACCGGCGTACTTCAGCGACTGGAACGCAACGGCACTGGCGTTCATGATCGCGGCGAGGCCGGAGACGGCCGCCACGACGTGGGGGACGATGCCGAGCGTGCAGCCCGTCGCGGCGATCAGCCCGGCCCGGGCGCCGCGGCCCAGGGCCGCGGCCAACGTGTAGACCACGCCGGTGCCCGGGGTCGCGACGACGACGAGCGTGGTGATCCAGAAGGTGAGGGTCACCCGGTCAGTCTGGCACCGCGGACGGGGTTCACGCGCCGTCGAGCGCGGACCAGGACCCGTCGGGGCGGATGCTCACCCAGCCGGGGCACCCGTGCCCGCCGCGGCGGCTCAGGTGGGCCTGGGCGGTCGCCTCGGCCGCGTCGCGGGCGGCGCGGAAGCTGTAGGCGCCGTCCCGGCAGCAGCGGTCGGCCAGCCAGTAGCCACCCGGGTACTCCAGCCCGTCGACGTCCGGGTGGACACCCTCGGGCTGCAGGTCGTCGGCCAGGGCCGCGACGACGGGGACGACGACGGAGGTGATGTCCTCGGTGGCCACCCGGAACATCGCCGCCGCGACCCGCAGTTGCTCCCGGGACGGGTGCAGGCGCTCGCGGAGGTCGGTGTCGAGGCGGGTGAGCGTGGTGGCGGTCATCGGACGGCTCCATCGAGGTGGCGGCGGCGCGGGCCTTCGGGCGAGATGCCCGTCGACCGGATCGGTTCCCAGCACGGTATGCGGGCGGGGGCCACTCCCCCATCGGGGTCTCCACCCTGCTTCGGACCGGCCGTGGGGGGCATGGGTGTTCGGTCGGCAGGTCCCCCACCCGCCTTGAGCGGGCGGCACACCGTCCGGCCGCCCGCTCACGCACGTGCACCCGTCGCTGTCGCCGTCCCTCAGCCGCCCAGCGCGCGCCCGAGGTGCGGCGGCTGGTTGTAGGCGGTGTTCTGCCAGGCCACGCCGGTGCGGTACATCGGGTCCTGCATGAGGGTCACGAAGCGCCGGTCGGTGGGTACCGGGGTGCTGTAGATCCGCAGCGCCCGGTTGTCGGACGTCGGCCAGACGACCTCCTCGCGCCAGTCGCCGAACAGGTCCGCGGACAGGGACGGTGTCGACTTGGTGCCGTTGTTCGCGTGCACCCCGGCCGCGGTCAGCAGCCGGGTGTCACCACCGGTGCCGTACTTGTCGATGTGGGTGCCGTCGAGCAGTTCGCGCGTCACGTCGCCGTCCCACCACACGACGAAGTTGGTCGAACCGGGCTTGCGGGTGGCCACCACCTGGCCCTTCGGGTTCCGGACGCCGTCCGCCGCCGCCGACCAGGACTCCGCACCGGCGCTGCCCGCCCAGACGTCCTCCGAGACCCCGCGCCCGTTGTCGCCGTTCGGGGCGGTCGTCCACAGGACCTGGCCGGTCCGGGCGTCGGCGAACCAGGACGACGGCTTGCTGCCGTCCTCGTCGACCTTGAAAACCTCCAGGCCCGGCCGGCTCGGGTCCAGGTCGCCGACGTGGAGGGCGTCGCCGTGCCCGTTGCCCGTGTTCCACAGCGCGGTGCCGTCGTCGTCGACGGCCATCGCCCCGAAGACGATCTCGTCGCGACCGTCGCCGTCGACGTCCGCGATCGCCAACTGGTGGTCGCCCTGGCCGGCGTAGCGGCTGCCGGCGACGTCGGAGTCGAAGGTCCAGCGCCGCACGAGCGCGCCGCCCCGGACGTCCCAGGCCACGATCACGGTCCGGGTGTAGTAGCCGCGGGACGTGATGAGGGTCGGGTGCGAGCCGTCCAGGTACGCCGTCCCCGCCAGGAAACGGTCGACCCGGTTGCCGTACGAGTCACCCCAGGCCGAGACGGTCCCGCGGGGCGGCTCGTAGCCGACGGTCGAGCGGGCGGCGCCGGTGCGGCCGTCGAACAGGGTCAGGTACTCGGGGCCGGCGAGCACGTAGCCGGCGGAGTTGCGGTGGTCGGCGGAGGCGTTGCCGATCACGGTGCCCCGCCCGTCCACGGTGCCGTCCGCCGTCCGCATCGCGATCTCGGCGCGGCCGTCGCCGTCATCGTCGTACACCTGGAACTGGGTGTAGTGCGCCCCGGCGCGGATGTTGCGACCCAGGTCGATGCGCCACAGGCGCTGCCCGGACAGCTCGTAACCGTCCACGTAGACGTCGCCGGTGTACCCGGACTGGGAGTTGTCCTTGGAGTTCGTCGGGTCCCACTTGAGGACCACCTCGTACTGCCCGTCGCCGTCCAGGTCGCCGACGGAGGCGTCGTTCGCGGCGTAGGTGTAGGCGACGCCGTCCGGCGTCGTCCCGCCGGCGGGCGGGGAGACGGGGACGTCGAGGTAGCCGCCGGCCATCGTGAGCGACGGCGCGGACGCCGCTTGCTCGACCCCGCCCACGACGGGCCGCACGGTGTAGGTCGCCCCGGCGGGGGCGCCGGCGTCCAGGTAGTTCGTCGAGCCGGTGACGGGGGTGGCGGTGAGCCTGGTGCCCGAACGGTAGACGGCGAACCCGACGCCGGCCGGGTCGGTCGCGAGCAGCCGCCAGGAGACCAGCGTGCCGCTGCCGCTGCCGACGGCGACGACGCCGCGGTCCAAGGTCTCCATGCGGCGGCCGTTCACCGTGACCGGGCCGGTCGTGGGCGGCGTCGTCGTCGGTGGCGGGGGCGGGGTGGTGGCGGGCGTCGTGGGCGCGGGCGTCGTGGGAGCGTGCGTCGTGGGAGCGGGCGTCGTGGGAGCGGGCGTCGTGGGAGCGGGCGTCGTCGGGGTGCCGGTGACGGCTCCGGTGCAGGTCACGCCGTTGAGCGCGAAGCTGCCCGGCACCGGGTCGGACGTCGTCCAGGTGCCGTTGAAGCCGAACGAGACCGACCCGCCCGACGAGATGGCCGCGTCATAAGCGACGTTCGTCGCGGTCACCCGGCCGGCGCCCACGACGTAGGAGGCGCCCCACATCTGGGTGATCGCCTGGCCGCCGGCCAGCGCCCAGGTGAGCTGCCAGCCGTCGACCGCCGCGCCCAGCTCGGTGATCGTGACGCTCGCCCCGAAGCCGCCGCTCCACTCGCTGGTGACGCTGTAGTCGACGCGGCACCCGGTGGCCGCGGCCGAGGCGGGCGCGCCGGCCGCCGCCGCGACCAGGCGGACGCCGGTCAGCGCGCCGGCGGCCAGCACCCCGCACGTCACCAGGGTGAGCACGGGACGGGGTCGGCGGGTCGTGACGCGGGTCGTGACGCGGGTCGTGACGCGGGTCGTGACGCGGGTCATCGGTCGCCTCCTGAGGGCGCGGCAGGGGACGCCGCACTCACCCGGTCACATCGCCGCCGGAGCCCCGGAGGTTGCCTGCCGGTTTCCTCGCCGGTTTCTCGCGGCGCCCGGTTGACTTCGAGCGCGCTCCAACTCCTAACGTGACGGACGTGGACGACGAGGGATACTCCATCGAGCGGGCCGCCGAGATCACCGGCGTGGGCCGCCACGCACTGCGGTACTACGAGCGGATCGGCGTCCTCGCGCCGGTCGCCCGGGACGCCGGCGGCCACCGCCGGTACAGCGAGGGCGATCTGGGCGCGATCGGTTTCGTGACGCTCCTGCGCGACACCGGCATGCCGATCCGCGACGTGCACCGTTTCATGGAACTGACCCGGGGCGGCGACGGCACCGTCCCCGACCGGGTGACCCTGCTGCGCGCGCACCGGGACGCCGTCCGCGCCCGGCTCGAGCGCGAGGGACGCCACCTGAGGGCCATCGAGGCGAAGGTCGCCTTCTACGAGGGCAAGGTTCCCGCCGGTGAGCAGCACGACGACCAGCAACCGAACGACGAGCAGCGAGAGGTGATCGCATGACCGCACACGAACTGGGAGCCACGGGCGAGTACGTGGCCCCGCTCGCCCTCGGCTGCATGCTGATGGGCGGGCGCACCGACGAGGCGACGGCGGTCCGGATGCTGGAGCACGTGGTGGCCGAGGTCGCCCCGCGCTTCACCGCCCCCGACGGCTCGGCAGTGCCGCCGATGCTGGACACCGCCGACTGCTACACGTGGTGGGACAACCCGGGAACCGAGGGCGGGCAGAGCGAGGAGGTGCTCGGGCGCTGGCTCGCCCGGACCGGCAACCGCGACCGGGTCTTCCTGGCGACCAAGGGCTCCGGCCGGGTCAGCCCGCACGACGGGCTGTGGCGCGCCGACGGCAGCGCCGACTGGGACGCCGCCCGCAGCCGGTTCGTGGGGGCCGGCGCCGGGACGATGACCCGGTCCCTGGACGCGAGCCTGCAGCGGCTCGGCGTCGACCACGTGGATCTCTACTACGTCCACGTCGACGACCGGGCCACGCCGCTGGAGGAGACCCTGGAGGCGCTGGCCAAGCTCGTGGCTGCGGGCAAGGTCCGGTACCTGGGCTGGTCGAACGTGCGCACCTGGCGGCTGGAGCGCCTGCGCGCGCTGTGCGAGCGGAACGGCTGGCCGCAGCCGGTCGCCGTCCAGCAGCAGCACTCCTATCTGCGCCGGCGCGCGGGGCTGGAGGACGGCTCGATCGTGGACGACGAGCAGTTGGACTACCTCCGCGAGCGCCGCGACCTCTCGCTCGTCGCCTACTCGCCCATCCTCAAGGGCGTGTTCGACCGCGACGCGCGGGGGGCCGCGACGAGGGCCTGGGCGCTGGAGCCGTACGCCGGTCCGGACGCCGACGCGCGGTTCGCGGCGCTCGACGCGCTGGCGGCCGAGCTCGGCGTGACGGGCAACCAGCTCGTCCTGGCCTGGCTGCTGCACCAGGACGACCCGCGCGTCCTGCCCCTGATCGGGCCACGGACGTTCGAGCAGTACACCGCCGCGCTGGGTGGCCTCGACGTCTCGCTCACCCCGGAGCAGCTGCAGCGGCTCGACGACGCCGGCGCCTGAGCGCGGGCCCACCCGGCTCAGCCGAAGGCGACCCCGGCCCAGCGGTCGAACCACGACCGCGACCTGGCCCACTGGACGGCGACCAGCCCCGAGCGCTGGTCGACCGTCCAGTAGGTGGTGACCCCGCACTGCCAGTAGAGGTCGCGCCGGGCGCCGAGATCGGCCTCGCGGCTGCCGGACGAGACCACCTCGACGACGAGCGGGACGAGCGGCTCGTCGCGCGCGAGCCACTCCACGCCGGGCTGCGGACGCCGGACGACGGCGAGGTCCGGCACGACGGGCTCGCGGTGCACGACCGACCGGAAGCCCGGTGGCGTCGTCGTCACCGACCAGTTGCCCGGGCACGTCGACGTCAGCGCCGCGAGCACCCGGTCGAGCACCTGCCGGTGCCGGTTGCGGGGCTCGCCGGTGACGTCGATGGCACCGAACGGGCACGCCGGCACGCAGCGGCGGCAGGCCGTGCAGCGCTCCAGGTCCACCTCGACCGCCCACGCGCCGGGGATCATCCGCAGCGCGTCGGGGCGGCACACGGTCGCGCACTCGAGGCAGCCCACGCAGCGGTCGACGGCGATCCCGACGGCGATCCCGACGTCCGTCTCGACGGCGGCCCCGGTGGCCCGGGTGGCCCGGTCGTAGCCCCTACCGTTCACCCGGCCGCTCCCTGGGTGACGGCGTAGTACCAGGCGAGCGCGACGCCGCCCAGCAGCATGAGCCCCGCGCCACCGACCTGCACCAGGCGCGGGGAGCGGCTGATCGGGGCCAGCTCGGCGCCGGCCGTCCGCCAGTACACCGCCGCCGACGCGAGCGCGCCCAGCAGGAGCAGCGCCATCTGCAGCCGCACCACCGCGTCGGTGCCCAGCAGTTCCCGCGACGCCAAGGGCGACCCGCCGTCCCTGCCGTCCGCGCCGAGCCCGACGAGCCGGCCGGCCGCGGGGATCACCTTCGGCGAGTCCTGCATGAAGCCCAGCAGCTGCACGGCCAGGAAGTCGCAGCCGAGCAGCGGCACGACCGCGTACCACGCCGGCACCAGGTAGGCGCGGAAGGGCGTCAGCCGGTAGGTGAACGAGGTGCCGCGGTCGGGCAGGCCGCCCGGCGGGCGGCGGTGGAACAGGTGCTGCGCCAGCCACACCGGCAACAGCAGCACCAGCACGTAACCGGCCGTCAGGACGACGTACAGCAGCGGGTCGGGCCCGTGGGGCAGGCCGGTCCACCCGTTGACGGTGCCGTCCAGTCCCTCCCACCAGGCCGTCTCGTGCAGATGCTGGTGGACCATGATCCCGGCCAGCAGGACCGCCGTCCACGCCACGTCCGCCCGGCGCCCC
>Ga0302321_100005856_pt1 | contig 10773 bp, 8 predicted proteins | sample Fen_T0_1_FD_202505 | JGI IMG/M metagenome (GOLD analysis project Ga0302321, IMG submission 202505) | Peat permafrost microbial communities from Stordalen Mire near Abisko, Sweden - Fen_T0_1 | ecosystem: Environmental > Terrestrial > Soil > Wetlands > Permafrost | place: Sweden: Abisko...
TGGCCTCCTGGCCCTGGCCACAAACCGAGGCATGAAGGCCGCCATCCTCGACCTGACCAGTGGCGATCTGGGCACCCGTGGCACCGCGGACACCCGTCGCACGGAGGCCCAGGAGGCCGCGAAAATCCTTGGTGTACCGCGGGTCGTCATGGATTTTCCGGACGGTCGCTTCACCGAGGATGAGGCCTATCGCCTGCGCCTCATGGTCGAGATCCGGCGCCTCCAGCCGCGGATCATGATCCTTCCCCCACCGGACGATCGGCATCCAGATCACCGCCGGGCCTATCGCCTTGCCCGGGAAGCTTCCTATTATTCGGGGCTGAAGAACTACCCCTGTTCCGGAACCCCCTGGCGGCCCGAAGCCCTGGCCTGGGTGGGCGGCGAGAACCCCGGCCATCCCGACCTCCTGGTGGATGTAAGCACCGTTTGGGACCGCCGCATGGCCGCTTTCGACGCCTTTGGGAGCCAGTTCACACAGGATCCCTCCTTGCCCGCGACCCGGATCGCCCATCCTGCCTTCCGCCGGGGGGTGTTGGGCCGCGCCATGCATTGGGGCTCCCTTCGCATGTGTGACTGGGCCGAGGCCCTGTGGTGCGAAAGCCCCGTTCCAACCGCCTTGATCCAGTTCTTAAGCCGACTGGAAGATCCGGCGTGAAGCGCTTCGAATCCGACCTCCTCGCGCAGATCCAGCGCCGGGGTGATGGCGTAGGCGGGCGCGTGCTGGTGGCCTGCTCGGGCGGAGGCGATTCTGTGGCGCTGCTGGTCCTGCTTTGGACCCTCCGCAAGAGCCTGGGCTTAGAGCTCTGCGTGGCTCATGCGGATCACGGTTTGCGGGCGGAATCGCCGGAAGACGCCGATTTTGTGCGCCAGCTATGCCGGGCCCTGCACTTGGATTTGGCCGAAGCGAGCCTGGGAGTCAGATCGCACGCCCAGGACCGCAGCATCGGATTGGAGATGGCCGCCCGGGAACTGCGATGGGACTGGTTCCGCCAGGAAGCCGAACAAAGCGGAGCCGGCGCCGTGGCGACGGGACACACTCTGGACGATCACACGGAAACAGTCTTTCTCCGTCTTGCACGGGGGGGCGGTCTCGGCTGTTTGCGTCCCCTCGCACCCCGTCAGGACCTCCGGTGGTCTCCACTTGCTGAGATCCATCGCAAGGATCTGCGTACCTACCTGGCTTCCCGAAATATCCCTTGGCGGGAGGACGCCAGTAATGCCGAGCCGTTCACGGTCCGCAACCGGTTGAGACCGCTGGTCAACGAAATGCGCAAGGAAGCTCCAGATCTGGACCGCCACCTGTTCGAAACGCACCGCCAAGCCGAGGAGGCGGAAGGCCTGGCCCATGCCCTCATCGCCAGCTGGGAAGGGTCGCGCTGGCACCTCACTGATGGTGCAATCACCTTTAAACGGGGGACATGGACCGAGCGCGAGGTGCGTTGGACGCTGGAATCGGCCTTTCGGCGCCTGGGCTGGCCGAGGGAGGCTGGCCTGCTGCGTGGACTCGCACCCTGGCTCGTGGAACGCCTCCTACATGGTCGCAAATCCTCGACTTGGGGGAATTTCCACCTAAACCCTGAACCTGATGGCGGGTATCTGCATCTAAGACAAGGACCGCTGCCTTCCCGGACCTAGTAAACTGGAGGGCCACCTGGGCTTCGGCCCCAAGGAGTGACCCTTTGAATTCCATGATGAAAAGCGTGCTGGTCTGGCTGGGCATCATCGCCCTCTTGGTTTTGGCCTTTCGCCAGATCCCCCAGAACAACCGCCAGATCGAAGTCCCCTTCTCGACCTTCTACACCGAGGGCGTGAGTGGCAAGTACAAGTCCGTGACGCTTTCCGGTTTCGATGTCGAAGGCACCTACAAGCAGCCCGAGAAGAATGCCAAGACGGGCGAAGTCATCGAAAAATTCCGCACCGTGGCGCCGCCCATGCAGGATCTGGGCAAGGTCATCCTCAGTTGGAAGACCGAGGGCCAGATCGAGGAGTTCAAGGCTGCCAAGCCCAGCGAAAACAACTTCGCCTACGTGTTGATGTTCTGGGCGCCCCTGCTGGTCTTCGTGGTGCTCTGGTTCGTTTTCATGCGCCAGGCGCAGATGGGCGGCAACAAAGCCATGAGCTTCGGGAAGGCCCGCGCCAAGGGGCTGTCCAGCAGCGCCAAGCGCACCACCTTTGCGGATGTGGCCGGTTGTGACGAGGCCAAGGAAGAACTGAAGGAGATCGTCGAGTTCCTGAAGGATCCCGCCAAGTTCCTGAAACTGGGCGGCAAGATCCCCAAGGGTGTGCTGTTGATGGGCCCTCCCGGAACCGGCAAGACCCTGCTTGCGCGCGCGATCGCAGGCGAGGCCAAGGTGCAGTTCTTCTCCATTTCCGGCTCTGACTTCGTCGAGATGTTCGTGGGCGTGGGCGCCAGCCGCGTGCGTGACCTCTTCGAGCAGGCCAAGAAGAGCGCCCCCTGCATCGTGTTCATCGATGAGATCGACGCCGTGGGCCGCCATCGCGGTGCCGGCCTCGGCGGTGGCCACGACGAGCGCGAACAGACCCTGAACCAGCTGCTGGTCGAGATGGACGGCTTTGAAGGCAACGAGGGCGTCATCCTCGTCGCCGCCACCAACCGCCCCGATGTGCTCGATCCCGCCCTGCTCCGCCCCGGTCGCTTCGACCGCCGCGTGGTGGTGGATCGCCCTGACGTGAAGGGCCGCTTTGAGATCCTCAAGGTCCATACCGCGGACAAGATCCCCCTCAGTCCCGATGTCGATCTGGAAGTCCTGGCTCGCGGCACCCCCGGCTTTGCGGGCGCTGACCTGGCCAACCTTTGCAATGAGGCCGCCCTCACCGCCGCCCGTGGCAACAAGAAGTGGGTCGAGATGACCGACTTCGAGAACGCCAAGGACAAGGTTTACATGGGCACCGAACGCCGCAGTCTTGTGATGACCGATGAAGACAAGCGCATCACTGCCTACCACGAGGCTGGCCACACCGTGGTCGCCGCCGTGGTGCCCCAGAGCGATCCCTTGCACAAGGTGACGATCATCCCCCGCGGCCGTGCCTTGGGTGTCACCTGGCAGCTGCCCCTGAAGGATCGCTACAACACCACCCGCGAATACATGGAGAGCCGCATCGCCATCGCCATGGGCGGCCGCATCGCTGAGGAAATCTTCTTCAATCAGCTCAGCACCGGCGCCTCCAACGACATCCAGCAGGCAACGGACATGGCCAAGTCCATGGTCATGGAATACGGCATGAGCGACAAGCTGGGCCCCCTCAACTTTGGCGGGGGACAGCATGAAATTTTCCTCGGCCGGGATTTCACCCAGCACCGGGAGATCTCTGAAGACACCGCCCGCATGATCGATTCCGAGGTCCATGAGTTCGTCATGCGGAACTACCGGAAAGCCAAGGCTGCCATTGAGAACCACAAGGACCAGTTGGTGGCCATCGCCGAGGCGCTCCTCGTGCGCGAAACGCTCGATGGCAATGACATCGAGATTCTGATGAAGGGTGGCACCCTGCCCCCACCCAAGGCTGGTTCCACGCCATCTGCCCCCGCCACGGTGGAGGATTCCATCACGGTGGACGATTCCGGCCTCAATCCGGCGCTCAAACCCGCGTGACACCGACCACGTTCGACTGGGGACCACTCCTGAAGGGTGGTCCCCTTTTTATCGGCATCCTCAATCTAACCCCCGATTCCTTCAGTGATGGGGGACGGTTCCTGGACCCCGAATCCGCCTTGGCCCAGGCCAAGCAACTTGTTCAGGCTGGGGCCCGGATGCTCGACCTGGGCGCGGAAAGCACCCGTCCCGGGGCCAGGTCCGTGGCCGCCAGCACCGAGTGGAGCCGTCTGGGGCCTGTCCTCTCGGCACTGACCGAAGCCCTGCCCGATACTCCCCTCAGCCTGGACACGCGTCATGCGGGGGTGGCCGCGCAAGGCCTTGAGGCTGGCGTGGCCGTCATCAACGACGTCACCGGATTTTCCGATCCAGACCTGCTGGCGTTGGCTCATGCGTCCTCCTGCGGTCTCATCGCCATGCGCAGCCGACGGGTCGATGGGGGCTTCCACATGCCGCCGTATGGTGACCCGGCTCCAAAGGATGCGGCTGCGGCCATAGGTGAGTTGTGCGTCGTCCGCGACCGGCTCTTGGGTGCAGGCATCGCTGAAGACCGCGTAGTGCTTGATCCAGGTTTCGGATTCGGCACCACTTACCTGGAGGATCTCGCCTTGTGGGAGAGCCTATCGGATCTGCCCGGGGCCTTGGCCTGGCCTGCGGAACGCATATGCTTGGGCATCTCCCGAAAACGCTTCCTGGCCACTCGTGCAGGCACCCCAGGTCTTCCTCCAGCCCAACGGGATGGCCTCACCGCCACAGCGCATGCTGAGGCGGCCCAATGGGGCTATCGGGTCTTCAGAACGCACGCCATCGGATAATCTATTGGGATGAGTCTTCGCTACTTTGGAACTGACGGCATTCGGGGCGTGGCCCTGCGCTCCCCCCTCACCCTGGAGGAAGTGTCCCGCTGGGGCGCTGCCTGGGCCCAGGTGGCGCGTGAGGCTGGGGCGAAACAGCTGGTCATCGGTTGGGATCCACGTTCCAGTTCTGGCCCCATGTCCGAAGCTTTCATCCTGGGCGTGGGTCTGGGCCTTAAGGTTCTGGTGCTGGGCATGGCCCCGACGCCAGCCGTCGCCTGGAATGTGGCACAGCTCAGCGCAGCGGGTGTGAAGACCTGGGGCCTCATGATCTCGGCCAGCCACAATCCGCCGGGGGACAACGGTCTCAAGGGCTTCAATGAGCTCGGCGAAAAGCTGGAGGAGAACCAGGAACGTGCCATTGAGAAGGCCTTTGATCATCTGGCCGAACCCACGACCATCTCAGCACCACCAGCTCATCTTGACCTTCAGCCCTACCTGGAACACCTCGAAGGCATCACGCTCCCCCAGGATTTCCGTGTGGTGATCGACTGTGCCCATGGAGCCACCGCAGAGGCGGCTCTGGAGCTCTTCAAAGGGGGGGATATCCACTGGATTGGCGTGCCGGCCGACGGCCCAAGAATCAACGTGGGCGTGGGTTCCACCCACCTGGATTCGCTCGCGGCGGCCGTGGTGGCACGGAGAGCCCAGCTGGGCATCGCCTTTGACGGCGATGGTGACCGCTGCCTGCTCGTGGATGGTACCGGCGAAGTGGTGGACGGCGATCAGATGGTCTGGCTGCTGGCCCAGGATCGCGTAGCCAGCGACGACACCCCTCCGGGCGTGGTGGGAACCCTGATGACCAACGGAGGTCTGGCCCAGGCCCTGGCCCAGGCGGGCATCCCCTTCGTGCGCACTGCCGTGGGAGACAAATACCTGCTTCGGGAGATGGCCAAGCGTGACTGGGACCTGGCCGCCGAAGCCTCGGGCCATCTCATTCAGAAGCGGCTGGGACCCAGCGGCGATGGACTCGCAGCGGCCCTGTCCATCCTTCATGCCTTACTCCACCGGCCTGCGGACCGCCGCTGGGCCTGGACTTTCCGGCCCTGGCCGCAACGGCTGGTCAACGTCATGGCGCGGGATCGCAAATCGGTTGAAGCCTGTGGAGACCTTGTTTCGGCCATGTCCGTCATCGACGCCCGCTGGGGCGATGGCGTACGACAAGTGGTGCGCTGGTCCGGCACCGAACCCAAACTCCGCCTCATGGTGGAAGCCCAGGAAGTCGCCTGGGTCGATCTGGCGCTGACCGAGCTTGAGGCCGCCGCTCGCCGTGATCTGGCCCTCCTCTAAAATGGCCGCCGACGTCCGCCGTCCCGTTGATCGCTGGCTGGTGTTCTTTGCCCTGGCCCTGGTGGCCATGGGCATGGTGTGGATCTACTCCGCCTCTGCCATCAAGGCTTCCCAGAATCATGCAGCTGCCACGGCCTTTCTGACGCGCCAGCTCCTGGGCGGCGGGATCGGGATCGCCTTCATGCTGGCGCTATCCCAGGTCGATCTGTCGACCCTGCAGGATCATCCCAAGCCCTTGATGGTGGCCTATTTCATCCTGATCGGGCTGCTGCTGGCCGTGTTGTTCTTCGGGCCCAAAGTGAACGGTGCCCACCGCTGGCTTCGCCTGGGCCCCATGGGAAGCCTGCAGCCTTCAGAACTGTTCAAGCCCCTCTCCGTACTCATTGCAGCGTCATGGATGGTCCGCAACCGGGAGGCCTGGACAAATCGCCGGGATGCCCTGCCCAAGCTGCTGGGCCTCGCGGGCGTCCTGCTGGTGCCCTTGGCGCTCATCCTCCGAGAACCGGACTTCGGGACCACCTTCCTCATCGTCTTCGTGGCTCTGATGGTGGTGTTTCTGGGGGGGGCGCCGAAGTGGATTTTTGCGGTGGCCATCCCCGTTCTGGGCGCGCTCGGTACCGCGTTTGTGGTGCTCTCGCCCTACCGCCTGGCTCGTGTGACCAGTTTCCTCAACCCCGAAGCCGATCCTCTTGGAAAGGGCCACCAGGCCCTTCAGAGCCTCGTGGCGGTGGGCAATGGGGGCTTCATGGGCGTCGGCCTCGGCGGCGGAAAGCAGAAGCTTTTTTATCTGCCCGAGGCGCATACGGACTTCATCTACGCAGTCATCGCTGAAGAAGCAGGATTGATCGGGACGGTGACCATCCTGGCCCTGTTCGTGGCCATCCTCTGGCGCGGGTACCGCATCGCCCGGCGCGTGGGGGATGGTTACCTGAAGCTGTGCGCCATGGGGTTCATGCTCCTGCTGGTCGTACAGGCCCTCATGAACATGAGCGTCGTGCTTTCGCTGGCACCCAACAAGGGGATTCCCCTGCCGTTCATTTCTTTCGGCCCCAACAGCCTTATCACCAGCCTGATCTGCCTTGGCCTGCTGCTTTCCATCAGCAAGGAAACATCGACTTGATATCCGTCTGCCCGGCCGGTCAGATCGGGTTGTTCAGGGGTGAGGTCCTAGCTGAATTGGCTCATCATCATCCTCATCCACGAGCACGATGTTCGAGCCGCCGCCCAACAGGACGGCATCCTCGTACATGTTCTTCAGCTTCGGTTCGAAACGCTCGGCTTGACCGACCCGCGCATCCGGTTTCAGATCCACCGCGGTGCGAACCATTCCCTTCATGCGGGCAGGATCCAACTCAAGAATGGCCCCAAGCATCTTGAGAGGATTGATCGCCGAAAAGACTCCCATGCGCGTGGCGAAACAGAGCGCCCCTTCCTCCCAATGCATCTTCGTGATGAGGTGCCGGAGATCCAGGGGCACCTCTGACTTGGCAGTGCCGCGCTCCCAGGGCCAGCTGTTTGAATTCAGGAAAGAAGCGACCTTATTTTCCAACCGCAGCCGCTGGTCAGGGACAACGTCCCAACGCCAGTGAGACAGCAGAGCCAGATCGCCCACAGCGGAGGCATACCCCGGCAGGGCATCCCACCCATGGACGCGCAATCCTTCAGGCAGGCGACGGTTCAACCGCGCCATCAGACCTGGGGGATCTTCTGTGGGTTCCTGCTTGAGCACGGCATCCATTGTTTCTGCTTTGGCGCCCACTCCGGCGGGGAGGGGCGCACCGATGCTCAGGAGGGGTCGTGGCCTCTTGCCAAGTTCCAGGACGAGACGAAGTCCCTCGAATCGAAACGCCTGAAGAAAGATCGCGTGGATATCCCCATCATCAAACGCCAAAGCGCCTTTTTCTTTCGCATAGCTCAAGCGGATGAGGACACGGCGGGTATCCAGCTGCCAGAGGGCGGACCGGCGCGCCTGGGCCTTGGCTGAGAGGGGCACCAGTTTGGAAGTCATGGCCTCGATCAGCGCTTTGTCCTCTGCCTCGCGCCGGGCAGCCCGAAGGAGATCAACGGCCTCCTCCACAAGATCCTCAGCCAGGATCGTCGCGATCATGGCCTCGCTCGTCTGGGTGGTATGACCGACAAGGGCGGCACGAAGTGCGAGCAGGCAGGAGGGTTCCAGACTCGACCCACGCCCCTCCATCCCCAGGAGAGCCGCACGCAGGCTGGCCTGCCGGGCCAGGGCCTCAGCGGGGATGGAAGGATGAGCTGCTCGCATGTTCACCTCCACAGGATAGTGATCCAGCGAGTGGATGGCGCAGAAACCCGGATGGGCCTTCCGCAGAAACCGTGAAAAGGACCTGGCGAACCGTTCGTTGCGGAGGTGATTTCCACAACCAGTGTGGGAACCTGAACGCCGAATCTAAAGAATTCCTTTCAGCACAAGCCACTTGGGGCCATGCCCCATTTTGGTAGCAGGTGTGTAGAGCAAATCTTGGTTGACATAACCTCCTGGGTTCGTTCCTTCACCCTTCCTTTGCCTTCTCCACCTGGAGGCCCCAAGCTGGAGTGCAACGCCATGATTCACGATCCCTACATCATTCCACCCCTCCCACCCCACTGGCCCTATGAGCCCGGTGCACCTCTCCGACCGCTTGGATGCCGCTTGAACCTTGAGCTGCCAGGCTTCGGAGGCGGGTGGCGCGTTTGCACCCCTGGAGGCATCATCCCGGAAGGAGAGCCCCTTCCACTCTCGGGCGTGTTCGGACGGGGTGGCATCCTGCGCGTCGGTGACATGGTATTGAGGCCCTATCGCCGGGGTGGATTCCTGCGCCATTTCAATGAACGGACCTACCGGACGCACCTCCGGTTCGCTGCGGAACATGCCGTGCATCGTGGTTTGTGGGAGGCGGGATTCCCGACTGTGGAGCCGCTGGGATATGCCTGGCGTGCCTGCGGATTGGGTGTGGAAGGGGTGTTGATCACGCGCATGACGGAAGGGGAGGCCTGGCCCCTGCGGTGGGACCTCAGCACAAGCCGGAAGGCAGATATCCGACAGGGCATCGACTCGCTTTGCGATTGGGGCCTGTGGTCGCCTGACTTGAACGCCACGAATGTGATCCTGCCTTCCAAAGGTGGCGCACTGTTTCTCGACTGGGACCGGGCACGCTTCGATCCTGCAGGCACCAACCTCTGGCCACGCTATCGCGCACGGCTCGAGCGGAGCCTGCATAAGCTGAGCGCACCACCAGAGGCCTTCGAGGTCATTGGAGCTGTGTCACGTCCGTGATGATCACCGGCGCCACAGGCAGATTCAGGAAATCGCTGCGCTTATTGCTTGTCTTGACCGCCTTGATCCGGTCGACGACGTCCATGCCTTGCACAATCTTCCCGAACACGCAGTAGCCCCATGTCTTGTCATTGGTCTTCCCTTTGAAATCAAGGGAGGGGTTGTCCACCACGTTGATGAAGAACTCTGCCGCAGCGCTATGGGGATCCGGCGTCCGCGCCATCGCCACCGTCCCACGCTTGTTCTTGAAACCAGCGGCCATGGCTCGATCAGCTTCGTTGATGATGGAAGGGTCGGTTCGTTTCTTCCCCAGATAGTCCACGTAGCCGCCGCCCTGGATCATGAACCCGGGAATCACGCGGTGGAAGATCGTCCCTTTGTACTGGCCCTTCTTCACGTATTTCAGGAAGTTCTCCACTGTCTTTGGGGCGGCGTCAGGTTCCAGTTCCATCACGATGACACCCATGGAAGTGGCCAGTTTGACCTTCGGCTTGGGCGCGGCACCGAGACCGAGTGCGGCGCAAGACAGAAGGACGGCGATCAGGTGACGCATCAGGATCTCCGGGGGATCTCCCAGCATACCCGGACCGTGCGTCGGTTCACTCAGTAGGCGCCAAGGCTCTTCGCAAAAGCATCGCGCTGCCCCTTGAAACCCTGCTCGTCACGGGATTCCTTGATGAGTGCCTTGGCCTGTTCCCGCTGGCCCAATTTCAGCATGGCCTGGGCCCGCATGAGGGCCACCCAACCCCTCTGGTCGGGTGCCGAGGCTTTGGCGGGATACATGGCCAAGGCCCCGCGGGCGTCTCCATGCTGCAGGCGGAAATCCGCCACCAGGATCATCAAGGGTTCTCTGGCCTCCCCCTTCTCGGGTGCGCGCGACAGCCAGCCCTCCGCCTCCGCAAGACGTTGCAACGAGGTTTCCGGTTTGACGAGGGGTCGCTGCAGAAGCCGGAGAACAGCCTTGATGCGCTCTGGCCCTGGGCGTGCCCGACCGAGCGAAGTCCGCAAGGGACCCCAATGCTCCATGGCACCCTCAGCCCGAGCTCTCTGGAGGCCTTCGTCCGGCGTATCCCCTTTGGCAGGGAGAAGGCGGAGTACCGCTTGGGGTTGAGCCTCGGGCTGAACCTTGGCCAGCGCGGCTTTGCGAAGGGCCGTCCGTTCAGCGGCCGGGGCTTCGGGCAGAAGGCGGGGTAGCACATCCAGAAGGCCATGGCCCGCAAGCAACTCGACGACCCCCAATCGGGACTTGGGCTCCAGCGCCCGGAAGGCGCCCGCCTTCAGGCGTGAGAGCAGTTCGCCGGGAAAGCCCTTCTCCAGTCGCTGAACCACCCAGGCGTTCCAGGCCTCAGTCCATAGCTTCTTCACCTCGGGCTGGACCTCGCGCAGCACGGGATCCATGCGATCGACCAGATTGAGGGAATCTTCCCAAAGCATCTTGCCGACAAGAACCCGCAATTCCACCACTTGAGCTGCGCCCTTGGGCAGCCCCTTACCGCCCTTCCGGACCTCAGCCAAAAGGGATTCTGCGCTGGGCATGTCCTTGGTATCCGTCAGGCTGCCATCCGTGAGCAGACTCGCCAGCGCGAGTCGGGCATCATCGGCCTGGGGCGATGCGGAGTGATCCTTGATGATCTTTCGGAAGGCCAGCGCGGCTTCCTTGGCGTTTCCGGACCGCCCCAAAAGGCGTCCCCAGGCGAGTTCCACCCGGGCCATCAACTCGCTACCGGGGAAG
>Ga0302321_100005857_pt1 | contig 10772 bp, 10 predicted proteins | sample Fen_T0_1_FD_202505 | JGI IMG/M metagenome (GOLD analysis project Ga0302321, IMG submission 202505) | Peat permafrost microbial communities from Stordalen Mire near Abisko, Sweden - Fen_T0_1 | ecosystem: Environmental > Terrestrial > Soil > Wetlands > Permafrost | place: Sweden: Abisko...
GCTGTCCTTTTGGCGTGCTAGCTCATCCGCCGCGGCTTCGGCTCGCCCCGCATTCTCGAGCTGAAGTTGTTGCGCCCGGTGCGCGTCTTGAACGGCGCGATCGTACTTCCCTCGAGAAACGCAGGCCGCGGGCGCCGCGAGCAGTAGCAAGATGAGGCCAAATTTGGAGGGGGTCATAGCCGCTCGGAAAGCAACGGACGGGCCAGTGCAAACACTCGACAAGCGGCCCGGGTGATTGCGCAGGGACGCGCACGGGCTGCGTCGCTTCAGCTCGTCCAGCGCAACGATTGCGTTCGGATCCTGACGGTAGCGAAGTCGCCCGCGTCGCGTGGCGTGCAGTCAGAGCACGGGCGGCGTGGCTAACGTCGGACACGGCAACAATCCATCCGGTGTGCTGCCAGGCAGACTCGATGCGTGCGAGCTACATGCCGTCGCGCGGGCCGCGGTCCAAAGCGCAATGACGGGTTAGCCGCGGGGCCGGGGACGGCCTGATTCACTATGCTGCCGCAAATGGGCCCCGCGCCGCGCAACGAGTGCGTCGTGCACCGGAGCAGCGGATCGCCAACGCTGGGACTGCGATCCGACGTTCTGGGCACGGACGTTGCTCTTACCTGTAGCAGGAGAACAAGCGCATGAACTCTGAATGCAACCTCGAGCACCAGACCGCCCAGCCGACGTTGTCGATACGTTTGCGAGCCCCGCTGGCTGGGCTCGCACCCGAATTTCGCCGCGCCTACGCTGCGCTTGGCAGCTACATCGGCCAAGCGGGGTTCCGAAGCTGCGCACGAAGCTCGTGCTCCCCGTCGAGCTGGCTTGGGTTCGGTGGTTGGCGCTTCGCGGCATGTATGGAGGCTTGATGCCGGTCGTCGAGTCAGCCGTAGCGAAAGGGCGACGAGCCAATGACTCGATGTGGCGTTGGCTTCTGGCCGGAGCCGTCGCGCTATTCGCATACGGTTTAGCTGCGTCCGCCCAAGCGCAGTGTGGAGTCCCGACTTCGAGTTGTCGAGATTGCCACGAGAGCCGTGCGGCGGGCCTATTCGTCGCGGCGGAACGGTGGCACGCCGACCACGCGCTGGGTGACTTCTGCAGCAACTGCCACGGCGGGTCACCGACGACGGCGGACGAGGGCGCCCACGCTGGCCTCGCCGATCCGTTGGCGAACGAGGGCGAGCGTTGTCGCATCTGCCACGCGAACCGACCGCGCATTTTCGACAGCTACCTGGCGTTGGCTCGGCCGCCGCGAGCTCCTGGCTCGGCCGCGGGCTCTCCCGTGCTGGCATACGATCCCCGTCCGACCGCGCGCGCGAGCACGCATCTAGCGGGCACGCAGCCGAACTCGGGGCGGAGCCGGAACGCAATCTGCCTGGCAGCCATTGTCGTGATCGGCTTGCTCGCCGCGGCTTACATTGCGGCGTGTGAACGGGGAGCCGGAGTGCTTCAGAGTCGACTACGGGCCGTCTTCCGTCGCAGCGAGTGGTCCGCGTATGCCTGTGGCGCGTTGCTCGGCGTGGTCGTGACGGTATCGATGACGGTGTTCGGGCGGCGGCTGAGCGGGAGCGGCGCCTATCAAGAGCTGGCCGGACCGCTCGCGCGCGGCCTTTCCCCGAGTTCGACTTACTGGACACAGGTGATTCGACCGAGCGAGCACTGGAACAGCGTCGTGCTGGCAGGCGCGGTCGCCGGCTCCGCGATGGCTGCGATATTGGGCGGACGCTTTCGCATCCGCTGGCTACCCGATTCACAATGGACGGACGTCTTTGGCGCAAGTATCGCTCGGCGCTGGTCACTCGCGGGCCTCGGTGCCGCACTCACCGCCGTCGGTGGGGGCATTGCCGGAGGCTGCACGGCAAGTTTGGCCTTGTCTGGGGGCGCCGCGCTGTCGCCGGGTGCGTTTGCGTTCATGGCGGGCATGTTCGCCGCTGGTATCCCGACCGCCCGCCTGCTCTATGGGAAGTATTCCCGATGAGCATCGTTGCCGCGCTTGGCATCGGGTTTTGTTTCGGATGGCTGCTCGAGAAAGCCGGGCTTGCGCGTTACGACCGGGTCGTCAACGTGTTTCGGTTTCGCGACTTCACCGTGCTGAAACTGTTGCTGAGCGCACTCGTAGTGGGCTCTGTTGGTGTTCAGGCGTCGCTCGCGCTGGGTTTCTCGCGCTCGGTGCCAGTGCCGGCGACCTTTCTGGCCGGTAACTTCGTCGGCGGACTGATCTTTGGCGTCGGCATGGCACTTTCGGGCTTCTGCCCCGGGACGATCGCGGCCGGCATCGGCGAAGGTCGCCTCGACTACTTGATTGCCGGCTCACTCGGGCTCGTCGCGGGCGCTTGGATATTTGGCGCGCTCTATCCACGGCTCTTCCCGCTCCTCGCACGCGGGGCACACACGGCAGCAACCATCTCACAGTGGTGTGGCGTCGACCCATGGCTGATCGTCGTCCTGCTCGCAGAGCTCGCTGGCATCGCGTGCTATGCCGCTGAGCGCGCGCGCCGTGTTGCCAATCACGGCCCGAACCGCGACGCATGACTTCTTGGGCTGGGCTAGCGCAAGCCGCCCGAACCATTGTCGACGCAGAGTTGCGCGTGGGGCGTGACAGCCGATCCGCGTCCGAAGCACGCTGCCGCAAATGCCCCGCCTGCAGCTGGTCGCGATTTCCAGCTGCCGACTGACCATGACCTAGAAGCATTCAGGCTGAGTCTTACCGTCGTTCTCAGCGGGCGCCGAGCTGAGCTGATTGCGCGCCCCAACGCGGGTTGAGCCTAGTCCTGCAACGGCGTCAGGATCGCTTCGAGCACGGTGAGCAACTCCTCGACCTTCACCGGTTTGGTGATATATCTGTGGAAACCAGCCTGAAGGCCGCGCCGCCGATCGTGTTCAGAGGCCGCCGCGGTCAGGGCAATCACCGGGATGCCTTTCGTGTCCGGCGCAGCGCGCAGCGCTCGAAGGGCTTCGACTCCGCTCATCCCGGGCAGATTGATGTCCATGATGATGACCTCGGGGTGTTGCATGTGAGCAACCTCGACGCCAATCTCTGCCGTCGCTGCGGTTACCAGCTCGAGATTGTCGAATGAACTCAGCAGATCGGCCATGAAAGTGACGTTGGCCGGGTTATCCTCGACGTACAGCACGAGCTTGTGTCCGACTCCGGTGAACCGCGCTGCGGCCAGCTCGCGCACCGGGGGTGGCACGCTGGACTGCCTCGAGACATGCACCGGCATATCGACCCAGAAGTCCGAACCTTCGCCTGGCACGCTGCGAAAGCCGACATCGCCATCCATCAGCTGGGCGAGGCGTTTGGTAATGACTAGCCCGATACCAGTGCCTTGGATCGGTCCGGTTTCCTGTCCCGCCCGTTGGAAGGGGTGAAAGAGTTTGTCTTGTTTTTCGAGCGGGATCCCGACGCCCGTGTCCCGCACGGTGACGCGTAGTCGCTCCGCACCAGGCAAGGAAACGGCGAATACGACCGTGCCCGAGGCTCGATTGTACTTGATCGCATTCGAACCGAAGTTAATCAAGATTTGCTTGAATCGCGTGCGATCAGTCGAGAGCATCGGCAGATCGGGCGACGGAATGGCGCGCTCCAGTCCGAGCCCTTGCGACGTTGCCATTGGTTGCAAGGTGGCAATGACTTCATCGAGTATCTCGACAACGCCCACCGGCTCCGTTGAAATCGAGACCCCACCAGCTTCGATGCGGGACAAATCCAGAATGTCGTCGATCAGGCGCAGGAGGTGTTCGCCGCCTTTGAGGATTTGATCGGCGCGCTGCCGATGTCTAGCCGATAGGGGCTCTTTCTTGTCTCGTTGCAGGAGCTCTGCAAATCCGAGGATGGCGTTGAGTGGAGTCCGAAGCTCATGGCTCATCGAAGAAAGAAATTCGCTCTTCGCAGCACTGCCCGCCTCTGCGGCGGCGCGTGCCACTCGCAGCTCTTCCGCGCGGTGCTCGTCCTCGGTCAGGTCCCAGATGGTCTTGACGATCCCGCCCTCGGCGGTCCGCCGATCGATCACGCGCAGGCTTCGCCCGTCGCGCAATCGCACATCGAACGTCGTCGTCTGGTCATGCCTGCGCCGCGCCAGCCGCTCTTCACGAAAGCGCAGCCGTTCGCCTTCGTCCCGGAATTCGATATCACCGGCCCAAGCCTCGATCAGACTTGCGTATGGCTTTCCGACCAGAGGACCGGTGAAGCGATCTCCAACCAACCGTCGATACACACTGTTGCAGAGCACCAAACGATCGTCGCTGTCGAAAAGCGCGAAGGCATCTTGAATACTCTCGACAGCGCTGGCGAGGCGATCAGCGAGGAGCTTGGTTGCTGCCTCCATGCGCCTGCGCTCGCTGATATCGCGAATCGCTGCGGAGACAGTCATCCCCTGGTCGGTGCGCAGTGGGCTCAGGCTCACTTCAATCGGCAGCTCCGTGCCGTCCTTGCGGCGGGCGAACAGCTCGACCCCTGATCCCATGGGGCGGGCTCCCGGATCGGCGAAAAACCTCTTGAAATGACTAGCGTGTCCTGGACGGGCGCGCGTTGGGATCAAGAGTTCGAGCTGTTGTCCCAAGAGTTCAGCACGCTGATAGCCGAAGAGCTCTTCCGTCCTCAAGTTGATCAGCAAGATCCGTCCATCGCTTCCGACCACGACCATGGCATCGGGCGCCGTGTCGAGCAGTTGATCGGTGGAGATGGACAGCTCGCGAATCGTTTTGCTCTGTTCGGTATCCCTTACCTTCTGTCGAGTCAGATCCGTTACGTCTTCGACGCGCTGAATGATGCACGCGACTTGACCGGAGTCATCGAAAACCGGGGAGTTCACCAGGCTCCAGTAACGTTCTTCGAAACCTCCGCCCGCGGCCTGCGGACGTCGGATGTCGTACTTCTGGACGGCCATGGTATCCGGTCGACGCAGAGTCAGCACCCGCTCCAGCGAGGTACGGAGGTTCGTGGTGCCGGTCGCGTGAGGATCGTCGGGATTGTCGGGAAAGACCTCGAACACGAAGCATCCGACGATTTCGGCACGCTTCGTCATCGTCGCTTGCAGATAGGCCTCGGTGACCGCGAGGATTGTCAGGTCGGGGGCGAGCACTAGGCAGCAGCCCGCGCCGGACTCGAACAGGCGGCGAAAGTCAGGAGCCAATGCCAGCCTCACAGCGGTTGCCTTTGGAGCGGGCTGGCCCGAGTGTCGTCCACCATGGGGAGTTCTGAGACGGTGTTTGCATCGAGTATCGGTGCCAACGCCATCGAGATCCCCTACCTCGGATGCGGGATCTCCGGTAGTGGACTCTCCGCTCTGCCAAAGATTCCGCGGTCTTGTTCTCGGGAGCGGTACACTCGTGAAGATGGCCCGCAACGTGCATCCTTGCGGTTGAGGTTATCCCACGGTTTTTCGGCGTTGCACGATACGCTGGGCAGGCTGCACGACACCGCGTTGCATCAACGGATCGCCGCAGACCTGCTCGAGCACGGCCCGGGCGACGCTCGCGCGAGTCGACGAGTTGCCTTCGCAATGGGCATGTTGACCCAAGCCGAGAACGCCGAAGTCTATTCGTTGACTGCGCGCTTACCGAAGCTTGCAGCGCATCTCGCCAAGGCGCCGCGCTTTTGGCGTTGAGCTCCGCAATCCGAGCGAAATTTTGCTGGTCGTTTCATGCGGTACGCCGCTTGCTTGCAACCGCACGAGCACCCATGAAACGCCGCTTCTTATTGCCGATATTTTTGCTCGTCCTCCCGGTGGGCGCTCGCGCCGAGCTGGAGGCGGCTTGGAAGCCGCGCGTCATCGATCTCCGAGTCGGGCTTGCCCACGCCATGCTTCGAGACCCGTCCTTGGCTAAAGGAGTCGGGCAAGCGGGCTATGTCGAGTTGCAAAGGGGGGGAGCGATCGGTGTGTTGCTGCCACTTCCCGAGGCTGAGCCCGGTTCCGGACCGAAGAATACCCTCTCGGACTACCTCACACTGCGCAGCGCACTCGATTCATCGCAGCGCTTCGCGATCGGCGATTGTCGCCGAAGAACCGGCCGGATTGCGGTCTGGTTCGAACTCGAAGCGCCAAACGAGCTGGCTCAGGCGCCTTCGGCGGTGCCCCTCTGGATCGAACGCGGAGTGCGCGTGTTTCGGATCGGCGGTGAGCGCGACAACGAACTGGCTACGGTAGCCACGGGTACCGCGCACGGTCCGGACACCGGCCTCACTCGAGCTGGTCGGGACGTGGTGGATCGCATCCTCGCCGCGGGTGGCCTAGTGGACGTGTCCGGCGCTTCGGAGCGAAGCATCGACGAGGTGCTCGAACTCGCGGCAAAAGTGCATGCGCCCGTAATCGCCACCCACAGCAACGCTCGCGCGCTGGCCGACCGCCCGCGGAACTTGAGCGACGCCTCGATCCGCGGCATCGCGCGCAGTGGCGGGGTGATCGCGGTGACTGCCGTGCGTGGTTCTCTCGCGGAGGGCCGCCCAGCGACCCTCCAGCATCTGGTGCAGCAAATTTCGTACTTGGTCCAGGTCGCCGGGTCGGAGCACGTCGCGCTTGGAACGGGTTTCGAAACAGGTGTAGGCCCGGTGCGAGACTTTCTCGGGGCGGGGGACTTCCCGAGGCTCGCCGTGTCTTTGCGTTCGGCGGGATTGAGCGCACCGGACGTGGAGCGCGTGTTCTACCGCAATGCTCAGCGTATTCTTTGCCCGGCGCAGGTGGCTAAGTGAGAGAAGTCGTGTCGATGTTGTGCTCGGTCACGCTTTCAAGCTCATCGTGAGTTCGTGTACCCCGCACTCGAAGTGATCGACGATCGGCAAGCCACTTGCTTTGAATAGCTTGAGCATGCGGCCGTTGGTCGCGAGCACCTGTGCAGTGAAGCCTTGGACGCATTGTGCGCGAGCCAAGGCGATCAAGCGCACGAACAATGCGCTGCCGACGCCGCGACCCTGCCATTCGTCGCGGACCACCAACGCGACCTCTGCCAGGCCAGTTGCCGGCTCCATGTCGTAGCGAGCCATTGCCAGCAGCTCTTCGACGTCTTGATTGCTGGTCGCCACCAGAGCCGCGTTCCGTGTATCGTCGAAGTCGGCGAGCATCGCGATCTCTTCGTGCGGGTGGCAGCTCTTGTGACCCAGAAAACGCTCGTAAACGCTGTCTTTGGAGAGTCGATAGAAGAGGTCCTGGAGCAGCCGTTCATCCGTCACACGCAGCGGGCGAATGTGGATCACGTCCCCCTGACGCAAACTCACCGTCTCGGAGCGCGCGCGAGAGAAAAATTTCGGCTCTCGTTGGTCCTGAAATACGTATTTCTTGGCTTTGGCTTGGCTCAAGAGCTGAGCTCGATGATCCGGATGAGCGATGTCGATCAACGACATCGCCCTCTCACGGACGCTCTTGCCCCACAAATCGGCGACTCCGTACTCGGTGACTACGTAGTGAACGTCGCCCCGGCTGGTGACGACGCCTGCACCTGCTTCGAACGTGGTTTGGATGCGGCTCACTTGACCGCCCCGTGCCGTCGAGGGGAGCGCAATCACCGGTTTGCCGCCGACACTTCGGGCGGCGCCCCGAATGAAGTCGACCTGACCCCCGATCCCGGAGAAGAATTGGCCTCCGATCGTATCGGCAGCCACTTGTCCGGTTAGGTCGACGGCCAAAGCCGAATTGATCGCGATCATTCGCTCGTTGCGTGCGATGATCAATGGGTCGTTGGTGAAGTCACTCGGCCTGAGTTCCAGCACCGGGTTATTGTCGACCCAATCGTAAAGCCGACGCGTGCCCATGACGAAGGAGGTCACGATTTTTCCGGGCAGAAGCGTCTTCTTCTTGCCGTTGACGACGCCGCGCTCCACCAAGTCAATCACCGCGTCCGACAGCATCTCGGTGTGGACCCCGAGGTCGTGATGATTGACGAGCGCAGCCAGCACGGCGGATGGGATCTGCCCGATGCCAGTCTGCAGCGTTGCCCCGTTTGGAACTAGCCCTGCGACGTGCTGCCCGATCGCCACTGCTACGGGATTCGGGGTGACTAGAGGTATCTCGAGTACTGGCGAGTCAACTGGGACGAGCAGGGCGATGTCGTTCACGGACAAGAATGAATCCCCATGCGTGCGGGGCATCCGCGGGTTCACCTCCGCGATGACCAGACTGGCCGACGCGACTGCAGCGCGAACGATGTCGACGGAGACCCCGAGACTCACGTAGCCGCGCGCGTCCGGAGGAGAAACCTGGATCAACGCGACGTCGATCGGCACGCGCCTGGATTGTATCAGCCTCGGCAGCTCCGAAAGAAATACGGGCATGAAGTCGGCGCGGCCCGCCTGAACCGCGTCTCGAACATTGGCACCGATGAAGAACGCCAGGTGACGGAAGCGCGCCGCGAACTCCGGTCGCACGTAGGGCGCGGGTCCGAGCGTCAGTAGGTGCACGAGCTCGTTGTCTGCGAGATGGTCGCCATGTTCGACCAAAGCAGAGACCAAACAAGTGGGTTCGGCGGCTCCGGAGCCAATCAGGATCCGCCTGCCGGGTCGAATTGCGCGGATCGCAGCGGCTGGCGTGCTGACTTTCGCGCGATAGCGCTGCTGCCAGCCGTCCCCGCTGGGCGCGGCAAGATCGGCGGTCGGGAGCACGCACTCATTCATCCGATGTCACGACCCCGTGAGGCGCGCCGCTCGAACATTGCGCGCAAGCCGCGCTGTGCAGCGACGCCATCGTCGAGCCATTGGTAAAGGGAATGATCCTCGCGAAGCGCGTGCTGTTGCAGGTAAATGATCAGCTCATCGACCGACGTCTTGCGCAAGGTATGCAAATCGACCGCCACGCCGAGGTCGCTCAGTGCGCTGCGAATGTGTTGGTGCTCGGCCCGAAGTCGCTCCACGTCGTCGCGATGCGCGGAAGCGACGAGCGGGAACAGGCAGCGCTCTTCGGTGTCCAGGTGATCTCGGAGATTTTGCTCGAATTGAGTCCACTGTTCACACAATTCCGGTGGATTGGCGCCTTCGACCGCACACGTCAGTTGCGCCAGGAGTTCCTCCAGCTCGCGGTGATCGCTCAGCAGACGTGCTTTGACCGCGGTTGTCGTCACGGGGGCCGAGGCCGTTTGAGAGTCGGTCATGGGCACTGACCAACGCAACAAGCGTGCCCGTGCCTGGAGGACCTTCGAGCTCGGTGGTAGCGTCGCGTCGAAGCGCAACTCCGGCGCAAGGATTGCGCTTTGGCGCAAGACCTGCGCCGGCTCGAGGGAAGCGCAGAAAATAGCTGCGCGGTCACGGTCTACCCCGCACTGATAGGTGAAGCCGTCGGCGTTCCTTGACGCGGTCGATGCGTTGTAGCTCGCGCGCGATATCGGCAGCCCAGGCGTTGACGTCACACCAATCGCGATCGCCATTGGGCGATCCACCACAAATTTTCAAAAACAGGTCGCCCAGCGAACTCCAGACGCCTCGCTCGAATCCGCCAGCAAAATGCCGATGGTCTCGAACCTGGATTGCGTCGCGTGTGCCGGCCACCGCCGCGCCATGAGGAAGCGTGCGCTCGAGCAGCGCTGCGGCCTTCGAGCCAAGCAGGCCACCGCTCTCGTTCACCGAGCCGGTACTGAACAGCCACAGCGGCAGCTTCGGCAATTCGCCGGAGAATCTGCCCAGGAACTCGGCGGCTTCGGGTAACCACTCCTGGTCTTGAATCGCGCTACCTAGCACGACTGCTTGATGCGAATCGATGCGCTCGATTTGGTTGACCGATCGGACCACCGCCGCGACTCCTGCTTTCAGCAGGCGGTCGGCGATCTGTTGAGCGATCTCGGCGGTGGACCATTCTACGCCCACGTAGGCGATGAGCACACTCATGATTCACTTCCCGGATCGCTCGGACAGCCGCGCTTCAATCAGTCACTTTGTTGGCAACTCGCAGACGTGCAGCAGAGCGTTCGCGGCGCGAGCGGATCGCGAGTACGCCGCGAAGGGCCATGATGCCCTCGTCGATTTCGAGCCAACGGTGAAGCGTACGCTCTTCGTGCGCACCGTGCGCCAACAGTTGGGCGCGTAGTTCGTCAATCGCCTGTTTCTTGAGCGTATTGAGCTCGAGGCGTACGCGGAGAGTGAGCACGGACTGGCGAATTCGTCGATGCTCCGTCCGCAGCTGCTCGGTCTCGAGGCGATGAGCTTGGGCCGTAACAGTGAAAAGGAAATGCTCCTCGGCATCCAGGTGATCGAGCAGATTTTCCTCGAAGGCGATCCAGCATCGACGAAGCTCTGCCGTCGGTTGCGTCCCCTCGAGCGCAAGAGCAAGCTGCCCCAGCAGGTGCTCGTGGTCTTCGTGATCGTGTAAAAGTTCCCTCTTTACGTCCATGTCTTTGCTCCGCGCCTCTTCACTACCTTCCTCGAGGTAGCTTCAACAGGTGATCAGCAACATCCGTGCCGGCCCGGCGAGTCGGCCACTTGCAAAATTCCACGGCGCAGGACGCAAGCAGAACACAGAAGCGCTGCAAGACTTGCGCGGAGGCTATTGGCGGGCGCAAGTGCTGCGGCAGCGCTAACTTCGAGCGCACTAGCGCGCGAATCGGACCTCCCATGGCGGCAATTGCCGAGCCCTGGCCGGGTACGCACTCGCCAGTTCGAGCCAATATTCGCGCCGCCCTATGCCCGGGGGCACAACTTCCGAACGCGCTGGGCCTCTTGGGCCGAAATCTGCGGTCAGATCGACGGACTGGGCCAAAGCGAGCGCGTTGCACAATTGTACATAGCCCCGGCCTGTTTCAGGTTGCCTTTGCTGTACCTGAGGGAGACACGCGCTTCCCGCTTCAACTGATTCTTGTTGATGATA
>Ga0302321_100005858_pt1 | contig 10772 bp, 12 predicted proteins | sample Fen_T0_1_FD_202505 | JGI IMG/M metagenome (GOLD analysis project Ga0302321, IMG submission 202505) | Peat permafrost microbial communities from Stordalen Mire near Abisko, Sweden - Fen_T0_1 | ecosystem: Environmental > Terrestrial > Soil > Wetlands > Permafrost | place: Sweden: Abisko...
CTATTCCTCTTGTCCAGAGATCAGACAAGGACCAGCTCGAATGAGGTTCCGGGTCCAGGCTCCCTTCGAACCGTCGGGTGACCAGGGCCCCGCCATTGCGAAGCTATCGGCAGGAATCCGGGAGGGTTTGAAATTCCAAACCCTCAAAGGTGTTACGGGGTCGGGAAAGACTTTCACCATGGCCAAGGTCATCGAGGAACTCCAGATGCCGACCATTGTGATGAGCCACAACAAGACCCTGGCCGCCCAGCTTTATCGCGAGTTCAAGGATTTCTTCCCCGACAACGCCGTTGAATACTTCGTCAGTTACTACGACTATTACCAGCCCGAAGCCTACGTCCCCTCCAAGGACCTCTTCATTGAGAAGGACTCGTCGATCAACGAGGAGATCGACAGGTTGAGGTTGGCGGCCACCACCAGCCTGGCCAGCCGCAAGGACGTCATCGTCGTCGCCACGGTGTCGGCCATCTATGGTTTGGGAAGCCCCGTCAGCTATCTGGAAATGGCCCAGGACATCCGGCGTGGGCAAAAGCTCTCGCTGGACGAGCTCAGGCGCACCTTGGTCACCCTGCAATACGACCGCAACGACGCCGTCCTCGAGCGGGGTACGTTTCGGGTTAGGGGCGAGGCTCTTGAAATCTGGCCGGCCTACATGGAAGAGGGCTACCGCATCGAGACCGACTGGGGCGAAGTCAGCCGTCTGAGACGGTTCAAGACCCTCACCGGTGAAACCCTCGAAGAGTTGGACGAACTTTCGATTTTTCCGGCCAAGCACTTCGTCATGCCCGAAGATCAGGTCAAGGTCAGCGTCGACCGCATCCGCCAAGAGTTAACCGACCAGATCGATCATTTCAATGCCCAGGGCAAACCCTTGGAAGCCGAGAGGATCAAGCAGCGAACCGAGTACGACCTCGAAATGCTCGCCGAAATGGGCTACTGCTCCGGCATTGAAAATTACTCCCGACAATTGTCAAATCGTCAGGCCGGGGAGCGCCCTGCGGTTCTTCTCGACTATTTTCCCAAAGAATTCCTTACCTTCGTCGACGAGAGCCACGTCAGCCTCAGCCAAATCCGCGCCATGTACCTGGGCGACCGCAGCCGGAAACAAACCCTCGTCGATTTTGGCTTCCGCCTCCCCTCGGCCCTGGACAACCGACCGCTGTTCTATGAGGAGTGGGAAAGCCTCCTCGATAGGACGATCTACGTTTCTGCGACGCCGGGGAAGGAAGAGGCGAAAAAAGCCAAACAAGTCGTCGAACAGGTGATCCGGCCTACGGGCCTGCTCGATCCCGAAATCGAAGTACGCCCCAGTGAAGGGCAAATCGAAGACCTCTACCGTGAGATCCGGATCAGAACGGCAAAGAACGAACGGGTGATGATCACCACACTGACGAAGAAGATGGCCGAAGAACTGTCGGCCTACTACGCCCAGCTCGGTGTGAAAGTCAGGTATCTTCACAGCGAAATCAATACTTTCGAACGCGTCGACATCCTTCGGGATCTCCGGGGCGGGGTCATCGACGTCCTGGTGGGCATCAACCTATTGAGAGAGGGACTCGACACCCCCGAAGTCAGCCTTGTGGCCATCCTCGACGCCGACAAGATCGGATTTCTCAGGTCGTCCACCTCTCTGATCCAGACCATTGGCCGAGCGGCGAGGAACGTCCGCGGACGGGTGCTCATGTACGCCGACCGGATCAGCGACGCCATGAAAGAGGCCATCGACGAAACTGAGACCCGGCGGACCAAACAAAGGGCTTGGAACGAGGCCCACGGTATTACCCCCGCCACCATCATCAAGACCGTTCAAGATATTCTCCAAAGGGAAACACCAACCCCAGCCCAGCAACACCGTGAAACCGTCGAGCAGTTGAAACAAAAGTACAACGTCCTGGTCCCGGCCCAAAAGAAAGCCTTGATCTCGGCCTTGGAAAAAGAGATGCTGGAGCTGGCCAAAAACCTGGAATTCGAAAATGCGGCCCTCATCCGCGACGAGATCCAGAAGCTCAAGACCAATCAAAGCTGAGGTTTCCTCCGATGAGATCGACATGGGTCCTCGCCGCCCTTTTTCTGACAGCTTGCTCGGGTTCCAACCCCTACGCAGGGTTGAAATTGCCCGCAACGCCGGTGTTGACCATCCAAACCTTCTATGGGGTCGTGGACTTCGCCTACATCAGGGTTCGCAACGAACCTCTGCCTGATTCGGCCTTGGTGACCATGCTTCGGTCGGGGTCCATCGTGGAAATTGTCACCTCGTCGAGCAACGAGGACACCATCGAAGGCAAAACAGACAGGTGGTACCAGATCCAGTTCCAGGGCCGCCGCGGGTGGGTCTTTGGAAGCTATCTTAAGATCTTCGACAGTCTTGACAAGGCCCGGAACGCAGCTAAGGCAGGACCCAAGACCGACGCCTCTCAGGTTAAGGACAAGAAATAATCGTGGAGAACCCGGCTCTCTGTTAGTTCGGGGTGGAAACTCGACGCCAGGATAGATCCCTGCCGGACGCAGACAGGGAACCCTTCGAAGGTGGACAAGGTCGTGACGATCTTTCCGACCCGGGACACCTGGGGCGCCCGAATGAAGATGGCCGGAACCGAGAACGAGCGATGTCCATCGGTGAAGGGAAGGGTGGTCTCGAAGCTTTCAGTTTGACGACCGTAGGCGTTCCGGGCCACGTCAATGTCAAGAACCTCCAACAACGGTTGGTCCCGGCCGGCATTTTTCGACAAGAGGATCATTCCGGCACACGTACCGAACACCGGAAATCCACCAGCAATCAACGCCCGGAGAGGCTCAAGCAATCCTCTGAGAACCAGGAGCTTTCCAATGGTCGTGCTTTCGCCTCCAGGAATCACCAACCCATCCCGGCTCCGAATCTCATCGAGGGTCCTCACCGGCGCCGCGTCGACCGCCATGGCCTTGAAGACCCGCAGGTGAGGGTCGAATCCGCCTTGGAGCGCCAAGACGCCGATGGACTTCACGTCACCAGCCGCGAAGGGAGAGTTTTTGGCTTTCGGACAGTTGCCGCGTGTCAATACCGGGAATGGCCTGGCCCAACCCTGTGCTGACCTCGGCCAATTTTTTCGGGTCCTGGTAGCTGGCCACGGCCTCAACGATGGCCCGGGCCATCTTCTTGGGGTCTGAGCTCTTGAAAATCCCCGAACCAACGAACACAGTCTCGGCGCCAAGCTGCATCATCAGAGCCGCGTCGGCCGGGGTGGCCACGCCGCCGGCGCTGAAGTTCGGCACCGGAAGCCTCCCCGTCTCTGCCACTTCAAGGACCAACTCGTAAGGGGCCCCCAGGTTCTTGGCGAACGTCATCAACTCTTCCTTCGGGGTGGACTTGAGCTGACGGATTTGATCCATCAAGGTACGCATGTGTCTGACAGCTTCAATGACGTTGCCAGTGCCAGCCTCCCCCTTGGTCCGGATGAGCGCGGCGCCTTCACCGATCCGCCGGAGAGCTTCCCCCAGGTCCCGGCAACCGCAGACGAAGGGCACTTTGAAATCGTGCTTGAAGACGTGGAACTGGTCGTCGGCCGGTGACAAGACTTCGCTCTCATCGATGAAGTCAACGCCCAGGGATTCAAGGATCTGGGCCTCGACAAAATGACCGATCCGGCACTTGGCCATCACGGGAATCGAAACCGTGGCCTGGATTTCCTTGATCATTTGAGGGTCGCTCATCCGGGCAACCCCGCCCTGGACCCGGATATCCGAAGGCACCCGTTCGAGGGCCATGACTGCGATGGCCCCGGCTTCCTCGGCGATCTTGGCCTCGGCGGCGTTGGTCACATCCATAATCACGCCCCCCTTCAGCATCTCTGCCAAGCCGAGCTTGGTTTTCCAGGTCGCCTTCTGGCGCGCCGACCACAGGGGTTCGCTCATTGTGCATTCCTCCACGGGAAAAAATCCCTCGAAATCTATGCTTGCAGGGTGAAAAAGTCAACCTGGCCGAAGTATGGTGCGTCTATGCGGACCGTCATGCTTCTTGTCTCCCTTTGGATAGCCACCCCACTTTGGAGCCAAGATTTTCCCCTGGAATCATTCAGGATCTTCCGAGAACAGAAAGGACTGCCTGTCCCGTCCTGGGACGAAAATCTCGCAGCAACCTGTCGTTTCCGCTCCCAAACCCTGGCCCAAAGCGGCAGCCTTTCCCACGATGCCGAGGGGAAGGGACCCGGTGCCCAACTCGTGGCCCAAGGCTTCCCTCCCGGGGTCTATGGGGAGGTTTTGGGGGCCGGCGCCGACCCGGAGGCTGTCTGGAAAGCGTGGATGGCAAGCCCTTCCCATAGGGCCGTTCTCGCCGACCCTCTTTGGCAGACCTGGGGCTGGGGGGCCACTCGCGACGGGTTGACCACGGTTTGGGTGATCCGATTCCGTCGGCCCTGAAGGGTCAACGACGCTCGGGAATCGAACCCACGGTCTTCGGGTCCTTTCCCGGCGCCAGAAACAGCCCACAGTAGCACTGACCGCAGGCGGCAATATCAGCCGCAGCGTAGGCGCAGGGGCAGACCACGTCACTATCGGCGTCCCCGCCGTCAATGTCTCGGCAGGGGCAAAAAGGCTTGCCGAACCGATTCGTCTGGGCTGCCAATCCTTCGACGATGGGGTCAACCAGATCCGAATCGGGGTTCACCACCCAGCCCCGATGCCGGGCCACCTGGATCACGTAGTCCCGGGCCGCGGCTGGGTTTGAAAGCCTACTCAGATAAAACCTCCACGGTGTCATCTTCGTGCGGAAGGTTGAGAAGATCCTCCCAGAACCGTTTTACGTAACCAACGGTGTGCTTATCATCGTCGATGACCAAGGCCGGATAACTCAGCGTGGCGTCGAATTTTTCCTTAAATTCCTGTTTGACTCCGGCCTTCACCGCTGGATCAAGGGTATCTAGGTGGACGTATTCATAGGCGAAACCATGTTTTTCGAGAAAAGCCTGACCCCGGCGGCAAAAGCCGCAGGTGGAAAGGGCCAAGAGCCGGATGCGTCTGGTGGAAACAGCCCCCGCAACTGGCTGAAAGACGATGTGGTCGAACACGAAACCCTCCGTCAGCTCACGTTCAACTTGGCGTAGTTGTTCACTCCCTCGGTTCGGGTCTCGACGAGGCCCCGGAGATCGGCCGCCTGAATGAATTTCTTAAACTGGGAGTATCCGAGGGCTTTCAGATCGATTTTGCGTTCCCGCATCCGGGACGAAATCAGGCTGTACTCGTGGAATTGGGCGTCCCGTCCGTTGTCCAGGTCCCCTAGGGCTTCGACCAAGGCCTTGAGCGCCTTCTGAAGAACGCCACCCCTCTCCTCTGTCCTTTTATTGTCCTTGGCTTCCGGGAGGAGGATTTCGGGGTTCCCGTCCTTTTCTGTGAGCTGGATAACCCCGTGCCTGACGCCAGCGGAAATGAAGTCGCCCCAGCGCTTGTACCCCATATGCTTTTCGTCGAAGTTCGGGTTGAGCATCTTCATCCGCATCTTCACCGTGCCGACGTTGACGGGTTTGCCTTCCTTGGCCAAGATCCCGACGGCCTCGGTCAGGGCCGAAAACCAGTACTCGGGGCTCACGTTCTGGACGGGGGGAGCGTTGGGTCCCGGCTGGTCCTCGTCTTCGTCGCTGGGGAGAATATCTCGGTAGTCGATGAAGCTGTCGGCGATGGAAAGGAGCTCTTGGCTGGCGGTCTTGATGTCGCAGACGATGTGAGTCATCTTGCCGGCCCGCCGGAGGGTCAACAGCAGGGGACGAAAATCGCTGTCGCCTGTGACCAGAACGTAGGTGTCGATGTGCTCGTAGAGCCGCAGGTTTTCGAGGGTATCGCTGACCAGCTGGATGTCGACGGAGTTCTTTTTCTTCCGATCCGACGGGACATGGACCAAATAAAACTGATACTTCTTGAGCTGGAAGGCCAATTTGGAGAAGTTCGGGGCGCTCCAGTCGGCGTAGGCCTTGGCCGAGACCACCCTGCCCAGGGTCTCGGCGTACTCCTGAAGGGAGTCGATGAACAAAGAGTTGTTCCCCGGAGGGGTCACGTTCTCCATGTCCCAAATGATGGAAATGTTTGCCATGAAGCATTGTATCCCCAAAGACACCGGGTCCGCAACACCGCCCAGGAGTCTTGCAACTTAGGGAGACCTGGATAAACTGACCGTGAGGCCTTCATGAACACCATCGCCCTCGAGTTCCCCGGATGACCGACCTCGAGTTCCGTGACCTGGCACAATTGGTCTCCAGCCAATTCGGCATCCACCTCGACAGGAAAGAAACCTTGGTCACGGGTAGGCTCCACAAGGTGCTCAAGAGCCGCGGGCTTACTTCCATCGGCGAATACCTTCGGTTGGTTCGCCAGGATGCCTCAGGCCTCGCCCTCGAGGAACTCATCGACCGCATCTCGACCAACCACACCTTTTTCTTCCGTGAACCCGAGCATTTCGCGTTCCTTCAGGAGGTGGCTCTGGGCGAAATCCAGCATCGGACTCCTGTACCATCGGAGGTCCGTCTCTGGTGCGCGGGATGCGCCACAGGTGAGGAAGCCTACACGTTGGCCATGCTGTGCTTGGAATGGGCCGACGAGAATTCGTTCCCCGGGAGGTTTCGAATTGAGGCTACTGACATATCGGTGACAGCCCTGGAAACGGCAAGAAAGGGCGAATACAACAACGACAGAGTGCGGCTGGTTCCCCTGGAAATGAAGAGCAAATATTTCAACTTTCTGGGGGACGAGCGGTGGGCCATCGTCCCGGCATTGCGGTCCATGATTTCCTTCCATAGGGTCAACTTCATGGATCCTTCCTTTCCATTTCCCGAACTCTTTCATATGATCTTTTGTCGCAACGTTATGATCTACTTCGACAGGGAAACCAAGAACGCTCTCGTTCAGAGGCTCGTCTCTCACCTGATGCCCGAACACTACCTTTTCGTCGGCCACTCCGAAGCCCTGAGCCGCCATTCCTTTGACCTGGAAACTGTCAAGCCTTCGGTGTACCGCAGAAAGCAAACCAACAGGACCTCTCTCCCGTGAGGGCGTCGTGAGCCGCCTCAATGTGGGCATCGGTGGAATTCTGGTCTCGGCGGGGAGCGATGAAATTCGAACCTACGCCCTAGGATCGTGTGTGGCGGTGGTGGTCTGGGACCCCTCGCTCAGGGTGGGAGGGATGATTCACGCCGCGTTGCCCGAGGCCCGGATCAACCCTGAGAAGGCCCGGGACGAGCCGGGGTACTTTGTCGACACGGGCCTCCCAAGGCTCTTCGACGAGTTGAGAAAACAGGGGGCCCGTCAACAGACCTGTTGGGTGAAGCTCGTCGGAGGTGCTTCCATCCTCGACGAAGGAAACACCTTCGACATCGGCCAAAAAAATTCCTTGGCGGTGAAAAAATACCTCCGTGACCTGGGCATGATCCTGACCGGAGAAGACACCGGCGGAAAGTCCAGCCGCACGGTTGTCCTTTCGCTCCTTACGGGGGAACTGACCATTTCGAACGGCACCCAGAAATGGACGTTATAGGAGATGGCATGAAAATCCTGATCGTGGAGGACGACGTGTCGGGCGTCTTGCTCCTCAAGAGGTACTTGCAAGACCAAGGCGAAACGGTTATAGCAATGGACGGAGTGAAGGCCGTCGCAGCGTTCCTGGAAGCCCGGGACAGCCACCGTCCCTTCGACCTGATCTGCCTGGACATCATGTTGCCGCACCTGGGCGGACAGGAAGTTTTGAAGCGGATTCGGTCGCTGGAGGACGAGGTGGGCATCGGCGGTTCGACCGGGTGCAAGGTGATCCTGTTGACGGCCCTCAGGGACGTCGAGAGCATCACGCTGTCTTTCCGGAACCAACGTGAGGCCCACCTCTCCAAACCCATCTCCAAGGAAAGGTTGTTCCGGGAAATCCGCATGTTGGGGTTGCCCGTGACGGATGACGCATGAACCAAGACCAAACCAAAGAACTCCTGCTTCGCCTGGAACCCCAGGCCCCCGAATTTCAGTTGCTCTTCACAGGCAAATCGAGCAAGAAAGTCAACGGCCTCTACAAACCCGAGAACCGGGAGATCTTGTTGCACAACAAGAACTTCACTTCCGACGAGGAACTGATCTACACCGCCATCCACGAGTTTGCCCACCACCTCCATTTCTGCTCGTCGGCCCGGCCTACAAGCCTGAGGAGCCACACCTCGGTGTACTGGAGCCTGTTCCACAGGCTCTTGGCCAGGGCGGAAGAGCTGGGAATCTACCGAAACGTTTTCATCGCCGAACCCGAGTTTCAAAAACTCACCGATGAAATCAAAACCAAATACCTGGCGAACAACGGTCAGCTCATGAAAGATTTCGGCCAGACCCTGCTCCACGCTGTCCAGCTCTGCGGCAAACACCATGTACGGTTCGAGGACTACATGGACAGGGTCCTTTGCATCCCTCGAACCACGGCCAAGACCGTGATGGCCAGTTTTGCCCAGGACGTGACCCCCGACTTCGGCTTTGACCACCTCAAAATGATGACCAGTGTCAAAGACCCCGAGGTGCGCCGGGACATGGAGCATAAACGCCGGGAAGGGTACAGCACCGAAATGCTCCGCCAGGAGCTCAGGGGTGACCCCCTTCCCGAGATTGACCCGTCTCCCATGCCGGACCCCATTGAGGCCAAGGTCGAGATGCTCGAGCGAAGCCGGGAGCAACTGGTGAAGAAGATTGAAGACTGGAATAAGAAGCTGGAGGAACTCGAGAGCAAGATCGAGGCGCTGAAGCACCCCGAAGAGGCCTCCGATGCCTGATCCAGCCCCCAATTTTGCCAAACGGGGTGGGTTGGTACCCGCAGTGGTCCAAGACGCTAGCACCCGAGAAGTCCTCATGCTCGGCTGGGTGAACGACCAGGCGTGGGCCCAAACCTTGGCCACCGGGAGGGCCACGTTTTGGTCCACAAGCCGCGACGAACTTTGGGAAAAAGGAGCGACCTCCGGGGATTGGCTCAAAATCGAGGAGGTACGTGTCGACTGCGACGACGACACCGTCCTTTATCGGGTGACCCCCCAGGGTCAAGGAGCCTGCCACACGAAAAACGCCGCAGGAAAGACCCGGGCAAGTTGTTTCTACCGGCGGGTCGAATCAGACGGCACCCTCACAAACCTCGACCCCTGAGTCATTTCCCCTTGAGCCAGGGCGCCAGATCTGCCCTTCCGGCCGCAGCGGCCGCTTCTGCGGCGGTCTTGCCGTCCTTATTGCGGATCTGAAGGTCCGCTCCCAAGCCAACCAAGTACTGGATGGCCGGCGCCCCGACCCCCGCTACCACGGCCAAGTGAAGGGCTGTCTGCCCCTGATTGTTTTGGCTGTTCACATTTTTCGGCGAAAAAAACACTTTCCAGTTTTCAGGGGTACCTTTGAGGGCCAAGACCACAGGGGTGACCCCCGAAGCGTTTTCGGCGAAAAGATCGGCTCCGGCCGCCAGCAAAAGGTCGGCGACCGCTTGGTTGGCTGTGGTGGCCGCCACATGGGTCACCGTCGATCCCGTGGCATCCCTCAAGTTGACGCCGGTTCCGGCGGAAAGCAACAACTTCACCATGTCGACCCCGCCCTGCAACGCGTCGAACAGAGGGGTCCGGCCCAAATTATCCCTGGTGTTCGGGTCCGCGCCCTGCTTCACCAACCATCCCGAGAGTTTAAGCAGGTTTCTCCGAACGGCCTCCTGAAGGACGGTACGCCCGTCCTTGTTCTGGGACCTCAGATCGGCTCCATTGGCGAGAAGCAACTCGCCCATTTCCAGGGAGTCGAACAGGACAACGTTGTGGAGCGGGGTGTTACCCTGGTTATCTGCCGCCGTCACGCTGGCCCCCGCCTTGATGAACAGGGAGGCCAGGGGCACGTTGCCCAGGCGAACTGCCTCATGAAGTGCCGTTGATCCGGCCAAGTTCTGGGCCCGAAGGCTAGCCCCTTTTTTCAAAAGGAGCTGGGCCATGGGCAAACTGGCCTGAAGGGCCGTGTGAAACAACGGAGTATTGCGCAGAGAGTCTCTGACTTCCAGAACGTCGTCGGTGAAAAACGCGTCGGCGAAAGCCAGCGGCGACTTGAAAACCTGGATCAGAGGCGTCAACCCTGCGTTGTCGAGGAGGTAGAAGTCGGCCCCGGCCTTGAACAGGGCCTGGGCTGTGGCCAAATTGTGAGCCTCAAGGGCCAAATGGAGGGGGCTTTGTCCCTTTTTGTTCCTATCGTTGGGATTGGAACCTATGGAAAGCAGGTAGCCCACCGCCGCAGGGTAGTTGCCCAACTGGACCGCCAAATGGAGGGCTGTGTTGCCGTTGTCGTCTCGAAGCCCCCTGTTGGACTGGGTGATGAGCCAACCCAGATTCTCGGTTCCAGCCCTGATCGACTCGCTGAGCGGGGACTCATCGACGTTATTTCCGGCAAAGGGGTTGGCCCCGAGGGCCAGGAGGGTGGTGATCAAGCCCTGGTTGGCCTCTTTGACCGCATCGAGAAGCGCCGAGTTCCCCTGCTTGTTCCGGGCGTTAACATCGGCACCTTGGGCCACCAAGGCCTTGGCAATTTCTGGTGAAAGGTTGAGACCGACCACCAAATGGAGAGGGGTATTCCCGAAGGTGTTCTTGAGGTTGGGCAGGGCGCCCCGGGCCAAGAGAAAGGTGACGGTTTCCAGCGCGTTGCGGCTGGTAAGGGCCAGGTGCAACGAGGTGTTGTTGCTGAAATCCTTGGCGTTGACGTCGGCGCCTTGGTCGAGAAGCAAACCGGCCGCTTCCAGGTCTCCGTTTTCCACTGCCCTGTGAAGCGGGGTGTTTCCCGGTTGGTCG
>Ga0302321_100005860_pt1 | contig 10771 bp, 7 predicted proteins | sample Fen_T0_1_FD_202505 | JGI IMG/M metagenome (GOLD analysis project Ga0302321, IMG submission 202505) | Peat permafrost microbial communities from Stordalen Mire near Abisko, Sweden - Fen_T0_1 | ecosystem: Environmental > Terrestrial > Soil > Wetlands > Permafrost | place: Sweden: Abisko...
CGAAGTGGGCCGGGCGGGGGTCCCGTTTCCACCCGGAACGGGCAGCATTCATCCGATCGACGGACCCGCGTCACGTGCCGTGGAAAACTGCGTCATGGCTCAACGCCGCTGATCAAGGGTTCCGGTGGGCGGGCGGTCCCGCGGTCACGGCGCCCGCGACCCGAGGGGTGTCATGGAGAACGGTCCACAGCTCACCGCCCTGGTCGACCGGTTGTGCGAGCGACACCCGTCCTTTCCTCGACGCACGGTGGAGCGCCTGGTCCTGCGCACGGCGGCGCAGCTGCAGGAGGCGGGCCGGGACGTGCACCCCGACGAGATCCTGCAGGTGGCGGGCGAGCAGCTCACCTACGTCGAGCAGTCGGACGCCGACCGGCCCCTGCGCCCCAGCACCTGACTCCGGCACCCGCCACCGGACTCCGCGGCGGACCGTCCGCAGCTCGATCGGGGCAGCACCCGGGGTGGGCGTCGCCCCCCGCGCGCCCGGCACTGGTCGTGACCCCGGGGGCGCCGGCACGTCCCCGGACCCACCGGCCAACAGCACGGCGGCGGCCTGTTGTTCGCCCGACAGCCGCAGCTGACCATGGCGGCCGCCGGCATGCTGCCCGGAATATAGTTGACACTGACTAGTCGATGTCACATAGTTAATGTCAACTACTCCGGAAGGGGGGTCCGGTGAGTCCACGCCGTACCGTCGGCAACCTGCTCGGGCTCGCCGTCCTGTCGTACCTGACGCAGGGCCCGATGCATCCCTACGAACTCAGCCGCACGCTGCGCGCCCACGGCGACGACCGGAGCGTGAAGTTCACGCACGGCTCGGTCTACATGGTCGTGGAGCAGCTCGAGCGGGCCGCTTTCGTCGTCCAGCACGGCACGTCGCGGGAGGGGCATCGCCCCGAACGCACCCAGTACGTGCTGACCGACGCCGGGCGCCGGGAGCTGGCCGACTGGATGCGCGAGCTGGTCGGCGAGCCCCGGCACGAGTACCCCGGCTTCGTGACGGCGCTGTCCTTCATCGGGGCGCTGCCGCCGGCCGAGGTCGTGGCGCTGCTGCACCGGCGGCTCGAGGGCCTGGCGGTGCTGCGGGCCGAGGCACAGGCCGTGACGGACGGCGCGCTCGCCGCCGGCCTGCACCCGCTGTTCCTCATCGAGGAGGAGTACCGGATCGCCCAGCTGGACGCCGACGCGGCGTTCACCCGGGGCTTCCTGCACCGCATCGAAGGGCCCGAGGGCTGGGCCACGGCCTGGCAGGCCCAGCACGACAGCACCGACCACACCGGCACCGAATCTCACTGATTCAAGGGCCATCACCCATGGAAGGACCCCTCATGACTGATCTTCTCGACGGGAGCGTCACCTCGCGCGACGGCACCCGCATCGGATACCGCCGGCTCGGGACCGGGCCGGCGCTCGTCGTCCTGCACGGGTCGATGTGCTCGGGGCAGACCCACCTGGAGCTGGCCCGGGCTCTCGCCGACCGCTGGACGGTCTACCTCCCGGACCGGCGCGGTCACGGCAGCGGCGGCCGCGAGCACGAGAGCGGCAGCTACCGAACGGGGCCGACCGTGCCTCAGGAGGTGGAGGACCTGCAGGGGCTGCTCGCCGGGACCGGGGCGCGCGACGTGTTCGCCGTCAGTTCCGGCGCCCTGGTCGCGCTGCACACGGCGCTCGCCGCGCCGGGGGCCGTCCAGCGGGTCGTGCTCTTCGAGCCGCCGATCCTGACCGACGTCGCGGCCGCCCGCGCCCTGGCCGACCAGTGCGCCGCGGAGCTGGCGCGCGGCGACGTCCAGGACGCGATGGTGACCGGCTGGCGGGCGGCGCAGATGGGGCCGGCGTGGATCCGCGCGCTGCCCCGACCGCTGCTGCGCTGGCTCACCGGCCAGGGCATGGCTGCCCAGGAGCGCAAGGGCGGCGACGGCACCCCGCTGCGGATCCTGGCCCAGGTGCTCCCCCGCGACCTCGCGGTGGCCGCGGAGTCGGCGGGCGACGCGTCCCGGTTCGCCGGCGTGCGGGCCGACGTCCTGCTGCTCGGTGGCAGCCGTAGCCCGCAGTTCCTGAAGGATTCGCTCACCGCCCTGGCGGGCGTGCTGCCGGGCGCCCGGCGAGTGGAGATCCCTGACGTCGGGCACGAGGTCGCCTGCAACGCCGACCAGCGCGGCCGCCCGGAGCTCGCCGCCGCGGCGGTGAGCCCCTTCCTGTCGGCGGCCCGCCAGGCCTGAGCCGGCGCGTCAGCTCCTGGCGGGCACGTGCGCGTCGGCCAGCAGCAGCCGCAGCTCGTGCAGGGCCGTGACCACGGTGCGGTGCCGCACCTGGTCACGGCCGCCCGGCAGCCGCAAGGCCCGGGCCCGGGTGCCCGTCGGCGAGACCACCGCCAGATGGACCGTGCCGACCGGCTTGTCGGACGTGCCGCCGCCCGGCCCGGCGATCCCCGTGACGCCGATGCCGACGTCGGCGCCGAACCGCGACCGCGCGCCCTCCGCCAAGGCCGCGGCCACCGGCGGGCTCACCGCGCCGTGCTCGCGCAGCAGCGCGGCGGGCACGCCGAGCAGCGCCGTCTTGACGGCGTCGGCGTAGGCCACCACCGTGCCGAGCACGTACGCCGACGAGCCCGGGCGCGCGGTCAGCCGCGCCCCGAGAAGCCCGCCCGTGCATGACTCGCCGGTCGCGACGCTCCAGCCGCGGGCCACGAGTGCCGCGCCGACGACGTCGTCCACGCCGGCGCCGTCCGGGCTGACCAGCGTCGGGCCGAAGTCGGCACGGACGGCGTCGCGCAGGACCGCGAGCTGTGGCGCGGCGGACGGCGCGTAGCGCGTCACGATCTCCAGCTCGCCGTCGCGCAGGCAGGTGCTGATCTCCAGGTCGGCGACGCCCGGCTCGATCCGGCGCAGGGTGGCGGCCAGGTCGGCCTCCAGGGCGCCCCACAGCCGCAGGGTGTCCTCGGCCAGCGGCTCGGCGCCGGCCAGCAGGTCCCGGACGGCGGGCGCGGCCAGCACCGCCGGCCACATCGCGCGCAGTTCCGACGGCGGGCCGGGCAGTACGACGACCGACGCCCCGGACCGTCCCGGCGCCGGCGGGACCACAAGGCCCGGCGCCGTCCCGACCGGCTCCAGCACGTGCGCACCGTCGGGCACCCTGGCCTGCTTGCGGACGCCGGCCGCCATCGCGTCGGGGTCACCGTGCCAGCCGTGCCGTCGCGTCAGGGCCTCCACCACGGCCGCGATCCGCCCCTCCAGGGCCGGGTCGAGCCGCATCGGACGCCCCTGGACGTCGGCCACGACCTGCGCGGTGAGATCGTCCGCCGTCGGTCCGAGGCCACCGCTGGTGAGCACCAGGTCGTGGTCGGGCAGCAGGTGGCGCAGCGCGGCGGCGAGGTCGTCGGGGCGGTCCCCCACGACGACGAGGCGCCCGATGTCGACGCCGACCGCGCGCAGCTGCTCGGCCAGCCAGGGTCCGTTGCGGTCGGCCACCCGGCCGGTCAGCACCTCGGTCCCGGTCACCACGACGCCCGCCCGCAACCGCATCCCCGTACCGTACGCCGCCCGCCCGTGCGAGGAACCCGCTCCCCCTCCCACCCCTGCCGGCCGGGTGTCCCGCGGTCTACTGCGCGGGTCGGGTCGGGCCCGTGGGGTCGGGTCGGCCGGCGCAGGGAAGGACCGGTGGGGCGGATGCACAGGTTCGGGATGCTCGGAACGCTCGCCACGTTCGTGGGCGGGGGCGGCAGCCCCGGCAGGCTGCGCCGGATCGCGCTCGTCGCCGTCGCGGGGGCGCTGCTGGCCGGCGCCGGCGGGGCGGCCGCGCTGCAGCGGCAGGCGTCGGCGGTGGACGACGCGCGGCGCGCGAGCGCGCACCTGGTGTCGGTGCAGGACATCCGGACCGCGCTGGTCCGGGCCGACGCGGACGTCACCGACGCGTTCCTCAGCGGTGGCCTCGAGCCGGCGCCCCTGCGCCGCCGGTACGCCGACGCACTCGCGACCGCGTCGGCGCAGCTCGTACGTGCGGCCCGCACCGACGCCGCACCTCCCGGTGCCCCCACCTCCCCCGGCGACGGCGCTGCCACCTCCTCCGGCGACGGCGACGGCTATGCCGACGCCAACCGCGCCCTGGGCCGCTACGGGGAGCTGATGGAGGCCGCCCGCACGACCAACCGGCAGGGCCTGCCGGTCGGGGCGAACTACCTGCGGATGGGGTCGCGGCTGCTGCGCGCGCAGGTGCTGCCCACGCTGACGGACGCCGCAGCCGCGGACGCCGCGGCCGCGGATGCCGCCTTCCGGACGGCGGACGGAGCCGCCCACGGACTGGCGGCCTGCGCGGTGGCGGGGGTCGGGCTGCTGGCGCTCGCGCAGGTGCGGCTCGCCCGGCTGACGCGCCGCGTCGTCGCCGTCCCGGCCGCTGCGACGGGCGCGCTGCTCCTGGTCGCACTCGTCGCGGCCGGCGTGGTGGCCGCCGTCGCCGGCAGCCGCACGGCGCAGGTGCACCGCGGCGCGGCCGCGACGACGGACGCGCTCGCCCAGGCCCGGGTCGCCGCGTTCGACGCCAAGGCCCTGGAGGGCCTCACCCTGGCGGCCCGCGGCTCCACCCCCGGGAACGAGGCGCTGTGGTCCGCGGCGATGCGCACGGCCGACCGCCGCGCCGCCGACGCCGACGCCGCCCTGCTGCCCCCGCTGGACGCCTACGCCCGGGAGCACGCCGCGATCAACGCCCTCGACGTCAGTGGCCGATGGGCGGACGGCGTGCGCCGGGCGGTGAGCACCTCCCCCGGCTCGGCGGGCGCGTCCTTCGCCGCGTTCGACGTCGCGTCCGCCGCCCGGCTGGAGCGCTCCGCCGCCGCTGCCGCGACCGGGCTCGCCGACGCGCACACCCCGTTGCCGCCCGCCGCGGCGTTGCTCGCCGTCGTCGGGCTGGTGGCCGCTGGGGGCGCCGTCCTGGGCGTGTCCCGGCGTCTGGCGGAGTACCGGTGAGCGGCCGGCGCGCCCACGGGACCGCCCTGCCGGCGTGGGTGGTCCTGGCCGGCGTGGTCGCGGTGGTGCTCGTCGGCCTGGTCGTGGGCCCGGTCCGGACGGCGGCCCACGGCAGCCGGACGACGGCCCGCGCGGCGACGCCGTCCGGCCCGTCCACGCCGGCCCCGCGCTCCTCGCCGCCCGTCGCCACCGCGCCCGCCCCGCCGACAGCGCAAGCCGCGGACGACTGCGACCCGGCCGCCTCGTACGCGCCCGTCGGGCCGCTGCCCGCTCCCGGTGCGATGCCGGCCGGCTCGACGATGGCCCGGATCGCGGCCCGGGGCCGGCTCGTGGTGGGCACCTCCGGCGACAAGCCGCTGCTGGCGGCCCGCGACCCGCGCACCGGCGACCTGACCGGCATCGACATCGACCTGGCCCGGGCCGTGGCCGCCGCGATCCTCGGCGACCCGGCCAAGGTCGAGTTCCGGACGATCCCCTACGCCGCCCGGGAGCGGGCGCTGCTCGACGGCCAGGTCGACCTGGTCGCGCACAGCATGACCATGACGTGCGACCGGTGGCGGCGGATCGCCTTCTCGTCGGAGTACTTCCGCGACGGGCAGCGCCTGCTGGTGCGCACCGACTCGCCGGCCCGCGAGGTGGAGGACCTGCGCGGTCAGCGCGTCTGCGTGGCCCGCGGCACGACCACCATCGACAACCTGCGCCGGTTCCCCGGCGTGGTCGTCGTCCCGGTGGACGACGCCGCCGACTGCCTCGTGCTGCTGCAGCGGGCCGAGGTGGACGCCGTGACCTCGAACGAGATCGTGCTGCTCGGGTACCAGCTGCAGGACCCCTACACCCGCATCGTCGGGCGCGAACTGAGCGACGAGCCGCGCGGGCTCGCCGTCCGCCCGCAGGAGGTGGACCTGGTGCGGTTCGTCAACGGCGTCCTGGAACGGCTGCGCGCGGACGGCGGCCTCGCCCGGATCGTCTCCGCACGCCTCGCCCCGCTCGGGCGGCCCGTCGTCGTCCGGCCGCCGACCTACGGCCGGCAGCCGTGACCGCGCAGCCCGGGGCGAGCCTTCGGACGGCCACGCCCGGCGCGGCGCCGGCTCCGGCTCTGGGCCCGGCGCCGGCGCCGGAGTGGCTCGAGCGGGCGCTGTGGTTCGGCCGCGTCCCCGACCCGGAGGAGCCGGACCGGGACGCCGCTTACCTGGACACCGTCGAGCTCGCCTGGCTGCGTACCGCATGGGCGGCGCAGCGACGACGGATCCTCGACGTTCTGTCCGGTCACGACCGGCGCAACCTGATGGTCGTGAGCGGGGTGCCCGGCTCCGGGGTGCCGGCACTGCTGGCAGGCCTGGTCGTCGGCCCGGGCGCCGTGGCCGGCGCTGCGGCCGACGTCGACGTCGCCGTGGACGCCCGCGGCGCCGGTCCCGCGGAGCTCGTGCGCCGTGTCGTCGAGGCGCTCGGGCCGGCTGACGACCGACCGGGTGGCCGGGATCTCGACGGGACACCCGGACGCCACCACGAGCCCGGCGACGCGGCGCTGCGCGAGCGCGTCGTGGCCGCGCTGTTGCGCGCGCAGGCGGCGCGCGGGCGGCCGCTGCGGATCCTCGTCGACGGGCTGGACCGGGCCCGCGACCCGGTCCGCTGCCTAGCGACGGTGATCGTGCCCCTGGTCACGGTGTGTCCGGTCCAGGGCCGGGCCCGCGTCGTGGTGGGCGTCGAGGGGCGACGCGGACCGGACCGCAGGGCATCGACGTCCGGCGTGCGGCGGTCCGGCTGTGCGGGTCCCGGCGGACGGCGTCCCTGCGCCTGGACCGGGAGGCAGCCCACGCCGCCGTGGCCTCCTTCGTACGGGTGGTCCTGCGCGGCGCGCCCGGCTCGCCGTACGCCGAGCTGCCGCACCAGGCCGCCGCGGTGGCCCGTGCGGTGGCCGCGCGCTGTGAGGGCGACCTCGAACACGGCCGCGCCGTCGCGCACCGGCTGGTGCGGACGAGGTCGGCGCTCGTCGCGGCGCAGGTGGCCGCCCTCGACTGGGTGCCCCGGGCCCAGGCGCTGGAGCTGGACGACGTCCTGGCGCGGGGCGCGGACCGCCACCTGGTTCCGGCCGTCGCGCTGCGCGCCGCGCTCACCGCGCTCGCGGTCGCCGCCGAGGACGTCGTGGCGCGCCCCGTCTGGCGGCTGCTTACCGACGCCCTGTTCGACGAGGTGCCGCGGCCGGTTCCCGGCATGGACGACCCGGGCGGGGCGGCCGTCACCGGCAGGGCCGCCGACGTCGCCGCCGCCCGGCTCGTCCGGATCCGGCCGACCGGTGCACTGGGGCTCGCCACGCCCGGGCTGGCCGCCCTGCTGCGTCGGGACCTGGCAGACCCGCGCGCCGTCCACGCCCGGATCGCCGCCGTCCTGCGGGACCACCCGGCCCGGCCGGACCGAGAGCCCGGGAGCGATCCCGTCGCGGACTACCGGGAACGCCACCTGCTGCGGCACGCCGCGGACGGCGGGGTGCTGGACGACGAGACGGTGCCGGCGCCGGTCCTGGTGGGACTGCGACCGGTGGACCCCGCCGCCCTGCTGCCGATCGGACTGCGGCCACCCTCCCGACGGGTCGTGTCGGTGTGGGCCGAGCTGGCCGCGCAGCCCGACGGCGTCCACGACGGCACCGACGTCCGGACCGTCCATGCCGACCGCACGGCCACGCTGCACTTCCACACATTGCCGGCGGCCGGCTCGGGAACGGGCGACGGCTGGGCCGCCTGGCCTCCGGGCGCCCCCGCACGCGTGGCTCCGCCGGGGCCCGACCGTCCCGCGGACGCCCACCCGCCGGTGGCCGTCTCGATCAACCTCCCGGGCGGGACGGTGCCGGCCGTCGCCGTGGACGACACCGTCCGGTTCCTCGACCCCTTCCTGCGCTGCGAGGCCGGCGCGCCCGTCGCCCTGCCGGCCCCGGTGGCCGCGCTGGCGGCCGGACGGACCGCGGGCGGCCTGCCGCTGCTGGTCGCCGGGGACGTCGAGGGCGCACTGGTCGGGGTCCGGCTCACGGACGGCGCCCGGCTGGCCGGCTTCCGGCTGCCGGCCGGGCGCCGGGCCCTGGCGCTGGCCCTGGCGTCCGGACTGCTCGTCTGCGCGGACACCGCGGGCCGCGTCCACCGGCTCGACGCCGCCCGCCTGGAACCCGTCGGGCCGCCTCTGTCGGTGCCCGGTGGCGTCGTCGCGCTCGCCCTCGTCCCGGGACCGCCGCGCCCGGTCCTCGCCGTGGCCCGCCGCGACGGGTCGTTGCTGCACTGGGACGCCGTCCGGGGCGACGCCCTCGGCAGGCTCGAGGGTCTTGGCGAGGGTCTCGGCGAGGGGGGAGGCCGCCCGGGCGTGACCGTGCTGCGGTATCTGCCGGATCCGGCCGGCGGCGGGAACCTGGTCGCCGGCGACGACGCCGGCCGGGTCCGCCGCTGGCGCATCGGTGTCACGCCGTTCGCCGGTGGCCCGCCCGACTGGACCGAGCACGGCCCGACGGCCGTCCGCGACCTGGCCGCCGTCGCCCGGCACGGGCGGGTCGACATCGGAGTCCTGGACGACGGCGGCATCAGCACGCTTCTGGCCGCCACCGGGGAGACGGTCGGCGCCCGCCGGTCCGACGGGCGCCCGCAGGCACCGGTGGCACTGCTCGTCGCCGGGCGGGTCGACGGCGAGCAGGCCCTGCTGACCGTCGGCCCGGCCGGTGAGGTCGTGCGCCACGACCACCGGGGGCCGCCGGACCGCGGGACGGTGGTACTCCCCCGGCCGGGCCACCGGGACGCGACCCACTACCTCGTCGTCGCGACCGGCCGGCGCGGGCGTGTGCTGGCCGCGACGTCCACCCCCGGCCTCTTCGACCGCCATGGCGGGATCCATGACCCGGGCGCCAGGCTGCACGACGCCCTGACCGGCGAACCGTTCCTGCCGACCCGCGACGTGGGGGGCGGCGTCCGGGTCGTCACGGTGGACCGCAGCGGCGGCGGTGACGTGCTGGTCGGCGCGCAGTACGGGGAACTGGTCACCGTTGCGCCGTGGGCCGACGAGGCACCGCAGCTGCGGCGCCGGTACCAGTCCACGCTGGTGGTGGCCGATCACCTCGCGACCGCGGTCGACCGCCGGGGCCGGCGCATCGTCGTCAGCGACGGTCCTTCGCAGGGGCGCCACCGTCTCCAGGGCTGGCTCCTCGACACGGGGACGCCCGCCGGACGGCCGTTCGGCCCGTGCCCGCCGGTGACCGCGCTCGTGGCGGCGACCGGGCGCGGTGGATGGCCCGTCGTCGTGGTCGGGGACCGGGACGGCGGCGTCCGGCTCTGGGACCCGGCGCGCCGCCGCCCCGCGTCGAGGTACCTGTACCCGGTGTCGGGGGCCGGGCCCGTCACGGCGTTGACGGCCACCCGGGCGGGCGGCGAGGGCCTGCTCGTCGCGATCGCGTGCGGGTCGTGGGTCCAGCTCTGGCGGCACCGGGAGCGGGACGGCATCGACGAACGCCGGTTCCTGACGAACGGCACCGGCACCGGCACGGTCCGGGCGCTGGCCTTCCTCGAGGGCGGCCGCGGCCGCCCGCCACGGCTCGCGTACGGCGGGGACGACGGCCGGATCGTCGTCGTGGACCTGCACGGACGGCGTCCCCGGCTGACGATCGACGTGAGGTGGCCGGTGACAGCGCTCGCCCCGGTCCCGTCGCCGGGCACCGCGCCCGGCACGGACGGCGCGCCGGACGAGGACGGCACGGACAGCACGGACGGCACGGCGCAGCTGCTGGCCGTCGCGGGCCCACCGCCGAGCGTCGCCGTCGTGCGACTCCCGCAGATCCCGCCCCCGGCCCCGGAGGACCCGCCGGTGATCATGCACGGTTGAACGCGACCGGACCGGTCCAACAGCGTTCAACCGCACATGATCAACTCAAGCGAGCATGATCACGGCGAAGTCCATGATCACTGCAGGGCTCGGGGGTCAGGCCGGCACGATCAGGGCGGGGTCGGGGAAGAGGTCGTCGAAGACGCGGACCCGGTCGAAGGCCATCGCGTGCTCGCGGCCGCGGCGCTCGCGGTCGGCTCGCTCGGCCGGCGTCATCTCCAGGATCACGTGGTCCATCGCCGCCGCGAGCCCCGCGACGTCGCCGGCCTCGACGATGACCGCCGAGTCGCCGGCGGCCTCCAGCGTCCCGCCGGTCGTGGTGGTGATCACCGGACCGCCGCCCGCCAGCATCTTCTCCGCCAGCGCGATGCCGAACGTCTCGACGAAGTCGTGCTCGGGCTTGGTGGGCAGCACGTACGCCGCGCACCCGCGCATGAGCAGCGGCTTCTCCTCGTCGTCCACGTCGGTGAGGAAGATGATGCGGTCGTCCTCCAGGGCCATCGCCTGCACGTGCTCCAGGGCGGGGCCCGTCCCGGCGACGACGAGCGGCAGCCGGGTACGGCACCTGGCCTGGGCGAACGCCGTCACCAGGTCGTAGATGCCCTTGGCCCGCGCCACCCGCGACAGGAACAGGACGTAGCCGTCCCGCTGCAGGCCCCGGTGGGCCAGCGCGGCATCCACCCGGCCCAGGTCGAGGTCCAGGTCGAGGTAGTCGGCGGCGTTGATCGGGGGGTAGCTCACCGTCACCCGCCGCCGGCACTCGTCCGCGAACCGGGTGCCCGAGTGGGCGTCGACCTGCTCCGCCGCGGCGACGATCTGCTCCCTGGTGTACTCCGACACCGCCACGACCTCGTCGTTGCCGAGGAAGGTGGTGAACAGCACCGTCGCGGCACCGAACCGGCCGTCGCGCAGGCACGACCGGATCACGTTCGTGACGTCGGAGCCGACGGCCTTGGCGATCGTGCGCA
>Ga0302321_100005861_pt1 | contig 10771 bp, 8 predicted proteins | sample Fen_T0_1_FD_202505 | JGI IMG/M metagenome (GOLD analysis project Ga0302321, IMG submission 202505) | Peat permafrost microbial communities from Stordalen Mire near Abisko, Sweden - Fen_T0_1 | ecosystem: Environmental > Terrestrial > Soil > Wetlands > Permafrost | place: Sweden: Abisko...
TGTCGATTCCATCGGCTTGATCCAGATCTTACGCGGTCTCGTCGAGGGTCATGACGCAGCTGGATCTTCGCTGGCCGCAAAAGCTTCTTTCAATATCGGTTGCGCCCTCAATTTGAATATGACCGACGAAGAGACAGATCGCGAGATAGAGAAATATCAGCGCAAAATTGAGGCTGGCGCTAATTTTATTATGACCCAGCCCATCTACGAACTTGCTCCACTAGAACGCTTCATCAAGCGTGCAGGAAAACCTCCTATCCCTATGTTACTTGGTTATGTACTTCTCCATAGTTCACGGCACGCAGAATTCTTGCACAATGAGGTCCCCGGCATTACTATTCCCGACCATGTACGGGCGCGCCTGAAGGATGCAGGAGATAATGGGCACGAGGAAGGGCTGAAATTAGCGCAAGAACTACTTGCAGAGGCCAATAGTATGGTTCAAGGCGTCTACCTCCAACCTTCATACAGACGCTATGATATCGTAAGTGAGCTGATTAAGTCACTTCGCACGCAGAATGCAGTCAAGCAAACACATGCCGAGAAACGCTTAGAGGTTGGACCAGGACAATAGTAAATTTTTATCACATTTCACCACAAAAGGAAAAGCACGTCTCCCGTCATATTTCTGCTTACAGAAATACGACGGGAGACGTGCTTTTCCTCGATAGAGAAGCTATGGAAGTGTCTCCTGGTCCTTTAAAAGACCGAAAAGAGGAGAGTATAATTCGTCTTCAACCTGTACTTCATCGCCAGAATATGCCTTCTGAGCAGCACTATGCGCCTCTTGTAGAGGATACTTGAGAGCATATTGCCTGCTCGTTCCTGGTAGATAGTATCCATCCGGCGGATTCCAACCGTTCGGACGTGAAACGACCTTAATAAACGGGAAAGCCTTAGATGAAGATGTACAGTGTTGCCGCACATAAGAGGTAAGCAGGCTCGTGAGGTGCCTTTCTGCATTGAGCAGTGTATCAGCATAAATGAAAGAGTAGATTTCATGTTCACCGATAGTTACATGACCCGTGTAGAGAGTTTTCAAGATGTCTCTCCTCTAAGACCTTTATAAGCTTTGAAATATATACGCAACTCTAATTCGCTCAACTATTATACACCATATTACAGGTACTTCAAGGTGTTAAAGGTGCGAGTAATCGAGTCACGGTACACTTGCAAACACGCGCCGCTCGTTGTATACTTGTACAGTCCTCCCATGACACAAGGTTTCCTGCTGATGAGAAATCTGCCGTGAGGATGGATGAGCAGAGGCATGTAAGACTTTTGCGAAAAACGGATCGAATAACTAGTTGCAAAAGAGGAGAGTAACTCTATTAATAAGGATTTTCGGGGGAATGAACGCGCGCGTGAGACACGCGTGAATGAGCGTATTCGAGCACGCGAAATACGCCTGATTGATGAAAATGGCGAAATGATGGGAGTAATGCCACCTATTCGCGCTTTGGATATTGCTCGTGATAGAAACCTTGATTTGGTTGAAGTATCACCCAACGCTATACCACCGGTCTGTAAGCTGATGGACTATGGTCGGTATAAGTATGAGCAAGCCAAAAAAGAGAATGAGGCTCGTAAGAACCAGAAAACCATCACTCTCAAAGAGATTCGCATGCGTCCGCGTACAGACGATCATGATGTAGAAGTTAAAACCCGCAAGATTCAAGAGTTCTTAGCTGACGGTGATAAAGTAAGAGTCAGTGTACAATTCCGTGGACCTGATATGCGCCATCCGGACATTGGTCGTAAATTGCTAGATGGGATTGCAGAAGAGCTGAAGGGTATGGCGACCATCGAACGCTCCCCTGTGATGGAGGGTCGGATGATGTCGATGATCGTTTCTCGCGCTCCTGGATGGGAACCAACAAAAAAACAAGCAACCCCTCCTACTGAGAACAAACCACCAACAACGGCAAGTACCACGTCCCAGAACAGTGAAACGGCAGAGACACAGTCGCAGTAATTACTCATTCACCCTGGCGCACAACATTACGTGCACATGTCTCTCAGATCGGCTGGCAAACAGTGAATTCTACAGAGCAGAAAAAGAGATGGCATAGTTCGCTTTGAACTATGCCATCTCTTTTTAGAGATTGACTTCATTGACTTTTTAAAACCAGACAACTAAGATAAGATTAATCAATACTACTAGATAACCATTAAACTACAATACATACGAAACAACAAGAGCACTCAAAGAGGCGGTGCTTATGGAGGCCATTGGTGAATAGATATGACGATCCAAACTGGTATATAAATGGAAAAGATCCATCTCAACAGCCAGCCCCTGATGACTTTGACCACTATCCTTTTCTGCCAACACAAGAGGACGGGATAGAACAACAAAATAGTCTGACCCCTCATACACCAGTAGAGGCCCCTCACCACTTACAACGTCTGCTTGGACAAGGCATCGCACTTCTGGCGCTCGTGGTTATCGCGTTCTGGGGTGGCTGGTTTAGTAATCAGTACTTCGGCAACTCTTTTAACCCAAATGATAAGTCGAAAGCATATGCACAGCTCTTCCAGGAAGCATGGACAAAAATAGATCAAAATTATGTCGATCGTAACGCGGTTGACTATAAGAAGATGTCCTACGCAGCTATTGATGCGATGGTGAAAAGTCTCGGCGATAGTGGTCACACACGCTTCATGGATGCTCAGACTGTTCAAGCTGAAAATCAGCAGTTGAGTGGCAAATTTACAGGCGTTGGCATCTACTTACAGCAAGATAAGACGACCAAACAGCTGATCATTACTGCACCTATCCCCAATTCACCTGCCGACAAAGCTGGCATTAAGCATGGCGATATTATTACGGCGGTCAATGGCGTGAGTGCAGTTGGCAAGGATATTAATGGCATAAGCAAGCTCATTCAGGGTAATGCCGGGACCAATGTCGATATTACGGTTCAACGTCCTGGCGAAAATACAACACGCACTTTTCATCTCCTGCGTGCCGAGATCCTGGTCCCGAGCGTGACGATGCATTACATCACTGAGGATCACGTCGCCTATATTCAGATGTCGCAGTTTGCAGAGGGAGTCGCTAATCAACTCAAGGAAGATGTCAATAAGGCAAAAAGCATGGGGGCTACCAGGATCGTTCTCGATCTACGCGATAATTCCGGTGGCTATCTTAATGAAGCGGTCAATACCACAAGCTTGTTCGTAAAAAGCGGCTATGTGTTACAGGAGCAAGATAGCAGTGGCAAGCGCACACCGGTCTCGGTCAATGGGAACCCGATCGATACTACTTCCCAGATGGTTGTATTGGTAAACAAGAATACGGCGAGTGCGGCTGAGATCGTCGCAGGTGCGCTGAAAGAGAATCATCGGGCCACTATTATTGGCGAACAGACTTTCGGGACGGGGACAGTCCTTTTGCAATTTTCACTGAGCGATGGGTCAGCTCTTCTCATTGGAACTCAAGAGTGGCTGACTCCTCAGGGAAATTTCATCCGTAACACGGCTACGAGGCCTGGCGGCATTGTGCCAAACATGGTTGTTGTGTTGGGGCCAAACAACGTGCTGCTCACACCTGGTACAGCGAACCAGGGAAATTTGAGTGAGCAGCAGATCCTCGACGGCAAAGATAACCAGATTATTGCAGCCTTGCACTACTTACAAGAGCAAAAATAAAAGCGTAGCGGGCCCTTTTTGCTTCTCAATCTCAAGGTCTTACAGCAAGAAGCGGCCCTCCCTGTATGGCATCGATGCAACGCTCACAATCGCTGTCATCACACTGAGTGATGGTCGGCATACTCGCGATGGCTTCAACCGCAATCTTAAGTGTTTTGCGCGCAGGGAAGACCTGCCATATGCTTTCTCCTACCAGAAATTGCTGATTCAGGGGAGCCAGTAGCGGCGCAAAATGATCAAAACCTTCAGAACAGCTTCCAACCGCAACCGACGCTGGTTTCCCATCCAGGCCATTTGCCCAGCGGCGAAAAGGCACTCGGCCCGCCTCTTGCTCTGCATAGTGCAGAAAGGTCATGCGCTCCAGGCCGACACCCATGAGGATAATTGAACCCCCTAGCTCAGTTAAAGCACGCAATGGAGCATACACATCCAATGGAGTCTGCTCCATGATCAACGTAGCTGCCAGGGGGCCAATGGCGGCGAAAGAATTAAGTGGATGGTTCCCACGTACTCTCTCAAGCTTATTCACCATCAGCGCTGGAAGAGAGCCCATACTCAGGTCGATCTCCCTTATATCGGGCGTATAGATTTCGCTCCGCCCACTTAGATAGAAGGTCGTGGAGCTCTTATAATGCAGACCGTTTCTGGCTGGGCGCATCTCAGGCAAAGCAGGCGGTGCAATTGCAAAAGCTGCAATAGAAAATGAAGGCACCAGAACGGTGCAACCTTCGGCGAGCAAGCCCTGTAAGATAGTCGTTGCGCCACGCTCCACGCGTCCAAATGAGCGCAGCGACGAGTGCACACTCACAGGCTTCCCCGCCAGGTCCAGCGCACGGATAGTGCGGCGAATATCACTCATTGCTACAACCATAATCAGTCAGGTCCTCTCCCTATTGCATTTCCACTTGACCTTTTCGGGTTTCACAGGTATACACGCCTCGCTGGGAGTTGCAGGAGCAAATGTCCTTTCTCGACCCGCTTGAGGGTACTGAAACTATCAAGCTCCCTTATATTCATAGCGTGGTTCAGGTGTTTCTTCGCTCACGGTAACCGTCTGTGTATCCCGCTCTCCTGGTGCTGGCAGCAACAAGAGATCTGTTTTCCCTTCTATCTGTGTCACTTCCTGCTTACGCTCAACACGTATCTTGAGAATACGTCTTCCACGCGTTGCGAGTACGGTGAAGGTCATGTCATTATAGATAACGGTATCACCAATACCTGGAATTTTATCTAATTGAGAATAGACAAATCCACCCAGCGTTTCGTAATCAGTATCGGCTAGCTTCGTATCCATAAGCTCGTTGAAGCTATAGATATTCATCTTTGCATTAATAATGTATTCGTTTTCGTTGACCTTTTCGTACAGAATCTCTTCATGATCATACTCATCTTGAATATCACCGACGATCTCTTCCATAAGATCTTCTATCGTAACCAGGCCAGTCACCGTGCCATATTCATCCACGACCATCGCCATATGCGTGCGATTCTGGCGAATCTCGCGTAACAGGTCATCCAGCTTTTTTGTCTCGGGCACAAAATAAGCGGAACGTAGCAAGGTACGAATGGGATAGGCATCATGGCCCTCGCGCAATTGCCTGAGCATATCCTTCGTATATAAGATACCAATAATCTCATCAATGCCAACCGTATCTTCATAGACAGGAATACGCGAAAAGCCACCCTGCAAGGCTAGATCAACCGCCTGTGTTACTGTGGCATCGCTTGACAGTGTCACCATATCGATACGTGGAACCATGACCTCACGCACAGTCGTGTCCGCGAATTCGAAGATACTGTGAATCATTTCTGTCTCTTCTTCTTGGAGGATTCCCTCTTCCTCGCCAACTGTCACCATGAGTCGTAGCTCTTCCTCTGTAACAAAGGGGCCGCGATGCTTGATCTGCCCACCCATCATACGCACAAAGATTGAGGTTATTCCATTCAGCGATAGGACAAGCGGCCGTAGCAACCAGGCAGCAAAACGCACAGGGCCAACCAACGCACGCGCCCAGCGCAAGGGGTTTTGTACGGCGGCGGTCTTGGGGGTAATCTCACAAAAGATTAACACGACGAAAGAGATCACTACGGAGGAAAGCAATTCGCCAAAAGACTGTGTGAAACGTAGCGCAAGAGCCGTTGCCATGCTTGAGGCTACGATGACTGCGATACTGTTGACGACCAGGATGGTTGAAAGAAATGTGTTGGGTTCAGCCAACATATTCTCGATCTTTGCAGCCATCCGGTCGTCCTCTTCGAGCAAGTTCTTTAATTTGATACGGCTAATCGAAGTGAAAGCCGTTTCAGCTGCTGAGGCGACTGAACAAAGAAGCAAGGCGACAATCATTATGATTAATTGTAGCCAGGCTCCTGAATCTAATGGTGGAACATGAAAATCAAAATTGGCGGCTAAGCTCGATAAGCCAGGGCCGTCCATACTCAACACCTATTCCTTTTCGCCACCTTCTACTGCTGCGCTATCTGCTATTGGTAACATACGCAGGAGACGTGCAGGAACACCTGCGACTAGCGCATTTGGTGGGACATCTTTATTCACGACGGCACCAGCCCCCGTCATAGCATGCTCACCGACAGTAACCGGCGGAACCAGAACAGTATCGCAACCAATAAAGGCTCCTGAACCGATGGTGGTACGATACTTTTGTTTTGTAATACCATTATAATTAGAGGTTATTGAACCCGCACCGATATTGACGTGATCACCAACAGTTGCATCACCTAGATAGCTAAAATGATGCACATCGGTCTCTTCGCCAATATACGAGTTCTTCACCTCGGCATAATTCCCCATACGAACGCCGCGTGCCAGATGCGCACCCGGACGACAATGACTAAAGGGCCCCATACTAACATTATCTTCCAGTGTAGCGCCCTCAAGAGCTGAGTTACGTATCACACAATAATCGCCAATGGAAGATTGTTCGATGGTCGTTCCTGGCCCAATGCGGCACCATGTGCCAATTGTGGTCTTGCCACTCAGTATCGTGCCAGGCAAAATAGTGGTATCCATACCTATCTGCACATCGTCATCGATATAAGTTGTGGCAGGATCAATAATCGTTACACCAGCGTACATATGTCGCTCCAGGATGCGTCGCCGCACAAGCTGTTCGGCCTCGGCCAGTTGCACACGATTATTCACTCCGAGCGTTTCATCCAGCGCACCACTTACAGTTGCGATAGAACGCTCCTGAGCTCCTGCCATGGCAATCAGGTCAGTGAGATAGTATTCGCCAGAAGCGTTGCGTGGCAAAGCATGCAAGGCCTCCCAGAGCCAGGCACGATCAAAACAGTAGACACCCGAGTTTACCTCTTTGAGTTGCAGTTGCTGTGGCGTCGCGCGCTTTACCTCGACAATCTCACGCACTCGTCCGTGGGCATCACGCACAACACGGCCATAATCAGATGATGTCTCGGCCTCAGCAGTTAAAAATGTTATGGTCGCCCCCTGTGTAATATGCGTTACCAGCACATTGGCCAGTATTTCGCTTCTAACCAAAGGTGTATCGCCATAGCATACTAAAACGATTTGTGGCAAAGGAGTAAGCGCGTCAACGGCTGCCTGAGATGCCAAAACGGCATGACCAGTACCAAGTTGCTCATGCTGGATAGCATACAGACAGCGTTCTCCAAAGGTTGCTTCAATCTGCTCAGCTTCATGTCCAAGCACAACGACAGGGCGATACGTTGCAATCTCATCTTTGTGAGGTGCAAATATCTTTGTGGTGGGAATAGCTTCGACAGAATTGAGGACGTGAGCCATCAGAGGCTTACCAGCCAGTGGGTGGAGCATTTTGGGTAACGTTGAACGCATCCGTGTACCTTTACCTGCAGCAAGGACAACGGTCGCATATGTATTCATAATCGGATTTTTAAGTCCTTTTGTTTTTTCGATAGTTAGAGGATTGACGAACAATAAATAAAGAAGGCCACATTAAAACGTACCTGCGGCCTACTTTCTGTCCTTATTAAAGAAACTGGCTCGGGTGCCTGGATTCGAACCAGGGGAATGTCGGTTCCAAAGACCGATGCCTTACCACTTGGCGACACCCGAATAACAATCAGCCTATAAAGGTTGTTTGAGGATTCTCTCAAATCCATTGACTGTACAAAAGCTGTGAACTAGAGGTACGATGCGATTATAACATATCACAAAAATATTGACAAGATATCAAAGCGCTGTATTTTTCCAAACAATTACTTTTCACCATCTCTCCTAATTTTTCGCTCCTGCACAAACTTCTCAAAATCATCAACACGGATACGCAGGACATTCCCAAACCGATATGCGTTTAGCAATCCTTCACGAATATAAGTGCGTATGGTCTCTTCTTTTAAACCAAGACGCTTCGCTATTTCTTCAACTGAGAAAAAATCTTTATCATTCACAATAGCACCCCATTTTTCTGGTAATTATAAGCCAAAACCCACATCCACGTCAACAGGCATTGACAGAGCAGATAAGAACCAGTTAAACTAATATCAACATGTAATAACTCGTATATACGAGTCTCTATGTGTCTTCATAAATACATAATAGCTATAAAGAGTAACTATATGCTAAAACAAGTAACTACACAATCTTTCACGCGCGGTATATTCTGGGGAAGAAAGGGTATCTTTCACGATGATTTGTCCATTGAACATTCGGAAGAAGGCACTGTAGAGATTATCCAAAACCTGATTGACTTTGCTCTTGAGGGCAATCTTACAGAGGAGTTGCTTCATCAGGATGTCGGCATTGTTGTTGGATTTGTGTTTAGTCACCCAGAAGTTTTTAAGACTTTAGGCGGAGGAAACTAATGCCCCTTAAAGACCGCTATCAGTCCGAGCAGTGGAAGGAATATCAGCGAAACTATCAGCGGGATTGGTACCAACGCCACAAGGCGGAGCGACTCGCCAAGATATACGAGAGAAAAGCGGCTACGAACGAATACATTCAAGATATCAAAAAGCAACTGTGCTGTGCAGATTGCGGTGAGCGACATCCCGCGACGTTACAATTTCACCATCTAAACTCAGAGGACAAAACTTTTACAATCGGTGAGGCTGTCAATAAGGGATTTGGTATTGATAGGATCAAGAAAGAAATCGAGAAGTGTATCGTCTTATGCGCCAACTGCCACATTATTCGACACTTCAACATGCGAAATAAAAAGCAAATCAGCCCCGGAATCGCCGGGGAATTTGAGAAAATTAACACTCTGCTGGTCATCAGCTCAGAAGAGGAGAACGCCTACAAGGAGTGGCTTGGTAATGGTAACAACGTTGAGCAGTAAATTTTCGATACTACTGAGCAAGCTTCGTCAGTAGTATCGAAGTTAATAAAGAGTTGTGTGCCATACAAGAGGATGTATTCCGCGCGTCTCGCATGGCACACAACTCTTTATTGTAAAAAGCCCTGCGACCATTTCCTTGACGTACCTTTCCACTGAATGCTATGCTGCATTGACAACGCAACGACGCGTGTATTTAGTATCTATCATCATACAAACCTTGTCCCCTTCATCGCTGTTGAGAGGATATGCAAGTTCTATGGCTATCATTGAATCACATATAGATCGCACGAGCTCCACATTTCAAGCAAATACCAGCTATTTTCAACAACTCATCGATCAGCTTGTCCAGCGTGTTCAGCGAGTCCAACAAGGTGGAGGGGCTGATGCGATTGCCAAACATCGCAAACGCAATAAGCTGCTGGCCCGTGAGCGTATCGAGTTGCTCTGCGATCCTGACACTCCTTTCTTAGAGTTGAGCCCACTGGCAGCATGGGAGATGTACGATAATGAGGCTCCATCCGCTGGCATTGTCACTGGCATCGGACTGGTCGAGGGACAGGAGTGCATGATTATCGCCAATGATGCGACGGTCAAGGGTGGCTCCTACTATCCGCTGACGGTAAAAAAGCATTTGCGTGCACAGGAGATCGCGGAACAAAATCATCTCCCCTGTATCTATCTTGTCGATTCAGGCGGGGCATTTCTCCCTCTGCAGGCCGATGTCTTCCCCGACCGCGATCACTTTGGACGCATCTTCTATAATCAAGCTCGCATGTCGAGCCAGCGTATCCCGCAGATCGCTGCTGTGATGGGCTCCTCTACGGCTGGTGGGGCCTATGTTCCTGCGATGAGCGATGAGACGGTCATCGTACGCGGCAATGGCACGATATTTCTCGGTGGTCCACCCCTGGTAAAGGCAGCTACGGGAGAAGAGGTGAGCGCGGAAGATCTGGGCGGCGCTGATGTCCATTCACGCACATCAGGTGTGACAGACCACTATGCATTAAATGATGAGCATGCCCTGGCTATCTGTCGCAGCATTGTTTCTCACCTTAATCGGCGCAAATATATTCCCTGGGAGATCCGCCCGCCCGTACCACCACGTTACGATCCTGCCGAACTGACTGGTATCGTGCCTCTGGATAATCGTCAGGCATATGATATACGCGAGGTGATCGCTCGTCTCGTCGATGGCAGCGATTTCCACGAGTTCAAAGAGCTCTACGGGACAACCCTGGTCTGTGGCTTTGCACGCTTAATGGGCTACCCCGTCGGGATCATCGCCAATAACGGTATTCTCTTCTCTGAAAGCGCATTAAAAGCGACCCATTTTATTGAGCTCTGCGCTCAGCGTCAGACGCCCTTGATCTTCCTGCAAAACATCACAGGCTTCATGGTTGGTCGCCAGTACGAGAATGGCGGCATCGCTAAAGATGGCGCGAAGATGGTTATGGCGGTCGCTAATGCTCCCGTTCCACGTTTTACTGTTATTATCGGCGGCTCGTTTGGAGCTGGTAATTACGGCATGTGTGGCCGTGCCTACTCACCACGCCAATTATGGATGTGGCCCAATGCGCGTATCTCCGTCATGGGCGGACTCCAGGCGGCTACGGTGCTGGCGACAGTGCGCAAAGAGGGTCTGGCTACACGCGGAAAAACGATGAGTGCAGAGGAAGAGGCAACGTTTATGCAGCCCATTCTCGATAAATACGAGGAAGAGGGCCATCCGTATTATAGTACTGCCCGTCTCTGGGACGACGGCATTATCGATCCTCGCGACACTCGTACTGTTCTCGGCCTGGGTATCGCCGCCGCAC
>Ga0302321_100005865_pt1 | contig 10767 bp, 10 predicted proteins | sample Fen_T0_1_FD_202505 | JGI IMG/M metagenome (GOLD analysis project Ga0302321, IMG submission 202505) | Peat permafrost microbial communities from Stordalen Mire near Abisko, Sweden - Fen_T0_1 | ecosystem: Environmental > Terrestrial > Soil > Wetlands > Permafrost | place: Sweden: Abisko...
TGCAAATTCTGTAATTTTTACCGCATACCCGGCCACGCCGAAGCGTATATAACTGATATTGATACTTACAAAACAAAGATCGAGGAGACCATTAAATATGGCGGCGATCAGCTTTTACTGCAAGGGGGCCATCACCCCGAACTGGGACTAAGTTTTTATGTAAACCTTTTTAAAGAACTTAAATCGCTTTACCCCAATATTAAACTGCACACACTGGGACCGCCGGAAGTTGCACATATAACCAAGTTGGAAAAAAGCACCCATCGTGAAGTGCTGATGGCTTTAAAAGAAGCTGGTATGGATAGCTTACCCGGTGCCGGCGCCGAAATTTTAACCGATCGGGTAAGGCGTTTAATAAGCAAAGGAAAATGTGGTGCACAGGAATGGTTGGATATTATGCATGAAGCGCATAAACTAAACATAACCACATCTGCCACCATGATGTTTGGGCATGTGGAAACACTGCAGGAGCGTTTTGAACATTTGGTGAAGATAAGAGAAGTGCAGAGCCGCAAACCTGCAGGGGCAAAGGGTTTCCTCGCTTTTATTCCATGGACATTCCAGGATGTAGATACACTTTTGGCAAAAATACGTGGTGTACATAATTTAACCACCGCTGAAGAATACATTCGCATGATTGCCATGAGCAGAATTATGTTACCCAATGTTTTGAACATACAGGCTAGCTGGTTAACCGTTGGTAAACAGGTTGCACAAATCTGTTTAAATGCAGGTGCCAACGACTTTGGCAGCATCATGATTGAAGAAAATGTAGTAAGTGCTGCCGGTGCACCGCACCGGTTTACCAGCACAACCATTCAGCAAGCCATTAAAGAGGCCGGCTTTGAACCGCAATTAAGAAACCAACAATACGAATGGCGTGATATACCCCAAAGTATTGTAGAGCAGGTTGTAAATTATTAAGACATCACCCCCCCCGACCCCCTAAAAGGGGGAGAATAAACATGATAAAAAATAATAAAGAAAAATTACTGCACCGTTTTAGAATGGTTGGCATTGCAGAAGGTATTTCGTTTTTGGTTTTATTACTAATCGCCATGCCTTTAAAATACCTGATGCATATACCGGAGGCGGTAAAAATTATGGGATGGATACATGGTGCGCTCTTTGTTAGCTTTATTTATTTTGCTTTTGAAATTATGGGAGCCCTGAATAAAAATTTCACCTGGTTTCTGAAAGCCTTTGCTGCCGCATTTATTCCTTTAGGCACATTTATTTTTGACAGGCAGTTAAAGAAAGAGGCTGCTTTGCTGGCAAAATCCTGATCATTTAGCTGCAATTATGCGCTGCTTTTTGCCTGTAGGACATTTATAAGTTGAATAAGACGGCTATTTTTTTTTAAATTTGGTCAGGTTTATCATCCAAAATTAAAACAATGACCAAAAAACTGCATTTACGCTGCTGTACTTTTTATGCCTGTTTGTGTTTAACCCTATTGTCACAACCGGCAAAAGCACAGGATAAAGCAGCTGTTTTACACCAGCTGAATTCTCTTTTGATCAACACAGTAATGGTTGATTTTTTTACGCCGCCTGTATCAAGCCGTATTTATGCTTATCCCAATATCGCATTTTATGAGTGTATCCGCCAGGATGATCCGGCATTACCATCGATAGCAGCTAAATTAAAAGTGCCGGTTACCATACCTAAAGCCACCACCGGAAAAACAGATAATTTTATTGCAGCCTGCATTTCCTATTCTTATGTTGCACAAAAACTGGTTGGCTCCGAGTATAAGATTGAAGATTGGCGCAAAGCCTTTACAGATTCCATTTTAAAAAACAGCGATACCGTTATTGCAAAAAACTCCATGCTATATGGCCGAAGGGTTGCCGACAGTATTTTAGCCTGGGTACAAAAAGATAATTACAACCAATCCCGTGGCTTTCCGCGGTTTTCAATATCGGGCAAAATGGGCACCTGGCAACCAACCCCTGCCGATTATGCCCAGGCCATTGAACCACACTGGAGAACCATCAGGCCATTTACTTTAACTACAGCATCGGAGTTTTCGCCAAAAGAAAAACTGGTTTTCAGCCGCGATAAAAAATCTGCTTTTTATAAATCGATGATGGGTGTTTATGAAATTGTAAAAAAACTGGATACCACACAAAAAGCAATTGCAAAGTATTGGGATGATAATCCAAACGTGTCTGTAAACATGGGGCATCTGAATTATTTTATTCATAAAATTTCGCCGGGCGGCCATTGGCTGATGATTGCAAAACAGGCTTGCGAAGAAAAAAAAGAATCGGTAACACGCTCTTCCCTTGCCTACACACTTACAGCCATTGCTGTGTTTGATGGATTTATTTCATGTTGGGATGAAAAATTCCGCAGCAACCTGGTAAGGCCCATTACGGTCATTAACAACTTTGTTGATAAAAACTGGCAACCTTACATTCAAACGCCACCATTCCCTGAGTTTACCAGCGGCCATGCGGTAATTTCAAATTCGGCGGCTACCATACTTACAGCTTTATTTGGCGACAATTATGAATTTACTGATGCAACCGAAATACCTTTTGGAAATGAAACCCGGCATTTTAAATCGTTTTACGAAGCTTCTACAGAAGTGAGCTGGAGCAGGGTTTATGGCGGTATACACTATCCTGCTACTGCACGTATCAGCATTGCACAGGGCAAAGAAGTTGGAAAACACGTATTGCAAACATTATACCCCGCAGCACTTAAATAAAACCCGGCATGTCAATGATCAAGCATTATCTTTTTTCAGTTTTATTGATTGTACTAATTCCGGTTGCTGCATCTGCACAACAGCAAAATAACGTACAACTTTTCAGTAATTTACCACAAAGCACTACCGGTATTGACTTTAGAAATAATATTTCTGAAACAGCCCAAATGTTCCTGTACGTTTACGAAGACTTGTATATAGGTACCGGTGTAACTGTGGGAGATATTAATAATGATGGTTTACCCGATATATATTTTAACTCAACCCTGGGCGGCAATAAACTGTACTTAAACCTGGGTAATTTTAAATTTCAGGATATAACAGAATCCGCTGGTGTAGGCGACAGTATAGGAATAAGGACGGGAGTAAGCATGGTTGATATTAATAACGATGGTTATCTCGACATCTTTATCTGCAAATCGGGATATAAAGATCCGAACCTGCGTAAAAAAATTCTTTACATCAACAATAAGAATAACACGTTTACCAACCGGGCTGCTGAGTATGGTCTGGATGAATCAAGCTATACCATACAGGCCTATTTTTTTGATTATGACAATGACGGAGATAAAGATGTTTTTTTTGTTGACCAGCCAATTGACTTCAGCAAATCAATGACCATTCCGGCTACCATTGTAAATGGAAAAACGGTATATGCAGCAGATACAAATACAGTGTATGTAAGCGACAGGTTGTTTGAAAACAGGAATGGTAAGTTTGTTGATGTTACTAAAAAAGCCGGGCTGCTTACACATGCATTTGGCTTAAGTGCCTCCATTGCAGATATTAATGCTGATGGCTGGCCCGATATTTATGTTGCCAACGATTTCAACAAACCTGATTATCTTTTTATGAATAACGGCAACGGAACGTTTACCAATAAACTGGAATCGCAAATTGGCCATGTAAGTTTTTCGGCAATGGGATCTGATATAAGCGATTTTAATAACGACGGCCTTGAAGATATTTTTGTGGTAGATATGGCTGTAGAAAACCCTGTAAGGCAAAAGCAACTCTTTGCCGTAAATCAAAATTACGACAAGTTTAACCTGATGCTCAAGTATGGTTTGTATTATCAATATCCGCATAATACCCTGCAGCTTAACAATGGCAATGGCACTTTCAGCGAGATCGCCAATTACTCCGGCGTTGCAGAAACTGAGTGGAGCTGGGCCCCGCTCATTGTTGACTTTGATAATGATGGCTGGAAAGATATCTATATTACCAATGGTTTAAAAAGAGATATGACCGATTGGGATTACAAGGTTTTTGTACTTGACTCGGTTATTAACAGTATGAACCAGGGCAAGTCTGTTGATCTGAATAAATGGTTACAAAGTATGCCGCAGGTACCCGTTAAAAATTATTTCTTTCACAATAACGGCAGTTTAAAATTTGATAATTACAGCAATACCTGGAGCGATGCTCCTCCTTCTTTTTCAAGCGGTGCAGCTTATGCAGATCTTGACGGTGACGGTGACCTGGACCTGGTTGTAAATAATGTTGATGGCCCGGCCTTTATTTTGAAAAACAATGCAAGGGAGCTAAATCCCGCTTCTCACTTCTTAAGGTTTCGCTTTTACAAAAGCCCGGGATCTGGTGAAGAGATTTATGGTGCCACTGTAAAACTTACGAATTCAAAAGGGCAGATACAATTACAGCACTATCACCCTCAACATGGATTTTTATCCAGTATGGAGCATGTACTTCATTTTGGTACGGGAGACGAAACCGAAATTACCAAAGCCGAAATTACCTTTCCCAATCAAAAGAAGATCGTTCTTGAAAATGTAAAGACAGACCAGGTACTTACGGTTTACGAGTCAAATGCTGTGGCTGCCAGTAGCACACCGGTTACCAGGGTAAATAATATTTTTAAAGACATAACATCCGAAGGCAAATTAAAATACACACAATCAGAAGATGATTTTATAGATTTTAAAAGAGAGCCGCTGATACCTTACAAATGCAGCCGTAAGGGTCCCTACTATGCCAAAGCAGATGTAAATGGAGATAAACTGGAAGATATTTACATTGGTGGTGCGGCAGGTTTCGAAGGAAAGTTATTGATTCAAAATGCAAATGGTTCCTTTACAGAAAAACCCCTTGCTGCATTTACTGCAGATAAAAAGTATGAAGATATGGGTGCGCTTTTCTTTGATGCAGACGGAGATGGGGATATGGATCTTTACGTAGTAAGTGGTGGTGCTGAATTTGCTCCCGGCGATAGATTATATCAGGATCGTTTATATAAAAATGATGGCAAAGGGAATTTCACTTTAGCCAGCAATGCATTGCCGGCAGAAGGTTTTAACGGATCCTGTGTTACTGCTCTTGATTATGATGGAGATGGAGATTTAGACCTTTTTATAGGCGGACATGTTTTACCCGGCAAATTTCCAAAGCCTGAAAGAAGTATGTTGCTGCAGAACAACAAAGGAATTTTTACAGATGTAACCAGCCAGGTTGGGGAAGCATTACTGAGCCCCGGTATAGTTAACCAGGCGGTTTGGGCCGATGTGGATGGTGATGGAAAAAATGAATTATCCATCAGCGGCGAGTGGATGCCTTTGGAAATATTTGGATTTGAAAATGGCCGGTTCGTAAAAAGACAAAATACCGTACACATTATTTTACCGTCAAAAAAAGATACCATTATAAGCATGGATGCATTAAGCGGCTGGTGGTATAATATGAAGGCAGAAGATGTTGATAAAGACGGCCGGATGGATTTTGTAGTTGGTAACCGTGGTTTAAATTCCAACATAAAAGGAAACATCAACGAGCCCTGCACCATTTACGCAAAAGACTTTGATAACAACGGAAGTTATGATGCCGTGCTTGGTTTTTACCAGTGGGGTAAATGTTACCCACTTTACAGTCGTGATCAGCTGATTGACCAGATTCCATCCATGCGTAAAAAGTTTGTACGCTACAGGGATTATTCGGGCAAGACCTTAGATGAAATTTTTACTGCAGCCGAAAAAACAAATATGGAAGTTTTTAAAACCAATTTCTTTGAATCAGGCGTTTTGATGAATGAAGGCAATAATACTTTCCGTTTTATTCCTTTTCCTGAAAAAGCACAACTCTCTACTATTAACGATATGGTTATTGATGATATGGATGGAGACGGCATAAAGGATATATTGGTTTGTGGTAACTCAAATGATGCTGCGGTGATGACGGGAGTATATGATGCTACATCAGCCTTGCTTTTAAAAGGAACAGGCGGAGGGAATTTTGCCGCCGTATCTCCTGTTGAAGATGGATTAAATGTAAAAGGCGAATCCCGTAAAATGGTTTATCTGAAAGATAAAGGCATGGTCATCTTTTTAAAGAATGATGCAGCGGCGCAGGTGTTTATTAAGAAGTGAAAATCTGTTGGATATTAAAATCATACTGTCAGCCTGTCCTGATAGCTGTCGGGATGTCGAAGGCGGGTCCATTCGTTATGCCGGTTTCGACAAGCTGCCAATAACAAGTATTTTAAAAGGCTCATATGCAATTTTTTACAAAAATTGAATTTAGCCACAAAGACTCTAAGGCACAAAGGAAAATGCTACGCATTTTTCTACTTCGTGCCTTCGTGGCAAACCTCTTTTCGCAGCGAAGCTGAGAAAAAAATTCTTCTTGTTATTTGAAAGAGTTTGTTTGTACTGGCAAAAATTGTTTACCCAACCTGACAGTCTTTATCTAATTGGCGAAGATCATTTCAACAACAACTTTCCAAATTTTTCTATCTCTGCAATTTCCAATGTGGAGATATTTTCATTGTTATCGAATTTCGATTTAAAGAAAAGCAATCTTTTGTGTTGTGGATATTTTTCCAGTATAGCCGATATCTTTTTGCCAATGGCTTCATCTTTCACCGGCAGTGGCGCCGACATGGTGGCTGCAGCCCGTTCCCTGGTTGGTTTTTTTTTGATGATGGCTTCTAAAGTTGCCAGCTTCCCATGCGAAATGTTTGCAGTTTTCATTGCTTTACTATGCAGCCCCTCCAGTTGTTTTTTGCTTAGACCTCCACGGTTGCAGTATTGCTGGTGCAGGCTGTTTACAAAATTGGATGTCGGATGCGCCTTCACCATTTCATTCAGTATGTCTAACAGTATATCCATTGTTTATTGGGTGAAAGTAGGCAATGTTTTCTTACCGGTTATGGCAAGTTCGTCTCCCGTCGTAATCCATTTTCCAAATTCTGTTGGAGGTATATAACAATCAACTGATAAATAATAAGCATGGCCATAATCTTCCAGTGTTGACCATTTCGGTAATGTATTGGTTCTTTGTTGTGCAAATATTTTAGGAAACCCATGGGTGATCTCTCCCGTTTGTGGATGACGTGTTGGTACCACACACCTGGCACGTGGGCTAATGCCGTACAAGGTCACTTGCCCAATTTTAAATTCAATGGCTGTTCTTTCTTCCAAAAAAAGTTTGTCCTCCCAAAAAGCCGGGGCTCCTGTAATTTCAATAGTTGCCCTGAAACGTTTTCGGGTTTCTTCCATATCCATATCATTAAACCAGGTACTAACCGTTTTCAGGCTGGCATTTGATAAAACGGTTACGCCGCTTTGTACAGGGATGTCCAGAAATTCTCCTTCGGTATTCCTGGCAAGTGTAACAGGCATTTTAAAATAGGCAGAGAGAAATTCGTTGATCGCAGGTATATCATTTTGCAAATGAAACCTGTTCCAGTCAACTTCAGATTCGTGCCTGAAGCCAATCGTCTCGTTTTCAAAATCAATTTCCGACCTGAGGAGATACACCAGGTCATTGTTCTTTCCTTTCACAAATTTTCCATTGCTGTCAACGATGGCATATTCCCTGTCGTGTACCAGGCAACCGCCATTCCCGATCTGCGCCTGCTGCAACGAAATTCCATCCAGCGATTTTACCGGGTAAATTGTAATAGTATCAACAACGGGATTTCCTTGCATGTAAAATTGATTTAGTCTGCCAGTCAATAGCCTGGTGCCGGCTACCGATAAAATTAACAAATGATAAGCAATAATTTAATATGCTGTGTCGTTAAGTATTAATACGCTAAACATTTATCCATGAACAAAACCCCATACCAGGCAAAATCCGGCCATATAGTGGTGCAGGCAATTAAAAGTTTTATTGGTAAGCTCAGGCAAAATCCTGATGTTTACCCGATCCGTTACTACAAAAAAAGTCGCAGGTTTGGCGGTAGTTATAACAGGCAGGCAGTAAAATAACCAACTCCTGTTCGGAAATTACCTTCCAAAAGATTAAGCAAAACTGCGCTTGACAATATGTGTTCCGGATTTGTACTTTTGATATTCAAAATCTGATGTATGAAGAACTATACCACAACACAGCAGTATTCTGCTTTTGCCATTCTCAAATTTTTGGGTAATGCCTTTAAAAGTGTTTTTCAATCCGGGAGCAACCGCGATTTTAAAAGGCTGAAAAATTTTATTTCTTCTTAGTGTGAAGTAACTTCGATACGCTCATCATAACCTGTTAACCTGAACAGGTATTTTATATCTTATTTAATAAGCGCTTTTAGAAAGTTTCATCATCGGCTGACAGTTGGGGAAAAATGCTTTGTTAGCGGCTTTGCTGAGGTTTACTTTTTGTATATAACTGTGTAATTTGTTTCAAACGGAGGAAACGGAATTTTTAGATCCCAATCCTTTGGAATATCCCGGAAAATTTCTTTGGTCTTTATAACAAATTGATACCAGCCTGGCAGTTCCTCTGATATCGTAAAGAATGTGTTTCCATGAACTATTCTCATTTCGACCTGGTCATAGATCATTAAATCAGATTTGTAAACGTCGATTTCAGTTATATCAGCCCATTTTAATTCTTGCTGAAAATCTCCATATGATATTTTAAAACCATCGTCTGCATATTCAAAAGCCCCCTGGTCAGCATATATTTCATCGAAAGGTTTGGCCGAGTAAGAATTTTTTGGAAGCTTTTCCTTTTTTTGAAATAGTAGATTAAGTTTTTTGAAAAGATTCATTTAATGTTATTAATGCGTACCAGAGACTTTCAATTTTAATAGTTGTTGTATACATTGCCGCTACCTCTCAAATATACACAACTCTGGTGCAGCTTTGTATTGATTAAAAATGTAAAACTGTACCAGCAAATACCAGGATGGGCTGATAAAGATATCGTCGCAGCCGGTGAGACCGCAGCTAAGGAGAAAGTTGAGTTAAAGACCTTGATACGGTGTTGGTTAATCCCGATAGCTATCGGGAAAGATGCCGGCATGTAAACTATCTGCTGTGGCAGAGATATTAGCAGTTCGTTGTTCTGTTGACCGCTACTTTACTTTCCCGTCATTTGTTTAAATTTATCGATGTCTAAACAAATAAAACCCCAGTGATGACCATCCAAGTCCTCGATATTTCTTACCTGCATAAACCCTTCATCAAGCATAGGTATTGTCTCCGTTCCTCCTGCGTTTAAGCCATTTTCAACAATTTCATTAACCCTGGCCAGGCTTTCTACAGGAATCGTAAAAGTTGCAATGACATTTTTTTTAGTATCCGGAAGATTTTTTTTATTTCCACTTTTGAACATTTCGTATGTCTGTAACATCACATAAATCTGGTCACTCCATACCATACATTTCTGGTTATCGAAAGTGAATAAAGGGTTCAGCGTAAAGCCTAAATGACTATAAAAATTCATGGACGCATTCACATCTTTTACCGGTAAATTGATAAATATTTGTTTCATTTTATATTTTGTTTCAAAATAAATTTACTTCCTGATCATCCAGGTATGGGCTATCCGGCAATTTTAAGGGGTATTTGCGTAATGTATTATTCAGTTTATCACATGTTTGGCTTTTTTGCGGAAGCAATCAGGGTTAGGTCAACAAGTTCTAAAGACTTTACCATGTCTTTAACTGTGTCTTTATACTTTTTAAAATGAGGGGTGTTTATATGCGCCTGGTAAGCTGCTGTGTCTGCATAAATTTCAAGAATGGTGATATTTGACGGGTCGCTTTTGTCGGCAACAGCATAATAGTTTAGTACACCGGGTTCAACACGAATAGCTGTTGTCATTTGTTCTTTTAATGCTTCATTATATTTTTCCAGTTGGGAAGGGTCAACCTTGATCTTGGCAAACCTGACCATTTGAGTTTTTTCCTGTGCCATAACCTTTATGTTGGGTATGAGTGTGAAAGCAAATATTGCAATAATTGCAGGCAACAATCTATTCCATTGTTTACTTGTATTGTGTGCTGAGAATTTTTTCATGAAAATCTGTAAGTTTTTTATTCGCATAAGTAAGAGCTGTCAATTTAGCGGAGTTGCTATTCTTCTAATCTATTTGGAATATCCATGCGTTCATGTAAAATTCGAATAATCTCTAATTCTCCATCCGGAATCCTGAAGAAGATAATATGTGACTTTACTTTGGCCGAACGATACCCGGTACGAATATGGCTTTGATCTTTCCCTGATTTCGGGTTTAGTGATATGAATTCAATTTCTTTCAGTAACAGGGAGTGATACCTATCAGCTTGTTCTAAAGACCAATTTTGAAATGTGTATAACCAAATATCTTCCAGATCAAAAATTGCCTGTTCTTTGAAAATCACTTTTAAGCTTTTCATAGATATTTTTTATGTAAGCCTGCCAGGTGCTTTTTTGGATCAAAATTTTCAACGCGTTTTGAGCGCTCACCTTTTTTTAGTGCCGCAATCAAATTCTTTTTAGTCTGCTCCTCTGTTTCAAGTAATCTCAGGGCAGTTCGAACGACTTCACTTGCTGAAGTGTAACGGCCAGAAGAAACTTCTGTGTCAATAAATTTTTCAAAATGTTCTCCTAACAAAATCGAAGTATTTCTTGCCATGGTTTAATAATTGTATTTCAAATGTACCAAGAGTTGGTATAATTTCCAAATGCTGTTTAGCCCAATTTGGCAGTATTAACTACCGGTAAGGCATTTGTTGATTGTGTTAAGAAAACCTGCCAGTGCTGTCTGTTAAAATGACCACCAGCTCTCAAATATACACAACCCTGGTAAAGTTTTGTATTGATTGTGAGTGTAAA